>Ga0055526_1001801_pt1 | contig 14836 bp, 12 predicted proteins | sample AraplaCol_mMF_r2_FD_55013 | JGI IMG/M metagenome (GOLD analysis project Ga0055526, IMG submission 55013) | Arabidopsis root microbial communities from North Carolina, USA - plate scrape MF_Col_mMF_r2 | ecosystem: Host-associated > Plants > Roots > Endosphere | place: USA: North Carolina... | reverse complement strand
GGCAGGCCACATTCGTCGAATCTTCCTTTCTGCTCGGTGGGTCGCGCTGGCACGTCCTGTGGCGTCACGTGCTGCCGAATGCCTCGCGATCGGTGCTGCCGCTCGCCGTGCTGCAGTTCGGCGACTCGATCCTGGTGATCGCCAGTCTCGCTTTCCTCGGCTACGGCGACCCGCCGCCGGCCTCCGACTGGGGCCTGCTGATCTCGATCGGCAAGGACTACCTCAAATGGCCGTGGCTGGTTTACGCCCCCGCCTTCGTCACGATCGCAACCGTCCTCTCCGTGAACAGGATCAGCCGATGGCTTCGCAAAACAGACTGACTGAGCTTTTCGCCCACACCGACGCCACCGGGCTGCCGCTCCAGCGATCAGCCCCTCTGCTCCGGGTTGACGGGTTGTCGGTTTCCTACGGGCCGCACGAAGTCGTCAGCAACATCGGGTTTCAACTCGGCCGTGGCAAGAGCCTCGCCCTCATCGGCGAGTCGGGCTCGGGCAAGTCGACCATCGCCCGGGCGGTGTTGCGGCTGCTCCCCAGCGGTGGACGCGCTGCCGGCCGCGTCGAGTTCGACGGCCAGGAGATACTGGGACTCCCGGAGCGCCGTTTCCGGCCGCTCAGAGGACGGGCGATCGGGTTCGTCCCGCAGGATCCCGGCAACTCGCTCAACCCGGTGCGGACGATCGGCGCCCAGGCGATGGAGGCGGCAGCACTCGTCGACGAGCCCAATAAGGCAATCCGCAAGGCGCTCATCCTGGAGACCTTCGCCCAGGTCGGGCTCGACAATCCCCAACGGGTCTACGACTCCTACCCGCACCAGCTCTCCGGCGGCATGCTGCAGCGTGTGCTGATCGGCCTTGCGGTCCTACCACGGCCGTCGCTGCTGGTTGCGGACGAGCCGACGTCGGCGCTCGACGTCACGATCCAGAAGCGTATCCTCGACCTGCTTTCCAAGTTGCAGCACGAGCTTGAGATCAGCCTGCTTCTCATCACCCACGACCTGGCGATCGCCGCCGAGCGGGCGGACTCGCTGGTGGTNCTCAAGGACGGCGTCGTCCAGGAAGCCGGCAGCACCGCTTCCGTCTTCTCCGCGCCCTCCTCGACATACGCCAGGAANCTGCATGCCGACGTCCCGGCCCTCAACCCCGATCGCTACCGTGCGCTGCGCGATCCCGGCTTCCGTTTCCTCGGAACCAAAGCCGACAAGGCACCGAAGATCGAAGTCAGCGGCGTCACGAAGACCTTCACGGTCGACGGCAAGGTTCTGACGGCCGTCAATGACGTGTCGTTTGTCGTCCCGGCTGGCACCACACACGCGCTGGTCGGCGAATCCGGTTCGGGCAAGACGACGGCAATCCGGCTGCTGCTTGGGCTCGAGCAACCCGACATCGGCAATATCGCCGTCGCCGGCGAGCAACTCACCGGTCGCTCGCACGGCTCACTGCGCGCGGTATGGCGCCACCTTCAGCTCGTTTATCAGAACCCGTTCACCTCACTGGACCCGACCTGGAAAGTCGAGCAGCTGGTGCGCGAACCGCTCGACCGGTTCAAGATCGGCACCCGCGAGGAGCGGGCCGAGCAGGTCCGCGAAGCGCTGGCCAATGTCGGGCTCGGCGAACACCTGCTTTCCCGCAAGCCGGAAGCCTTGTCAGGTGGCCAGCGCCAGCGCGTGGCCATCGCCCGGTCGCTGGTGCTCAAGCCTGACGTCATCGTGCTCGATGAGCCCACCTCCGCGCTCGACGTCAGCGTCCAGGCCGATATCGTCGGGGTGCTGCTCTCGCTGCAAGCCAAGCTTGGCCTCACCTATGTTTTCGTCTCCCACGATCTGGCTCTGGTGCGCCAGCTCGCCCACACGGTTTCGGTGATGCAGCGCGGGCGCATCGTCGAGCATGGGACCGTCACCGACATCTTCGAACGCCCCGGGGAGCCGTACACACGCTCGCTGCTGGAATCGATCCCATCAGGCGCCGCTGCTATCGCCCGCGCGCCACACCCCAGACCGCAGCGGTTCGTCAACGAGGAAAAGATCGCATGACCATCGCCGCGCCTGCCATCCCCCTGCCCGCACCGTTTCGTCCGAAGCAGCGGCTCGACTTCAACACCCGGGTGTCCTTCAACGACGACGCCGGGCCGGCGCAGGGGCTACGCGACGGGATCGAGCTGTTCAAGGCCGCCGAGCGGCTGGGTTATCAGTCGGGCTGGGCCTACCAACGGCACTTCGACCACTACCTGTCGTCACCGCTTCCGTTCTTCGCCGCGGCCGGCCAGCATACCAGGCATATCACGCTCGGCTCGGCTGTTATCCCGATGCGCTACCAGGACCCCATCCTGCTCGCCGAGGCGGCCGGCACGACCGACCTTCTGATCGGCGGCCGCTTGGAGCTGGCGGTCTCCACCGGCGCCAATGCGGCGTTCGACGCCGTCTTCGGTACGGCAGACACCGATGCCCGGACGGAAGCCAAACGCCGTCAGGCGCGCTTCCTCGCCGCGATCTCGGGTGAGGTTCTCCACACCGTCGCCGGGCAAGGCCAAGGCGCCCCGGAGGGTACTGAACTGCGGGTGACGCCGCACAGCCCGACCCTGCGCTCGCGGATCAGGCAGGGCTCGGCTAGTCTGGATTCGGCGGTGCAGGCTGCCAAGCTCGGAATCGGGCTCATCTCAGGCACAGTGCAGCACGACCACGACGAGGGCGAAACCTTCGGGGAGTATCAGGCTCGCTGCATCGCGGCTTTCCGTGCGACCTGGCGCGAGACGTGGAACACCCAACCGCCGCCAGTCGCCGTTGCCGCCTCAATCCTGGTCGGCACCACGGCCGAGCTTCGGGAGAAGTATGCCGCCTACGACCTCGAGCGCCGCACCCAGGGAATTGCCGCGTCCCGTCCCAAGGGGGCGCTGACGCCGGCCGCGCCAGCCAGTCAGCCGCCCGGCATCCAGATCTCCCCGGTCTTCCAAGGCACGCCCGACCAGGTGCTTGAGGCCGTGCTTGACGACCCAGGCCTTGCCTCCGCCGATGAGCTTGTGCTCTTCCTTCCCCCCGCCTTCGACCTTGCCGAAAACGTGCGGCTGCTGACGGACCTGGCAGACACGGTGGCCCCCAACCTCGGCTGGTCGCCTACCATTTGAACCACACTGATGCCAGCGGCGGGCGTCGCCATTGCGGCTGGAGCAGCCATCAGGGTTTTCAATGGAGAAGGTGACCAACTCTTCCCCACCAGGCTGCGACGCGCGAATATTTTCTACAGTTTTAGTAGAAAAAGAAAGACCTGTCTTCCTATGGGATTTGTCACGCCATAACGTGAGGGCATGTTCGGCAACCCCGGGAGAAACGCTCACATGGCCACGGAATTCATCAGCGCAAGCTTTGCCAATGCCTCCAATGACCTCAACCCTATTCCCGACGCGCCGGTCGATGCGCGTTTTCTGGAGCGATACGCGCGGGCGCTCGACGATTACGGCTTCAACTACACGCTGATCCCCTATTCCTCGTCTTCCTTCGATCCGTTCACGCTTGGAGCGACGATCCTCGCACATACGAAAAAACTCAGCATCATCGTCGCCCTACGTCCGAACACGGTCTATCCGACGGTTGCGGCGAAATCGCTGGCGACGCTCGATCAGTTGAGCGGCGGGCGCGTCGTCGTTCACTTCATTGCAGGCGGCAGCGACGAGGAGCAGGCGCGTGAAGGCGACTTCCTCAATAAGGAAGAGCGTTACGAGCGGCAGGAGGAATATATTCGCATCTTGCGTCTGGCCTGGACGTCGACCGAACCCTTTGATTTCGATGGGAAGTATTACCAGTTCAAGCAGTTCCGCAGCGCCGTGCGTCCCACCAGGGGCCTCATCCCCATCTCGCTCGGCGGCTCGTCGGATGCGGCTTACCGGATCGGCGGTTCGCTGTGCGATATCTTCGGCCTATGGGGTGAGCCGCTTGCTGAAACCAAGCAGCAGATCGACCGGATTTACGACGAAGCCGCCAAGGCTGGCCGCACGGATCGCCCGCGCATCTGGGTCACTTTCCGGCCGATCGTGGCCGAGACCGACGAATTGGCCTGGGCGAAGGCACATAAGGTTCTGGACCGGCTGAACGAGAACCGCGAGAAAGGTTTGAGCCGTGCGCCGCTTTCGGCTCCGCGTCCGGCCAATGTTGGCTCTCAGCGGCTGCTGGACATTGCTGCACGCGGCCATGTGCAGGACCGCGCCCTGTGGTATCCGACAGTAACCGCCACCAATGCCAGCGGCGCCACCACCGCGCTGGTGGGTTCGCCACGCACCATCGCTGATTCCATCCTCGATTATATCGATCTTGGTGCCGACCTGATCTCGATCCGCGGCTACGACAATTACAACGATGNCGTCGATTATGGCCGCTACATCCTGCCGCTGGTGCGTGACGGCATCCGCGAGCGNGAAGAGGCCAAAAAGAAGACGGCCGCCTGATGATCACGGTCCGGTACGGTTGGACCATGCATTCAATCCCAGAACGAGCAGGCGACGCTGTCTTCATCGCGTCGGAGGATATCGCTCGGGCTTCCATCAGAAGGCTTCAACGACATGCCCCATGACACAACCGTCCTGAACGCAACCGCGCGGGTTCTAGCCGAGGCCGCTCCGGAAGCGGATCGTACCGGTCAGTTTCCATGGACGGGCATTCGTGCCGTTCATGAAAGCGGCCTTCTGGAAAGCACTGTCGCCGTCCGCTACGGCGGAGGAGGTGCCAACCTTGCCGACACGGCTCACATCCTAGCCGCCCTCGGGCGAGGCGATCCGTCGGTCGCGCTCATCAGCGCCATGACAATTTTCAACCATCTCGGCCAGGCCGGAAAAAACCATTGGCCGGAAGATCTCTACATCAGGCTGCTGGCGGAGGGAAAGCAGCGTCCGCTGCTGCTCAACGCCGCCCGCGTCGAGCCGGAACTGGGGTCGCCGGCGCGCGGCGGTCTGCCGGCAACGCGCGCCCGCCGCACGGCCAACGGCTGGTCGATCACCGGTCGCAAGCGCTTCGTCACCGGCGCGCATGGTCTCACGCATTTCCTCGTCTGGGCGCATACCGATGAAACCCCAACGCGGGTTGGAACCTTCGTCGTGCCGAATGGACTGCCTGGCATTCGCGTGATCGAAAACTGGAGCAGCCTCGGCATGCGCGCCACAGGTTCGCACGACGTCGAATATACCGACGTCGAGATCCCGGCAGAGGACGTGCTTGATCTCAACGACGCCACAGTTGCCCAACAGGACAATCGCGCCCATGCGGCGCTCACGCTGGCGCTGACCGCGCTCTATCTCGGCGTGGCGGAAGCCGCGCAGGCCGCCTTCATCCGCTTCGCGCATGAGCGGGTGCCGACCAATCTCGGCCATCCCATTGCCCGCACGGAGCGTTTCGTGACGCTTTCGGGCGAAATCGACCTGCTTGTCTCCGGCGCCCGCCAGATCATTTTTGGCGCGCTCGAAGCCGGCCAAANTGACGCGGAAAAATTCATAAGAGCCCGGCTCATTGCCGGCCGGCAGTTGCGCGAGGCAGTCCAGATCGCGGTNCGCGGCATCGGCAATCCGGGCCTGAGCGCCGACCTGGGGCTTGAACGGCATTTCCGGGACATCCAGTCCGTGCTCGTCCATGCTCCGCAGGAAGACGTATCGATTTCCATTCTGGGGCGCGCCGCCTTCGACCGGTGGAACCGGGATGAGACCGCCCTATCGAGCTATTCGACAGGCGTCCCCGTCCTTAAAACAGCCTGACGCGACGGGGACGGACCTCACCTCATGACCTTCCCACCTTCCCCTTCGGCCCTCCGGCCAACTCGCAGTGGACGAACATGACACGCTACATCATCATCGGCGCCGGCGCGGTCGGCGCAAGCCTTGCCGCCGAGTTCGAAACCCACGACATTCCTTACGTTCTGGTGGGACGCGGCGCTCAGATCGCTCATATCGCCGCCCATGGCCTTTCCTATCGCCGCCCGAGGGAAACCCGGGTGGTTCAGCTCAATGCGGTCGACACCGCAACGCCGCCCGTTCTGAAGCCGGACGATATCCTGATCCTCACGGTCAAGGCGCAGGATGTCGAGGCGGCAACCGATTTCTGGGCTTGGCGCGATGTGGATGGCGCAGGTCTTGCATCCGATCTGCCGCTGGTCACGCTTCAAAACGGGCTGGCGGCCGAGGATATCGCGCTGCGACGCTTCCATCGTGTTTATGCGGCCAGTATTCTCATTCCCGCGCGCTATACCGTGACCGGTGAGGTCGTCGTCGGCGGTGAACCGAATCTCGGCATCGTCACGCTCGGACGCTATCCGCACGGATTGGACGATACCGCATCGGCTGTTGTCTCCGACCTGACGAAGGCGGGATATCTGGCCGAAGCGCGTGCAGACATCCGCCGCTGGAAGGCCGCCAAACTGCAGCACAATGCGACTAACGCAGTCGAGCTTTTCGCCGGCACACCGGAGGTGCGCGCAAAAGCGGCCGCCGAATTGGCAGAAGAAGCCCGCACCGTCCTGAAGGCGGCGGGATACGATCTGGCGGCCCCTTCGGAACGGGCGATCGACATATCAGGCTGGCGCGTCGCCGAAGACAGCGGCATCGAACGCGGCCAGCAATCGACATGGCAGAGCTTCGTGCGCGGCACGTCAAGTGAAGTTGACTACCTGAACGGTGAGATCGTGCGGCTCGGACGTCTTCACGGCGTAGCCGCACCCCTCAACGCGGCCTTTCAACGAGCGGCGGCAAAACTCGCACGCGATAGAGGCAAGCCGGGTTCGCTGAGCATTGAAGANGTNGGACGGTTGGCATGACCAAGGGATCAACAACTGAGGGCGGCTCTTCCTCCGAATGACAGAACAGAGAAAATATGTGGTCGGAATCACCGACCACATGATCGGCTCTCCGGACCTCGAGGCCGAAATGCTCGGCCAGGATGTCGAGATCGACTTCTTCGCCACCACGGATGAAACGCTTTTCGCTGCCGATCGCCTCGCCCGGCTCGATGCCCTGATGGTCTGGGGCGCACGGCTCGGGCCGCGAAGCATCGCGCATTTGACCCGCTGCCGGGGCGTCGTGCGTTACGGCGTCGGTTACGAGAAGATCGATATCGAGGCCTTGGCGGCCGCCGGCATCCCCTTCGCCAACAACCCGGATTATGGCACCGAGGAAGTTGCCGACCACGCGGTCGCGATGATCCTGTCCCTGCAAAGACGGCTCTGGGAAAATGATGCCCGCGCCCGTGGCTATCGGTCCGGATGGCAAGTCCACAGCCTCAAGCCGCTTTCCCGTTCAAACCGGGCCACTGTGGGCGTCGTCGGTGTCGGACGGATCGGAACGGCGGTCGTCAACCGCCTGAAGCCCTTCGGCTTTCGCATCCTCGGCTATGATCCCGGCCAACCGCCTGGTCACGAAAAGGCGGTGGGATACGAGCGTGTCGACAATGCGGGCGATCTTTTCGCGCGCTCGGATATCCTCACGCTCCACTGTCCAGCCACGGAGGAGACACGCGGCATGCTCGACGCCAACGGACTTGCCCGGATGAAACCCGGAGCCATTTTGGTCAATACGGCGCGCGGCGAACTTATTGACGATCTCGATGCGCTTGAAGCGTCCCTCAGAAGCGGCCACCTGGCAGCGGCCGCGATTGACACGCTGATGCAGGAACCGCCGGGCGACCATCCGCTGCTTTCGGCCTGGCGCAAACGTGAAGACTGGCTCGCGGGACGGTTGGTGATAACCCCGCACAATGCCTTTTACTCCGATCACGCCGCGGTCGAGATGCGCCAAAACGCAGCGCGGACGGTCAGAATATTGCTCGATGAAGGCAGGCTCCGAAATCGGATCACCGCCTGACGGCCTCCTGTGGTCCTGCCTATCCCAGTGCAGGCGCGGGCAAGACAGGTGATCGATTGCTTCTTTTTATCCGTGACATAAGTGTATCTCAATGCTGCGGTTGGGGATTGTTAATCAGAAATGCCTAATGTAAATCTTAGCGTGCACAAGTTGTGTGGGAGTCAAACTGCTACAATATCTGGTTAGGACATTCAGCAAGGGAGAGCCTCGGACATGCGGAAAATTCGTGCGGCCCACTCGGCCCTCGGAAAAACAGAGGCAGAGGCTTCGAGTTCGATCGACCGACTTTTGTTCTTTGACCGCGATCTCAATCCCGTCGAGAATTTGCTGGGCAATGAGCTGCCTGCTTCTGTCAAACCAGCAGCGTCCTTTTGGGAGCATTTTCCGGAACTGGACCAGTCGGCGATTACGCTTGCGTTACGTTCCCTGGGTGACAGTGCACAGCCTTTGCGAATATCGGGCGATCTTGGCGAGCCGGGATCGCGCGGACTGACGATCTATCGGATCGGAGATCTGTTTGCCGTGGTGCGCTCCGAGGAAAGTCTCGATGATGAGCGTGCAACCCTTCTGCACCTGGCGACCCATGATCCCCTGACCGGACTGCCGAACCGACGACAGTTCAGCGAGGACCTCACAGTATTGCTGCAGGAGGCCGCAGGCGCGAACGAGACCCTGTCTTTGATGCAGCTCGACCTCGACGATTTCAAGCCCGTGAACGACACGCTTGGGCATCCGGCCGGCGACAAGGTTCTTCAATTTGCGGCAAGGCGTATTCAAGGCTGCCTGACCAGCGATGACAGAGCCTATCGACTNGCGGGTGACGAATTCACCGTTATTTCCATGGGCTCGGGACATCCGGCCAAGGGGCAGTGGCTAGCAGAANTTCTGGTTGCCGAATTCAAAAAGCCCTTCACGATAGATGGCATTGCCGTATTTGTTGGTACCAGCATCGGCATTTCCACCGCGCCATCGGACGGTGCAAGTCCGGAGCAGCTGATGAAGGCGTCCGATCTCGCGCTCTATGCCGCGAAGAAAGACGGGCGCGGCCGGGCAAAAGCATTTGATCCCTCGATGCTTGAATCGCTGGAGCAACGCGAACTGCTGCGCCGCAGCCTTCGCATGGCCTTGGCCCAGCAGCAGTTCTCTGTCGAATACCAACCCATCTCAGAGGGCGGCTGCGTTGTCGGCTTCGAAGCATTGCTGAGATGGCACCATCCCCTGCTTGGAAAAATTTCACCGGCGGCATTTATTCCGATGGCCGAGGCCGATGGAATGATGCCGGAAATAGGAGCGTGGGTTTTAGAGCAGGCATGCCGCGAGGCGATGAAGTGGCCGCAGAACTACATCGTTGCCGTCAATTTATCGGCGGCCGAATTCCTGACCAGCGGCCTTACCGATCGGGTCTCCCAGACGCTCGACCTGGTCGGCTTGCCGCCCGACCGTCTGGAGCTTGAGATAACCGAAAGCGTGCTGCTCGAGCGGACCGTCAACAACATCGACACCCTGAATACGCTCAACGTGCTGGGGATACGAATCTCGCTTGATGACTTCGGCACCGAATATTCTTCGCTCAGCTATCTGAAGACATTCCCTTTCGACACGATCAAAATCGACAAATACTTCATCACCGATCTCGAAAGCGATCTGAAAAGCCAGGCAATCGTCCGCTGCATCGTGAACCTCGCCCATGACCTCGACATGCAGGTGACAGCGGAAGGGGTCGAGACGCCAGGTCAGGCGGAATGGTTGCGCGGCGTGGGCTGCGACAGGCTTCAAGGCTACTTGGTCAGCAGGCCGCTTCCGATCGAGGCAATTGGCGAGTTCCTCGCCAGAGCCGAAACATCCCTGAGCCACGCGCTATCATAGTGAACAATCGATTTTCGGAATCAACCTGACGCCCCGGACAAACGAATGGAGGGTGTAGTGGAAAAGGAAGCATCTCGCTTCGATGACCATGCATTTGCGCCGATGGTATCGCTGGAAATGAATACCGCCATGTTCAAATCGCGATGGCAGTTTTGCGACAGGATCACGGAATATCTCTCCGACATTCTCGGCCAGGGTCACAACGATCCCGCTCGATATTCGAACTTTCTTTCCGTCGCAGCCAACGAGCTCATTGAACTCGCTTTCCGTTCAACGGGTGAGCTGGGAAGGATACGTTTCAGTCTCTATCGGAGCGCAGCATTCAATCGGCTGAGAATTGCGTTTCCCGGCGAGGAAGCATTTGGCCGCAAACAAACGAGTGCGAGATCAGGCGAATATCTGCCTGTCCCCGATACCGAGTCTGGATACTTGGTCATGAAATCCGATGGGACGGTTTTGCTCAGCGATTTGGCAACAATATTCCGCGCCGCTATCCGAATTGAGAAAGACGGCGGACAAGGGATTCAAATCATTGCGGATTTCCCCTCGGCCGAGGACTTCCGATGAACCTGCTGCTGCGACCTTTCACGGTTTATTTTGATCCGACAAATCAGGAGCTGGTGCTGTCTGGCAAGATGCGGCCCGAAAGTGCCGCTGAGATTGGCGATGCTCTCGAACTGGTGCAGCAAAGTTTGGAAAAATACGGCGGGGTCGTTTACCTCAACGTCAAACGTCTGACGCATATCAACATGACTGCCTTCTCTGCCCTGTCGGATGTCCTCGCGGCAACCTGCCGGGCCAGGCCGGAACGGAAGATCGTCATCATCACGTCAAGCGTGGTGGCATGGTCGACCTCGTTATTCCAAACGCTTGCGGCGTCACANCCAAACTTGTCGGTCGAGGTCTACGATTCGGCATTCTATCCGGGCCAGAGCTTTGTCGAGGATGAGACTTTCATTCCCATCCTCCGCACCCAGACGAAAATGACATGGCGACATGAACGCGAACTGCTGCCGCGCCACGGCCTGCGTAACGGTCTTGCCATCGCCGATATCTGTTGTGGAATAGGTGATTTCGCGGCCTTGGTTCAACGGGAATTCAAACCGGCACGCCTTGTCGCGCTGGATCATTCGGTGCGCAGCCTCGAATATGCGCGCAGGGTCGCTACCGACTTCGATCTACAGGGAATCGAGTACACCTATGGCGACGCCTCGCAAATGTTGCTGCGAGACAATCAATTCGACTTTGTGACCTGCCGTCATTCGCTGCAGATTTTCAACCGTCCCGAGATGCTCCTGCGGGAGCTTTACCGCATCTGCAAGCCTGGCGGCCGCGTCTACATCACCAACGAAAAAAATTCTCATTGCCTTGGGGAGCCACATGCTGACACGATAAAATGGACTTACGAGGAGGTCGCCAAACTGTTCAGCCACTTCGACATGGATGTCGAGATGGGGCCGAAAAGCCGCCATCTCCTTGCCGATGCAGGCTTCGACAACATCAAGGTGGATTGTTTTATGGTGACGAACCTCGACGGCGATCCCCAAGACTTCGCAGACGTCATCGAAGCTTGGGAAAATGTCTACGCCGGTGAGATGGCCGTCCGGCGGGGCGACTCAATAGATTTCATTCGCCGGTTCCGGCAGGGATTCAAGGATCATGTCTTTGCCGCTCTTCACCCCAAGGGTTATGCGGGCTGGCCCATCTGGGCGGCCTCCGGGCGAAAGCCGCTGTGATGGACGCACGCTCATCGAAAAGACCGGCAAGACTGGGCTCATTTCGGGCAAAGTTCATCCTGGTCGTCGGTGGAGCCGTTCTCTTCGACTTGCTGGTCAGCGGTGGACTGGCGCTTTGGAACGTTCAGAGACTGTCGCGCGACGCAACCCTCGAAGTCGGCCAAGGTCTTGAAGCGGCAAGCCAGGAATACATTCGCACATATGCTGATTCGACCGCGGCGCAGGTAAGTTTGCTCCTGCGGCAGGTTCATAACGACGTCGGCACCTTGGCAGGGGTGCTCCAGGCGCAGATCGACGATCCCGCGCGCAATTCCGACGTCGGCGCGGCGATCGCTCGCACATCTCCCGGCAGCGTCAGCCTGTCCTACGATCAGAAGACGAACTGGTCTCAGAACGCTCCGGGCTCCGCCTCGGTTGTGAGCGTCTGGGGTTACTTGCTCGGACAAGACCATCAGCCAAGGCCCGACGTCCAGAGCGATATCCAGACCAGCGCGGTTCTCGACCTTGTTGCGCCGAGCCTGCTGCAGCGCGGCGCTTCGAAGCTGCAGATGTATTTCATCGGCTCGAAAGAACGCCCAATCTTCAGGACGGCGCCCTACACCGACCAGGCTCAGACCTTCGACCGCCTTTATCCCGGACACAACGAGGCCAATTTCTGGGACTTCTTTTTTCCCGGACTTTACGAGTCCTGGCAGGGCTGGGCCAAGGACATGAAAACGCGGCCGGTCGCGGACGATATAACACAGACGGCGCCATATACGGACGCCATTACCGGGAAACTGATCGTTTCTTTCTTTCAGCCACTGTGGACCGCCGACAGGAAGGATGTCGCCGGGACGGCCGGTGCGGACATCACACTCGACCAGCTCGCGCAGACTGTTGAAAATGTGAAAGTGGCCCAGTCCGGCTTTGGATTTCTCGCAATGTCCGACGGAAATGTTGTGGCGATCAACAGCACGGGCGAAAAAACTCTCGGTCTGCGTTCTGCGAGCGATGCGAGCGGAGCCGGAGTGACCGGACTGGAGCGCTCCCTGAAGGGAAGCGCCCAGCCTGCGATCGCAAAACTGGCCCTTGACCGCGAACAGGGCATCCAACATTTGATGTTGCAGCAGGACGGTAACGAGGTCCCCTATATCGTTATCGTCAAAAGACTCCCTGCGACCAATCTCTGGGTCAGCGGCCCGGTGCGGCAAGAGGCGATGTCTCTTGGAGTCGTTGTGCCCGAACGAGAAATCGAAGCCTCGCTCTATGCGGCCCAGGCCAAGATTTCAGAGGCTACGAACCGGATCGTGCTCTACCAAATTCTCGCGATCTTACTGTCGCTGCTGGTTGTGACGATCGCGGTATTTGCGGCTTCGAAACGAATAACGGGCGGGATCAGTGCACTTGCAGATGCCGCCAAGCGGATTCAGGCGAAAGACTATTCGGTCAGGGTGGCCATATCGAGCAAAGACGAGGTCGGCGAGGCTGGCGAAGCATTCAATCGGATGGCTGAGCAAATCAGCTATCACACCGAAAATCTCGAGCAACTCGTCGAAGAGCGAACTGCTCAAATCGAAGATGCAAAGGAAGAGATTTCGACGCTGAACGCACAGCTCGAGCGAGAAAATCGACGTCTTGGAACCGAGCTCGCCGTCGCCGAGAGAATCCAGCTCATGGTCCTTCCGCTGCATCAGGAGCTCGAGGAGTTTCAAGCCCTCGAGATCGCCGCCTATATGAGGCCGGCCGAAGAAGTCGGCGGCGATTATTACGACGTATTGAAGAACGGAAATCGGTTGAAGATCGGCATCGGCGACGTCACCGGACACGGGCTCGAAAGCGGCGTGCTGATGCTGATGGTTCAGTCCGTTGCCCGCGCCCTGCAGGAAGCCGGAAACACCGATGCCGTCAAATTTCTCACAGACCTGAACAGCGCCCTGTTTAAAAATATCGTCAGGACCAAAATCGACAAGCATCTCACTCTGGCGTTTCTTGACTACGACGGTAAAGAGATGATTCTATCAGGACAACACGAGGAAGTTGTGATTGTGCGGGCGAANGGCGATGTCGAGCGCATAGACACCATGGATCTGGGCATGCCGATCGGGCTGGAAGCCGATATTTCTGCGTTCATCAAAACCCGTGAGATAGCGTTCGCGACGGGGGATCTCATACTCTTGCATACGGACGGCGTAACAGAAGCAGCAAACGACGGGGGAGAACTCTTTGGCATTGAACGTCTCTGCCGCGAAGCACGTCGCTTGAAGGATCAGAGTGCTGAGAAAGTCGTTTCCGGAATTGTAGCGGCATTGATGCGCTTTGTCGGATCGCAGAAGATTTACGACGACATCACGCTTCTCGCAGTGCGGCATAGGTGAGACAATGACGCCAACGGTATACGGCAAGGAATCTCTGGCGGGCATAAGCTTAGGTTCGGCCACTCGCCTCACGTTAAGCGATGGACCTCTTCAGCTTGGATGGAAGCACTCGGGAATGACGGCGGACTTCATAGCGGAAGTCATGGCTCTGCCCTATTCACGTTCAAGGAAAGATTACACGCAGGCGCATCATGACATCGGATATCTCAGCAATGAGCTGATTGAAAATGCCGTCAAGTTTCGACAACCTGGGGAGATCCTCATTGAAGCCGGCATATTCGACGGAGCCTTTTTGATAAGGGTGAAGAACACGATCGATGGCGTGACATCGTCCCGCTTCCAGCAATTGCTGCATCGCCTCCAATCGAAAGATCCCGGGGAACTTCTTCTTGAGCAAATCGAAACCAACGCCATATCGGCAACGAGCGGTTCGGGCTTGGGATTGCTCACCCTGCTGAGCGACTACGACGCAAAAATGGCTTGGGCATTCGAAGAGAACAATGACCAGCGTATCATACTGACGACGACTGCAGCTGTGGCGATGCCGCCCTCCTCCAATCTGTGAGCGAAGAATGGAAATCAGCGACGAAAACTTCCGCGTATGGGCGGAAAGAAACCAGGTATATTTCGACGGCGTATTCCGGCTGGCCGGACCGGACGCCTATGCGCCCATTTATTCATTGATTTCGGGTCTGCTCCATGAGGGGCACAAACAGGTGACGTTCAACCTGACGGGTCTCGAGTTCCTCAATTCCTCCGGCATAAATCTGTTGGCCAAGCTGACGATCGAAGCCAGAAAGATGGGCGATCTCCTGCTCGTCATCAAAGGCACCAATCAATATCCCTGGCAAGCTAAGTCTCTGCCGAACCTGAAGAAGTTACATCCGCTTATTGATTTACGCCTGGGGTGATTGCGCCGCCGCCTCTCGTTCGGGATCTGCCTGTCGATCATTTCGACGGCGCGGACACGTTTGAAGACCCTCCATCCAAAGGACGCTGCGTACGCAATCCTTGGTTCTGACAATCTGCGATGTCTCAGCTTCCGGCCGACTG
>Ga0055526_1001765_pt1 | contig 15022 bp, 10 predicted proteins | sample AraplaCol_mMF_r2_FD_55013 | JGI IMG/M metagenome (GOLD analysis project Ga0055526, IMG submission 55013) | Arabidopsis root microbial communities from North Carolina, USA - plate scrape MF_Col_mMF_r2 | ecosystem: Host-associated > Plants > Roots > Endosphere | place: USA: North Carolina... | reverse complement strand
CACTGAAAATCTGATGTCCGAAGAATTGTTACGCCTTTCCAAGCGCATGTCCGAACTGGGCCTGTGCTCCCGCCGTGAAGCCGATGAATGGATTGCCAAGGGCTGGGTGCGCGTGGATGGCAAAGTGGTGTCCGAACTGGGCACCAAGGTTTACCCAAGCCAGAAAGTCACCGTGGAACGCCAGGCTGCCGCCGAACAGGCGCGCCGCGTCACGATCCTGATCAACAAGCCGGTCGGCTATGTCTCCGGCCAGGCCGAAGACGGCTACCAGCCTGCCGTGGTGCTGATCAAGCCGGAAAACCGCTGGGCCGAAGACCGCTCGCCGGAGCGCTTCGACCGCAACCAGCTGCGCAGCCTGGTGCCTGCCGGACGCCTCGACATTGACTCGGTCGGCCTGCTGGTGCTGACCCAGGATGGCCGCGTCGCCAAGCAGCTGATTGGCGAAAATACCAACGTTGACAAGGAATACCTGGTCCGCGTCGAGTACACCAAGCCGGGCCGCCTGCCGGACAGCGACCTGCAGCGCCTGAACCATGGCCTGTGGATGGACGGCAAACCGCTGCTGCCGGCGAAAGTGCGCTGGCAGAACGATGACCAGCTCAGCTTCACCCTGCGCGAAGGCAAGAAGCGCCAGATCCGCCGTATGTGCGAAATGGTTGGCTTGCGCGTGGTAGGCTTGAAGCGCGTGCGGATTGGTCGTGTCAAACTTGGAAACTTGCCAGAAGGGCAATGGCGCTACCTCAGCCCGGACGAGCGATTCTGAGTCGGCATCAACGCAACAGAAAAGCAGCATTCATTGCCGTTTAGCAAGCGCTGGGCGGCAGAACGCGGTAAAGTACTGGCGTCTTCTCCTAAAAAACGAGAACCTGAGCTGTGAACGATCCAATGCCAAACGACTTCCGCAAGGGCCCGCCCCGTCCACAAGACGCGGTCGAACCGATTGCTGCGGGGTCACATCCACACGATATCGTGGACCCGGATGAAATCGGCGATGCGCTGCAGGCGCTGGCCGACGCCGGCGATGCGATTTCCATCTACCACCGGGACAATACCGAAGTTGTCATGGCCCGCTTGCTGTCGGTCGATCCCGAACTGCCGCACTTTGTCATCCAGCTCAACGAAGGCTCGGTACTGCCGCCAGGCGAATGCACGTTCGTGGCATGGCTGCGCGGCGCCAAATTCCAGTTCAAGCTGGACGACCCGCAATGGAATGCCCTGCCGGAGCAGCCGACGCTGATCCCCGCACAATTCCCCGAACGCTGCCAGGTCCTCAACCGGCGCGCCGCGCCGCGCCTGGAAACTCCGCTCGGCACCTACCATACGGCATCCTTCGTCCTGAACGGCAAGCCCTATGAATTGCAACTGTACGACTTTGCAGTTGGCGGCGTCGGCATGCGCTGCCCGCCGCGCGATGCGGTCGGGCTGCACGTGGGCCGCAAGCTGCAGCGCGTTCGGCTGGACATGGGCCCCGGTTCGGTGCTGATCTGCGACCTGGAAATCCGCTTGTCGCGCCACTTCCGTCCTTCCTGCTCGGCGAGCAGGTGCAGATCGGCTGCCAGTTCCAGAACCTGTCACCTCTGATGCAGGACGAACTTCACCGCATCCTGGAACGCCTCAACACTGGCCGCGGCCAGCGTTAAGCCCCAGCCGGAAGCCGCACCGTCACACACAACCCCATGCTGCCGGCAGCATCAAGCTTGATGCTGCCGCCATGCTGGCGCGCCACCGCGAGCGCAATCGCCAGGCCCAAACCGCTGCCCGCCTGCGACTGCGCCTGGCGTGGATCGCGGAAGAAGCGATCGAACACGCGCTCGCGCAACTCAGGCGCGATACCCGGCCCCTGGTCGGTGATCCGCAGGACGACATGGCTGCCCTCCGCACCTGCCTCGCGGCGCAAGTCGGCATGCACCTTGCCCTCTTGCGGGCTGTACTTGATGGCGTTGTCCAGCAAGTTATCGACCAGCGAAACCAGTCCTTCACGGCGCCCCGCCACCTGCAGGCCGCTGTCGCCGCTCAATTCCAGCTCCACCCCGCGCGCATCCGCAATTCCCGACAAGGCAGCCATGCGCTCCTGGACCAGGGCATCGAAGCAAAGGTTTTCCGCCTCCTCTCCAACGGTCGCGTCGCTGCGCATCAGGCGCAGCAACTGGCTGACCAGGCGCGTGGCGCGCTCGTTCCCGTTCAGGATCCCGTCCAGCAGTTGCTGCTGCCGCGGGTCCGTGGCCTGCCGCTGCAAGGCTTCGACATTGACACGCATGGCGGCCAGCGGGGTGCGCAGTTCATGCGCGGCATCGGCGATGAAGGTACGTTCGCGGTCTGCGCTGTCCCTGACCCGCTCAAGCAAAGCGTTAATCCGCGTGAACATGGCCACCAGCTCGCCAGGACGGCCATCGAGCGGCAGCGGCCGCAGATCATGCGCGCCGCGCGACGCCAGGTCCGCCATGGCCCTGCGCCACGGCCCTTTGGCCGTGCGGATCCCGACCCACGCGGGAATGAACAGGAACGGCAGGCTGATCAAAAGGGGCAGCACCAGCGTGCCGCGCGACGCGAGCGTCAGGTAGATATTCAAGCCATCGGCCGGCATGACGATGGTAACCCGCACGCCTGACCGCGGCGACTCCAGCGCGCGGGCGCGCCAGCTCGCACCGGCGCTTTCAAACCGGACGATCCGCCCGGTTTCCAGTTCCGGCACGTCCCGCAGCGCCGATCCTGAACGGTACAGGACACCCTGGCGGCCTTCGACCACGATGACAGGCCAGGGATGGATATCGGAATCGAGGCCGCCCATGCCGCGCAGCGCAGCGTCCAGTGCGCGCATGGCATCGCGCATGGCAGCAGGATTGGATTCGAGGCTCTCCGCCGTCGTGAACCAGGCCTCATAGATTTCTTGCCGCTTCAGGATGTACTCGTCCCGGCTGGCGTCGTGCACCACGAAGACCAGCACCAGGAACCATAGCAGGCATAGCACGAGCACCTGAGCCAGCANNAGGCGCGCCACCAGGCTGCGCCTGGCCGCTTGCCGCCAGAAGCGCCAGTTCATCGTGGCTCTTTCATGTCGATCACGTAACCCACGCCGCGTACCGTGCGCACCACTCCCTCGCCGATCTTGCGGCGCAGGTTGGCCATATGGACGTCGAGGGAGTTGCTGGCGTTGGCCTGCGCACCGGGGAGCGCCTGTTCTTCCAGGCTGCGCCGCGTCACAACGCGGTCGGCCCGCATCATCAGCATGCGCAGGAGTTCGAATTCACTGGCTGTCAGGTCCACAGGACGCCCGTGCGCCGTCACACGCCGCGTCGGGAGGTGCAGCGTGATCCCACGCAAATCGAGCACCTGGCCATCAAAGCCATAGCTGCGGCGCGCCAATGCACGNACGCGCGACAGCAGCTCGGCCAGCTCGAACGGCTTCACCAGGTAGTCGTCTGCGCCCTTGTCGAGTCCAAGCAGACGGTCGGCCAGTGCATCGCGCGCGCTCAGGATCAGGATGGGGACGCCCTCGCGCTCTCGCCGCAGGCTTCCCAGCAGCGCCATGCCATCGCCATCAGGCAGGCCCAGGTCGAGCAAGACCAGGTCGAAACTGCGCTGCCCCAGCTGTTGCTGTGCATCGGCAAGCTGGCGCACCCAGGTGACGTCCATGCCCTGGTCGGCAAGCGCAATGCGCACGCCGTTGCCCAGGTCCATGTCATCTTCAATCAGCAGGATCTTCATCCCGGTATTTAAACACGTCTCCATGAAGGAAAGATGAAGAAGTCCTTTATCCGATCTTCATGCAACGCTGACAGACTGCCCGCTCCATCACTCTTTTCAGAAAACAGTCATGAAATTGCCAGTCTCCCTGTTGCTCGTTGCCTGCACCGCCAGCGTTCACGCCGAAGATGCCCTCACCCTTGGCGCGGGCCTTGCCGCCACCCCGCGCTATTCCGGTTCACACGAAATGCGCGGCACGCCGGTTCTTGTGGTCGATTACCAGTTGGCCAATGGTTTCTATGCCAGCACTATCCGCGGCCTGGGTTATGGCACGGGATTCGGCGCATTGCGCCTCAACGCAGCACTGGGGATGCGCGGAAAGCGCAGCGACGACGACAGCAATGGCATCGGCGGCAGCGGCAGCAGCGAATTGCGCGGCATGGGTGAGGTCAAATCCAGCGCAACACTGAACCTGGGCGCGCACTACAGCATCTTCCAGGGCCTGGACTTCTCAGCCAGCACTGCGCTGCCGATTTCCCACCGCGAGAACGGGAAAACCGCCGGCTTTGAACTCACCGGCACGCTGCACGCCGATGAACGCGACAAGGTAACGCTGTCGCTTGGCGCCAGCCTGGCCGACAGCAAATATATGCAAACCTATTACGGCGTTACATCCGCGCAGGCAGCCCGCACCGGGTTCAAGGCCTACAAGCCCGCGGCCGGGCTATACGAGGCGAAATTCACCTTTGGATGGGAGCACCGTATCGACCAGCGCTGGGCCATTACCGGCATGCTCGGTTCCAGCACCCTGGTGCGCGATGCCGCCAACAGTCCGGTTACCCGGCGCACCACGGCGCCGACGGCCGCGGTGTTTGCCAGTTACCGCTACTGACCGTTGGCGCGCCGGGCGGCATCAGCCGCCCTTCTTCCATGCCCCTCAGAACGAAGTCCGCAGCGACAGCGTATAGCTGGCGCCCGGCTTGTACTCGTCGAAGATCGCGTTGCTGAACTGCGTGTAGGTCCGGCTGATCGCCTTGTTGGCATTCCACACGCTGAACGTCAGGTCGGTGTTGTACCTGAACCCGAACATCTGCTGCAGGTTCATGCCGACCGACGCATCGACCTGGGTGCGATCGGTGGTGTAGGCATACGCACCGCCCGCCACATTCAGGCCGGTGCTGGTGTTCACCACATGGCTTGCCGTGTACTGGCGCGCCACGCGCACATTCAGGCCGCCGCGCTCATAGTACAAGGTCAGGTTGTTGGTGCGCGGCGGCACGCCGGCAACCGGCGGCGCATTCGGCGCGTCGTCAGTCTGCTTGGCATAGGTGAAGTTGGCGGTGAAGCCAAAGCCCTTCACCGGCAGCATGTCCAGCGGCTGCTGCCAGGTGGCTTCCAGGCCTCGGACCTTCAGCTTGCTGTCGATGTTGTAAGGTTCGGTGATTTCCACCAGGTGCTTGTCGCGGCCACCGCTGGCCGTCACCGCCTGCTGCTGCGCCTCCGTCAGGCCGACGGTACCGAACATCTGGTCCAGCTGCGCCAGCGAATAGGTAGTGATGCGCTGGCCCGGCCGGCTGGTGATGTCCTTGCCGAAGGCGCTCAGCGAAACATAAGCCTCCTTGCTCATGTAGTACTCGAGCGCGATGTCCAGGTTGTTCGCCTCGAACGGCTTCAGGTTCGGATTGGTCACGCTGCCCTGGCGTGCACCCTGGTCGCCCAGCGTGAGCTGGGTCTGCCGCAGGTCAGCCGGATTGGCGCGCGTCATCGATTTCGAGCCCGATGCACGCAGGATGGTGCTGGGCGTGACATTGTAGGCCAGCGTTGCCGACGGCAGCGTGTTGCTGTACTTGGTGGTCTCGTACTTCCACACACTGAGGTTGTCATACAGGCCGCCGTTGTTCAGCGTTGCATTGCGCGGATCCGCACCGACACTCAACACACCGATGGTCTGCTCGGTCTGCGCATAGCGCACCCCGGCGTTATAGCGCAAGGTGCCGCCGAAGATCTGCACCCGGCCGGTGGTTTCAGCATAGGCCGCGTCGACCACTTCGCGGATGTAGCCGCCGCTGCCGTTCTGGAAACCCTTGTAGATATTGTCGCGGAAGTACTGGTAATCCGTATCCTTGGCAAACTTTGGCCAGTCGACGGTGATGAAGCCATTGCTGCCCGCTTTGACGTAGTTCGGGATTGCCGAATTCGGAACCACGGAGCCGAGATACGTGAGCGGCGCCGCGCCAGCGGTGGAGCCGGTGCCGTAGCCAGGGTATGCGGTGGCGACATCGGCCATCGGCCCCGGCGTGCTGCGGCCGTCGCAACCGGGGCTGCGGATCTGCGTGTTCGGTGCGAAGAAGCGGTAGCTCATGTTGTTGCCGCAAGCGACGTTCATCCACGCGTCCGCCACGGAAAAGCTGCGGTAGCGGCGTTCGATGTCGTCGCGCGAGCCGCCCACCTTGATGCTGAAGTCGGCGTCGCCCCAGTTGACGTTCAGGCGCGTGCCTTTGGTCTTGTTGGTGCGCTCGTAGAGGTCCATGCGCAGGCCGGACAGGCTCTGGCCCGCCTGGTACCAGCCGAAGTTGTTCGGATCGTTGATGTCCAGGTTGGAGGTGTAGACCGGCGTCTGCCCCGGCGTGCTGTTGTCGTAATAGATGACGGAATTGGGCGACCTGGTTGCCACCAGCACGGTCGGCATGTCGCGGAAGAAGGTGCTGTTGGTGGCGTTGAAATGGCCGTCGATGGTCCACTTGTCGCTGGGCCGGAACTCGAAGCCCGGATTGATGCTGCGGAACTTGGTCTCCTCTTTCATCGGGCGGTATTCCAGCGCCCAGAAAGTATTGGCAAACGTCGCCTTGGTGATGGTGCACCCCAAGGTGCAGTCGCTGCGGTCGAATTCCATGCCGATCGGGATCGGCGTATTGGCACGGGTACCGGCATTCATGCCCTCGTAGGTCATCCTGTTCTTCTTCTGCGCGAACATGGTGTCGAGGTAGATGTCCAGCATGTCGTTTGGCTGCCATTGCAGGCTGATGACTTCACCGGCACGATTGCGCTTGCCTTCATAGACGAAGTGGCGTCCCAGGCGGCCCATCAGTCCATTGTCGATCTGCTGCAGGGTAGCCCCGGGATTCAGCGCCAGCAGCATGGCACGGTCGATCTGCTTGCCCGGCACAAGGATCGAACGCGCATATTCCGGCAGGGCCGCCAGGGCCAGGCCGGACGGCACGGTATCGGGCGTCGACTGCGAGCCGCCGCCGGTGCTGTTCAACTTGTCCGAGGCATTGCCCTGGAAGGACTTCAGCTGGAAATTGCGCATATCGACCGTCTGGAAGCCATCGGTCTTGTAGCCCGTGTTGCCCCAAGCGACACCGGCCAGCGCGCCAAACTTGCCCCACTCGGCGCTGGTCCAGGTGTTGCTGACCAGGGCCGAACCGGTATTGCCGGTCTTGCTGTTTTGTTCGCGATAATTGCCGCTCAGGGTGAAGGCCGTCCGGAAACCGGCCTTGTCGAAGGGGCGCACGCTGCGCATGTCGACCGTGCCCGCAATGCCGCCTTCAATCAGGCTGGCTTTCTGGCTCTTGTAGACGCTGGCGCTGCGGAACAATTCGGAAGGCAGGAAGTCCATGTCGACTTCGCGGTTGGCGCTGATCGAACCACCCCAGCTGCCCGCCGACGCTGACGCCATGGGCGCGCCGTTCAGCAGCACGCGCGTGAACGCCGCGCCCATGCCGCGGATCGAGATGTTCAGGCCTTCGCCGTCGATCTCGCCGCGCCGCACGTTCACGCCCGGCACCCGCGCCAGGGCATCGGCAATGTTCGGGTCGGGGAATTTGCCCATGTCTTCGGAGAAGACGGTATCGCTCAAGCCGATGTTGTCGCGCTTTTCCATTGCCGACAGCGCCAGCGAGCTGCGATAGCCGCTCACGGTGACTACCGGCAGCACCTTGTTCGCTGCAGTTGGCTTGGCATCCGTTGCCGGCGTGGCTTCGGCGGAGGGCTGCGACTCTGTGGCCGCAGTGGCTGGCGGTTGCGGCGCTTCGCTTTGCGCGTAGGCCGTGGAAATCATCCCCGCGAGTATGGTCATGACGAGGATTTCACCGCGCGTGCCGAAGCGGCGCACGCGTCCTCCCAGTTGCTGGTTCATGCTGTCTCCTTTATATACGGCCTCATGGGCCTTGATTTAGTTAGCGCTATCAATGCGCTTGCAAAGTTACATTTGCTCCTTGTAATGTGGGCGCTTGCGCCCGCACGGTGATGGTTCCCTTCTGTCCCGGCTTGCCGCGTACGATGGCCAGGCACAAGCCGTTGAAGGCGGGTCGTTCGGTGGATGGGAAAGGCACGAAGCTGGTCGGGTCGCCGTTATCGGTCGCCACGATCTCGCCCGGGCCTTCGATGCTGAATTTCACGCTGTCCTTTGCCATGGGGACGGTATTGCCGTCCTGGTCGGTCACGCGCAGGGTGATGAACGACAGGTCGGCGCCATCGGCCGCGATCTCGCTGCGGTCAGGCACCAGGTCGAGTTTTGCCGCGGGGCCCACAGTGCGTACCGTCGATGCCGCCCATTCCTTGCCCTGCTTGTACGCGATCACCTTCAACTCACCCGGCTCGTAAGTCACCAGGTCCCAGCGCAGGCGGTATTCGAATTCCGCGCGCTTTTTGCGGCCCTGGCTTTTGCCGTTCACGAACAGTTCGGCCTCGTCGCCCGAGGTGAATACGTGGACCGGCGTAAACTTGCCTTCCCTGCCCGGCCAGGTCCAGTGCGGCAAGATGTGCGCCAACGGAAGGTCCGGGCGCCAGCGCGCCTGATACAGGTAGAAGCGGTCCTTCTTGAAGCCCGCCAGGTCGATGATGCCGGAATAGGAACTGCGCGAAGAGTAGAACGGCGTCGGCTCGCCCAGGTAATCCCAGCCCGACCAGACGAATTCGCCCGCCACATAGGGGTATTGATCCTGCGCGGACCAGGAGCGGTCGGCTGAAGTGCCGAAGTCGGACGCATACAGCTCGTAGGCGCTGACCTGGTGCGTATTCCAGTCGCCGCCGGCGTCGGGCCGTACCGAGGACGTGAGCGCGCCCGTCACTGGAAACTGATACTCGCCGCGGCTGCTCAAGGCTGAAGCGCTTTCGCTGCTGAAGATCATCTTGCCGGGGAAGCGGGCACGGAATTCGGGGAAGCGGCCTGGATTGCTGCGGATGCCCGCGCCCTGGTAGTTCACGCTGACCAGGTCCACCGTGGCCGGCAGCGGCATGTGGGCACGGGCGTAATTCATGGCGGTCATGGTCGGGCGGCTGCGATCCTCTTGCCGCACGATGGCAGCCAGCTTGCGGCCGATCGCGGCGCCCTCTTCACCGGTATATTGCTCCCCCACCTCGTTGCCGATACTCCAGATCACAATCGAGGGATGGTTGCGGTCGCGGCGGATCATGGCGCGCAGGTCCTGCTCGTGCCAGTCCGGGAAGATCAGGTGCGTATCGAGCGCGGTCTTTTTCCGTTCCCACACGTCGAACACTTCGTCGATCACCACGATGCCCATGCGGTCGGTCAGCTCCAGCAACTCCGGAGCCGGCGGATTGTGGCTCATGCGCAGCGCATTGGCGCCCATTTCCACCAGCATTTGCAGCTGCCGTTCCGCAGCGCGCACATTGAAGGCGGCGCCCAGCGCGCCCAGGTCATGGTGGTTGTTCACGCCCTTCAGCGCAATGCGCTCGCCGTTGACCAGCATGCCTTTGTCAGGGTCCATGCGCACATCACGAATGCCGAACCTTGTCTCGAATTCGTCGATCCCAACGCCGTCGCGCCGGATGGTGGTGACGGCCACGTAACGATGCGGATGCTGGGTCGGCGGCGGCCCCCAAAGGCGCGGCCGCGCGATGGTTACGCCGCCTGTGGCGACATTGCTTGCGCCTGCGGCCACTTGCAGGCGCTGCGGCTGGATTTGCGCAACCGGCTGGCCGCTGCGGGTCCCCTGTTCGTCCAGCGCGTATATCGCCGTTGCCACACTGACGGTGGCGCCGCTGCGCGAGTCGTTGTCCACGCGACTTCCAGCGAGACCTCGGCGGAGTCCCGGCTCACGCGCGCCGTTCGCACATGGGTGCCCCAATGCGCGACGTGGATCGGCGCCGTCTTGGTGAGCCACACATTGCGGTAGATGCCGCCGCCCGGATACCAGCGCGAAGACTCCGGCGGGTTATCCAGCCGTATCGCGAGCATATTGCTGCCGCCGGGGACGACGTATGGCGTCAGGTCCAGCCGCCAGGAGTTGTAGCCGTAAGGCCAGCCGCCCACCAGCTTCCCGTTCAGCCACACCGTCGCATACGACATCGCGCCGTCGACATCGAGGAAGATCGAGCGGCCACGGTCGGAAGCCGGTATGTCGAGTGCCTTGCGGTACCAGCCGATGCCCCAGCTGGGCAAGCGGCCAACGCCGCCATAAGGACCGGCTTCCAGGAAGGGCCCGGCAATGGCCCAGTCGTGTGGCAGGTCCACGCGCTTCCATGTGCCGTCGTCGTAGCCGGGCTTCAGGTAGGCCACGTCCAGTTGCGGCTCGTGCGCCGGGCGCCGATGGCGTCGGGCCGGATCGCCGATAAAGGCGTTGCCGCTCGGGAGTATCCACGGCTTGAGCACCTGTTCCTGTGCTGCGGCCGCAAGCGCCGCAGCCTGCGGCACCGCATCGGCAGCCTTGCCGTCTTCACTTGCCTTCACCTCGGGTCGCACGTCGTAGCGCAGCGAAGCGGAGGTACCGGCTGGATCGCCCATCGTGAAGCGCCACCGGCATTGATCGACAGGCGTTCTCGCGGAGCGGCGGCAGCAAGCAGCGCGACAGCCCAAAGCAACAGGGACGCCAGCGCCCTGCATTTCGTCAGACGTTTCATGTTTTCCCGTAGTTCGAAGTAAGCCGTCGCGCAAACAACCAACCACTAACACGAAACAGATAGCGCAACCATTTCAGTCTATATTTGGCGTCATGGAAATGTCAACAACTTGTTGGCGGGACTGTTGCGCACGATTGAAAGGCGTTGTTTGCGCTATTCATTTGGCGCAGGCCTTCGATCAACATGGTGATTTTCTGGTGTACCGCAGCCGTGCCCCCGTTGACTGGCCACTGCCACTGCTTTGATACTTCAACGGCAACATACCAAAAAAATCCCCAAGGAGACATCGTGAAAACTTTCCGGTTGAATGCCTGCGCGGCAGGTATGGCCTTGCTCGTCCTCTTTTCCGGCTGGTTCGCCGGCAACGCCCATGCGGCCGACTTCGGACTTACTGAAGACAGCAATTTCTACACCATCGACACCGGCGCCGGCCTGGTGTTCAAGATCCGCCGTACCGACAATGGCGTGAGCACGCAGTCCGCCGGCGACATCGCTTCGATGATTTACAACGGCGTGCAGTACCAGGACCAGTCGCGCGGCAGCCAGGTGAATTCCGGCTTTGATTTCCTGTACACCGGCGTTTCCGCAGTCAGCGTAAACGCCACCACGCTCGGTCCCGACTTCATCAAGGTGACGGTGCAGGCTGGCGACCTGACGCACTACTACATCGCCCGCCGCGGCTATCCGCACATCTACATGGGCACCTATTTCACCAGCGAGCCAAGCACGCTGGGGCTGACACGCTATATCCTGCGCGTGCCGATTGCCGCCTTGCCTAACGGGCCGGTGCCATCGGATATCCGCAACAATACGGGCGCCATTGAATCGGGCGATATTTTCGGACTGGCCAACGGCCAGACCCGCTCCAAGCATTACTCCAACATGCGCCTGAAGGACTGGTCGTACATCGGCGCCACCGGCCCCGGCGTCGGACTGTGGGTGGTGCGCGACAACAACGAGGGCAATAGCGGCGGCCCCTTCTACCGCAGCCTGCTGAACCAGGGCACCTCGACCACGCAGGAGATTACCTACATCGTCAACTATGGCGAGGCCCAGACCGAAGCGTTCCGGCCCGGCATCCTGAACACTTATTCGCTGGTGTTCAACAACGGCAGCGCACCGACGACTCCCGACACCTCCTTCTTCGCCAGCATGGGCATGACCGGCTTCGTCGGCCCGGAAGCGCGCGGCCGCGTGGCCGGCGTAGGCCTGCAGGGACGCGACACGCGCTATGAATACACGGTGGGCTTCTCCAATGCCACCGCCCAGTACTGGGCCAAGGCCGATGCGGCCACCGGCCACTTCGACAGCCCCGGCATGATTCCCGGCATCTACACCATGAAGGTCTACAAGAACGAACTGGTGGTCGATACGCGCAGCGTGACTGTGGCGGCGGGACAGACGGTGGCGCTGAACACCATCAATATCGCGGGCGACCCCAGCACCGCGGCAGCGCTCTGGCGCATCGGCGACTGGGACGGCACGCCGGCGGAACTGCTGAACGGCGACAAGGTCACCACCATGCATCCATCCGACGTGCGCATGGCTTCCTGGACGCCGGGCGACTTTGTGGTCGGCAGTTCCAGCGCGGCCACCGGATTCCCGGCTTATCAATGGAAGAGCGTAAACGGCACCATCACCATCCGTTTCAACCTCAAACAGAGCCAGCTCGTGCCGCTCACGCTGCGGGCCGGGATCACCGTCGCCTTCGCAGGCGGGCGGCCCAAGGCACAAGTGAACGGCTGGGTCTCGGCCAACCCGGCCGCCTCCAGCCAGCCTTCAACGCGTACGCTGACCGTAGGCACCTACCGCGGCAACAATACGCTGTACACCTTCAATATCCCGGCCAGCGAACTGGTGGTCGGCGAAAACGTGCTGACCCTCACCGCCATCAGCGGTTCCAGCGGCACGACTTACCTGAGCCCCGGCTACGCCTGGGATGCCGTCGACCTCATTCCTACGCCATGAACAAGATAAGATTTCTCACCCTGTCGGCAGCGCTGGCCGCTGCCGCCGCATTGCCCGGCGCGGCATCGGCGACCGTGATGCGCACCTTGGCTGCGCCGCCCTCCTCGCTGCACACCGCTACCTTCAGCGCAAATCTCGCGCTGTCGAATGATTATGCGGAGGACGGCCTGCTGTTCCATTTCACCGGTTCGGCCAACAACAACCAGTGCGGCTATGCAGGCATCAACTGCTATGACCAGCCATCGGACCTCAGTCCCTGGTTTTCAGGGAACTACATGTCGACATCGGGGAACAATGCCTACATCAGCATCAGGCGGGCAGACGGCAGCGATTTCCGCAGCATCGCCTTTGCCGCAGCTTCCGGCTACCTGACCGTGAACGGCTACTGGAGCACATGGAACGACAATGTGCGCACCGGCGCCGGCAATTTCACGCAGGCTGGCGGCGCCATGCTTGGGCTCTATGATGCGACGGGGTTCGACGAAGTGCGCTACTACGCCTTTTCCGGCGCCAACCGCAGCAGCGGCTGGAGCAGCCCGGCCATCGATGCGGTGCGGCCGACCTGCCGGAACCGGGAAGCGCGCTGCTGGCGGTTGCCGGCCTGCTGGGCATGGCCGGCGTGCGCCGCAGGCGCCGTTAGAGCACGTCGAGCGGGGTAGCGCGGGTCGGCGGAGAGAACGATTTGTCCAGCAGGGCCAGGTCTTCCTGGTCCAGCCGGAGCGTCATCGCTGCGGCGTTGGCGCGCACATGCGCCTCGCTGCCTGCTTTCGGGATCGGCATCACGCCTTCCTGGCGCAGCAGCCAGGCCAGCGCAATCTGTGCGGGCGTGGCCTGGTGGCGCGCCGCGACCGCCTGCAGCGCCGGTTCGGCCAGCAAGCGTTCCTGTTCCTTGCGGTTGGACTCGAGCGGCGAATAGGCCATCAGGAGGATGCCGCGCTCCTGGCACCAGGGCAGCAGGTCCCATTCGATGCCGCGACGGCGCAGGTTGTAGAGCACCTGGTTCGCCTCAATGGCGTCGCCGCCGGCCAAGGCGGTCGCCTTCTTCATGTCCGCCAGGTCGAAGTTGCTGACGCCGAACTCATGGATCTTGCCTGCCTGCTTCAGGGCGATCAACCCTTCCAGCGTTTCGGCGAAAGGCACGCTGCCTTGCCAGTGCAGCAGGTACAGGTCGATGTGATCGACCTTCATACGTTTGAGGCTCTTCTCGCAGGCCGCCACCACGCCTTTGCGCGAAGCGTTCTGCGGCAATACCTTGCTGACCAGGTAAGCCTCGCTGCGGCGGCCGGCAATCGCTTCGCCGACCACTTTCTCGGCGCCGCCGTCGGCATACATTTCCGCCGTGTCGACGACGGTCATGCCGAGGTCCAGTCCCAGTTGCAGGGCGCGCACCTCGGCAGCCTTGTCGGCTGCCCGCTCGCCCATATTCCAAGTGCCCTGCCCGATCCTCGACAGCGTCATGGCTACCTCCGGAAGTGTTGCGTCAAGCCTCGATGGCGCTGGCCGACTTCGCGGACCAGCGGTACAGCCCTACGACCACGGCGCCAGCCACGGCCAGCGCGATCAGCATGGTGGTTGCCTCGCTCATGCTGTTGGCAATTGCCAGCGGTTCGCCCTTGTTGGTCAGCACGATCAGGCCGGCCAGGGCGACGTTGAACAGCGATTCGCCAACAATGAAGCCGGACATCACCAGCACGCCCAGGCGGGAAGCTGCTTCGCCATGCTTCTTGTTGCGCATCGCCTTCTCGAAGAAGTAGCCGGCGATCGCGCCCACTACCACCGGCGAGGTGACAGCCGACGGCAGGTAGATTGCCAGGCCGACGCCGAGCGGCGCGCAGCTGTATTTACGGTTGCTGGATTTCTTCAGGATGAAGTCGAGTGCTACCAGGGCCAGGCCGATCAGGGCGCCATAGCCGATCAGGTCCCATTTCAGGTCGCCGCCGATCACGCCTTTGGCCAGCGTGGAAATCAGGGTTGCTTGCGGTGCGGCCAGCGGCTGGTCGGAAATGGCGTTGGCATTGGGCGCGCCGGCAAAGCCGTTCGCGTGGTTCAGCAGTTCCAGCACCGGCGGCACCACGCAGGAACCGGCGAACACGCCGATGATCAGGGCAACCTGCTGCTTCCATGGGGTTGCGCCGACCAGTTGGCCGGTCTTCAGGTCCTGCAGGTTGTCGTTACCGATCACGGCCACTGCCAGCACCACGGTGGTGACGAACAGGGCGAAAGCGATCAGGGCCTGGGCCGTGTCCGGGCCCATGATTTCACGGCCCACCCAGCCCACCGAAGTGGCGGCGCCGAGGATGGACAGGATGGCCAGGCCGGAAACCGGGGAATTGGAAGAACCGATCAGGCCAGCCATGTAGCCGCACACCGCAGCAGCCAGCATGCCGGCAATCAGGATGTAGCCGATGCCGACCACGATCAGCGGGGTCGAGATCGAGGACAGCGGGCCGCCCGACAGGAAGGACGACAGCAGCCAGCCTGCCGGCACCATCGACAGCAGGGTCAC
>Ga0055526_1001733_pt1 | contig 15170 bp, 17 predicted proteins | sample AraplaCol_mMF_r2_FD_55013 | JGI IMG/M metagenome (GOLD analysis project Ga0055526, IMG submission 55013) | Arabidopsis root microbial communities from North Carolina, USA - plate scrape MF_Col_mMF_r2 | ecosystem: Host-associated > Plants > Roots > Endosphere | place: USA: North Carolina... | reverse complement strand
ACCGTCGCCAGGCCGATCTCGTCACCGTGCTCCAGGAGCTGGCGGTAGATGTCTTCGGCCGTCATGTGGTGCTGGTGCTTCTGGGCGTCGCGCTGCTCAAGCAGGGCAAGGATCCGCATACGCGGATGGGTCACCTTCAGGCCAACTTTGCGCAGGTCGTGGGTTTCCATAAGTCTCCGTTCATTGGCGATTTAGCGCCAGCTGCCTCGGATTGGGTCGCGGCGACACGTTCGGAGTGTATCATCGACTGGATTTCCCAAAACGCCATTCCCCGATGCGCAATCTCCTGCTGGTCGCCGCCGTTGCCCTGTCCACCACGGGCTGCGGCATCATCTATAAGCAACCCATCTATCAGGGCAACCTGATCCGGGAGCAGGCCGTCGGTCAGCTGCAGGTGGGCCAGAGCAAGCAGCAGGTCAACGCGCTGCTCGGCACCCCCTCCATTGACGACCCCTTCCACGCCCAGCGCTGGGACTACACCGCCAGCCAGCGGCTCGACCGCCTCGGCCGCACCGAAGTGAAGAACTTCGTGGTGTTCTTCGAAGGCGACCAGGTCACCCGTTGGGAAGGCGACTACTTCCCCAACAACGATGCCCAGCTGGCCCGGGACCAGGTGCGCCAGTTCGGCCGCAACCTGGCCAAGGACAAGAAGAAGCAGCGCAGCCGCTGATCCGGCGCACCGCCCGGCACTTCACTGACCGGGCGGGTGGCGACGCGGCATCAGCGCGCGCGGGCCCGCTTGCGCCGGTTGTCCTTCGGATCGGCCAGCAGGGGCCGCAGCAATTCCACGCGGTCCCCGTCGTTGAGCACCTGGCTGGCCTTGGCCAGCAGCCCATGCACGGCCACGGCCGGGCAGTTCTCGCTGCCCTCGATGGCTGCGGCGGCAATGGCGTCGGCTACGGTGGCGCCTTCAGCCAGCTCCAGCGGGCGCGACTCGGCCCGGTCGGGCCAGGCCAGCACCACTTCCACCCGGATCACGGCTCAGTCCTGCTCGTCGGCGACGCGGACGAAGTCATTGACCATGCGGTCGGCCAGGCCCTGGAAGCCCAGTGCCAGCGCCGGCCCCAACAGGCGTGAGTTGGGTTCGAACTCGAGCGTGAGGGTGACCTTGCAGGCATCTTCGGCCAGCGCATGGAATTCCCAGCGGCCGTGCAGGCGCTTGAACGGGCCATCGCGCAGCTGCATGTCGATGTGGTGCGGGCGCTGCAGGGTGTTTTCGGTCATGAACCAGGTGGAAAACGACCCCAACCCCAGGTCCAGCCGCGCCACCAGCCGGTCCGGACCGGATTCCAGGATCTGCGACGCCGAGCACCACCGGAAGCGGTGCGGGTAGGCCTCGATATCATTGACCAGGTCGAACATGCGGGCAGCCGAATGTTCGACCAGGGCACTACGTTTGATGGTTGGCATGCGAAGGCTTGGCTGGCGAATCGACCGCGGGGGCCCGAATCGGAGACAATAGGTAAATGAGCAAGAACAGCGGCAAGGATAAAGCAAAGAACGCGACGGCCAACAAAACCATCGCGCTCAACAAGCGTGCCCGCCACGAATACACNCTNGAGGACCGTTTCGAGGCCGGCCTGGCCCTGCAGGGCTGGGANGTGAAATCGATCCGCGCCGGGCGCGGCAACATCATCGACGCCTACGCCTACGTCAAAAGCGGCGAGATCTTCCTGATCGGCGCCCAGATCACCCCGTTGATCCAGGCCTCCACCCACGTGGTGGCCAANGACCGCCGCGAGCGCAAGCTGCTNCTCCACCGCAGCGAGATCGACAAGCTGGTCGGCAAGGTCGAACGTGACGGCTACACCATCGTNCCCACGGCGATGTACTGGAGCAAGAACAAGATCAAGCTGGAAGTGGCGCTGGCCAAGGGCAAGCAGACCCACGACAAGCGCGACGCCGAAAAGGACCGCGACTGGGCCCGCGAAAAGCAGCGCACCATGCGCCGCCACAACCGCGACGCCTGAGAGTCACCCCATCCGTAGAGCCGGGCCCTGCCCGGCTGCCCTACCCGCCCCAACTGTCCGGAGCACCGCGTGACCCAGGAAATCCCCCAGGAGACCGCCCCGAGCGCGGACTCCATCGCCACGCTGCAGGCCGACGTCGCCGCCTACGAGACCATCTTCGGCGAACTGGCCCGCGCCATGGACCCGGCCGCCCTGCTCAAGGTGCTGACCTACACCCTGCGCAACGCCAAGCGCGTGGCCTCGGAGGCGCAGAGCTACGACTCGCTCGAGCACCGCCGTCTGGTCGCCCGGATCGAGGCCCTGATGGCCCGGGCTGAACCCGAAGCCCGCAAGCAGGCCATGACCCAGCGCAACGCGCAGAACCACGACCGCAAGGTCCGGGCCAAGCACCAGGCCGACAGCAAGCGCCAGCGCGAAGGCCGGTAGATCCGACAGGGCCGTGACGTTTTCAGGTGACTGTTCAGCTGAATCGGAGTAGGATCAGTCCCATCAAGTAACGTCTGGGTCGCCAGACGCCTTGCAGTTCTTGAAGAAACCGGGGGTGCATTGGTTTCGACGGGGGTTGTGAAGTCACTTGGTGCATGCCGAGGGGGCAGCTTTCCTCGTTAATCCAGCAGCAAACTTCTAGTTGCCAACGACGACAACTACGCTCCGGTCGCTCTCGCAGCCTAAAAGCTGTTTGAGTTACCTTCTGCCGACTTAGGCGGAGCCCCGAACCCACTTGTGTCCATGCTCGTCGGTGTAGGGTCATTATCATGGAATCGGTTGCGATGGCTGCCTGTCAGTCGCGACCTAACCTAAAGCAGGCTGATCCTGGGGTGCGTTTCGCACACCGTACTGCCACAGGACGACACCAAACGGTGAGCTAAGCATGTAGAACTGGGGATGGAGTGCCTTCGGACGGCGGTTCAATTCCGCCCACCTCCACCAACGAAGGGTCTGAGAAGACCCACAGAAGCCGAGAGATCCTTATAAAACGGGGCTCTCGGCTTTCTTTTTGTCCATAGCAGTCCGGGCGTATCCGTTGCAGGCCATGCGATTGTGGGGGTATATCTTGGGGTATCCGCCTCGCTCCCAAACCCGATGCCCCCATGTCCCTAACCGACGTCGCGATCCGTCGCGCCAAGCCGTCCGACAAGCCGCAGAAGCTGGCTGACGGCGGCAGCCACTACCCCTTGATCACCTCGGCAGGCTCGAACAGCTGGCGCTGAGAAGTACCGCGTCGCCGGCAAAGAGAAGCTGCTAAGGCTAGGCCTCTATCCGGACGTCACCTTGGCCATGCTCCGCGATGCCCGCGACGACGCGCGGCGGTCGCTTCGGTCAGGCGTCGACCCGGGCCTGCAGCGGAAGGTAGCCGCCGCCTCCCCTGCCGGCGTACCCATCGATAGCTTCGGGGCGATCACACGGGAATGGCTGCGCGGCCGACAGTGGGTGCCCGACTACGAAAAGAAGGTCGGGGCGTGGTTGGAGAAGGACGTCTTCCCAGCATCGGCCCGAGGCGCGCTGCAGAACTTAAGGCGTCGGACTTCCTGGCATCGCGAGGAAGATGGAAGAGCACGAGGCGTACGAGTCGGCGCATCGGGTAATGCAGAACTGCGGCGAGGTCATGCGTTACGTCGTGGCCACAGACCGCGCCGAGCGGAACCCAGTTACGGACCTTCGCGGCGCACTCGTGCCAGCTCCCGGGCGAAATCATGCGGCTGCGGTAGACCCGGTTCAGCCGGGCGGCCTGCTCCGTGCGCTGCACGATTTCCGCGGCATGGGCGTGGTCAACACCGCACTGAAGCTGATTCCGCGCGTGTTCGTTCGCCCCATTGCGCTGCGCGCGGCCGAATTGGCCGAGGTCGACCTGTACGCTGCGCTGTGTAGCATCCCCTCCTGCAGGATTAAGATGCGTCAGCCGCATGTCGTCCCCCTCGCGAGCCAGGCCGTCGAGATCCTGCGCAACCTAGAGGAGGCGACGCCCACGGACTACGCCGGCAAGTACGTGTTCCCTGAGCTTCGCACGGACACGCGCCCGATGTCTGAAGTGGCCGTGCTGGCCGCGCTGCGCAGCACGGGGTTCGAGAAGGAGACAGTTACCGGCCACGGCTTCAGGGCGACCGCGCGGACTACCCGGACCGGCTCCGGATGGGTAACGTGGTGGCGCTAAAACCCGTCCAGGCGGCCTGACGATACTCCAAGCTGACGGGGCGCAGTTTTAGAAAGGAAGCACGGGTTAGGCTCTCGTTACTCTCCTTAGGACTACGAGCGACGGATTGCACTGGACCATTGCGAAGTCAAACCTTCTGGTTTCACCCTCCAAAAGCAAAATTTCTGATGCTACGGTTCCATTTATAAAATCAACTCTGACCGCGTAATCGTTGGTATTCTTCATGGCCACTGTAGTAATGGGATTTCCGGAATAGCACCTAAGTGCTACTCCATTCATGTCCGAAATTGATTCAGCATCTACCAGATTCATCTATGGCTCCGATAATAGGTGAAACGCGGCCCAAGGGGACTTCCGAATTCCTAGGCCAGCGAGCCTGTGCACGCAGGCTAAGGTGTACGGCCTTGAAATCCGAAATTTCTATTCCTAAATCAATTGGTTGCAACATTTGCCACACGACTTGCGACGTAACTCATTCACAGCGCACTTGCCTCGCAGGCTAAATCTCTTCCCCGCTATCCTCGAAGCTTAACATCTCCTTTTCGCGAGACTGAATCTTCTTTAGAGCCACTGCGAAACCCTGATTTTTGAAGTGCAAACCCACGCGTCGCAAGTAGTCGATATTCGGAACTGGATCAACAAGCCGCAACAGCTCCCTGCCGATTCGCGTTGTTACGTAGCCCTCGAATTGCAACTTAGCCTGCGGGTCTTCGTGCTGGACAACGATGCCGGTATCACCAACAACAAATGCGCGACGATAATCGCCGAGCTTAAGCGTGTCGCCCAGGGTCGCAGTGATGCCACCACCTTCGACGCCGGATATGATACCGATCTGCTGAAGGCCCTGAAGCTCTGCGAAAGATATTCCAGGCACGGAAGGATCGGCAGAGAACGTACTGCAAAAGATCCATCGTCCATGCAGCGCTAATGGCGCAAGTTTCTCGATAAGCTGAGCATCGTGCATATCTAGGGTTCGAAGCGCCTCCATCGTTCTCAGCGAGAAAGAGCCGGGCGCGCCAACTTCTCTGGCGAGTACACGACCCCAAAGGTCTTGCGCCTCCTTACCGGAAAACTCAGACGCGCTCTCTCGCCAGCGATTCAACCAATCGGGATTGGGAGTCTCACTAGGCACCTGCCCACCATTCATTATCAGGTCGTCACCGGCCCTCATAACCGCCTCAGCGACGTTAACCTCCCTTCGCAGCGACTTGATTGCAATGTGCGAATAAACACCGACAACAGCCGGCGGCGCCTGATCCATCGTCCCTGCACTCGCATGGGCAATCCTAAGCAGCGCAGCTTGTTCTGCCGATGATCGGCGAGTGATCTCCGCCTCAACTTCAGCGATAGCTAACCGCTCTTCGCGCTTCAACTCGATTCCGACCATCCCCTCTCTTCGCAACTGCAGAGGGCGGGTGAATGGGGTTATTGCATTTCTCTCAATGATCTCCAGGAGATGAATGATTAGCGCTTCGCCTGGCCACTTCATTTGGGCTCCCTCCAGTAGTACATAGAGAATTGCGTTTGTGGAGACTTTCTCTCAACCCCTCCTGGAGGACTACTATCACGTCAATGTCGCGGAAGAGCAATAGAAACAACGACCAAGGTGATTTCCTGCAATCATCCCCACTCCCACGGAATCTGCCACTTAGCTGACCGCATGGGTCAGTTTGGGGTTACCGCATCAGGAACGGCTTCGTGGCATGCCTTTCCTTGATGCGACGATCTCCCTCGGCGCGGAGGCGCGCTTGGTGGCGGTCGGCCCATACCCCAACCGTCGCTCGTCATTCGATGCTCCTTTGCCCAGAGGTTGCCTGGCGGAAATCCTGCAAGTGGAACGCTGGTAGATCGGAACGGAACATGCGCGCCAAGACGACGGGAATCACCGAAGTGGCGCCGCCGGCGGAGGGTAAGTCGCGCTGCCAGCAGTCCGGGGGCGATTTGGTACCCGTACAGCACTAAAGACGAACCGACTTCGATTCGGGTACCTGTATAGCCAACCAGGAGAACCATCCTAATGTTTCTATTTGAAGACCCCGTCACGGCGGCCCGCCTTTCCCTCTATTTCACCCGCCTTCTGAGCGCACTGATAGACCTTTGGCTCAAGGCTCGATGCTTGCGCTCTAGTCATTCACCGGCCAAGACGCAATGCAGGCCAGCAACAAAACGGCCACGCCGATGAGCCCGATCGCGGTGACCAGGCTCGAGTCGGCCGCATGTAAACCGGCAAAGATCAACAGCACTACGAGCAGCCATGCGGGAAGTCTCAAGGCGTCGCCTCAGCTCGATCTGCGGCGACGACGGCTTGGAGTCTCGGATTTGGTCGTCGGCGTCACGGCCGATCCGAACAAGGTCTGCCGCGACCTCTGCTTGTAGTTGGGCGCCCGCATCACGTTCGACGGCGCCGCCGACGGCCTGGGACAGGACTGCGGTATGGCAAGTTGCGAGGCACCCCAGCCGCAACAGCATCAGCTACGGCCGGGGCCGCAGCGCGGTCTTCTTCATGCTTTGCGCCGATGTCGACCAGCGTCTTGCCCTGGGTGTGCTCGGTGGTGCGGGTCTGGTTCACTCAGGCAGTTGCCTCGAAGCAATGCGCGATGCAGGATTCGTCTACACCACACGAATCATTGAAATGGCCGACGACGTCTACTGCCTCTGGGTGTCCCAGAGTCCCTGCCTGAAGCCCGAAATCTGGGCTGCATGGGCTCAGGCACTTCTGTCCGCGTTAGCCATATGGGCAGGTGCCCGGCTGGCGAATCGCCAGGAACGGCGCAACCTGGCCCGCAAAACGGACTTGTACGTCAACCTCATTTCGATGGCGGAGATCCGCTCTCTTTCCCTCGCGATGTACACACCAGGAGACGTGCGAACCCTCCGCTCCGGGAAATCCGTTATGGACTACCAGATTCGAGACATGCAACAGTTCGCCGCTGCTTTTCGCGCCATCAATCTTGAAGACTTGCCGGACTACCGATTGCTTCCCCCGCTCCGCGACGCTGCCGATACCTGCGAGCACCTCGTCGAGCACCTGGAACGGGTTGATGAGACCAAGTCGATGTCGATTAACGACGAGACCTTGCACATCGGAAAGCAGATCAAGCATGCGCAATGGCGTTTAAACAAATGCTATCTGCAGGCAGCGGAAGTGGCGAATGAGTATCAGCTGCTGAGTTTTACGCAGCTCTGGAACCGGATCAGGCTCCACGCGCTCGCCAAATACAGCCGGCCAATTAAGTAGCCCAACCGTCATGCTGCCCCCTGCGGCTTCTGAATGATCAACTCGACCGCCTCGCGGCTCCCTGCGGCCAGGCCGCCGAACACCTCCCGACGCAACCAGCCAATCGAGCCCCCGTCACCGGTACCGCCGTCCCACAGCTCGTTCCACCGGCCCTCGTCCATGTGGCGAAGTTCAGGGATTCCGCCTCGGTGCGGGTGAGCTTGCCGATGCCCGGCAGGTCGTACTCGACTGCCTCGCAGCCGATGCCGGGCTCTTCCTGCAGCCTCTTCAGCGCATCAGCTGGGACAGGCCGGAGAACAGCTCAACGTTGTCGGCCAGCCACCCGGAGAGCAAGTGGGCGTTCCGGTAGAACATGGGATTGCGTTCCAGCCGCAGGATTGCCAGCAGCAGGCGGCCCGTAACGAACTTGCGCTCGCGTAGCGACCGCTGGTCGACCGCGTGCGCTGGCACCAGGGCACCGATCAGCTGGCCGGTGTCGGGATCCTCCTGCTTCCGCACCTTCAGGTTGACGTCCCGGGTGCGCAGCTTTTTCTTGGACTTCGCCAGCGCGGACGTGCTCATGCCGACGCTCTTGCGTTGGGGAGTAAATCAGCAAGAGTGACGCGCTTCAGCCGCGGTCCGTTGCGCTGGCTTGTCTGCGCTCTTTGGCTGACACGGACCAGATCGCCCACGAAGTGGCGCGCCGCTTCACCCAGCACGATGAGCAGCAGCGCCGCACGCAGCTGCGGGTCGAGTTGGCAAGGCCGTCCGTGCCGGCCAAGCCCCGTTCCGGCCGGTGCACCTGCTGGAGATCCGCAACCAGCTGCACGTCATGGCCGCCACCGTGGTGCCGAACTTCTGCGACATGGCTGCCGGGTTGCAGTGCCAAGTACAGGAGCTGATAGACAGCCACCGCAGCGCAGAACCGGAGCAATACTCGTGAGACTTCCCTACGAGAGCGCCACAAGCGGCAACGATGCGATCAACGACAGCCAGAAGATGCTGCGGGCATCCGGTTGCCAGCGGTTCGCCACCGGCCCAGCACTACGAGACCGGCGAGCTGTTCATCCCGTTCGAGCACCGGGCCCGGCAGGTGCAGCTCAAGGCCAGGGCGCGGGGCTACGTCTCCACTTGGCTGCGGGAGCATCCCTACGGACCGCGCGTGCGTGCAAGCCGCGTCGACCATGAGGCCAAGGCATAGAAGATCGGCCGCGTGGCCGTCTACTCGATCCTGAGTGACTGGGTGAAGGGCTATGTCACCGCGATCGAGATCGGCATGCTGACTATCGAGGCAGCCTTCCTGTCCCACATTCTGCTGCCGAGCGGCCAGACGGTGATCGAATACGCCCAGCAGCAGAAGCTGCTGCCGCAGGAGCTCCAGAATGCTTAACCAGTCCGACGGGTTTGAGCCTACCTCAAGGCCGGCGGCCAAGCACCTTCATCCGAACGATGTCCTCATCCCAGCCGGGAGTGGTCTCCGCCGCCTGCGCCAGATGCAGCAGACTGGCTCCCATTGCCGCAATTTCCCTTGTCACGTCCTTCTCTGGGGCCCCCAAGTAGGCGTTCAGTGCCCGCCTCGCCTTCCACAGGGTCCCATCCACCTCGTCCAGAAGGCCGGACAAGCTGGCGTTTGGTGCGCCGGATCCGGCAGCCCGAAAGCTCACCTTGGCGAAGAGCGAGTGCATGGTCTCGATATCAGCGATGCAGTATCCGATCGCATTGGTCAGGCCCGTAGGCATGACATCGAAATAGGGGATCAGCTCGGAAAAAGGCTTGGAGTCGCAATGCTCAGCGTTAATGCGTGCCACGTTGTAGTCACTGGCGGTGCGGATAATCCGTGCCAACACGCAGCTCCCCCCCAGATGGAGAAGTTGGATCCCGAGCCGGATATTGGCAATGCGGGCGACAGCCTTGGCGTGGCGGCGCCGCGCGAGCATAGGTGCGAGCCCAAGCGCTACTGCCGCCGCAGTGGCGCCTATAGTTCCGAGGGCCGCCCAAGCATCCCACCACACGACACACCCGGCCTCGCCCGGGGGCCAGCAGGTACTAACAGCGCTCCACCAGCTCATAGCCACCACTCCATGTCGACTGATGGTCAGTGTGCCACGAGGAGGGCCTGTGGCTGACCCGGTTGTGTCCACGTTCGGCGAATCGGTTGCCGCACCGCACACGACTTGGCCAGCATGGAAGGCGTGGACTTGGCCAAGGCAATGCCGGCCAACACCCGCCTGTGGAATGCCCGGGGCCTGGCCCTCCCCCACCTCGCCGCCGGCGACATGGACGAGGCGCTTAAGGTCATGACCACTGCCAGGAGCAGCGGCCCGCGCACCCGAAAGCAGAACCCCAATCAGCCGCGTCACGCGGCGAAGGAGACATCACGACCAGCACCACCGACATTACCCAAGCACCCTGCCGGCTCCTGCGCCTGAAGCAGCTCTTGGACCGGACCGGCCTGGCGAAGTCGACCATGTATTCGCGAATCTTGGCGGGAGCCTCCCCAAACAGATCCCCTCGGGTCATCGGTTCGGTGGTTGGAATCGGAGTTCGAAACATGGATCCAGGCGCCGGTCGACGAGCGAGACCACCCCAGCGAGTCCGGGGGGAGTGCTGGAGGTATCGACCAGCCCGGCAACCTTCCGCGCCTTGCCGCATAAGGCCGGACGCCCACCATCCAGTAGAGTCCACCTCCGCCAAGGATGGGCCAGCAAGGGCACGAATAAGCCCGGGATCCTCGCAGAGGGTCCTCGGGCTTTTTGCTTTTTTAATCCAAGGTTCAGCGTCGCATCCTTTAACATACCGTCCGGTCGGTATCTTAAAGCGAGCACACCATGTCTCCCCTGTTCACCGCATACCTGTTCCTTGGCGGCGCCATCGCCTCTGAAGTGACCGCCACCCTGCTGCTGCAGAAGACCGAGCAGTTCACCCGGCTCGCCCCCACCGTCACCATGGCGCTGTTGTACGGACTCTCGTTCTATTTGCTCAGCCACGCCCTGAAGACACTGCCGCTCGGCATTGCCTACGCGATCTGGGGCGGCCTGGGCATCGTGCTGACACTCATCGTCAGCGTCACGGTATTCAAGCAGACCTTGGACTGGCAGGCGGTTACGGGCGTGGCGATGATCGTCGGCGGCGTGGTGATGATCAATGCGTTCTCGAAGGCGGCCGCGCATTGAACACCGAGCTCAAACGACGCAGGCAGCCAGCTCTCGTGCGCGCGGCGCTGCTGGATGCGGTGGTCCACGAAGCGATCGTCGGCGGGTTGGCCGGCGTGACGGTGGTGGGCGTGGCAGCGCGCGCCGGCGTCAGCAAGGGCGCGTTGTTCCATCACTTTCCCAGCCGTCAGGCACTGCTGGAAGCGGCCTATGCCGAATGCCTGCTGCGCTTCGACCGCGAACTGGATGACTGCATCGCGCGCGACGGCGCCGGGGCCGGACGTTTCACGCGCGCCTATGTCACGGCCACCTTCAACGCAATCAACGCGCCCGAGCGCGATTGGGCCAGGTTCTCGTTGACCGCACTGGTCGAGCCGGCCTTTGCCGATCTGTGGCGCACTTGGCTGACCGCCCGCCTGCAGAACGCACCGTCGGAACGCGACGATCCCCGGTTGCGGGCCGCCCGACTGGCGGCCGATGGCTTCTGGCTGCAGATGCTTACCGACCCCGAGGCGCAGAGCGCGCCTGACCGGACCGGTGCCCTGCTGGCCTGCATCCTGGCCTTGGCGTCTCCTGCCACGTAGCGGGAGCACCTGACACGTTCAGGGCAGCGTGAACTTCCGCGCCATGCGGGTCGGCCACAGCGAGGTGAACTGCGCGCCACCCTCCAGCCGGTAGGCGGCCGACACGCTGTGCAGCACGCCCAGCCTTTCCAGCACATCCTTGGCGCGACGGAAGGCCGGGCGCGGGTCGGCCGTGAACATGAAGAGGTTGATCTCCTTCGCGCTGACGTCGTACCCGTCCAGCTTTGCGGCGCTGCCCAGGGCGGTGCCCAGTTCGGCCTCCAGCGTGGCCAGGAACGCTTCGTCGTCCAGCGACTTTCTCCAGAACTTGATGATCAGCTGGTAATCCATGCGGCGGGCCCGGGGTTGGCAATGAGGACTGCCCAGAGTACCCCTGTTCCTGCACCCGGGTATTGCTGTTCGGGAACAGCGAACCTGCCCGGCGACCGGGGCAGTTGAATGCGATGTCCGCCCCGTCTGCCCAGGTTGGCACGTCACTACAACAATTCCGATCCCGACACCGCGGCCCGATGGCGCACGGGTGATGATGGCCTGCCGGGATCCCGCGCCCTGCAACGACTTCGAAGCAGCGCTTGAATGCTTTGGTCAGGTTCGATTGATGTAGTCGATTGCAGCAGCAGAGCCCGTGCGTAGGATCGGCGCCCTTCCGCGCCCCTGCGCCTGCCGCGACGCCCTGCCTGTGCCCACGATGTCTCCCTCCCCCGTCCTCTCCACTCTTTCAGCTGCGGTGGCATGCGTGCCCGCCATCCCGTCGCCGCCAACGCGCATGCCCAGCCCGGGCCAGGTGCACAACCGCACGGTGATGGGATCAGTGATCACGCTGCCGCTGCGTGGAGTACCCCACACGCAGCTGCGCGCGCTCGCCGACCGCCTGGCTGCGGCACCGATCGACACTACGCTGTTGCACGCGCTGATCGAGGGGGGGTTACCGGGCACGCCACTTGGGGATGGCATCGCCGACTGGCTTGCAGGGCGCTGCGTGCTGCCAGTGTGCGCGAAAGAAGAAACACTGGCATGGCGATGCGTGCTGCTGCATGCGCTTCGACTGCCAGCTGCCCACTGGGAGGTTGAATGCATCACCGAACGGCAGCGGCTGACGGCGGCCACCGCCGCTGCAGACCCGTTTCTGCAGCGACTGCGCGATGCGCTATACCGCCCGATGCACGTCACACCCGTACAGTGGCAGGCACTGCTGCACGAACGTCGCCAGCAGGACGGGCAGTCAGACGCGCGCGCGGTGGCGCTGGATCTTCAGAAGGACCGTCTCGGCGGAAAGAATGACCACCTCCGCTGGGCCTGGGCCCTTGCCCAGCTTCAAGCGGTGGCGCCGGAAGCATCGCCGCGAACGCTGCAGCGGGCACTACGGCATGTGCGCCAGCAGCGCGATGCCGGTCTGGTCGAGCCGCGCGCCGGCCTGCCCCAGGTGTTCGACACGCTGGATGCGTCCTCGATCAAGGCGATTTACGCGCGCTTGGCGGCGCTTCATGGGGGTGCAACCGATGAAGGCCACGCATCGTCCGCAGGTGTCACACCCCACGCGCTGGCCCTGGAGCTGCTGGCGGTATCCCATCAATCCAGCCTCGACTGCCAGGCACAGGTAATGCCGCTGGGCCGCTATGACAGCGTCGCCCGCGCGTTGGTCAGCCTGTTGAGCGTGCCGTTGCAGTTGCCGCAGATGCTGGGCACCGGCTTCGGCGTGGCGTACGCCGGTGCGGTGGGCGCGCGCCTGCTGGGTCACACCGCGCGGGCAGCGGATGCGGTTGTCGATGCCGCGCGGACGCTGGACCTCGATGCCGCCTGGATGCTTCCGTTGCAGACCGTTGCCTGTACACCGGCGGCTGGCGCCGCCACGCCTGCATCGAACAGCGATGCGCTGCTCGGTCGGCAGCGCCCCGGCACCGCGCTCGCGCAACCGGGCCAGTGCTGGGAAGAGCGGCGCACCGTGCCGGGCCTGNTGCGCGCGCAGGCGGCGGCGATGGGTGCGCTGCTGGCACGCCAAGCACAACCTGCTGCAACTTCACAGCGGACGCCGATGCNGGCGATGGTACCCACTGCAGAGGCGCGCTCTGTGCATCATCCCGCTGTGCTGCCACTGGCACTGTCCGGTGCACTCACCGACATGGGCGTGCCGGCGCTCGTCCCGACTGGCACGCCGTCGCTGCTCGGCAGCGCAGCCGCCCAAGCCATGGTGCCGATGCAAGGTGCGCTGCCACTGGCGGTACTGGTCCCGCTGATGGACCGCATTCCGCCGCGCGACTGGTGGGAGACGCTGGACTGGCAGGTCCCGCGCACGCCCGCCGGCCTGTATGCCGCAGTGACCGATGCCTTCGCCGTGGCCGGGCTCGACCTGCAGCAGCGCACGCCGACGCCGGCGGCGTTGGCAGCCTTCTTCGATACCGCTCCCGCGCGCGCATGGTATGCCGCGCTGCAGGATTTCGCGCTGCTGCCCGAAGGCGCCAAGCGCACGCTTGCAGGCGGCGACAGTGCTGCCGCCCGCGCCTATGCCTTTACCCGCATGCTGGACGTGCTGACCCACGGCCCGCACGAGGACGCTGATGCTGCCGCGCTGCATCGGCTGGCCCGCATCGGCAGCGCTGCCGTCGGCCATCTGCAGGCGCAGGAGGATGTCCCGCTGGCTGCAGCGCACGCGTATTTCGATGCGCTGGCCTGGCAGACCGATACCGTCGCCGGACGCCTGGCGCTGCCGATGACCGCGCCTAAGCTGGACGCCCACCATCGTCGCATGCGCCAAGCGTACGGCATGCCGGTCCCGCATCCTGGGGACCCGGCACAGACCCGGCGCTGGCTGGTCGAGGCAGAGCCCGCGTTGCTGGATGCCGCCGGCTTCGAGGTGCTGGATGCCGCCGACGCGCTGCTGGCCGACCTGTTGGTCAGCCTGCGCGGCATGGTCGATCCGTTGCGGTTCGGCGAAGGCTGGGAGTGGCGCGGCAGTGCCCCCGCGGTTGCCGACTGGCGTGATCATCTGGAACGCCGCGCGGCGATGGCGGGCACGCACTGGGCGACCGAACTGGGCGCGCTGTTCCATCACATTGCCGCGTCGTTGGCGCGCTACGACGACCTGGAACCGGCGCTGCAGTCGGTCATCGATCCGCGCCGCAGCGATCTGCGCGTGCTGACCCGGGAGCTCATCGCACCGGTGGTGCAGCTGTATGCCGGACTGGACATGCCGATGGATCGTGCCGATCCCTGGTACCCGGTGGCGTACAGCACCTGCGCGGCGTTCTTTGCGTGGGGGGGCGACACCCGTTCGTCGCCGGCACTGGACCTGCTCGAACGCATGGATCTGGGCGGCAACCCAATGCCGCTGCGCCGGCTGCTGCCGCCGATCAGCATCGGCCGGCCGCTGCCTGGTGCGGTGATCCGCCATCTACTGGGTAGCGAGCGCTACCCGGCCACGGCAGCGGAGCAGGAGCGCGCCTTGCTGCGGCTCATGCGCGGCGATGAAAGCCGCGAGCTGATCGCCTCGACGCTGGGCATTGCCAGGGAAGCGGTCACGCCGGAGCTTGCACACGGCTTCTTCCGCACCCTGGCGGCGTTGCCCGGTGGTGAAACGCTGGGCGGCTGGCGAACTGCATTCGAGCGCGGTTCGACCTGGCACCTGTCACCCGCCGAATGGCTGACGCTGCAACCGGCCAGTGCGCTGGCCGCGTTATGGCGCGCCCCGGACGGCTACGACAACCGGCGCGGCCTGGTGAACGTGGTGAACCGCGCCAGCGCCTCGCGCGTGCAGACGCGCCAGGCGCAGGGCGTGCCGGAATTGTGGACGCGGATCATGGAAGGACCCGCTGCGCTCGATGACTGGTGCGGCAGCGACGACGCGCGCCNCACGGTNTGGCGCCATCTGCTGCGCCCGCTGCCGGGCGGCACCGCGCCGTCGCGACTGGACCATGCCGCTCCGCTGACGGCCGCCACCTGTACCGCGCTGCTGTCGGCCTCGGCACAGGCCCAGCTCGCACTGCCTGCGGAACTGGGCGGATGGGGCGAGCGCACGGCTGCCGACGACGGCGCACCGGTATTGTCGTTGGCGATCGCGCTGCGTGCACGTTACCCGGCATTGACCACCGACGAGGCCAT
>Ga0055526_1001732_pt1 | contig 15172 bp, 18 predicted proteins | sample AraplaCol_mMF_r2_FD_55013 | JGI IMG/M metagenome (GOLD analysis project Ga0055526, IMG submission 55013) | Arabidopsis root microbial communities from North Carolina, USA - plate scrape MF_Col_mMF_r2 | ecosystem: Host-associated > Plants > Roots > Endosphere | place: USA: North Carolina... | reverse complement strand
ATCAACGGCGTGTCGGGCATGTGCCTGACCAAGCTGGACGTGCTGGACGGCCTGGAAACCCTGAAGATCTGCACCGGCTACACCATCAACGGCAAGCAGGTGGACATCTTCCCGGTCGGCGCTGAAGACGCTGCCCTGTGCCAGCCAATCTACGAAGAAATGCCAGGCTGGAAGGAAAGCACCGTCGGCGCCAAGTCGATGGAAGCGCTGCCTGCTGCCGCACGTGCTTACATCAAGCGTATTGAAGAAGTGGTCGGCGTGCCGATCGACATGGTATCGACCGGCCCTGACCGCGAAGAGACCATCGTCCTGCGCCACCCATTTGAATAAGAAAGAATAAGAGCATGACCACTCCTGTATCCGACCAAAAGCACCTGTGGGTTAGCTGGGACGAGTACCACCGCCTGATCGAGCGCCTGGCGCTNAAGGTCCATGAATCGGGCTGGAAGTTCGACATGGTGCTGTGCCTGGCGCGCGGCGGCGTGCGTCCTGGCGACGTGTTNTCGCGCATCTTCGACGTGCCGCTGGCGATCCTGTCGACCAGTTCCTACCGTGAAGAAGCGGGCACCGTGCGCGGCGACCTGGATATCGCCAAGTACATGACCATGACCAAGGGCCCGTTGTCCGGCAAGATCCTGCTGGTCGACGACCTGGCAGATTCCGGCGTGACCCTGACCAAGGTGATGAAGCACCTGAAGGACAACTTCGAAGGCGTGACCGAAGTGCGTTCGGCCGTGATCTGGACCAAGGGCTGCTCCGCCTTCAAGCCTGACTACCAGATGGAAGAACTGCCGCACAATCCGTGGATCCACCAGCCGTTCGAAGACTACGACGGCCTGCGTCCGCACCAGCTGGCGGCATGGATCAAGAAGGGCGAAACCGGCGCGTAATATCAGCCGGCTTCAAATGAAGCGGAAGGGCGAAAGTCCTTCCGCTTTTTTTTATCAGCGTACTTCCAGCAACTCGACGTCAAAGATCAGGTTCGAGTTCGGTGGGATCGGGCCAATGCCGTTGCTGCCATAGCCCAGGGCTGCCGGCACGATCAGGGTGCGCTTGCCGCCAACTTTCATTCCCTGGACACCCTGGTCCCAGCCCGGGATCACTTGTCCCGCGCCGAGCGGGAAGTTGAACGGGCTGCGTCCGATGGAAGAGTCGAATTGCGCGCCATGCTGCTGCGGCGAGTTCGGTTCATAAATCCAGCCGGTGTAGTTGACGGCGACGTTGGAGCCGGCCACAGCTTCCTTGCCGGTGCCGACAACGGTATCGATTTTTTGGAAGGGAATGGCTGCGGCTTCGGCTTGAACCGGCGGCTTGCTGCGGTCGCAAGCGGACAATGCCAGGGTAAGGCTTGCACCGATAAGGCAGGTGGAAAACAGTCGCTTCATCATTATTTCTTTCGAATTAAACGGGAAAGAAGCGAGTGTACTGAATCCACCACAAAGTGCGAAAAAAATAGCAACAAGTGGCAATTCGATATATTTCTATTGGGAAATGACTATACAATTCTTGGCATCATTTTGCATGTTGCCGGGATTTTGATGTTTCCTTCGATGCTGTTGTCTTTGATGCTGGCGGTTTCGCCCCCGGAGCCGGGCGGCGGCCAGGCCGCCAAGCCGGCCGTGCTGCAGAAGCACTGGGCCGAGCGCAAATTCGACGCCATTGAACGGGGCTTGCGCGAATCCTGCACGGCCGACCCGGCCGGCTTTGAAGCGCAGTTCGACAGCTATTTCCGCACCACCCAAACCTGGGAGGCCGACCGCAACGCGCTGGAGCAGTGGCGCCAGCAGGCGCCCGATGCGCTGGCGCAGGCGCTGGTGGAGGCTATCTACTGGCGCGCCTATGCTTCGCAGCTGCGGCTGGGGGCTGTCGGCCACCTGCCGAAAGAAGCCATGGAGTTTTACCAGGAGCAGCTGGGGCGCGGCGTCGCGCGCCTGCAGCACGTGAAGGCGCAAGCGAATTCCTGCCCCTTGTGGCACAGCCTGAATATCAGCCTGCAGCTGGAAGGAGCCGGCTCACGCCGCAGCGCCGCCAGCGCCTACCTCGATGCGGTGCAGGCCTTCCCGAACGACCTTCAGATCCACTTCGCCATGTCGCGTGCGTACAGCCCGCGCGCCGGGGGCAGTGCGGTGCAATTCGACCAGTTTGCACGGCGCGCCATGTTCTTCACCAAGGCGGCGGAAGGTAGCGCCATGTATGCGCGCCTGTACTGGCGTGAAGACGGCAATGGCAGCGATGCGATCCAGTTCCGCGAGCAGCGCAGCCTGCCCGAATGGCGCATGGTAAAAGCAGGCTTCGAGGATTTGCTGCAGCGCCATCCGCAAGACCTGCGTGGCCGTAACAAGTTCGCTTCTTTCGCCTGCCGCGCCAATGACCGCGAGACTTACCTCAAACTGCGCCAGGAACTTGGCGAGCGCATCATGCCCGAGCTGTGGCCCGACGTGGCCAGCGTCGAGGTTTGCGACCGCAAGCTGGGCAAGGGCGGTTCAACCGCCACTTCGCCGACACAAGCCGGTGGTGTAAACTCGCATTCATGACCCAAGACTTCTTCCAGACCTTTATCCTGCTGATGCTGGTGACCGACCCGTTCGGCAACGTTCCCATTTTTGCGTCCGCATTGGCGACGGTGCCGCCCAAGCGCCGACCGAAAATCGTGGTGCGCGAATGCCTGATCGCCTTTGTCGTACTGCTGGTGTTCATGTTCTTCGGCAGCCACTTCCTCAAGGCCCTGAGCCTGTCGGAAGCATCGCTGCGCATTGCCGGCAGCGTGATCCTGCTGCTGATCGCAATCCGCATGGTGTTCCCGCACCCGGACGGTGTGCTGGGCAAGCAGGAGGGCGGCGAGCCGTTCATCGTGCCGCTGGCGATTCCCGCGCTGGCCGGACCTTCCGCGCTGGCGACCGTGCTGCTGTTCTCGCGCGAGAGCACCGGCGAAGTGCTGACGCACGTGGCGGCGCTGGCGGCGGTGGTGGTGGTGTGGCTGGTTGTGTTCCTTGGTGCGGAGCGCTTGCAAAAGGTCCTCGGCACGCAGGTGATGACCGCCTTCGAGCGCTTGATGGGCTTGATCCTGGCGGCGATGTCGATCGAGATGCTGCTTGGCGGCGTGCGCGAATTCGTCAAGACGCTGTAATGGCGGGCAACTTCAACTATTTCAGGATTGAGACGGCTGCCGACGCTGGATTGTTCGGTGAGGACTTGGCAGTGGACTTCAATTCCGCCATCGCGATGCCTGCCAGTCTCGATCTTGAATGGTCCAACGTGGTAGAAACTGGATACGAAGCCGTCCATGGCGATTGGCGGAAGGTGGCCAGGCAGTGGATGTTCAAAGAAGCTGCATCCAGCCTGGGGCTGGCCTTTCCGCTGCAAAGCAGGGAGGACTTGCTGCAAGCCTTCCGCACGATGGAATGCTGGCCGGAATATAAGGCCCTGGCCGACCGGGCGGCCGGCAACCTCGCCGAGCATGGCTTCGCGACGCGGGAAGCATGGCAGTTGAAGCATTGGGGAACCGAGGGCAATGCCGAAGGCAGCACGGTAGAAACGCCGGAAGGCGGCATGACCGCCTGGTTCATCGCAAATAAATGCCCCACGCCAGTGTTGAAGGCCTGGTCCAGGCGGGCCGCGGGGATCGACCTGCTCATCACTTACGCCGATGATCAACTGCGCGGCGGAAAACGCTTGATTGTTCGCGATGGACGTATTGGAGAGCAGGCAAGCCTGAAATCCGACGAGCGCAAAGCGCTGGTGGAAGCCTTCGCCTGCAAGTGCGTCAAGACTCGGTGAACCAGACTTTGTCTGCGCCCCAGAGCTTGCAAAGGCCATGATGGGGCGGCAGCGCCAGTTGTTGCAAAAGGTCCTGCGGCGAGGTGGCAAAAGCATCCGCGTCGGGATCGTGGTCGGTGTAGACCACCTTGCCCTGCAATTTGCCACGCTTCATCAGCACGAAGGAACTGCCAGTGCCTTCGGCATCGGCGAATACCATTCCTCCCGAGTGCTGGGGGCGTTCGCCGTTTGCGTCCTCCTCATCGTCAGCTGACGCCTGCATATAGGCAGTTTGCGCAGCGATCGCATTGAGCGGGAAGAAGCGAACCGGCGGTAGGAAATACCCATCGATCCCGCATTGGAACAAGACGCAGCCATCGGCAACTTCATACAGCTCCTCCAGTTGCGGCGCGTCGACGCCAAGCTGGCTAAGCTCGAGGATCGCCGCATTGCGCCCAAGCGCAGGCTGAAATTGATGATGCACCTCCGCCGAAAAGGCCTTGCCGTCGATCTCCACATGGATGGTGGAGGGGAGCCGGTGAATTGCCTGCAGCAGCGATTTAATCGAATCCATTGTTTGCGACATCTCCTTTGGGGGAATTATGGCTCATCTGCTAATCTGGCGCTTCGATAGAGTGGTCGCGAATTAGAGGAGTGTCGAAATCTCGCCGGATGACTATGGCAAGATAGTTGCGGAGCTTCAGAGGGTTAAGAAAGGTGCGCATCCTATCGAAGCGCCGGAAGGCGTTGAAAGTTATGGCGACTGGGCTCGATGGATCTTGATTCAACGAGCCGGCCCAAGAGGCGAGGAGTTATCTCGCTTGTATCTGCGTCGGGACATGCTGGAGCGTCAGCGCCTTGAGTTGGAGAACTCGGACAGGCACGAGGAGGCCGAGGTAATCCTGATCGAACTGATTAAACTGGACGGCGAAACGAGCGATTTGTTATTCCAGATTGCAACCGCCCGAAGTCTGCTAAGCTAGCGCGTCGCCCGTGCGGGCTTGCCATGGATGCAGATGCAAATGATCGTGATGGAGCGCTTGCTCGAGTTCCGCGATTACCTCGGCCTCAATACGCAAACACTTGAAGCACAGAGGCTTGCCGGCGAGGTGCAAGTTCTATGGGCGCGCATGCCCACGGCGAACATGCGCATAGCAATGCTGCTGGCGCCAGTGGGGATGGCCTGGGGCATGCAATACCGCCTGGGTGAACGGGCCGAGGAAGCTACCGATGCGTTGCTCGGCGACGGTCAATTGGCGCAGACATTGAGGGCCAGCATTGAAGCACTGGGCTACCTGCCTGAGCGCCTTCCCAGGTCTCTCCTTCAATGCGAAGTCTTTTGGGGCCGCGAGGAGGGAATGGAGCTCGCGCTGGGCGCCGGGGCGGAAGACTTTCCGCACGCTTCATTCCGCGCGATTCTGGTGCCGGGCGATGAGATTGAGTTTTCTTCCTTCCTCGACCGGCTGCGTGCTTATATCGCCCAGCTTGGGAAGTTCTTCCTGCTGCCAATTCCGCCTGGCGTTGATTTTCAGCGTTGGCAATACGAAGAGGATGTTCGCCTCACGGAGCTGTTGTCGAGCCGCCCTGGCGGCTTGAAGCGGGGACAGAGCACGCAGGGCTGGCAGGACGCCATCAGCTTGGCAGTCCAGTCGCTTGAGGCGAGCGAAGCGGAAACGTGGCTTACGCCAGCCTTCCTCGAGTACGAGCAGGTCAAGACGAACTACCCGATTCCCAAGAATGTCACGCCGACCGGGCGTGCCTCGGCTTTCCTGGCATTGCTGAAGTTTATGCCTATCGGTGAGCAACTGGAGCACAGGAAGGCCGTCACCATGCTGAAGCTCCAGTTGATCAGGAAATGGCGTTGGCCGCTAGGGCTGCGTCAATTGAATAATGGCCAGAAGGCGAGCAGCTTCAGGACAACGATGCTGGCAGGCAGTGAACCGTGCGAAGAAGCCGAAACATTGGTTGCCGAGATTCTTACGGAGGGGCGCCGGCGCTATCCGGTCCTGTTCGAATAAATGGAAAAGTCGACCTACCTTGAAAACCTGCGTGCAGGTTATTTGCAGACCGGCGCCATGTTTGCGCAGTTCGCGGAACCCGGAGCCGGCGGCGAGGAACGCTTGCGTGCGCAGGTAGGGTATCTGGCCGAGTTGTCCGAGGCGATGCAGGGAGCCGACATCATTCGCTTATACGGATTGGAAGTGACAGGCGAGCGGCCTTTGCCGCACGACGCGGCGCAATACCTCACGCAATCAGGCGGTGCATACGATCTCGAGTTTTCTTCCTCGCCGCGCTTGCTCGAATTCCTCGCCGACCGTGGCCGTGTGCTCGCGCAGTTGGCTGGCCATCAGCAAATCATGCCGGCATATGCTGACTTGCTATGCTTCTTTTCGCACAGGGACAGCATCCCTTTCACTTGGTACACGCGAGATGCCCGCCTGCTGTATTACACCAAGCCGACAAAAGGCATGGATCGGCGCGCATCATCGGAGTTGAAAAAGTTCCTGAAGGCCCATCCGGGCGGTTGCGTGCTGTCGATCACGATGGAATCAATGCGCAGCAACGTGATCATATTTCCCGGGGCAGAATCGGCAGAATACGTTTGGCATTCCTTGACCACCATCGCATGTAACGATTATGAGCGTTGATACCTTTACTCTGAGCGGGCCGGATGCTGCGATCATATTGCGAGTGTTCGAGTGGGATGACGCGAGCCGCGAGGCGTTGGCGCAAGCGGCATATGACGCGGTCGAGCCGAAGAGTGGGTTGGGCAGCTTCGAGCCGCTTGCCAAGTTTGCGGACCGCGTGCACTGGCTGTATTACCCTGATGTCGAATCGTCCTCTGGCCTGGAAAAGCTGAAGGCCGTGCGCCGGATCACGTTTGGCGATGAACTGCCCCAGCCCAGATTCGACTTGCGGAAGTTACCGGAGCTGAGAGTGCTGGAATTCAGGGGCGCAGTCCCCGATGCGCGGCACCTGAACCATCCTCGCCTGCGCTACCTGCAGGCGGAGGCGCTGAAAGCTGCGGACCTGGCATTTCTCGCGGACGCGAAGGAATTGCAGGCATTGGGCCTGCGCCGTTGCGGTCTCACCAGCTTGAAGGGTTGCGAGGCGCTCGCCAACTTGAAAGAGTTGCGCCTGCTGGGTGCGAAAAAGTTGGAAAACATATCGAGCATCAGTGCGGCGAACGGGCTTGAGATTCTTGAGATCGAAGGTGCCAGGAGTTTGCGCGATACAAGCTCTTTGCATGCACTCGGCAAGCTTCGTTATCTGTTTGTCGAGGCGGAGGAGTCTTCGCAGGCTGGCCTGGGATGGCTTGCCGATATGCCGCACCTGGAATGTGCCGGCTTATGGCTGGAAACTGCGACGGTGGAATGGTCTGTCCTCGCCGGGCATCCGCGCCTGTACGATATCGTGTTCTTCGCGCATGCAGGCTTTGACCTGCCGCCTGATGAAATGCTGCTTCCCGCATTGCAGGCTCACGGCAAACGTGTACTGAAAGTGACGCGGTTTCCGAAGGCACGGCGGCCCGGGATCAGGATTGAGTTCGCGCCACCAGCGGACCTGGCAGATCCCAAACCGTTGCATGCCTACCAGACCAACCTCCTGATGCCGCCGGCTGCCCTCGCATGAAAGCACTGAAAGCAAGGATTGCGGCACTCGGGTTTGAGGCGCTGTCAAAAACAGTCTACGTTTGCCGCCACGGAGACCTGGTCCACACCGTGATGATCAACAAGGATCGCTATGGTGGCCACATCGTCAGCGTGCTCGTTTCGATTCCGGCGTTTTTTGATGCTGATGCAGCTCTCAGCGTCGAGACGCTCCAATCTCCCTTGGCAGGCGATATTTCGCCACGCGGTGTGGTCGGCACCTACGCATGGGACAAGGGCATCATCGACGAAAATCAAGTGGCAAAAACGATCGCCGAATTCCTGGGGTGTTTTGCAACGCCGGCTGACGTCCGGAATGCGCTGGCTGACCAGCATGTGTACCCATATTTCGAGAGTCGCCTCGCCGCTGATGCGCCGCCGATTCCGGCAATGTCAGGCCTGCCTTTGGCAAATTACGCGGTGGCCGGAGGTGCACGCTCGCTGGAATATGCTACGGCTGCAGCACGGGAAAAGCTTTACGCTGCGCTAGGGGAGGCGGGATTCAAGCTTGCGCCGCAACCTGATGTTATCGTGGTGCGGGCCCGAGGGAGCATGGTTGACGGTGTAAGCGCCTTGCTCGACAAATTCGGCACGCACGTCAGCTTGACCTGCTTCCCATGGGCAACGGCAATCTGGCAGGTCGATAAGCGCTGGAAGGGCTCGTATTATCCAATGCTGCCGTTCGACGTACTGGCCGATGGCAAGCCAGCGCTGTTCACCATCGACGAATTCATCGACCTTGAGAACAGCGCACTGCGAGAGCTGGTCGCGCCCGGCCTGGCGCGGGCAGCGCAAGTGGGTAACCACCATCAATTTGCCGGCGCGCTCGGCACCGATTGGGCGCGAGTCGCGGAAAACATCTACCGCTTGCCGGTCAAGGAGTAAGGAACTGTGATGAGGAAACCCCATTACTTGGACTGGAATGGCGTACAGGTCCTGGCCCTCTACGATGGCATGCATTCGATGAACGAGGCGGCCATCCAGACAATGGAATACGATGAGGTGTGCCTGTTCGCAGGCGACTTCCCCGACTTGTCGATCTTCGCCAGTGCGGCTGGCAAGATCCAGCGGCTCTCGGTCAGTACTGGCGTCTGCGAGATGGATTTCGATAGCCTGAAGTACCTCAGGGAGCTGAGGTACCTGCGCTTGAGCGATGCAATCAAGCCCACCGTTACAGGGCAGAAGATCGATTTCTCCGTATTCCCGAAACTGGAGGAGTGCTTGTTTTCGTGGAGGGATTATTTCGCGCCTTCGCTGCTGGAGTGCCCGAGCCTGCATACGCTGGCTTGTGGGGCTGCCCCGAGAAGGATCTCCATCTCTTATCCACGGCAACGCAACTTACCGCCCTGTCCCTATGCCAGGGGAGCCTGGTGGACTTGCGAGGCATTGAGCACCTGCAGGCCTTGCGGAAACTGGATCTCGCACTTCTGCGCAATCTAAGCGACATCAAGTCTCTGCGCGAGTTGAAAGGCCTGTGCAGCCTCAATATTTCCAAGTGCGCGAAAGTGGAAGACTTATCGCCCATTCACTCGTTGTCGGGGCTTGAAGCGCTTTTCATCGCAGGCAAGTACCAATTGGAGGACCTGGATTTTCTCAAGCACTTCCCGGCGCTGAAGGAATTCATCTTTGAGGTTCAACTGAAGAAGCGCGATTTTGCGCCGCTCTTCGACCTTCCGGCATTGCGGTCGGGGCGATTCATTTCATTGCGGGACTTTGTCGAAACTCCGGAAGCATTGCAGGAGCTGGCGCGAGGCAAGGGGCGGGAGTTGAAGCTCGAGTTGATCGGCAGTGGCAAGATCAAGACAGCCACCTTTGGGTTCGGTGCCGCAGTGTGATTTTCCGTGACTTTTTCTGTGGGGCAATGGCAATATAATCATTCGAATTTGCCGCACTGCGGCTCCACAATGAAGGTGATCCATGCATGTCCTGATCATATTGGGAATCGTTGTGCTGTTGGTGGTGCTGTTCTATAAGTCAACCAATCAGTATGTCCAGCCGGCGGCCTCGCAAGGCTCATCGCCTGCACAGGCGATGGGCGGCAATGCGCCGCCGGTGCAAATCGGCTGGGTCTCAAACGGCAAGCTGTTCGTGCAAGGCGGCTATGGCGCGGTGCAGGAAATCTCCAGCCCCTACGCGCAGCAGGCGATGGATCGTGAGGAGCGCAGCCGCGAAAAAAACGCGTGGAAAAAGGACACCGCCTTTGGCGTTGCCGCGCAGGGCAATTATCGTGACTTCGATCGCCACAGCGATCCTTTCCTGATCTCGTCGGCGCTGTTCACCGGTGAGGGCAAGCTGCTGTACTTCCAGGCCGACCATGGCATGGGCGGCTTGTTTTCCTATGATATCGCCAGCGGGCATGAGGAGCGCCTGCTGCATCGCCAGCAATTACAGCTCGATGACCTGTGCCTGTCGCCATCTGGCGAAACGATTGTTTGCGCGCTGCGCGGGCGGGGCGGCGTCAGTCATATCGCGACCATGCGCAGCAATGGTGATGGCCTGCGCGAACTGACCGGCGGCGATACGATCGATTCCGCACCGACGCCAGTGCCCGGCGGCGAGTCCTTGGTGATCTACCAATCCGCAGCGATCGGGCGCGACCAGCATGGCGGTTGGGCTGCGACCGGCCATGTGACGCTGCAGGAATTGAATACTGCAACCGGCCGCATTACGCCGGTGCTGGAAGACCCACGCTACGATTTCCTGTCGCCGCGCGTCGCGCCGGATGGTGCGCTGTTCTTCATCCGTCGTCCTTATGAACCGCCGCAGTACAACGCCGGCAACGTGGTGCTCGACACGCTGTTCTTCCCATTCCGCCTGCTGCGCGCGGTGTTCCATTACCTGAATTTCTTCTCGCTGATGTATTCGCGCAAACCGCTGACTGGCGCGAGCGGCATGCCGATGCAGGCGGATATGAAGGACATCGTCTTGCAGGGCAAACGCATCGACGCGGAACGAGCGCTGCGCCGGGAAGCCAGTATTGGCGGGATTCCTTCGCTAGTGCCGTCGTCGTGGCAGTTGGTACGCCGCACGCGCAATGGCGGCGAGTCCGTCGTGGCAAGTAATGTAAGCTCATTCGATATCACCCCGAATGGCACTATCGTCTACAGCAATGGCCGCGGTTTGTTTGCGCTGGATGCGCAAGGGCGCTCATCATTGGTGTCGCAGGGCGACCTGGTGGGCGCGGTGCTGGTGCGCGACCTGGATGCACCGTCCTCGCATGGCAAATCTCACGCATGAATCAAATTGAGCCAAAATTTCGTTGCACAGGTTGCAACCGGGGCATACTAAACCGAAGTGTTGCGCGCTGCCTGTACTGCGGCGCTGACCTGCCCGCAGAGGCTCGGCTTGCGCCTGAGCAGATCGCACAGCGTGACGCNGAGCTGAAGCGTATGGAGGAAAGCCGCAAACGTCTTGCGCAGCCGAATCCACCGCGCCCGCAAGCGGAAGGTCGCCGCGCTTCGGATGTCATCGATGGCGTGTCGACGGGGATGGACGTCATCGACTTGATTGGCGATGGCCTCTCGTTGNTGGGGAAACTGCTGGACTAAAACATGTTGCTTTGATAATGACGGCGTGGCACGATAATGATCCCGCCACGCCAATCATTAAAGGAGCTGTCATGTCCCTGCGCATCAACGATACCGCACCAAATTTCAAGGCCCAGACCACCAAGGGCCCGATCGATTTCCATGAGTGGATTGGCGACCAGTGGGCCGTCCTGTTCTCGCATCCGAAGGATTTCACGCCGGTCTGCACCACGGAACTGGGCTATATGGCGAAGATCGANCCGGAGTTCACCAAGCGCAATACCAAGATCATCGGGCTGTCGATCGACCCGGTCGAGAATCACAGCAAGTGGGCTTCGGATATTGAAGAGACCCAGGGCGCCAAAGTGAATTACCCGATGATCGGCGACACGGACTTGAACGTGGCCAAGCTTTACAACATGCTGCCGGCCGAGGAGCCGGGTTCGTCGGATGGCCGTACCGCTGCCACCAATGCGACCGTGCGGTCGGTGTTCATTGTCGGCCCGGACAAGAAGATCAAGCTGATGCTGACTTATCCGATGACGACCGGCCGTAACTTCGATGAGATCCTGCGCGTGCTCGATTCGATGCAGTTGACCGCCAAGCACAAAGTGGCGACGCCGGTGAACTGGAAGGATGGGGAGGATGTGATTATCGCCGGCTCGGTCAGCGATGATGATGCCAAGGGCTTGTTCCCGGGCGGGTGGAAAGCGCCGAAGCCTTATCTGCGGATTGTTAAGCAGCCTTCCTGAAACCCGCTGCCGTTGTGCTGACTGGGTCTGACCCTGCGGGTCAGACCCAGGTTTACCGGTTTTAAAGCGCATCAGCCCCCGGCGCCCCAAACAGCTGCTCCTTGAGATGGTGAAGTTGGTCCCGCACCTGCGCCGCCTTCTCGAACTCCAGGTTCTTCGCATGATCAAGCATGAGCTTCTCGAGCCGCTTGATCTCCTTGCTGATCTGCTTCTCGCTCATCGCCTCGTACTTAGCCGCCTCCTCGGCGACAACCATTTGCTCGCGCGCGGCACTGCTGTAGACGCCGTCGATCATGTCCTTGATGATCTTCTTCACGCCGCGCGGCACGATGCCCATCTCGTTGTAGGCAATCTGCTTGGCCCGGCGACGCTCGGTTTCATCGATCGCGCGTTTCATCGAGTCGGTGATATTGTCCGCGTAGAGCAGGGCCACGCCATTCAGGTTACGCGCTGCTCGGCCGATGGTCTGGATCAGTGAGCGCTCCGAACGCAGGAAGCCTTCCTTGTCCGCGTCGAGAATTGCCACCAGCGAGACTTCCGGCAAGTCCAGGCCCTCGCGCAGCAGGTTAATCCCCACCAGCACGTCAAAGGTACCGATGCGCAGGTCGCGCAGGATTTCCACGCGCTCCACGGTATCCACGTCGCTGTGCAGGTAGCGCACCTTGATGCCGTGGTCGCCCAGGTATTCGGTGAGCTGCTCCGCCATGCGTTTGGTCAGGGTGGTGACCAGCACGCGCTCGTTCTTCTCTATGCGGTCGTTGATCTCGCCCAGCAGGTCGTCGACCTGGGTGCGGGCAGGGCGCACGATCACTTGCGGGTCGACCAGGCCGGTCGGACGGACCACCTGCTCGACCACCGCGCCGGCGTTCTTCTTCTCATATTCAGCCGGGGTGGCGGAGACGAAAATCGTCTGCCGCATCTTCGACTCGAATTCCTCGAATTTCAGAGGGCGGTTGTCCAGCGCCGATGGCAGGCGGAAGCCGTAATCCACCAGGTTGGTCTTGCGTGAACGGTCGCCGTTATACATTGCCGAGAGCTGGCCGACCAGCACGTGCGATTCGTCCAGGAACATGAGCGCATCGCGCGGCAGGTAGTCGACCAGGGTTGGCGGCGGTTCGCCGGGCTTGGCGCCGGACAGGTGGCGCGAGTAGTTCTCGATGCCCTTGGTAAAGCCGACCTCGGACATCATCTCCAGGTCGAAGCGGGTGCGCTGCTCCAGGCGTTGTTCTTCAATCAGCTTGTTCTCGCGGCGGAAGAAGTCCAGGCGCTCGCGCAATTCTTCCTTGATGGTTTCGATCGCGCGCAATACGGTGGCGCGCGGCGTCACGTAGTGCGAGCCAGGATAGACGGTGAAGCGCGGGATCTTCTGCTTTACTTTGCCGGTGAGCGGATCGAACAGCTGGATCGATTCCAGCTCGTCGTCGAACATCTCAAGGCGCACCGCCAGGTCGGCGTGTTCGGCCGGGAAGATGTCGATGGTGTCGCCGCGCACGCGGAAGGTGCCGCGGCCGAAGTCCATCTCATTGCGCGTGTACTGCATCTGGATCAGGCGCGCGATGATGTCGCGCTGCGAGACGCGGTCCTTGGCGCGCAGCGTCAGGATCATCTGGTGGTATTCGTTCGGATTACCGATACCGTAAATGGCCGACACGGTGGCCACGATCACCACGTCGCGCCGCTCCATCAGCGACTTGGTGCAGGACAGGCGCATCTGCTCGATATGCTCATTGATCGACGAGTCCTTTTCAATGAACAGGTCGCGCTGCGGCACATAGGCTTCCGGCTGGTAGTAATCGTAGTACGACACGAAGTACTCGACCGCATTCTCCGGGAAGAACTCACGGAATTCGGAGTACAGCTGCGCCGCCAGCGTCTTGTTCGGCGCGAACACGATGGCTGGACGGCCCATGCGGGCGATCACATTGGCCATGGTGTAGGTCTTGCCGGAACCCGTTACGCCGAGCAGGGTCTGGAAGGACAAACCGTCTTCAATCCCTTCGCACAAACCATCGATTGCGGTTGGCTGGTCGCCGGCGGGAGGGAAGGGCTGNTGCAGCCGGTAAGGCGAATCCGGGAAAGTGATAACTTCCGGCGCCGGAGCACTGGTATTTTGGGAATCAGACATTAGTGCAGACCTTTGATAGAATATGCGATTGTCGGCGGCCCTGACCGGATTTTGTTCGGGTGCCGGCCTGCTTTCGCATCGACCCGCCTTCAAACGTTAATAAACTTATCATGACGAACCCTTCCGTTTTCAGCGCCATCGAGATGGCCCCGCGCGACCCGATCCTCGGCATCACCGAAGCCTTTAATGCAGACACTAACCCAGCGAAAATTAACCTGGGCGTAGGTGTCTATTATGACGACAATGGCAAAGTGCCGCTGCTGAAGTGCGTGGAAAAAGCGGAAGCAATCCTGATCGAGCAGCACGCCCCGCGTACCTACCTGCCGATTGAAGGCCTGGCAGCTTACGACAAGGCTGTGCAAGAGCTGGTATTTGGTGCCGANAGCGCCGTAATTCAAGAGAAGCGTGCAGTGACCGTGCAGGCACTGGGCGGCACCGGCGCGCTGAAAATCGGCGCCGACTTCCTGAAGCGCTTCTCNCCGGATTCCGAGGTCTACATCAGCAANCCNAGCTGGGAAAACCACCGCGCACTNTTCGAAAGCGCCGGCTTCAAAGTCAACAACTACGCCTACTACGANGAGACCACCCATGGCGTGAACTTCGCNGCCATGCTGGCTGCGCTGAAAGCCATGCCACGCGGCGCCATCGTCGTGCTGCACGCTTGCTGCCACAACCCGACCGGCGCCGACCTGACCCAGTCGCAGTGGGATGAGGTGATCGCTGCCGTGGTCGCAGGCGGCCTGGTACCGTTCCTGGACATGGCTTACCAGGGCTTTGGCGCAGGCATCGCGGAAGATGGCGCCGTGGTGCGCCGCTTCGCCGCCACCGGCGTGGCACTGCTGGTGTCGAACTCCTTCTCCAAGTCGTTCTCGCTGTACGGCGAACGCGTGGGCGCCCTGAGCGTGGTGGCTTCCTCCGCCGAAGAGGCGGCACGCCTGCTGTCGCAACTGAAGCGCGTGGTGCGTACCAATTACTCCAATCCGCCGGTCCACGGCGGCAAGGTCGTGGCGACCGCCCTGGCAACCCCTGAACTGCGCCAGATGTGGGAAGACGAGCTGGCCGGCATGCGCGTGCGCATCAAGGAAATGCGTGAAGCCTTCGTGCAGAAGCTGAAGGTCAAGGCCCCGGGCCATGACTTCGACTTCGTGCGTGAGCAGGTTGGCATGTTCTCCTACTCCGGCCTGACCAAGGAACAAGTTGGCAAGCTGCGCGAACAGTCGATCTACGCGGTGGACACCGGTCGTATCTGCGTCGCTGCGCTGAACTCGAAGAATATTGATGTGGTAGTTGACGCCATCGCCAAGGTCCTTTAATATGCTGCTCTCTGATCGCAACGCGGTCAGAGAATGATCCCTGATAGCT
>Ga0055526_1001702_pt1 | contig 15353 bp, 10 predicted proteins | sample AraplaCol_mMF_r2_FD_55013 | JGI IMG/M metagenome (GOLD analysis project Ga0055526, IMG submission 55013) | Arabidopsis root microbial communities from North Carolina, USA - plate scrape MF_Col_mMF_r2 | ecosystem: Host-associated > Plants > Roots > Endosphere | place: USA: North Carolina... | reverse complement strand
GCGATGCGCCGGATTACGTGCTGGCCGAGCCGGATGTGCTCGACGCGGGGCGACGCGAGCCGGTGTTCACCCTGGAGCCGCAGCCGGGCCGCCCGGTGCAGGACGTCGAGGAGACGGTTGCCCCCCCGGTGGTGCCGGCCGCACCGGTTGCCGCCGAAGACGTCGTTCCGCCGCATGCGCTCGAAGCGGCGGCGCAGCCGTCCTATCGAGGCGTGTTTGAATTCCCCGAGGACGCTGCTATGGCGGCCGAAGCAACCGTGCCGGTCCAGCACGACCCGGCCCCGCTCGGTGCACCCGGTCGCGACCGCCTTGAGCTGGCCATCGCCTACCTCGACCTGGGCGATGCGGAAACCGCCCGCATCCTGCTGATGGAGGTTGCCCAGGCGGGCGACCCGCACAGCCAGCAGCAGGCGCACGAGCTGCTGTCGCGGCTCGGATGAGCCGCGTCGGCCGCCCTCCCGCATTTGAAGTGAAGTCCTGAACATGCGCTACGCATTGGGCGTGGAATACGACGGCAGCGAGTTCAAGGGCTGGCAGCAGCTCGGTGAGAGCGGCTGCCCCAGCGTGCAGGCCAGCCTGCAGGACGCCCTTTCATCGGTGGCCGCTGCGCCGATCCAGGTGGTCTGTGCCGGGCGCACCGATGCCGGCGTGCACGGCGAATGCCAGGTGGTGCACTTCGAGACCGATGTGGCGCGTGACCCGCGCGGCTGGACCCTGGGCACCACCACCCGGCTGCCACGCTCGATCGCGGTGCGCTGGTGCGTGCCGGTGGCCGACGACTTCCACGCCCGCTTCTCTGCCCGCGCCCGGCGGTACCGCTACCGGCTGCTCAACCGGCAGATCCGCCCGGCACTGCACCGGCAGACCCTCAGCTGGGAGCGCCGGCCGCTCGATGCCGCGCTGATGCACCAGGCCGGGCAGGCCCTGCTCGGCGAGAACGACTTCAGTGCCTTCCGCAGCGCCCAGTGCGAGGCGCTGCACGCCCGCCGCGAGCTGCAGGCGATCAGCGTGACCCGCCAGGGCGAGATCGTGGAGGTCTGCGTTCAGGCCAATGCATTCCTTCATCACATGGTGCGCAATATCGTCGGTTCATTGATCCTGATTGGCTGTGGGGAAAAGCCGGTGTCGTGGATGGCCGAGCTGCTGGCCGGCCAGGACCGCACCGTGGCCGGCCCGACCGCACCGCCGCAGGGCCTTGTATTCGTTGGCCCGTTGTACCCCGACAACTGGCACCTGCCCGCCGAGGTCACCCTATGAGTCGCTCCTTCTACCGCACCCGCATCAAGTTCTGCGGCATGACCCGCGCCGGCGACGTGCGACTGGCCGGCGAACTGGGCGTGGATGCGGTGGGTTTCATCTTCGCCCGGGAAAGCAAGCGCCGCGTGGCCCCGGCCGAAGCCCGCGCCATGCGCCAGGCGATCGCGCCGATGGTCGACGTGGTCGCGCTGTTCCGCGACAACACCAAGGAAGAAGTGCGTGAAGTGCTGCGCACCGTGCGGCCGACCCTGCTGCAGTTCCACGGCGACGAAGACGAATCGTTCTGCCGCAGCTTCAACATGCCGTACCTGAAGGCGGTGGCCATGGGCGGCCGTGAAGAGGTCAATGCCCGCCAACTGCAGCTGCGCTACCCCAGCGCGGCTGGCTTCCTGTTCGACAGCCACGCCCCGGGCGGCGGTGGCGGCACCGGCGTGGCCTTCGACTGGACCCGCCTGCCGACCGGCCTGCATCGCCCGTTCCTGCTGGCCGGCGGCATCACCCCGGACAACGTGTTCGACGCCATCGTGGCCACCCTGCCGTGGGGCGTGGACGTCTCCAGCGGTATTGAAAGCGAGCCGGGCATCAAGGACGGCTACAAGATGCGCAAGTTCGTCGAAGAAGTCCGCCGCGCGGACTGTCACGAAGCGGATTAGCGCTCAGGCGCCAATCCGCAGTAGCTCCCGACCGTTGGTCGGGAGACCTTCTGCGTCGGAAACGCCTATGTGCGTCTCCGCCGATTTCACGTAGCATCGACAGGACAGGACGCGGCCAGCCCGGCGCGTAGTCGCGGGAGGCCGGAGTGTCTCCTGCAGGACGCCGCGGGGGCGGCACCGATGCAGGGAAGTAGTGGAATGGCGGAATTTCTCACTGTCGCGCTTACGTTTCCCACGCTGCCTTACAGCATCGTGCTGGCGTTCGCCATGGTCTATTGGCTGTTGGCCGCCTGTGGGGTGGTGGACGACGGTATCGGCGGCGACGGCGTGGACCTTGAGCTGGGCGATGACGGCCTGCACGGGCTTTCCGGCATGTTCGCCCGGCTTGGCCTCGGCGGCGCCCCGGTCATGCTGGTGATCGCGCTGCTGGCCTTCTTCGGCTGGACCGCCACCTATTTCGTCCACCTTTTCCTGCTGCAGCCGCTGCCGGCGCCGATGCGCTGGCTGGCCGGCAGCGCCACTGCGGTGTTGGCGCTGGTGCCGGCGGTACCGGTCACTGCCTGGCTGCTGCGCCCGATCCGTCGCCTGCTCCTGCGGCTGCGCCCGGTGCCGCAGCGGTCGCTGCTCGGCCGGGTCGGGGTGGTCGCCTCGCCGCAGGTCACCGGCGAGGCCGGCCATGCCACCGTCGACGACGGCGGTGCCGGACTNATCCTGCAGGTGCGCGTGCGCGACGGCGTGCCGCTGCCGCGCGGCGANCGCATCGTCCTGCTCGACTACCTGCCCGAGACCAACCACTACCTGGTGGCCCGTGAACACGGGCACCCCGCGCTTTCGTTCCAAGACAGCCTGATTCCGGGCGATAAGGAGATCCACCGATGAGTTTTGCGACCATGGCCCCCTTCCTGATCGGGGTGGGCGCCCTGCTGGTGCTGATGCTTGGCCTGGCCGGCCTGTTCAAGGCGTTCTACCGCAAGGTGGACCAGGGCGTGGCCCTGATCGTCAACGACATGAGCGCCCAGCCCAAGGTGCATTTCACCGGCGCCCTGATCATTCCCGTGCTGTACCGCGCCGAGCTGATGCGGATCAGCCTGATCACCCTGCAGATCGACCGCCGTGGCAAGGAAGGCCTGATCTGCCGCGACAACATGCGCGCCGACATCGCGGTGGCGTTCTACCTGCGGGTCAATGAAACCCAGGCCGATGTGCTGCGCGTGGCCAAGGCCATTGGCGCCGACCGCGCCTCGGACAAGCATGCGGTCGATGAACTGTTCAATGCCAAGTTCTCCGAAGCGCTGAAGACGGTGGGCAAGAAGTTCGAGTTCACCGAACTGTTCGAGAAGCGCCAGGAGTTCCGCGACGAGATCATCGCGGTGATCGGCAACGACCTCAACGGCTATGCGCTGGAAGACGTCGCCATCGATTACCTGGAGCAGACCCCCAAGCTGCTGCTGGACCAGAACAACATCCTGGATGCGCAGGGCATCCGCAAGATCACCGAGCTCACCGCCGCGCAGAACGTGGTGACCAACGAGCTGGAACAGAACGAAAAGCTCGCCATCACCAAGAAGAACGTGGAAGCGCGTGAAGCGCTGCTGGCGCTGGAGCGCCAGCAGGCCGAAGCCGAAGCCCGCCAGAAGCGCGAGATTGAAACCATCCAGGCCCGCGAGCAGGCGGAAACCGCGAAGGTGCAGGAAGAGCAGCGCCAGTTGTCCGAGCAGGCCCGCATCGAAGCGCAGGAGGTCATCGAAATCCGCGAGCAGAACCGCATGCGCGAGGTCGAGGTGGCCGAACAGAACCGCCAGCGCGCCGTCGCCATCGAAGCCGAACGGGTCGAACGTGCGCGCCAGCTGGAACAGGTCACCACCCAGCGCGAAGTGCAGCTGCAGGGTGTGGAGCGGGACAAGGTGGTCGAGTCCGGCAAGATGGACGTGGCCAACATCACCCGTGAGCGCATCGCCATCGACAAGACCGTGGCGCAGGAAGAAGAGCGCATCAAGGAAGTGCGTGAAGTCTCCGAGGCCGATCGCCAGAAGCAGGTGCTGATCCTGGAGGCCGAAGCCAAGGCGCAGGAACTGATGGTGCGCCAGGTCAAGGAAGCCCAGGCGGCCGAGACCTCGGCCAAGCACCGCGCGGTGGAGATCACCACGCTGGCCCAGGCCGAACACGAAGCCGCAGGCAAGCAGGCCGAAGCCAAGCGCCTGCTGGCCGACGGTACCCGCGCCGAACAGGCCGCACCGGGCCTGGCCGAAGCGCAGGTGCGTGAAGCGTCCGCGCTGGCNATCGAAAAGGTNGGTATCGCCGAGGCCCGCGTGATCGAGGCCAAGGCCGAAGCGAGCCTCAAGCAGGGCACCAACGACGCCCGCGTGCTGGCCGAGACCCTGCAGGCGCAGGCCCAGGGCGANGAGCAGATGGGNCGTGCCCGNGCCAGCGCCACCGAATCGGTGGGCGGCGCCGAAGCNGGCGTGGTGCAGAAGAAGCTGCTGGCCGAGGCCGAAGGCCTGGTGCGCAAGTTCGAGGCCATCGCGTCGCTGAGCGACACCGCGCGCGGCCACGAAGAGTTCCGCATGATGCTCGACAACAGCCTCAAGCAGGCCNTGGCCTCGATCGAAGCGGGCAAGGAAGTCTCGCGCGAGAACGCCGGCGTCATCGCCAGNGCGCTGCGCAATGCCGACATCGACCTGGTNGGGGGCGACGGTGGCATGTTCGAGAACCTGATCAAGGCGGTGTCGCTGGGCAAGTCGATCGAAGGGCTGGCNGGCAAGAGCCCGATCGTGCAGGACCTCATGCAGCGCTACCTGGGGGTCGCGCCGCGCGAGGACAGCCCGCGCAAGATCGAAGACCAGCACCTGGCCGAGGTCGAAACCGTGTCGGCCACCGTGGTCGACGCCCGCTGAGCCCCCGATGGCGCGCCGCGCGCGCGCCGTCGACGCCCTCTCACTGGCCGGCCCGTCCGGCCGGTTGTCCGTGAGCCGGAAGGAAGCCGATGTCTGATACCGCCCAACGTCCCGAGCCGTCGCCGCCGGAAGCCACCACCACCGTCGACCAGGCCGTTGCCCAAGGGGGTGCCTATGAAGTGCTGCGCCGCCGGTTGGGTGACCAGGGCGGCCGCCTGCGCGGCCTGGCCGATGCGCTCAACCAGCAGCGCCTGGCCGAATTCGGCGACAGCCGCCTGGAGGTCACCGGCCGCTTCCGCATCCGCAGCGAGAACAACTGCGTGGGCCGCGACATCGTGCAGGTCGGCCCCGACCTGCTGCTGTTCGGTTACAACGTTTTCCTGGGGCTGAAGACCCAGACCCGCGTGGAAGACGTGTTCGGGCTGTACCGGCTGGTACAGGCCGGCGAGGGCTACGACGTGGTACCGGTGGAAGCCAAGGGCAGCTTCCTGGCGCAGGCCGCCTTCGTGCACGACTTCGGCGAACTGTATGCGTACTACAAGCACGCGCGCCTGCTGCAGCTGATNAAGGTNGGCGACAAGCTGCTGGCGTCNTTCCAGATCGGCGAGCGCAGCACCGATGTGCGCGTGTTCCGCTGGGCGGTCGCCCGCGATGGCGCGCTGACCTATCTGGACGCCCGCGGCGAACGCGATATCGCGTTGCCGCCACCGTTTGATTTCGAATGGACCCGGGCCACCCGCGACATGGCGGTCAGTGGCCGCCATTCGCACCTGAACATCCTCGATACCCTGTTCGTCGAGACCACCGGTGGCGACCTCACCATCAAGGTGGAGAACAACACCGAAAGCGGGCAGGGCATCTACAGCGAACCGGTCGACGACAGCACCCAGTCACTGGATGACGCGCAGTTCGATTTCGTCCGGGTCGGTTCGCTGGTGCTGCTGAAGGTNTTGCCGTACCGCGAAACCACCTGGCGCGGGCTGATCTACAACACACTCACCGGCACGATCACGCGCAACGATGCGATCGTGCAGGCCTGCGTGCAGCTGCCCGAAGACCACGGCATCATCTTCCCTGGCGGATACTACCTGCAGAGCGGCGAGCACAAGGCGTTCGACGCGGCCATGCAGGGCATGCAGTTCAAGCGCGCCATCCGCTCGCCGAACGGCGAAGATGTGCTGTACATCTTCTATGAGCGTGAAGGCGGGCGCTCGGCGCTGTTCGTGTACAACACCATCCAGCGCGTGCTGCAGACGCCGGTGTTCGGCCACGGCTACGCCTTCCTGCACGATGGGCGGATGGTGCTGTTCCATGCCGAAGGCACCGAGCCCACCCGCATCCACCCGATGCAGGTGTGGCAGACCCCCTTCAGCAGCGACGAGTTCGCCGCGAGTCGGCCACCCGGCAACACCTTCATGGGCCGGATCGGCAATGCCGAACTGGTGCGCGGCATTTCCAACCTGTTCGACCTGGCCCGCACCATCGAAGGCCAGGATGTGTCGGTGCAGCGCTACCAGCGCCTGGTGCAGGACACCCGGCGGCTGTTCGACGCCCACCACTGGCTGGACGACGCGCAGTGCGACGGGGCCGCCGGCCTGCTGCGCGAGATCAGTGCCACCGGTGAGTCGGTGCTGGACGAGTACGAAAAGGTACAGTCGATCCGGCAGCAGTCGGCGCAGGCCATGGCCCAGGCGCAGGCCGGCCAGAAGGCCCTGCTGGCCCGCCTGCAGCCGGAGAACTGGACCGAAGTGCAGGCCTTCGTGGAGGCGCTGAACGCGATCTCCACCCAGCGTGGCCACCTGTTGACCATCCGCGATTACCGTTACATCGACACCGATGTGATCGATGCGATGACCGCCGCCCTGCAGGAGGCCCACGATCGTATCGGTACGGCCACCGGCCAGTTCCTGGGCGGCGAGCAGGCACTGGCGCCGCTGGGCGCGCGCCTGCAGGTGCTGGACGAAGCGGCCCAGCAGGCCGAGAGCGCCCGCGTGCTGGACGAGCAGCTGGCTGGCATGCGTGCGATGGCGGCCGACCTGGACATGCTCTCGACGCTGATGGCCGGGTTGAAGGTGGATGACGCCAGCGCACGCACCCGCGTGGTGGAATCCATCTCCGCGGTGTACGCGCGGCTCAACCAGAGCCGGGTGCGCGCCGAACAGCGTCGGCGCACGCTGGGGTCGGCCGAGGCGGTGGCGCAGTTCGCCGCGCAGTTCGCGCTGTTCTCCCAGGCCATCACCAGCGCGCTGGCCATGGCCACCGACCCGGAGCGGGCCGACGAGCAGATGTCGCGCCTGCTGGTGCAGCTGGAAGAACTGGAAAGCCAGTTCGGCGAGCACGAGCAGTTCCTGGGCGACATCCTGGCCAAGCGCGAAGAACTGATCGAAGCCTTCGAAACGCACAAGCAGGCGCTGCAGGACGAGCGCCAGCGCAAAGCGCGTTCGGTGCTGGACGCCGCCACCCGCATCCTCGATGGCCTCGCCAAGCGCACCGAGCGCTTTGCCAGTGCCGACGAGCTCAACGCCTTCTTCGCCGGCGACGCGCTGGTGCTCAAGCTGCGCGAGTTGGCCGGGCGCCTGCGCGAGCTGCGCGACAGCGTCAAGGCCGACGATGTCGAAGCGCGCCTGAAGGGCGTGCGCGACCAGGCCGTGCGCGCGCTGCGCGACCGTACCGANTTGTTCGAGGAGGGGGGCAACGTGGTCCGGCTGGGNCCGCGCCACCGCTTCAGCGTCAACACCCAGGCGCTGGACCTGACCCTGCTGCCGCGCGGGGATGAGTTGGCCATCCACCTGACCGGCACCGACTTCCTGGAAACGCTGCACGACCCGGAGCTGGCCGGCCTGAAGGCATACTGGCAGCTCGGGCTGGAGTCCGAATCGGCGCAGTTGTATCGGGGCGAGTACCTGGCCGGGAGCCTGCTGCAGGCGGCGATGGAAGGCCGCGACGGCCTTGAGTTGGCCACCCTGCAACGCAGTGCCGCCGAGCCCGACGCGCTGGAACGGATCGTGCGCGACTTCGCCGCCCCGCGTTACCGCGAAGGGTACGAGCGCGGCATCCATGACCACGACGCCAGCCTGATCCTGNACGCACTGCTGCCGCTGCAGCAGGCTGCAGGAACCCTGCGGTACGCGCCACGCGCCCGCGCGTTGGCAATGCTGTTCTGGTCCGCGCAGCAACGCCGCGACGATGTCATGCAGTGGCCTGCACGACAGGCCGGTGCCGATGCGATCGTGCGCCTGTTCGGGTCACGCGAAGGCCAGCTGGCGCTGCTGGCCGAGATCGACGCTGCGCTGTCCGGCTTCGTCGAAGAGCGCAAGCTGCCGTTCGACCCGGTCCAGGTGCAGGCCGCGGCGGCGTATCTCGCCGCGGAACTGGGCGCCGGCGAGCCGGTGTTCAGTACCAGCCGTCATGCGCAGGCGCTGCTGGATGCACTGGGCCAGCAGCTGCAGGCCGCCGGCCAGCGCGAGGCCTTCGACCGTGCCCTGCAGCGCGAACAGGATGGGCTGGCGGCGCGCTGGGCACTGGCCGGGCAGTGGCTGCGCGCGTTGTGCCAGCTGCCTGCGTTCACCGACCACCTCGCCTATGCCGATGAAGCGGCGGCGCTGCTGCTGGTTGCGCGCACGTTGCGTACCCGGCCCAGCGACGTGGCGCTGCTGGTACAGGTTGACGGCCTGCTGGGTGAGCACGCGCGCGTGCAGAAGGGGCGCCTGCTGCTGTCGCTGGATGACTTCCTGGCCCGCCTGCGCGACCACCTGCAGGTGTTCGTGCCGGCGTTCCATGCCTACCAGGGCGTGCGCCAGCGCATCATCGGCCGCGAGCGCGATGCCCTGCGCCTGTCTGAATTCAAGGCACGGCCGCTGTCGTCGTTCGTGCGCAACAAGCTGATCAACGATGTGTACCTGGGCGTGATCGGCGACAACCTCGCCAAGCAGATGGGCACAGTCGGCGAGAACAAGCGCAGCGACCTGATGGGTCTGCTGATGATGATCTCGCCGCCCGGCTACGGTAAAACCACCCTGATGGAGTACGTGGCGCACCGGCTGGGCCTGGTCTTCATGAAGATCAATGGCCCCGCGCTGGGGCATGAAGTGCGTTCGCTGGATCCGGCCCAGGCGCCGGACGCCACGTCGCGGCAGGAACTGGAAAAGCTCAACCTGGCGCTGGAGATGGGCAACAACACCATGTTGTATGTCGACGACATCCAGCACACCCATCCGGAGTTCCTGCAGAAGTTCATTTCCCTGTGCGACGGCACCCGCCGCATCGAAGGCGTGTGGCGCGGGCGCACCCGCACCTACGACATGCGCGGCAAGAAGTTCTGCGTGGTGATGGCCGGCAACCCGTACACAGAGTCCGGCGAAGTGTTCAAGATCCCGGACATGCTGGCCAACCGCGCCGACATCTACAACCTGGGCGATGTGCTGGGCGGCATGGAAGATGCTTTCACCCTGAGCTACATCGAGAACAGCCTGACCTCCAACCCGGTGCTGGCCCCGTTGGCCACCCGCGACATGGCCGATCTGTACCTGCTTGCCGAGCGTGCTGCAGGCAAGGAGGTCTCGACCAACGCGCTCAGCCATGCCTACAGCGGTGCGGAGATCAACGAGATCGTCGCCACCCTGCAGCGCATGCTGCGCGTGCGCGACGTGGTGTACCGGGTCAACCAGCAGTACATCGCCAGTGCCGCGCAGGACGANCGCTACCGTACCGAACCGCCGTTCCGCCTGCAGGGCAGNTACCGCAACATGAACAAGCTGGCCGAGAANATCTCGCCGGTGATGAACGACGCCGAGCTGCAGCAGCTGGTCTCCGANCACTACCTGGGCGAGGCCCAGCTGCTTACCACCGGTGCGGAAGAGAACCTGCTCAAGCTGGCTGAGCTGCGCGGGATGCAGGGCGACGAAGAACAGCAGCGCTGGGCCCAGATCAAGCGCGATTTTCTGCGCAACAAGGCCATGGGCGCCGGCGACGCCGACGTCGGCGGCCGGGTGGTGGCACAGCTGGCCGATATCGCCAGTGCGCTGCAGCCCAGCGCTGCCCCGGCAGCGGTGGTGGAGGAAGAACCCGCACCGTGGCCTGCGCTGCTGGCCGCGCTGGACCGGCTGGCCCAGGCCCACGCCGCCAGCGTGGCCCCTGCGGCCGCGCCCGCCGAGGCGCCCCTTGCCGAACCCCTGTCGAAAGGGCTGCAGCAGGGCCTTGCGCCATTGCTGCAGCTGCTGGGCCAGTCCAATGCGCAGCAGGTCCGCACCGGAGAGACGCTGGCGTTGTTGGCCAGCTGGGTGCGCCAGCAGGCCGAGCGCGAGCCGGCACCCGCCGCACGTCCGCGCGTACGCCGCGCCAGCACGCCCGAAGAGCGCGCGCTGGATGAGGCGCTGATGCGCCATTTCTACGGCGAATCGGCACGGCCACCGCGTGACGCGGCCGCTGCGGACGACGCGCACGCATGAGTGCAGACTGGCCCCTTCCGACAGCACCGCCTCCCGATGCCGCCGATCTGGCGCATTGGGGAGAAGCGGTGGTGGCCGCAGTGGGACAGCGGGATGCAGCGACCCCGGCAGCCGCACGGGCAGCACACCCATTGCTTGACCTGTTGGGGCAACTGGCACTGGTGCTGCAAGCGACCGCGCCCGGTGGCGTGCGCCGGCAGACCGGCTGGTGGGGTCGTTTGCTTGGCCGCGACGTTGAAGGCGAGCTGGACGCGCGCGACTGGCAGTCGCGCCTTGGCGTCTTGTTGGCCCAGACTGACGTGGCGGCGCAGGCGCTGCGGGAACAGAGCAGCAGATATCCCGCCGCGCAGGCCACCGCGCTCGATGCGGCACGGGCCATCCAGCGGTGGGCGGATGCCGGTGCCGCACAGCTGTCCACGCTGCCGGCACAGCTGCAACCGGTACTGGCCCAGCGCGTGGACCACCTGCGCCGGCTGGCCGCCGTGCAGCAGCTCGAAGCTGGGCAGTGGCAGCTCTTGTTCGAACAGGACAGTGCCCTGCTGGCGCGCAGCCAGCGCATCACCGAAACGTTGTTGCCGGCCTGGCGGCAGGCGGTACTGGCGCGCCGCGCCGGTGACCAGCAGCAGCGCAACCAGCAGGCCGCGCAGCTGCAGGCACAGATCACCGCCGAGCTGGCCTCGGCGCAGGCTAGACTCGACTGACCCCCAGACCCGATTGACCCCCTTCAAGGAGATCACGCCATGACCCAGGATCCGCAGGACAACACCGCGCTTGCCGTGGCACCGGCCGCCGTCGACGACGCCACCCTGCAGGCCCTCGGGTTGGTAGCGGACGACCTGCCGCGCATCGCGGAAATCGGCCGCAGCCTGGAGGACATCCGTCCGGGCAACCTGCAGGTGTTCGGGCGCGAAGCGGCGGCCAAGACCGCNGCGTTCTCCAGCCAGCTGCTTGACCAGGTGCGCAACCGCGACCTGGACGCCAGTGGNGACAAGCTGGGCGAAGTGGTGCGCATTGCGCGCACGCTCAACCTGGATGGCCTCACCCAGCGTTCGAAGGTGCCGGTGATCGGGGGNCTGATCGACAAGCTGCGCGCCTCCAAGGGCGAGCTGGTGCAGAAGTTCAGCGACACCAACCGCCAGATCGAGCAGCTGCTCGGCGATGTCGGCNGCCAGCAGGCACTGATGGGCCAGCGTGTGGGCGAGTTCGACCGCATGCACGAGATCGTGCGCGAGGAACGTCACGCACTGGGCCTGCACATCGCCGCCGGCAAGCAGCGGCTGGCCGGCCTGCGCAGTGAACAGCTGGCCGGTGCCGGCAGTGAAGATCCGCAGGTGCGCATCCGCCAGGGAGAGCTGGACAACGCGATCCGGCTGCTCGACAAGCGGGTGGGCGACCTGGTCGTGATGCAGCATGCGGCCGATCAGTCGCTGCCGATGATCCGCCTGATCCAGGCCAATGCGATCCAGCTGATCGAGAAATTCAACACCGTCCGCGACATCACCATTCCGTCGTGGAAGCGCCAGTTCGCGATCCAGCTGTCGTTGAGCGAGCAGAAGCGTGCGGCGGAACTGTCCAACACGATCGATGACGCCACCAACGAGCTGATGCGACGCAACGCAGACCTGATGCGGCAGACCTCGGTGGACACTGCCAAGGCCAACCAGCGTGCGGTGATCGACGTGGCGACCCTGCGCCACACCCACGAGCAGCTCATCGCCACCGTGGAAGAAGTCCGCACCATCCACCGCGAAGGCATGCAGCAACGCCAGCAGGCCGAGGTGGAACTGGCCAAGCTGCGCGATGACGTTCAGCAGCGCCTGGCGGCCCCCACTGCTGTTTAAGTGGGGGAACGACCCTACCGCAGCTGTTTGGCCAACCACCCGGCCAAGGATTCCACCCGCGGATCCTGGCCACCCTCCGGGGTGGCCAGCACCCAGAAGCCACCGGTTGCGGCAAAACCCCACGGCGCCAGCAGGCGCCCGGCTGCCAGCTCATCGGCCACCAGTGGCTCGGGCGCGATCGCCACGCCGAGTCCTGCCACCGCCGCCTCCAGCAGGTAGTACAGGTGCTCGAACCCGGTGCCCAGCTGCAGCTGCGCCGGGTCCAGATCATGCGACAACGCCCAGTCCGGCCACGCCTGCGGGCGCGAGGTGGTGTGCAGCAGCGGTTCGCGCAGCAGCGCCTGCGGTGGCTGCTGGCGCAGGCGCACCGCAGCCGGATGCTGCGGGCTGACCACCACGCCGACGCGTTCCGGGGCCAGTTCGCGCACCTGCCAGCCACGTGGCCACGGCGGCTGCGCCAGCAGCAGCACCGCATCCAGCGCCTGCTGCTGTTCGGTAAAGCTGCCGTCCTGCGCCGACCAGTGCAGCGGCACCTGCGGCAGGTCGGCCTGCAGCGCGGGCAGGCGTGGAATCATCCACCGCGCCAGGATGCTGCCGCTGCAGCCCAGTACCAGCGCCTCCGGCCGCTGCCGGCGCTGCAGGGTGTCCACCGCCTCGCGGATCTGGGTGAACGCCCCGGCGCAGGCAACCTGCAGCGCCTGGCCGGCGGCGGTCAGGCGCAGGCCGCGGCCGGCGCGTTCGAACAGCGCCAGCCCCAGGTGCTCCTCGAGCAGCCGCAGCTGGCGGCTGATCGCCCCGTGGGTCACATGCAGCGCTTCTGCGGCGCGTGCCACGCCGCCCAGCCGGGCGGTGGCCTCGAAGCTGCGCAGCGCGTTGAGGGGCGGCAGTGGCGTCTGGCTCATGTGAGTTTTCCTGACGTGTTTGTGCAGATAATATCGATATTCCGGTCACCACATGTGCGCTAAATTGTCAGCCTGTCTCCAACGGCTGTCGCGTCATGTCCGTATCGCCCGTCCCCCCCATCACCGATTTCCACGCCTANCCCGACGCCAACGGCCATTTCGGCCGCTATGGCGGCAGTTTCGTTGCNGAAACGCTGATCGGGCCACTGCAGGAGCTGGCGGCGGCCTATGACGAAGCGCGCCGTGACCCCGCCTTCATNGCCGCCTANGACAAGGANCTCACCCATTACGTGGGCCGGCCCAGCCCGATCTACCACGCCGAGCGGCTGAGCCGGCAGGTCGGCGGNGCGCAGATCCTGCTCAAGCGCGAAGACCTGAACCACACCGGCGCGCACAAGATCAACAACACCATCGGCCAGGCCCTGCTGGCCGCGCGGATGGGCAAGAAGCGCATCATCGCCGAGACAGGTGCCGGGCAGCACGGCGTGGCCAGCGCCACCGTGGCCGCACGGCTGGGCCTGGAATGCGTGGTGTACATGGGTGCCACCGACATCGAGCGGCAGAAGATCAACGTCTACCGCATGAAGCTGCTGGGCGCGACGGTGGTGCCGGTCACGTCGGGCTCGGCCACGCTCAAGGATGCGCTCAACGAAGCCATGCGCGACTGGGTCACCAACGTGCGCGATACCTTTTACATCATCGGCACCGTCGCCGGCCCAGACCCGTACCCGCGCATGGTGCGCGACTTCAACGCCATCGTCGGCCGCGAAGCACGCGCACAGATGCTCACCGATTACGGCCGCCTGCCCGATGCGATCACTGCCTGCGTCGGCGGCGGCAGCAATGCCATCGGCCTGTTCCATGCCTTCCTCAACGATCGCGACGTGCGCATCGTCGGCGCCGAAGCGGCCGGNGACGGCATCGAGACCGGGCGCCACGCGGCCTCCATCGCGGCAGGCCGCCCNGGCGTGCTGCATGGCAACCGCACCTATGTGATCTGCGACGACGACGGCCAGATCATTGAAACCCACTCGGTCTCGGCCGGGCTGGATTACCCCGGCGTGGGCCCGGAACACGCGTTCCTGGCCGACGCCGGTCGCGCCGAATACGTGGGCATCACCGACGATGAAGCGCTGGCCGCGTTCCACCAGCTGGCGCACAGCGAAGGCATACTGGCCGCGCTGGAATCCAGCCATGCCGTGGCCCAGGCGATCAAGATCGCGCGCGAGCTGCCCAGCGACAAGCTGGTGCTGTGCAACCTGTCCGGCCGTGGTGACAAGGACGTGCACACCATTGCCGCGCGCGAGGGCCTGGTTCTGTGAATCCAGTGCTGCGCCAGGGAAGTGCGCTGCTGATCGTGGTCGGTCTGGCCGGTTGCAAGCCGCCCGAGCCGCCGGTGCTGGCCCCCGCGGCGACGCCGGCGGCCATTGCGCCGGCCCGGCTGCCGGCGAGCAATGATGATGTGGCAGATCGCCCGTTCGAGGATGCACCACAGGACGCACCGCCTGCGGACCAAACCGATGCGCCGGCCGTGGTTTCGGTCGCGCTGGATCATGCCGGCGACGTGCTGGTCGGCCAGCGTTTCAGCGAAGTCGAAGCGGACGGCGCATGGCATTCGGCCGGCCTGAGCGAAGGCGATGGTGCGCGCGCCTGTGAGTACTACGAGCGNGGCAGCCTGCCCGAAGGGGTGTCGATGATGGTCGATGANGGCCACGTGCAGCGCTTCGACCTCGACACCATCGACGGTTCCTANGAGGCGATTGTCCAGCCGGGGCCGTTCGGCCTGCGCCTGGGCATGTCGCTGGACGACGCGCTCAAACGCCTGCCCCCNGGCAGCACCCGCACACCGCATGCCTACGACCCGGACGTGGGTGAGTACCTGACCTGGCAGGACCCCGGTTCGGATCTGGCGATCCGGCTGGAGATCTTCGGCGGGGTGATATCGAAGCTGTACTGGGGCGCCAGTGGCGCCGTTGAATTGAAAGAAGGATGTGCCTGAAATGCCTGTTGCCCGTATCGACGCCTGTTTCGCCCGCCTGCGTGCCAGTCGCCGCAAGGCGCTGATTCCGTTCATCACCGCCGGCGATCCGGGCCTGGATGCGACCGTGCCGGTGATGCATGCGCTGGCCGCTGCCGGTGCGGACGTGATCGAACTCGGGGTGCCGTTCTCCGACCCGATGGCCGATGGCCCGACCATCCAGCGCAGCTCCGAACGCGCGCTGGCGCGCGGCGCTGGCCTGCGTTACGTGCTGGACACGGTGCAGGCGTTCCGGCGTGACGACACCACCACCCCGGTGGTGCTGATGGGGTATCTGAACCCGGTGGAGATCCACGGCACGGCGCGCTTTGCCGAGGCGGC
>Ga0055526_1001699_pt1 | contig 15386 bp, 14 predicted proteins | sample AraplaCol_mMF_r2_FD_55013 | JGI IMG/M metagenome (GOLD analysis project Ga0055526, IMG submission 55013) | Arabidopsis root microbial communities from North Carolina, USA - plate scrape MF_Col_mMF_r2 | ecosystem: Host-associated > Plants > Roots > Endosphere | place: USA: North Carolina... | reverse complement strand
GCGATCGCCGCGAGCATCACCAGCGACAGCGGCAGCCAGCCGAGCCGGATATCGGGAAGCCGGTCGCGCACCCGGTACAGCCACAGGCCGGTGAGGAAGGGGAAGAACAGCCGCACCGGCGCCATCCACAAGGTCTCCCAATAGGAGCCCTGGTCGAGCGTGCCGGCTATCGCCGCGCCGGTCACCAGCGCCCCGCCGCTCAGCACTGCGAGCACCGCGAGCCAGCGGGCGCGCAGCCGGCGCAGGACCAGCGCATAGGCGAGGTTGCCGATATATTCCTGGAAGAGCGTCCAGATCGGCCCGTTCAGTGGATGCGTGTCGGTCCAGCGATTGGCCAGCGGCCAGCTCGGCAGCGCGAACAGGCACAGGGCGAAGGCGCCCAGCACCGAAGCCAGCGGCACCGCCTGTGCCTGGCCGGCATAGGGATCGAGCAGATAGCTCGCCAGCCCGAGCAGCGCGCCGAGGATCACCAGCGGGTGCAGCCGGATCAGCCGCAGCGCGAGGAAGCGCCCGGTGCCCATCCGGTCCCAGCGATCGTCATAGGCATAGCCGATCACGAAGCCGGACAGCGCGAAGAAGAAGTCGACGGCGAGCGGCGCGTGGTGGAGCACCACCTTGGCGCCGTCCCACATCACGGTGATGCCCTGGATGTGGAAGATCACCACGATCAGCGCCGCGGTGCCGCGCAGGCCGTCCAGGACCTCGAAATGCGCCTTGCCCGTCGCCGTCCGGTCCGGCGCCGTCGCCGGCGTCTCCGCGATTTCCGTCACTAGCCTCTCCGCTCTGTTTGCGCGGAGTGGTGTCGGGCCTGGGCGGAAACCGCAAGCCCGAACCGGTCAGGCGGTCAGGTCGGCGCGGCCCCATTTGCAGCGTAGGATGCGATAGACGGTGTAGAGGAAGGCCAGCCCGAGCGCGCCGAGCGAGACCGGCTGGGCGATATCCTCGGGCGCAGCCAGCCACAACAGGGCGTAGAGCGCGCCCGCGAGCGTCATCGCCAGGCCGGCGCTGCGCAGGGCGGCCTGCATGCGGCGTTCGGCGGCAAGCGAGGCGCGCGGCGGGGCCAGCGTCTTGGGGATGAGGTTGCCGCACAGGGCGACGATCACGCCGTTGGCCATCATCACCGTGCGCGTGCCGACGCTGCCATCGAGCATTCCGGCATGGACCAGCTCGCGCAGCACCAGCGTGGCGACCAGGATGAACAGGGCGGCGGCAATCGACGTGGCTATACCGATCTTCATGCGGAGGATCCTTCCCGAGGGGTGGCGGGCGCGGCGCCGCCGATGCCGAACAACTGGCCGAAGCTGAGCAGCGCATCCTCCAGCACCGAGAGCTGGAGGCGATAGACGATCGACTTGCCGTCCCGGTGCGCGGCGATCAGCCCGGCTTCGCGGAGTATGTTGAAATGCGCGGACATGGTCGGGCGCGAGACTGGGAACCGGTCGCTAAGCTCGCCCGCGGTCATTGGTCCCTGCCGCAGAAGTTCGAGCACCTTGCGGCGCGTCGGGTCTGCCAGGGCTTTGAAGACGCCGTTCATGGCGATGATATTTAGCTAAACATCGAAATGAGTCAAGCGGCGTTCCGAGGGGCGCGAACTGGGACCCCTGCTCTCCCTCGTCATCCCCGCGAAAGCGGGGACCCATCTCGTACGCTATCGGCACATACTGCCGGTGCGCCTGAGGATCGCGTGGGAGATGGGTCCCCGCTTTCGCGGGGATGACGCGAGTAGGGTATTCCAGGGGCTCGTTTAGGTCAGGTCCCTAAACCTGACCCGCCGCTTCCAGGATCAGATGCGCGATCGCTTGGGGGTGCGAGAGCATCGAGACATGGCTCGACTTGAGCTCGATCGTCGTCGCGCCCATCCGCTTCGCCATGAAGCGCTCGAGATCGGGATTGATCGTCCGGTCCTCGGTCGAGACGGCGTACCAGCTCGGCTTGCTGCGCCAGGCGGCCTGGGTGGTGCGGCCGGCGAGCAGCGGCTTGTGGAAGGGCTGCTGCACTGCGAACAGCGCCCGCGCCTTGCGCAGCGGCAGGTCGCCGGCGAAGTCACGCAGGAAGGCGGCCTCGCCCAGCCGGCCCTCGTCGCCGTCATAGACGATGCCGGCGGTCGCCGGCGGCGTCGGGTATTTCGCGGCGAGCGCGGCGTAATCCTCGCCCGCATCGGGCGCGCGGGCGGCGACATAGACCAGCGACGACACGTTCGGATGCATGCCCGCCTCGGTGACGATCATGCCTGAGAAGCTGTGCCCGACGAGCACGGTCGGGCCGTCCTGCCGGTTTAGCACGCGCGTCGCCTCGGCCACCGCCTCGGGCAGGGTGGTAAGCGGGTTCTGCACCGCGGTGACGTTGAGGCCGCGGTCCTGGAGTAGCGGAATCACTTCGGACCAGCAGGAGCCGTCGGCGAACAGGCCGTGGACGAGGACGATGTTGCGCGCCTTCGTCGTAGCCTTGGGGCGGGCAAGCGCAGGGGCGGCGAGCGAGACGGCGAGCGAGGCGAGGGCGGCACGGGAGAAGCCGCGGCGATCGAGCGAAAGCTGGGACATGGTGGCGCAACTCCGTCGGAGGGCGGGACGTCGCCGATATGCACCCGGCCCGCGCCTTCCCCAATCATCCAAAGGTTTGCCGGGCCGCAACCAGGCTTGCGCAGCGCGCATTCACGTGAGGGAGAAGATATATTGCAAACGATTCTCAATAGTATTAGGCCCGCGCAACGCCGCCGGGAGTGCGGCGACTATCCGCTCGAAAGGGGCTCCACCTTGACGTTCAAGCTTTCTCTCTCGCTGGGGGCCGCGCTCTGCGCCCTCGCCACGCCCGCCTTCGCCCAGACGGAGGAGGCGCAGAAGCCGGCCGAGGGGGAAGAGATCGTCGTCAGCGGCCGCTATACGATCCCCGACAAGATCGACACCGCCACCGGCCTGGGCCTGACCGTGCGCGAGACGCCGCAATCGGTGAGCATCGTCACCGCCCAGCGCATCCTCGACCAGAATCTGATCAGCGTCGCCGACGTGATCAACAATGGCGTGGGTGTGTCGGTCAACGAAGTCGATGACGTCCGCAACACCTTCTATGCGCGCGGCTTCGAGATCCGGAACACCCAGGTGGACGGCGTGCCCGCCGCCTGGACGCTGGCCGGCGGCAATGGCGAGACCAGCATCGACGTGTCGATCTACGAGCGCGTCGAGATCGTGCGCGGCGCGACCGGCCTGCTCTCGGGCGCCGGCGATCCCTCGGCTTCGGTCAACCTCGTCCGCAAGCATGCCGACGCGACCGAGCTGACCGGCTATGTCGATGCCAGTATCGGCAGCTGGAACACCTATCGCGTCTCGGCCGATGTCGGCGGCGCGCTCGACGCCAATGGCCGCATCCGCGTCCGCGCGGTCGGCCGCTACGAGAATGGCAGGAACTTCACCGACCTGCTGCACACCAAGAAGTACGTGCTCTACGGCGTGGTCGATGCCGATGTGACCGACACGACCCTGGTCCGCGCCGGCATCAGCTATCAGGACACCAGGCCAAAGGGCGCGACCTGGGGCGCGCTGCCGACCTTCTACAGCGACGGTTCGGTCACCACCGACCTGAAGCGCTCGCAGACCACCGCGGCCGACTGGACCTATTGGAACTCCACCAATCGCAACATCTTCGCCACGATCCGCCAGGAGATCGGCGACCGCTGGAGCGTCACCGCCAATTACAACCAGCTGCGCAACACCGGCGATACCCAGCTGCTCTACATGTACGGCACCGCCGACCGGGCCACCGGCACGATCCAGAGCAGCAACCCCTACAAGTCGAAGGGCGTGAGCAAGCAGGAGAGCTTCGACGGGCAGCTCAAGGGCAGCGTCAAGCTGTTCGGTCGCGATCACGAAGTCGTGCTCGGCGCGCTGCACAGCGTGCTCAACCGCTACACCGACAATTTCGTGGCGCCGTACACGGAGAACAATCCGGCCTGGGGTGCCGGGCTGAACTCCTGGGCGACCAACGTGCCGGTGCTGGGCCGCGAAGGCGCAGCCTTCCCCGAGCCGGTGTTCGGCACCACCGCGGTNCGCAACGAGCAGGAGCGGATCGAGCAGACCGGCTATTATGGCGCGGTNCGNCTCAACATCGCCGATCCGCTCAAGATCATCGCNGGCGGCCGCCTCGCCAGCTGGCACCAGCGCGGCTTCGCGTGGAGCGGCTCGAGCGATTACGGCAAGAGCGACGAGTTCATCCCCTATGTCGGCGCNCTGCTCGACATCACCTCGAACCACCGGCTCTATGCGAGCTACACCAAGATCTTCCAGCCGCAGAACCTGCGCACCCGCACCCTCGACCTGATCGCNCCGCTCGACGGCAAGGCCTATGAGGTCGGCCTGAAGAGCGCCTTTTTCGGCGANGCGCTGCAGACCTCGGTCGCGCTGTTCCGNATCGAGCAGGACAATGTCGGCCAGCCCGACATCATGGTCACNCCGCCNGGCGGTGGCCTGCCGCANCAGACCTATGTCGCCGCGCAGGGCGTGACGAGCGAAGGCTTCGAGATCGAGGCGACGGGCAAGCCGCTGCCCGGCTGGAACATCAATTTCGGCTATAGCCAGTTCAAGGCCGAGGACCGTAACGGCGTCGCCGCCAATACCGAGCAGCCGCGGCGCCTGCTCAAGCTGTTCACCACCTACACGGTCGACCGCCTGACCTTCGGCGGCGGCGTCAATTATCGCAGCGAGGCCTTCACCATCGCGCCCAACCCGGTCACCAATGCGCCGTTCCGCTTCGAGCAGGGCGGCTTCGCGCTGGTGAGCCTGATGGCGCGCTACGCGCTGAGCGAGAAGATCTCGGTCCAGGCCAATGTCGAGAACCTGCTCGACAAGACCTATTACAGCCAGATGGGCACGTTCAGCCAGTATCGCTACGGCGCGCCGCGCAACTTCACGGTCAGCGCCAGCTACCGCTTCTGAAAAAGGGGGCAGGGAGGTGCGGCATGCGCCTCCCTCGTCCCAAGCCAGGGAGAGTGACGAATGAAGACGCTTCTGCTTGCCGCCGCCGCGATGCTGATCGCCGCCCCGGTCGCCGCGCACGAGATCTGGGTCGAGCATGACGGCAAGGGCCCGGCGCGCATCTATCTGGGCGAGCCGAACGAGGCGGTGCCCGCCAATGGCGATCCGGAGTTCCCCAAGCTGCAAAGGCCGCAGCTGGTCGGCACGACCGCCACGCTGACCCGCCGCGCCAACCATATCGAGGCGGCGGTGCCGGCCACCGGCGACGTGCGCGTGCGCGACGATGCGGTGTTCGAGCCCTGGCAATCGGGCGACGCGAAGCAGGGCGCGATCTTCTATGCCCGGGCCGGCCGCAGCGAGACGAGCCACAAGCTCGACCTCGAGCTGGTGCCGGTGGCGGCGAACAGCGACAAGTTCACCCTGATGTTCCGCGGCAAGCCGCTGGCCGATGCCAAGGTCACGGTCATCACGCCCGATCGCTGGCAAAAGGCCTTCACCACCGATGCCGCGGGCCGCATCGACGCGCCGCAGCTCGGCAAGGGCCGCTATCTGCTCAGCGCCTCGCACACTGAAACCGCCCCGGCGAAGCTCGGCGGGCAGGATGTGGCGAGCGTGATGCACATCTCGACGCTGACCTTCGTGCGGTGAAGAGAATCGCAAGTTGCCTTGCAGGTAGGTTGCGAACTCACGAGCGCTTGGGCGCTGGCGTCATCTCGGCAAGTTTCTTTGCGAGCGTGGCGTCACGTCTGGCAAACGCCAGATCATGGTTCCCCTGCATCGCAAGCAGCAAGCGGGCAGGGTAGCCAAAAACGCGTTCGATCTTGAGCGCGAGTTCCGGCGTAACGGCGCGCTTTCCGTTAAGCACATTGTTGAATCCGGGGCGCGCGACGCCAAGCCTCGCGGCGGCTTCGGACACATTAAGCCCATGCCGAGGGAGCACATCCTCCGAGAGGATTTCGCCAGGGTGAACCGGATAAGCCAGTTCAAGAGCCATATTATAATAAAACCTCAAAAATCATAGGGATATGGAGGGGCGTGCGCCCCTCCCAAAATCAATGCGGGTTATCGAATCGCAGGTTCGAGACTTCCCTGCGTTCGGCATCCCATTCCATCAGGAGCCGCGTTGCGCCCCCCACGGAAAAAGACCAAATCCGTTCATCGCCATGATAACGGTGAACATCCCACTCAGGGTGGGCGTTCATAATTTCAACCATAGAATCGGCATTCTGAATAACGCCGATTTGCCGTCGAATTTTCCTGGTTTCACTGGGTTGAAGCCCTTTGATTGATTTCCCTGGTGGGGATTTAATCAGGGCCTCAATTTCCTTACTGGCCGATATGATCGAGATAGTCATTGGCAACCTGTGTCGTTGAACAGCTAAAGCTCATAGCCTTCTCCTTACAGTTGGCTTTCGTGATATAGTGTGTACCGCTGCGCGATACAATGATTGTATCGCGCGGTGGTACAATTTTAGGCTTGAACTCGCGTGTCCGCTGGCCAGCGTCTGAGTCTCTTGCCCCCGCGCTCCGTACGCATCCCATGTTGCCACGCAGCAGGGATTGCCCCACTAGTCGCCGCGGATAGCTGGGGACGAAGCTTGGCGAGCAGCGCCGCACCTCTGTTCGACGCGGGAACGATCGCCGACCGGTGGATCGCCGAGTATCGCGCGTCCGCGCCTGCCGACGACATGCTTTCGGGTGATCCGGCCTGGGCCGCGGTGTTCGAGGAGTTGGCGGGGCTTGCCGGCGAGAATCTGGAGGCCGCGCGCGAACGTGCGCATCGCCATGCCGAGGATATCGGCACCGGCTTCCGCATCGCTGGCGAAGGCGAGGAGCGCCCCTGGCCGCTCTCGCCGATCCCGCTGCTGATCCCGCAGGCCGAATGGAACACCATTGCCGCCGGCATTGCCCAGCGCGCCGAGGTGATGGAGCAGGTGCTCGCCGACCTCTATGGCGAAGGCCGGCTGGTCGCCGACGGGCATGTGCCCGCCGCGCTGGTCACCGGCAGCCCCTTCTTCCTGCGCCCGCTCGCCAATTCGGTGCCGCCGGGCGGCTATCACCTCCAGGCGCTGGCGATCGACCTGTGCCGCGGGCCGAACGGTGAATGGCGGGTGCTCGCCGATCATCTCCGCGCGCCCGCCGGCGCCGGCTATGCGCTCGAGAACCGGCTGGCGATGGCGCAGACGCTCGATGGGCTCCAGACCCGGCTCAACATCGCCCGCCACGCGCCCTTCTTCGCCGCCTTTCGCGAGGGCCTCGCCGCGCGCTGCCGCCGCGCCGAGCCGCGCATCGCGCTGCTCACCCCGGGCCGGCTCAACCCGAGCTATGCCGAGCAGGCGCATCTCGCCCGCTATCTCGGCTGGCTGCTGGTCGAGGGTGCCGATCTCGCGGTGCTCGACGACAAGCTCTATGTCCGCACCATCGCCGGCCTCAAGCGCGTCGATGCGCTGTGGCGGCGGCTCGATCCGCGCCTGCTCGATCCGCTGGCGCTCGACAGCCATTCGACGATCGGGGTGCCGGGACTGGTCGATGCGATGGTCGCGGGCAATGTCGTCATCGCCAATGCCCCGGGCGCGGGGCTGCTCGAGGCGCCCGCCTTTGCCGCCTTCCTGCCCCGGCTGGCCGAACTGCTGACCGGAGAGGCGCTCAGCCTGCCCAATATCGCCACCTGGTGGTGCGGCCAGAACGGCGCGAAGGCGCATGTCGAGACCGAGCTCGAGGGACTGCTGGTCAAGTCCGCGTTCGGCGTGGCGCCGCTGGGGCTGCCCGGCGGCAAGCCGGTGCTGGGCGCGGCGCTGCAGGGCGAGGCGCGCGACGCGCTGCTCGCCGACATGGTGCGGCGGCCGCAGGACTATGTCGGGCAGGAAATCGTCCATCTCTCGACCATGCCGGTGGTCAGCGAGGACAAGCTCGCCGCGCGCCCCTTCACCCTGCGCGTGTTCGCCGCGCGCGGCAGCGACGGCGCCTGGACGGTGCTGCCCGGCGGCTTCGCCCGGATCGGCGAGCATGCCGACGCCCGCGCTGCGGTGATGGGCGAAGGCATGTGGTCGGCCGATGTCTGCGTCCACGGCCCCGATCCGGTCGAGCCGGTGTCGCTGCTGCCCGCGGGCGATTCGACCCAGCTGCGGCGCAATCCGGGGACTTTGCCCAGCCGGGTGGCCGACAACATGTTCTGGCTCGGCCGCTATCTGGAGCGCGGCGAGGCGCAGCTCGGCGTGATCCGCGTGCTGCTCGGCAATTCGATCAGCGCGGATACCGGCGCGGCGCTGGCCGCGGATACGGTGCGCAAGCTCGTCGATATCCTCGTTGCCAGCCATGCCGCGCCGGCACCGGGTGCGATCCGGCGCGCCGACCTGACGCATCTCGCCCGCGCCGCGCTCGAGGATGTGGGGCAGGGCTGGTACAGCGTCGCCGCGATCAATGCGCAGGCGCGGCTGATCGGCCAGGTCTCGCGCGACCGGCTGGCCGCCGACATGGTCCGGCTGCTCGACGCGCCCTTCCCGGCGCGCGGCACATTGCTCGACAAGGCCGGCTCGCTGCAGCGGCGCTATTCGGCGCTGGCCGGGCTGGCCGCCGAGCATATGGGGCGCACCGATGCGTGGCGCTTCCACGACATGGGCCGGCGGGTCGAGCGCGCGCTGGCGACGCTGCGCTTCCTGCGCGCTTTCGGGCGGGTCGATGCGACCAGCGACGATCTTGGCACCCTGCTCGACCTGGCCGACAGCCAGATCAGCTATCGCCAGCGCTATCTGACCGGGATCGGCCGGGTGCCGGTGCTCGACCTCGTCACGCTCGATCCGGGCAATCCGCGCGGCATCGCCTATCAGGTCGGGGCAATCTCGGGCCATCTCAACAAGCTGCCGGTGCTGTCCGACGACGGGCTGGCCGAGCCGCAGCAGGAGCAGGCGCGCGAGCTGGCGGCGATCCTGGTGACCGGACAGGCGGTGCGGATCGACGACAATATGCTCGCCGGGCTCGAGCTGCGGCTCGGCCTGCTCTCCGATGCGATCGCACGGCGCTATTTCCTGCAGGGTGCCGAGCCGCTGCGCGCCGCCGGGCTCGTCCTCGCCTGATGCTCTACCGCATCCGCCACGTGACCCGGTTCGACTATGCGCAGCCGGCCGCGTTCGCGCGCTGCAATCTGCGCCTCAAGCCGATCTTCTGGTCGGGGCAGGACGTGCTCGACTATGCCCTGTCGGTCGAGCCGGGCGGGCGGATCTTCCCGGCCCGNGCCGAGGCNGGGCTCGCCAATGTNGTGCGGCTGGTGCTGGAGGTGCCGACCAGCACGCTGACGATCGAGAGCAGCGCGCGCATCCGGGTCGAGCGGCCGATCCCGGTGCCCTCCGACTCCGATCCCACGGTCGCCGGGATCGCGCGGCTGTCGCGCGAGAGCCGCGACATGTCGCCGGCCGGTCCTGCCGCCTATCTCTTTCCCTCGCCGCAGATCCCGCTCGACGGCGCGATTGCGCAGTGGTGCGCGCCCGATCTCGCGCCAGACCGCGGCGTGCTGGAGGCTGCCTATGCGCTGGCCACCCGCATTCAGCGCGAGTTCGATTTCGATCCCAGCGCCACTTTGGTCGATACGCCGCCGCGCGCCGCCTTCGACAAGCGCCGGGGAGTCTGCCAGGACTTCGCGCAGATCATGATCTCGGGCCTGCGCGCCGCCGGCCTGCCTGCCGCCTATGTCTCGGGCTATCTGCGCACCCTGCCGCCGCCGGGCCAGCCGCGGCTGGTGGGGGCGGACGCCACGCATGCCTGGGTGCTGGTCTGGGCCGGGCCCGATCTCGGCTGGGTCGGCGTCGATCCGACCAACGGCATCTGGATGGCGGAGGACCATGTCGTGATGGCGATCGGCCGCGACTATGCCGAGATCGCGCCGATCGACGGCATCGTGCTCGGCTCGGGCGCGCAGGACATGCACGTGTCGGTCGATGTCGAGCCGCTCGACACGGAGTAGGAAATAAAACATCTCTCGCGCGTAACAAGATTACGCCCTGTGGTGCGGGATACCGCTCCAGGCGTGTACTTCGTGTACTTTGGGCGCGTGACGGCACCCGGCGACATTCGCTGCGCGCCCTTGCGTTAGCGGCCCGACACGCCGAAATACGGCGCGTCCAAAGGGGTTTTGATGGCTGCTGATCCTTATTCCGTCCTGAATGTCGCGCGCGGTGCGAGCGAGGCCGATATCAAGAAGGCCTATCGCAAGCTCGCCAAGGAGCTGCATCCCGACCGCAACAAGGACAATCCCAAGGCGGCGGAGAAGTTCAGCCAGGTCACCCAGGCCTATGACCTGCTGACCGACAAGGACAAGCGCGCCCGCTTCGACCGCGGCGAGATCGATGGCGAGGGCAACCCGACCAACCCGTTCGGCGGCTTCAGCCCCGGCGGGATGGGCGGGATGGGTGGCGGCCAGGGCGGCTTCCGCGCCGATTTCAGCGGCGGCGACGGCGGCGGTTTCGGCGACATCTTCGAGGGACTGTTCGGCGGCATGGGCGGCCGGCGCGCTGCCGGCGGTGGCGGCTTTTCGGGCGGCTTCGGCGATTTCGGCCGGCGTAGCTCGGCCAAGGGCGCCAATGTCCCCTATCGCCTGGCGGTGAGCTTCGAGGATGCCGCGAAGCTGGCGCCGCAGCGGGTCACCCTGCGCGACGGCAAGACGATCGACCTCAAGCTGCCCGCAGGCGTCGAGACCGGCACCCAGATGCGCCTGGCCGGCAAGGGCGAGGAAGGCCCTGGTGGCCCGGGCGACGCGATCGTGACGATCGAGATCCAGCCGCATCGTTTCTTCGAGCGCAGCGGCGACGATATCCGGCTCGAACTGCCGGTGACGCTGTCGGAGGCCGTGCTCGGCGCTGAGGTGCGCGTGCCGACGCCGGACGGCGCGGTGATGCTCAAGGTCCCCAAGGGCTCGAGCTCGGGCAAGACGCTGCGCCTCAAGGGCCGCGGCTTCCACCACAAGGGCGCGGGGCGCGGCGACCTGCTCGTCACGCTGATGGTCGAGCTGCCGGTAAATGACGATGCGCTGATCGAGTTCGCCCAAGGCTGGACCGACAAGGGGAACCCGCGTGGCCGCATGGGCGTCTAACGCTTTGTGACGACAGGGGAAGATACGGGCGCCGCTGAAGCGAGGCCGGGGCTTGGATCCCGCATCCTCGGCCTGCTCGCCCGGATCGGCCTGGGGCCCAGATTCTGGACCGTGGTCAAGCGGGTGGTGATCGGCACGTTCAACGACGGCTTCACCTATGCCGGCAACCTTGCCTATCTCAGCCTCGTCACGCTCTTTCCCTTCTTCATCGTCGCCGCCGCGATCGCCCAGCTGTTCGGGCGCAGCTCGGAGGGGATCCATACGCTGGAGGCGTTCCTCCGCACCGTGCCGCCCGACGTCGCGACCTTGCTGCGCAAGCCGGTGTCGGACGTGCTGATGGCGCGGACCGGCAACCTGCTGTGGTTCGGCGCGATCGTCGGTCTGTGGACCGTCGCCGGCTTCATCGAGACGATCCGCGGCATCCTGCGCCAGGCGTATGGGGTCCAGTCGAGCACGCCCTTCTGGCGCTACCGGCTGGGGGCGATCGGGATGATCATCGCCTCGGTGATCATCACCATGGCGGCGTTCAGCTTCCAGGTGATCCTGACCGCGGTCGAGCAGTTCCTCTACAATATCTTCCCCTGGGCATCGGAAGCGCAGCGCATCGTCTCGCTCAGCAAGATCGCGCCGGCGGTGGCGCTGTTCGGCGCGCTCTACATCCTGTTCTACTCGCTGACGCCCAGCCGCTTCCGCAAGAGCAAATGCCCGAAATGGCCCGGCGCGCTGTTCACCGCGGTGTGGTGGCTGCTGGTTACCGCCCTGTTGCCCAAAATCCTCGGTACGCTGGGAAATTACGATCTGACCTATGGAAGCCTTGCAGGCGTGATGATCGCGCTGATCTTCTTCTTCCTCGTCGGGCTTGGTCTGGTAGTCGGTGCCGAGTTGAATGCGGCTCTGGCGGAAACGCCCGAAACGAGTCTAGAGGAACCGCGGAAGAATGGAGAATAGCGCGTCGTGACCGGATTGATGCAGGGCAAGCGTGGGCTGATCATGGGCCTCGCCAATGACAAGAGCCTCGCCTGGGGCATCGCGAAGAAGCTCGCCGAACAGGGTGCCGAGCTGGCGTTCAGCTATCAGGGCGATGCGCTGCTGAAGCGCGTGAAGCCGCTCGCAGAGCAGCTGGGCTCGGACACGCTGATCGATTGCGACGTGGCCGACATGGACGCGCTCGACACCGCGTTCGACACGCTCAAGGCGAAGTGGCCGACGATCGACTTCCTCGTCCACGCCATCGGCTTCTCGGACAAGTCGCAGTTGCGCGGGAAATTCTACGACACCACGCTCGACAATTTCCTGATGACGATGAACATCTCGGCCTACAGCCTCGTCGCCGTCGCCAAGCGCGCGCGCGAGATGATGCCGGAGGGCGGCTCGATCCTGACGCTCACCTATTACGGCGCCGAGAAGGTGATCCCCCACTATAACGTGATGGGCGTCGCCAAGGCCGCGCTGGAGACCAGCGTGAAGTATCTCGCGGTCGATCTCGGCCCGGAGAACATCCGGATCAACGGCATCTCGGCCGGCCCGATCCAGACGCTGGCTGCGCGCGGCATCGGCGACTTCAACTATATCCTCAAGTGGAACGAGCTGAACTCACCGCTCCGCCGCACCGTGACGATCGAGGATGTCGGCGGCGCCGGGCTCTACATGCTCTCGGACCTGTCGTCGGGCGTCACCGGCGAGATCCACCACGTCGATTCGGGGTACAACGTGATCGGCATGAAGGCCGAGGACGCACCGGACATCGCGCTTTCCTAAAAGCAAGGTAGGAAGATGGGGGGATTTAGGAAACGCTTCGTATGGTTATGGATGCTTGCCATCTTCAGCGGCCCATCTGTGCATGCGCAGACCTCCGAATGGACTGTGGTAGCTGAAAGCACGACCGGCACGGTGTGGAAGATGAGGGTTCGGGACACGGGCAACCGAACAAATCAAAATCCATCAGTCTGGTTTGTTCTGGATCATAGCGCGGATAAAACCCGATCTGAGCGTGAAACCAAGCAGCTTGTTCAATTCGACTGCTCCAAGCGATCGTATCAGGTTTTATCGCGGACGACTTACCGAGCGGACGGAACAGTTATCGGCACAGAAGATCAGCGTGCGAACCCTTATTTGCACACCTATGCTCCCCCCGAATCAGTGATAGAATTAGCGATGGATGCTGCGTGCCCTATGGCAGCGCAATGAGCATAGTGGTGCGCCCCGCGACCGGCGGGGACGTGGCGGCGATCGATGCGCTGCTGCGCCGCGCCTTCCCGGCGGAGGACGAGGCGCGGCTGGTCCAGCGGCTGTGCATCGACGGCGACATGGTGCTGACCCTGGTGGCGGACGACGAGGAGACCGGTGCGCTCGCCGGGATGATCGCGTTCAGCCGGATGGACGTGGAGATCGCCGGCAAGGCCATTGCCGCGGTCGCGCTGGCGCCGCTCGCGGTGGACAAGGCCTGGCGCCAGCAAGGCGTCGGCGAGGCCTTGGTCCAGGCCGGGATCGCCCAGTTGGGCGCGGCCGGCGCGATGCTGTGCTTCGTGCTCGGCGAGCCCGGCTATTACGAGCGCTTCGGCTTCGCGGCCGAATGGGCGCAGGGATTTGCCTCGCCCTATGCCGGTGAGTATCTGATGGCGCTGCCGCTCCAGGGCGGCGCCATGCCGTGCGGGGTGCGCGGTGCCGCGACGCACGCACCGGCGTTCGCGCAACTGGGCAGGGTCGAGTGAGCTTCAACACCTTCGGACGCGTCTTCCGCTTCACCACCTGGGGCGAGAGCCATGGCCCGGCGCTAGGCGCCGTGGTCGATGGCTGCCCGCCGGGACTGAACCTGTCCGAGGGAGACATCCAGCCCTTGCTCGACAAGCGCCGCCCGGGCCAGTCGCGCTTCACCACCCAGCGCCAGGAGCCGGACCAGGTCCGCATCCTCTCGGGCGTGTTCGAAGGGCGCACGACCGGCACGCCGATCGCGCTGCACATCGACAATGTCGACCAGCGCTCCAAGGATTATTCGGAAGTCGCCAAGGCCTATCGCCCCGGCCATGCCGATTATGCCTATGACGCGAAATACGGCTTCCGCGACTATCGCGGTGGCGGGCGCAGCTCGGCGCGCGAGACCGCGGCCCGGGTCGCGGCGGGTGCCGTCGCGCGGCTGGTCATCCCCGAAGTGACGATCCTCGCCTGGGTCGAGGCGATCGGCGGCGACGCGATCGACTATGCCAATTTCGACGCGAACGAGATCGGCAACAACCCGTTCTTCTGCCCTGACCCGCAAGCCGCCAAGCGCTGGGAGGCGCTGGTCGATGGCGCGCGCAAGTCGGGCTCGTCGCTGGGCGCGGTGGTCGCGTGCGAGGCGACCGGGGTGCCTGCCGGTTGGGGGGCACCGCTCTATGCCAAGCTCGACAGCGAGCTGGCGGCGGCGTGCATGTCGATCAACGCGGTGAAGGGCGTCGAGATCGGCGACGGCTTCGCTGCGGCGGCGCTGACCGGCGAGCAGAATGCCGATGCGATGCGCCCGGGCAATGACGGCAAGCCGCACTTCCTCGCCAACCATGCCGGCGGCATCGCCGGCGGCATCTCGACCGGCCAGCCGGTGCGGGTGCGCGTGGCGTTCAAGCCTACCAGCTCGATCCTGACCCCGGTGGAGACTGTCACGCGTGAAGGCGAGGCGACCGAGATCCTGACCAAGGGCCGCCACGATCCCTGCGTCGGCATCCGCGGCGTGCCGGTGGTCGAAGCGATGGTCGCGCTCGTCCTCGCCGACCAGAAGCTGCTCCATCGCGCCCAGATCGGCTGATTCGTTTCCCGGGGGCCGGGCCCTTCGGCCCAGGCAAATGGCCGGTCGCACCCCATGGTGCGGCCGGCCATTTGCATGCGCGCCGGTTTCGACCCGTCCCTTGACGGGCTCACCTCGTTGCTCAGCCGTGTGCAGGGCAGGGTTGGCTGAAATGTATGGAAACAATCCAGACATGTGCAACCGCTCGAAGGGTTGTCGGCAAAAACCGAAGGAGGATTGCCCTGTTATGTTGCTTAAAACCCTGATCGGCGCCGCGGCGCTGCTGGCCGCCCCCGCGGCTTTCGCCCAGACGACCACCACGCCCACGGACCCCTCGGCCAATCCGCCGACGGAAACTCCCGCTCCTGCGCCGGCTCCCGACCCGAGCGCCAATCCGGCGCCTGCGCCGGATACCAGCACGGCCACGCCCGCGCCCGATCCGGCTTCCCCCAGCCAGGATCCTGCGGCTTCGTCCGAAGACAAGCGTGATGCCAAGAAGGAAGGCAAGAAGAAGCCCCACTAGGGCTCCCGACGCAGGGGATGCGCTACCCGCCCTGGCCGGACGGGTAGCGCATTGCCGCGT
>Ga0055526_1001689_pt1 | contig 15428 bp, 25 predicted proteins | sample AraplaCol_mMF_r2_FD_55013 | JGI IMG/M metagenome (GOLD analysis project Ga0055526, IMG submission 55013) | Arabidopsis root microbial communities from North Carolina, USA - plate scrape MF_Col_mMF_r2 | ecosystem: Host-associated > Plants > Roots > Endosphere | place: USA: North Carolina... | reverse complement strand
ATCATGCCGGGCTCCACCACGGGCTGCAGGCCCTGGCTGGCGCCGAAGGTCTCGAGCCCGACGGCGATGAAATAGCCCTGCACCGCGGTCAGCGCCACCGTGCCGTAGCGGGTGTACTGATTGAGGCGCTTGCGGCCGCTCTCGCCTTCCTTCTTGATCGCGTTCAGCGTCGGCGACAGCGAGGTCGCCAGCTGCACCACGATCGAGGCGGTGATGTAGGGCATCACGCCGAGCGCGACGATCGACATGCGGTTGAGCGCGCCGCCGGTGAAGTTGTTGAAGAAATCGAGCACGCCGCCCTGGGTCTGCTGCGCGAGCAGGTTCAGCTGGGTGGGGTCGACGCCCGGAAGCGGCACGTAGCTCAGCATGCGGAAGACGATCAGCGCGCCGAGGGTGAACCACAGGCGCTTCTTGAGATCGGTAGCCTTGGCGAACTTCGCCAGGTTGATGCTGGAAGCAAGTTGATCGGAGGCGGAGGCCATGTCGTATTAGGTCCCGGAAACAGAAACGGCGGATGAGCGTCTCCGCCCCCCGCCGTTCATATAGGGTGTCCAACCCTTAGGGCAATCTGTCCCCGGCGAGACGCTGGGGACAAGTCGCCGAACGGCGTCATGCTAGCCCCGGCGCCAGGCCGGGGACCGGCATGGTTACGCCTTGGCGGCGGCCTTCTTGGCTTCCTTGTCGGCCGCACGCGCCTTCTGGACGACGCGGTGCTTGGCCTTGGCCTTCTCGGCAGCCGGCACGATCTCGGGGATCGTCACGCTGCCACCGGCCTTCTCGATCGCCTCGCGGGCAGTCTTCGACACGCCGGCGACGGTGAAGTTCAGCTTGGCCGAGAACTCGCCCTTGGCGAGCACGCGCACGCCGTCCTTGCCGCCACGGGTCAGACCCGCCGCGTTCAGCTCGGCCTGGGTGATGTCGGTCGCGGTCAGCTTGCCCGAATCGATCGCCTTCTGGATCGCGCCCAGGTTCACCTCGGCATAGTCCTTGGCGAAGATGTTGTTGAAGCCGCGCTTCGGGATACGCATGTGCAGCGGCATCTGGCCGCCCTCGAAGCCCTTGATCGAGACGCCTTCGCGGCTCTTCTGACCCTTCTGGCCGCGGCCGGCGGTCTTGCCGACGCCCGAACCGATACCACGGCCGACACGGACGCGGCTCTTGCGGGCACCATTGTTATCGCGGAGATCGTTGAGCTTCATAATATGCACTCGCTTTCGCTTTTGACGCGCTGATGGAAAAGGAAGCGGGGCCCATAGCGGCGCAGGCACGATTTGTCACCCCCGTTTTCACTGCCGCGACGGCGCCGCGACCGAGCCAACGTCCACCTCGCCATTCGTATAAGATCGAACTTGTCGCCCTTCCCCTGGCGGAGGCACAAGGGAGCGATGAAGAATCTCCTGGCCATCCTGCGTCTGCCATCGGCACGGATCGTCGTGGCCGGAGCTCTGCTCTTCGTCGTCATTTCCTGGGTCGCGGTAATCTGGCAGATCCAGGAAGACCACAATTTGGCGGTGCGATCGGCATCGCGGGAGAATCGCGATCGGGTGGTCGCCTTCGAGCAATATGTGCGGCGCACCCTCGAAGTGGCCGACCTCGCCACGCAATATCTCGGCGAGCGCTACGGCGCGCTTGTCGACAAGGGAGACCACCGCAAACCCCAGTTGATCACCCTGCCCAGCTATTTCGGCCCGATGATCACCGGCGCCGAGATCGCCGACCGCGACGGCCACATCCTATTCACCACCAAGCAGCGCGGCCCGGTCAATGTCCGCGAGAAGCGCGTGTTCCGCGAGTTGCACGACGCCCCGGGGGTCGCGCGGGCGATCTCCAATCCCAGCGAGCCGGAAGGGTCGAAGGAAGCCGTGCTGCTGATCGCCCGGTCGTGGCGCGATGCCCGCGGCGATTTCGCCGGCGCGGTGGCGGTGGATATCCCGACGGGTCGATTCGTCGATTTCAACGCCGGCCTGCATTACCGGCCCGAAGACCTGATCTCGATCATCTCGCAGCAGGGCATGACGCTGGCCCGGCGCGAGGGGCAGACGGTGAGCTGGGGGCAGGACCTCAAGGGCACACTGGTGATGGAGCGCCAGAAAGCCGATCCCAATGGCGAATATTGGGGACCGAGCGCCATCGACGGCAAGCGCCGCCTGTTCAGCCACCAGCGGCTGGACAGCTATCCGATCTTCGTCACCTCCGGCATCGGCGAGAGCGACATATTGGGGCCGGCGCGGCAGCGGGCGCGCTGGTTCCTGGTGCTGGCGTCGGCGCTGACCCTGATGGTGGGCGCCCTGCTCGCCCTCTATTTCCGTCACGTCGACAAGCAGCACCAGGCACAGCGCCGCTTCGACGTGATTCGCGACGAATTCGCCCATAGCGCGCGGGTCTCATCGCTCAGCGAGATGGCGGGCGGCCTGGCGCACGAGCTCAACCAGCCCCTTGCGGCCGCGTCGAATTTCCTCTCGGTCAGCGAACTCATGCTGAAGGGCGATGGAGACCGCGAAACGGTGCAGATGCAGATCCGCCAGGCGCGCAGCCAGATCTCACGCGCAGGCGACATCATCCGGCGGATCCGCGACTATCTGGCGAAGGGCGATGCGGACCTGCGCCTCGAATCGATCGACGATGTCATCCACGACGCGATCGAGCTGGCACGCGGCGCCAAGATCGCCCCCTCCGCGCGGATCACCTATTCCGGTACGCAACCGCCTGCCCGCGCGCTGATCGACCGCATCCAGATCCAGCAGGTACTGGTCAACCTGATCCGCAATGCCGAGGAGGCGATGGCCGCGCTACCGCCCGAGCGGCGCGCGATCCGCATCACCTGCTCGGTCGCCTCGGAGGATTTCCTGCGCATCAGCGTCGAGGACACCGGCCCCGGCATTCCCGATGCGGTGTTCGACAAGTTCAACATGCCCTTCATCTCGACCAAGGCTGCACAGGGCCTGGGCATCGGGCTGTCGATCTGCCGCAGCATCATCGACGTGCATGGCGGCGAGCTGAAGGCCGAGAACCTCTCCCGCGGCGCGATGGTGAGCTTCACCGTCCCCCGCGACCCCACACTGCGTGCGGCGGCGTGAGCGCCATGCCAGCTATCTCAGCCGCCGATTATCCTGAGTAGGGGCTGAGCCCTATCGAAGCCCCGTATCGAAGGACGCCCTTCGATACGCCATTCCGACAGGCTCAAAGGCTCCTCGGGATAGTCGGGATATGGGTCCGGCAAGGACGACATTCGCCCAAACGAAAAGGGGCGACAGTCGCCTGCCGCCCCTTCTCAATCTTGCCAGGTGGCGAAGGCCTTAGCCCTCGAGCACCTTCACCATGTGCGGCAGCTTGCGGATCATGCCACGGACTTCCGGGCTATCCTCGAGCTCGCTGACCTTGTGCATCTTGTTGAGGCCCAGGCCGATCAGCGTCGCGCGCTGATCCTTGGTGCGGCGGATCGGCGAACCGATCTGCTGGATCTTGATCTTCGCCATGATCGATTACTCCGCGATAGCCGCAGCGTCCGCCTCGGCGGTCTGCGAACCACCGCGGCCGAGCAGGTCGGCGATCTTCTTGCCGCGCCGCTGGGCAACCGACTTCGGCGAAGTCTGCTCCACCAGCGCTTCGAACGTTGCGCGGATCATGTTGTAGGGATTCGAAGTGCCGACCGACTTGGTCACCACATCGGCCACGCCGAGGCTTTCGAAGATGGCGCGCATCGGGCCACCCGCGATGATGCCGGTGCCCTGCGGCGCCGAACGCAGCGTCACGCGGCCGGCACCGAAGTGGCCGTTGCCGTCGTGATGCAGGGTGCGGCCTTCCTTGAGCGGAACGCGGACCATCGTCTTCTTGGCAGCGGCAGTCGCCTTCGAGATGGCTTCCGGCACTTCGCGCGCCTTGCCATGACCGAAGCCGACACGGCCCTTGCCGTCGCCCACGACGACCAGCGCCGCGAAGCCGAAGCGCTTGCCGCCCTTCACGGTCTTCGAGACGCGGTTGATGTGGACCAGCTTCTCGATCAGCTCCTCGCCACCGTCCTCGGCGTTCTGGCCACGACGGTCGTCGCGACGACCGCGGTTGCCGTCACGGCCGCCACGGCCACGATCGCCACCACCGCCCGGGCCGCCACGGCCACGGCCGCGGCCACGACCCTGCTGCTCCTGGGGCGCACCGGCGTCCGGAGCCGCCTCGAAGCCCGCGCCCTCTGCGGGCGCCTGGTTGTTTTCGTCAGCCATTCTCAGAACTCCAGCCCGCTCTCACGAGCGGCATCGGCCAGCGCCTTGACGCGGCCATGATAGAGGAAGCCACCGCGGTCGAANACGACCTGGGTGATGCCGGCGGCCTTGGCNGCCTCGGCAACACGCTTGCCGACGTCCTGGGCGGCCTCGATGGTCGCGCCGGTCTTGCCGCGCACGTCCTTGTCGAGGGTGGAAGCCGCGGCAACGGTCTTGCCGGCGGCATCGTCGATCACCTGGGCATAGATGTGCTTGCCCGAGCGATGGATCGAAAGACGCGGACGACCACCGGCACGCGCACGAAGCGCAGAACGGTTGCGGCGACGACGCTTCGCGAAAAGCGAGAGACCCTTGGTGCTGATCACTTCTTCTTCCCTTCCTTACGGAAGATGAACTCGCCGTCGTACTTGATGCCCTTGCCCTTGTACGGCTCGGGCTTGCGCCAGCGGCGAATCTCGGCCGCAATCTGGCCGACCTTCTGCTTGTCGATCCCGGAGATCTCGACCGTGGTCTGATCCGGGGTCTTGATCTCGATGCCTTCCGGCACGTCGATGTTGACGTCGTGCGAATAGCCGAGCTGGAGCTTGAGCACCTTGCCCTGCGAATTCGCGCGATAGCCGACGCCGGTGATCAGGAGCTTCTTGGAGAAGCCCTCGGTCACGCCGGTGACGAGGTTCTGGACCAGCGTGCGCTGCATGCCCCAGAAGGCACGCGCCTGCTTGGTCTCGTTCGCCGGCTTCACCAGGATGCCGCCGTCTTCGAGCGTGTAGCTGATCTCGTCACGCAGGTTGAGCGAGAGCGTGCCCTTGGGGCCCTTCACGTTCAGCACGCGGCCATCGATCGAGGCGGTGACGCCTGCCGGCACGGTGACCGGCTTCTTGCCGATGCGGCTCATCAGAACACCTCCGCCAGCACTTCGCCACCAACGTTCTGCTCGCGCGCTTCCGCGTCCGAGAGAACGCCACGCGGCGTCGAGACGATCGTGATGCCGAGGCCGTTGCGGACGCGGGGAAGCTCCTGGCTGCCCGAGTAGACGCGGCGGCCCGGCTTCGAGATGCGCGCGACGTGCTTGATCGCCGGCTGGCCCTCGAAATACTTCAGCTCGATGCGGATGCCCGCGGCGGGGCCCATCTGCTCTTCGCTGTAGCCACGGATGTAGCCTTCGCGCTGGAGCACATCGAGAACGCGCGCACGCAGCTTGCTCGCCGGCGTAAGGACGGAGTCCTTGCGGGCGCGCTGGCCGTTGCGGATGCGGGTGAGCATATCACCCAGGGGATCGGTCACTGCCATCTTCGTGATCCTTACCAGCTCGACTTGGTGACGCCGGGGATGAGGCCCTTGTTGGCCAGATCACGCAGCATCACACGAGCGAGACGGAACTTGCGGTAGTAACCGCGGGGGCGACCGGTGAGCTCGCACCGGTTGCGAATGCGGGTCGGGTTGCCGTTGCGCGGCAGCTCGGCCATCTTGAGACGCGCGATGAGACGCTCGGTCTCATCGAGGCTCTCGTCATTCGCGATCGCCTTGAGCTTCGCATACTTGCCGGCGTACTTCTTCACCAGCAGCTTGCGACGCTCGTTCTTGTTCACGGAACTCAGTTTCGCCATGACTTAAGTTCTCTTTCCTTTACGCGGCCTTGGCTTCGCCGTCCGCATCCTGCGGGAACGGGAAACCGAAGAGACGGAGAAGCTCGCGAGCTTCCTCGTCGGTCTTCGCGGTGGTGGTCACGATCACGTCCATGCCGCGGATCTTGTCGACCTTATCGTAGCTGATTTCCGGGAAGATCAGCTGCTCCTTGAGACCGCAGGCATAGTTGCCACGGCCGTCGAACGACTTCGGGTTNAGGCCACGGAAGTCGCGAACGCGCGGCAGCGCGATCGTGATGAAGCGGTCGAGGAANTCGTACATGCGCTCGCGGCGAAGGGTGACCTTCGCGCCNATCGGCATGCCCTCGCGCAGCTTGAACTGCGCGATCGACTTCTTCGCCTTGGTGATCACCGGCTTCTGGCCCGCGATCAGCTCCATTTCAGAAGCGGCCTGATCGACCTTCTTCTTGTCCTGGGTGGCTTCGCCGACGCCCATGTTGAGCACGATCTTCTCGATCTTCGGCACTTCCATGACGTTCTTGTAACCGAACTTCTCGGTCATCGCCTTGGCGATGGTCTCGTCATAGAGCTTGCGCATGCGCGGCGTGTAGGAATCAGCCATTGATGACCTCCCCGGTCTTGACGGCGACACGGACCTTCTTGCCGTCGCGCTCCTCGAAGCGGACGCGGGTCGGCTTGCCGTCCTTGGTCACGTGCGCGACCTTGGAGATCGCCAGCGGCGCTTCCGAACGCTCCAGNCCACCCTGCGGGTTGGTCTGGCTCGGCTTGCGGTGACGCACGGCGACGTTGATGCCCGAAACGACGACCTTGCCGTCCTTGGGCAGCGACTTGACGACTTCACCGGTCCGGCCCTTGTCCTTGCCGGACAGGACGATGACCTGGTCGCCCTTCTTGATCTTGGCAGCAGCCATCACAGCACCTCNGGGGCGAGCGAAATGATCTTCATGAAGCCCTTCGAGCGCAGCTCGCGGACCACCGGGCCAAAGATACGGGTGCCGATCGGCTCCTCGTTCTTGTTGACCAGGACGGCAGCGTTGCCGTCGAAGCGAATGACCGAGCCATCGGCGCGGCGGACGTCCTTGGCGGTGCGGACGATGACGGCGCGGTGCACGTCACCCTTCTTCACCTTGCCGCGGGGAGCAGCTTCCTTGATGCTGACGACGATGACGTCGCCGACGGAGGCGAAGCGACGCTTCGATCCGCCCAGCACCTTGATGCACTGCACCCGCTTCGCGCCGCTGTTGTCTGCGACGTCGAGATTGGACTGCATCTGGATCATTGATCCGGTTCCTTCTCGTTAGGCCTACCGGGACAGTCGCCCGGCGGTTCCAGTTGAAAACTCTTAGGCGGCTGCGTCCGACTTGGTCGGGGTCGCGTGGGTGTTCACCCGCTCGATCACCTTCCAGGTCTTGAGCTTGGAGATCGGCGCAGTCTCTTCGATGCGCACGGTCTCGCCGGCCTTGTACTCGTTCGCCTCGTCATGGGCGTGATACTTCTTCGAGCGGCGGATGATCTTGCCGTAGAGCGGGTGCTTCACCTTGCGCTCCACCAGCACGACCACGGTCTTGTCGCCCTTGTCGGAAACCACGTTCCCGGTCAGCACGCGCTTCGGCATGGTTTCGTCCTTTACTTGGCAGTCGAGCGCGAGCGCTCGTTCTGCAGCGTCTTGATGCGGGCGATGTCGCGACGGACTTCGCGGACCCGGCTCGGCTTCTCGAGCTGGCTGGTCGCGGCCTGGAAGCGAAGGTTGAANGCCTCGCGCTTCAGGTTGCCGAGCTCGTCGCTCAGCTGGTCCTCGGTCTTCGCACGAAGATCGGTAGCCTTGGTCATTCTATCAACCCTCCAGGTGCGAGGTATCGCCGAGGCGAGCCACGACCTTGACCTTGATCGGCAGCTTCATCGCCGCACGCTCGAAAGCTTCAGCAGCGAGCGGGCCCGGCACGCCGTCCAGCTCGAACAGGATGCGGCCCGGCTTGACGCGGGCGACCCAGAATTCCGGCGAGCCCTTGCCCGAGCCCATGCGGACTTCAGCAGGCTTCGACGAAACCGGCACGTCCGGGAAGATGCGGATCCAGAGACGGCCCTGGCGCTTGATGTGACGGGTGATCGCGCGGCGAGCCGCTTCGATCTGACGGGCGGTGATCCGCTCCGGCTCCATCGCCTTCAGGCCATACGACCCGAAGTTCAGCGCAGTGCCACCCTTGGCGTCGCCGTGGATGCGGCCCTTGAAGGCCTTGCGGAACTTGGTGCGCTTCGGTTGCAGCATTTCTCTGTCCTAACCCTTAGCGGCGGTGGTCGTCGCGCGCCGGGCGAACGCCCGTCGTCTGCGACTCCAGGTTGAGGCGATCGGTCGCCATCGGATCNTGGCCGAGGATCTCNCCCTTGAAGATCCAGACCTTCACGCCGCAGACGCCATAGGCGGTGTGCGCTTCNGCCGTGGCGTGGTCGATGTTCGCGCGCAGCGTGTGCAGCGGAACGCGGCCTTCGCGATACCATTCCGAGCGAGCGATCTCGGCGCCGCCGAGACGGCCGCCGCAGTTGATCCGGATGCCCTCGGCGCCGAGGCGCATCGCCGACTGCACCGCACGCTTCATGGCGCGGCGGAAGGCGATACGACGCTCGAGCTGGTCGGCGATGCCCTGGGCGACGAGCTTGGCGTCGACTTCCGGCTTGCGGATCTCGACGATGTTCAGGCTCACGTCGCTCGAGGTCATCGAGGACAGCGTCTTGCGCAGCTTCTCGATGTCCGAGCCCTTCTTGCCGATGATGACACCGGGACGGGCAGCGTAGATCGAAACGCGGCACAGCTTGGCCGGACGCTCAATCACCACCTTCGAGATCGCGGCCTGGGGCAGCGTCTCGACGATGTACTTGCGGATCTTCAGGTCCTCCATGAGGAGCCGGCCATAGTCGGCGCCCTCGGCGAACCAGCGGCTGTCCCAGGTACGGTTGACCTGGAGACGCAGGCCGATCGGGTTGCTCTTGTGACCCATTATGCTTCTTCCTGCTCGCGGACGACGATGCGAAGACGGCTGAACGGCTTCAGGATGCGGGTGGACTTGCCACGGCCGCGGGTCGCGAAGCGCTTCATCGTGATCGACTTGCCGACCGAAGCCTCGGCGACGACGAGCGCGTCGACGTCGAGGTTATGGTTGTTTTCCGCATTGGCGATCGCCGAGGCGAGAACCTTGCGAGCATCGACGGCCATGGCCTTGGTCGAGAACTGAAGGATGTTCAGCGCGTCGCCGGCCTTCTTGCCGCGGATCAGGCCCGCGACGAGGTTCAGCTTCTGGGCCGAACCACGGATCTGCGTGGCGACGGCAAGGGCTTCCTTGTCGCCAACCTTGCGGGGGGCTGCCTGCTTAGACATTAGCGCTTACCCTTCTTGTCGGCTGCGTGGCCGGGGAAGAAGCGGGTCGGCGCGAACTCGCCGAGCTTCATGCCAACCATGTCCTCGTTGACCGAGACCGGCACGAACTTGCGGCCATTGTAGACGCTGAACGTCAGGCCGACGAAATCCGGCAGGATCGTCGAGCGGCGCGACCAGGTCTTGATCGGACCGGCGCGGGTGCCCTGCTCCTGCGCGGTCTGCGCCTTCTTGAGCAGGTGGAGGTCCACGAACGGACCCTTCCAAACGGAGCGAGCCATGGGTTAGCCCTTCTTCTTCGCGTGACGGCTGCGGATGATCATCTTGTCCGTCGCCTTGTTGTGGCGGGTGCGCGCACCCTTGGTCGGCTTGCCCCACGGGGTGACCGGGTGACGGCCGCCCGAGGTACGGCCTTCACCACCGCCGTGCGGGTGGTCGACCGGGTTCTTCGCGACACCGCGGGTCAGCGGGCGGATGCCCTTCCAGCGGTTGCGGCCGGCCTTGCCGAGGTTGGTGTTCTGGTTGTCCGGGTTGGACACCGCACCGACCGTCGCCATGCAGTTGCCGTGGATGTAGCGCTGCTCGCCCGAGTTCAGGCGGACGATGACCATGCCGCGGTCACGACCGACGACCTGCACATAGGTGCCTGCCGAACGGGCGATCTGGCCGCCCTTGCCCGGCTTCATCTCCACATTGTGGACGATGGTGCCGACCGGCATCTGGCCCAGCTCCATGGCGTTGCCCGGCTTCACGTCGGTCTTCTTGCCGGCGATCACCTTGTCGCCGACAGCGAGGCGCTGCGGGGCGATAATGTAGGCGACGCGATCCTTGCCGGCTTCGTCGGCGCCGTAGTTCACAAGCGCGATGAAGGCGGTGCGGTTCGGGTCATACTCGATCCGCTCGACGGTGCCCTCGACGTCCCACAGGCGGCGCTTGAAATCGATGATACGATAGCGCTGCTTGTGGCCGCCGGCGATGCCGCGCGAGGTCACATGGCCCTTGTTGTTGCGGCCGCCGGTCTTGGTCTTGCCCTCGGTCAGAGCCTTGACCGGACGACCCTTGTACAGGGCCGAACGGTCGATCAGGATCAGGCCGCGGACGCCAGGCGACGTCGGATTGTAATTCTTGAGTGCCATTACGAATTGACCCCCGAGGTCACGTCGATCTGCTCACCGTCGGCGAGGGTCACGATAGCCTTCTTCACGTCAGAGCGCTTGTAGGGGGCGCCCTTCCACTTCTTGGTCTTGCCCTTCTGGACGATCGTGTTGACGCCAGTCACCTTGACCTTCCAGATCGCCTCGACGGCGGCCTTGATCTCGGGCTTGGTGGCGTCGCCAGCGACCCGGAACACAACCGCGTTGTGCTCGGAGACGAGCGTCGACTTCTCGGTGATGTGCGGCGCGACAATCACGTCATAGTGACGGTTGTCGATCGCGGCTGCCTGCTTCTTAGCCATTGAAGCGCGCCTCCAGCTTCTCGACGGCAGCGCGGGTCAGGACCAGCGTGTCGTGCTTCAGGATGTCATAGACGTTGGCGCCCACCGCGGGGAGGACGTTCACGCCGATCAGGTTGCGCGCAGCCAGGAAGCCGTTGCCGGCCTCGCCGTCGATCACCAGGGCAGTCTTGCCGGTGCCGAGCTTGGCGAACTGGGTCTTCAGCTCCGCGGTCTTGGCGGTGCCGAACGCGTCGAGGACGATCAGCGAGCCGGCCTTGGCGTGGCTGCTGAGGGCCATCTTCAGGCCGAGCGCGCGGATCTTCTTGTTCAGGCCGGGGTTGAAGTCACGGACGCGGGCGCCGTGAGCCTTACCACCGCCGATGAACACCGGAGCGCGGCGATCGCCGTGACGGGCGGTACCGCCGCCCTTCTGGCGACCGAACTTCTTGCCCGAGCGGGCGACGTCGGCACGCTCGCGAGTACCGCGCGCGGTGGCGCGGCGCTTCTCGAGCTGCCAGGTGACGACGCGGTGCAGGATGTCGGCGCGCGGCTCGACACCGAACACGGTGTCATTGAGCTCGATGTCGCCCGAAGCCTTGGCGTCGAGGGTTTGAACCTTGACCTTCACTTAGCCCTCCTGGCCTTCGGTCGCCTCGGGAGCCTCGGTCACTTCGGCCGGAGTCTCCGCGGGAGCGGTGTCGTTGTTGTTGGCGACCGACTTGATGCCGGCCGGGAACGGCGCGGCGTCGGGACGGGCGACCTTGACGGCGTCCTTGACGAACAGCCAGCCACCCTTCGAGCCAGGGACCGAGCCCTTGACGAAGATCAGGCCGCGCTCGACGTCGGTGCCGACGATCTCGAGATTCTGCTGGGTGCGGAACTTGTCACCCATGTGGCCGGCCATCTTCTTGTTCTTGAAGACCTTGCCCGGATCCTGGCGCTGACCGGTCGAACCGAGCGAGCGGTGCGAAACCGAGACGCCGTGGGTGGCGCGCAGACCGCCGAAGCCCCAACGCTTCATGCCGCCCGCGAAGCCCTTGCCCTGGGTCTTGCCCTGGATGTCGACGAACTGGCCGGCGACATAGTGGTCGGCCGAGATCTCGGCGCCCACTTCGAGCAGGCCATCCGCGTCGACGCGGAACTCATGGACGACAGCCTTGGGCTCGACTTCGGCTTTGCCGAAGTGGCCGCGCTGCGGCTTGGCGACATTCTTGCTCTTCGCCGTGCCGGCGCCGAGCTGGACGGCGGTGTAGCCGTCACGATCCTTTTCGCGGACGGAGACGACCTGCACGCCTTCGAGAGCCAGGACGGTGACGGGCACGTGGCGACCGTCGTCCTGGAACAGGCGGGTCATCCCCAACTTCTTCGCGATCACGCCAGTGCGCATGACCAGTTGCTCCTATGCATAGGCACCCGAGGGGGAATTCCCACGGGTGCGTGCTTCAGCCCGAAAATATGATGCGAGCCCCCGTCCGGGCTGAACCCCTTCCCGAAGGAAGAGGCGACGGGGGACGCAGTCCCGGTTCTCCGAAGAGGCCGGCGGTATCCCTATCGCGATGCGAGTGCGCCCGTGGCGCCCTCCGGTTCCTTGCGTTGGATCGGGATCGATCCGGTGGAGGAACCTGGCGAATCCCCCATAAGGGAATCGCGAATCTCGTGTGGAGGCGCGCCTTTACGTCAGCAGCGCTTCCCTGTCCACCCCCACACCTGCATTCCTGCGAAGTATGCGGCAGGACGAGAAAGACCCCCGCTTTCGCAGGGGCCTTCAACTGGCTCAGGCCAGCTTGATCTCGACGTCGACGCCGGCNGCGAGGTCGAGCTTCATCAGCGCGTCCACGGTCTGCGGGGTCGGCTGCACGATGTCGAGCATGCGCTTGTAGGTGCGCACNTCGAACTGCTCGCGCGACTTCTTGTCGATGTGGGGNCCACGGTTGACCGTGAACTTCTCGATCTTCGTCGGAAGCGGAATCGGGCCACGGATGAGAGCGCCNGTGCGGCGCGCAGTGTCGGCGATGTCGCCGGTCGCCTGGTCGAGCACTCGATGATCGAACGCCTTCAGGCGAATACGGATATTCTGCGTTTCCATGTCCCTACCAATGCGAAAGAGCGGAGCCCGTTGCCGGGCTTCTATGCTGTGTTTGAACCGAAGGGGCGGCCCATACAGAGAGATATGATTCGGATCAAGGGGCGATGCGATGGAATCTGCCGCCCTTCCCCGTCGCCCCGGCCTTGAGCCGGGGCCCCGCTTCTTTCCGCCCCTCAAAAAAGCGTATCGGACAGATCACGCCATTCCGGGTTCCCGCGCTCGATCTGCTCGAACTTCCATTCCCGGCGCCAGCGCTTCACGCGTTTCTCATGCGCGATGGCATCGCTGATGTCCGGCGCATGCTCGGCCCAAACGAGCCTGTTCAGCCCATAGCGACGGCAAAAATCCGAGCCACCCTCCGTGCGATGCTGGTTAACCCGTGCCGCAAGGTTCGCCGTCACGCCTACGTAGATCGTGCCGCGGTACCGGTCTGCCATGATGTAAACCCAGCCACCTCGCTCCATTCGAATAGGACAGAAGAAGCGGGACCCCGGGTCAAGCCCGGGGTGACGAACGCTGGGCTATTACCCCCAAATCCGACACGATCGCTGATCTCGCGGAGTATCAAGGGCGTAAGCAAACTATCTATGGGAGAATAGCTATGTGGTGGGTACTCGGCATATTAGCAGCGGCTGCCTTCTTCTTTGTAGGCCAGCCTGATCGCCCAACCGCAACAGGCGGAGGTGCTACCGCAGGCCTGATAGTCGGCGTCATTCTCGCCCTAATCTACGGCAATTGGTGGCTAGTAAGTCGAAGCATAACCGTCGGGATCCTGCTCGGGCTACTCTTCGAGATTTTGCCGCACTTGGCACGCCATCGCTGAAACTTGACCAGGTCCAAGCCGCAGCGCCCACGCCTTAACTCGTGGCGATCCCCTTGAAGCCGAAAAGGCCCGGCCTCCTTTCAGAGACCGGGCCCTTCGAACTCTACCCTAAAGGGTGAAGCTTACTTCTGGATCTCGGCGACGACGCCGGCACCCACGGTGCGGCCGCCTTCGCGGATCGTGAAGCGCTGGCCGACGTCCATGGCGATCGGCGCGATCAGCTTGATGCCGAGAGCGACGTTGTCGCCCGGCATCACCATCTCGGTGCCGGCCGGCAGCTCGATGGTGCCGGTGACGTCGGTGGTGCGGAAGTAGAACTGCGGACGATAGTTCGCGAAGAACGGCGTGTGACGGCCNCCCTCGTCCTTCGACAGGACGTANACTTCCGACTGGAAGTCGGTGTGCGGCTTGATCGAACCCGGCTTGGCCAGAACCTGNCCACGCTCGACTTCGTCACGGCCGACGCCGCGGATCAGCGCGCCGATGTTGTCGCCGGCNTCNCCCTGGTCGAGCAGCTTGCGGAACATTTCGACGCCGGTCACGACGGTCTTGCGGACGGNNTCCTGGATGCCGACGATCTCGACTTCCTCGCCAACCTTGACCACGCCGGTCTCGACGCGGCCGGTCACCACGGTGCCGCGGCCCGAGATCGAGAACACGTCTTCGATCGGCATCATGAACGGCTTGTCGAGCGGACGCTCCGGCTGCGGGATCGACTCGTCGACAGCGGCCATGAGGGCCAGGATCGCGTCCTTGCCGAGCTTTTCGTCCGAACCCGAGAGGGCGGCGGTCGCCGAACCACGGATGATCGGAATGTTGTCGCCGTCGAACTCACGACGCGACAGCTCTTCGCGGATTTCCATCTCGACGAGCTCGAGGATTTCCTCGTCGTCGACCAGGTCGACCTTGTTGAGGAACACGACCATCGTCGGCACGCCGACCTGGCGGGCGAGCAGGATGTGCTCCTTGGTCTGCGGCATCGGGCCGTCGGTGGCGGCGACCACGAGGATCGCGCCGTCCATCTGGGCAGCGCCGGTGATCATGTTCTTCACATAGTCGGCGTGGCCCGGGCAATCGACGTGCGCATAGTGACGCTTGTCGGTCTCGTACTCGACGTGCGCGGTCGAGATGGTGATGCCGCGCTCGCGCTCTTCCGGAGCCTTGTCGATGTTGGCGAAGTCAACCGCGGCGTTGCCCGCGACGTTCTCTGCCAGAATCTTGGTGATAGCGGCCGTCAGCGAGGTCTTGCCGTGGTCGACGTGACCGATGGTGCCGATGTTGAGGTGCGGCTTGTTCCGCTCAAACTTTGCCTTCGCCATTGTTTTCCTACCTTCTGATCTCTGATTCCGCGCCGCCAGGGGATTCGCCGGAAGGCGGCCCCATAGCGGCTGTTTTCAAGTTATGCCAGCCCAAGCGCTAAGCGCGTCAGGCGAGCTTCGCCTTCACTTCGTCTGCCACGTTCGGCGGCACTTCGTCATAGTGCGAGAACTGCATCGAGTACTGCGCACGACCCTGCGTGAACGAGCGGAGCGAGTTCACGTAACCGAACATGTTCGCCAGCGGCACCATGGCCTCGACCGTCTGCGCGTTGCCGCGGCTGTCGGTGCCCTGGATCTGACCACGGCGGCTGTTGATGTCGCCGATGACGTCGCCGAGATAATCCTCGGGGGTCACGACTTCCACCTTCATCACCGGCTCGAGCAGCTTGATGCCCGACTTCTGGGCCGCTTCGCGCATCGCTGCGCGGGCGGTGATTTCGAAGGCCAGGGCCGACGAGTCGACGTCGTGGTACGCACCGTCATAGAGCAGCACTTCGAAGTCGATGATCGGGAAGCCGACCAGCGAACCCGTCATTGCGGTCTCGCGGAAGCCCTTCTCGATCGCCGGGATATA
>Ga0055526_1001665_pt1 | contig 15579 bp, 13 predicted proteins | sample AraplaCol_mMF_r2_FD_55013 | JGI IMG/M metagenome (GOLD analysis project Ga0055526, IMG submission 55013) | Arabidopsis root microbial communities from North Carolina, USA - plate scrape MF_Col_mMF_r2 | ecosystem: Host-associated > Plants > Roots > Endosphere | place: USA: North Carolina... | reverse complement strand
GTGATGTTCTCTGAAGTGACGGAAGTGCGCGATGGCATTGACCAACTGACCTCCCGTGCTGAGACGCCGGAAGTGGCTGCGGCAATGATCCGCGAGATGCAGTGGTATGACGATTACCTGAAGCGCGGCGGCGTCGACCGCAGCGCCAACACGACGCCGGGCAACAAGAAGGGCGGCCTGTCGAACATCGTGGAGAAAGCCATGGGTTCGATCGTGAAGTCCGGCTCGGGCGCGATCCACGGCGTGCTGTCGCCGGGCGACAAGCTGACACAGAAGGGCCTGATCTACGCGGCGACGCCGGCCAGCGATTTCATTTGCGGTACGCTGCAGATGGCGGCGGGCATGAATATCCACGTCTTCACCACCGGCCGCGGCACGCCTTACGGCCTGGCNGCGGTGCCGGTGATCAAGGTCGCCACCCGCAATGACCTGGCGCAGCGCTGGCACGACCTGATGGACGTGAACGCAGGCCGCATTGCCAGCGGCGAGGCTACCATCGAGGATGTGGGCTGGGAGCTGTTCCGCCTGATGCTGGACGTGGCGAGCGGCAAGGAAACCTGGGCCGAACACTGGAAGATCCATAATTCACTGGCGCTGTTCAATCCGGCGCCGGTAACCTGATGACGGAGTAAGAGACATGAGCCAAACTGGAAAACCATTCAAGCGCATCCTGATGACCGGTGCCGCCGGCGGCCTGGGCAAGGTGCTGCGCGACCGTATCAAGCCTTGGGCTGAAGTGGTGCGCCTGAGCGATATCGCCGACATGGGCGAGGCGCGTCCTGGCGAGGAGCTGGTGCCGTGCGACCTGTCCGACAAGGCGGCCGTGATGAAGCTGATGGAGGGCGTGGATGCGGTGCTGCATTTCGGCGGCATCTCGACCGAGGCGCCGTTCGAGGCGATCATGCAGGCCAATATCCTGGGCGTGGCGAACCTGTACGAGGCGGCCTACAAGCACGGCGTGAAGCGGCTGATGTTTGCCAGCTCGAACCATGCGATCGGCTACTACAAGACCACCGATATGCTGGATGCGAACATGCCGACCCGCCCGGACAGCATGTACGGCATCTCCAAGGTATTCGGCGAGCAGATGTCGCGCTACTACTACGACCGCTTCGGCATCGAGACCGTCTGCATCCGTATCGGTTCCAGCTTCCCGCAGCCGGCCAACAAGCGCATGATGTCGACCTACCTGTCGTATGACGATTTGACGGAGCTGCTGCGCTGCTCGCTGTTCGCGCCGCGCGTGGGGCATACCATTGTGTTCGGCATGTCGGACAATGATTCGGTGTGGTGGGATAACCGTTATGCGGCCCACCTGGGCTATCGCCCGAAGGATTCGTCGGCCAAGTTTGCGCACCTGTTCCCCGATACTTCCGACTTCCCGGAGAAGGACGATGTCACCACCATCTACCAGGGCGGTAAATTCCTGCTCGATGGCCCGATGTTCAAATGATTGAGCTGTGCAGCGGCAGCCTGCGGGCGGTAGTGCTGCCCGCTGCCGGTGGCGGGCTGGCGCGGCTTGACTGGCTGGGTGGCGCTGCGCCGATGGCTGTGCTGCGGCCGGCGCCAGACGGCGTAGCGCTGCCGCTTCCAGGCCAGATGGCCTGTTTCCCGCTTGTCCCCTGGTCGAACCGGATCGCCCCTGCCGGCTTTGAGTTTGAAGGCCGGCGCATCACTCCGGCGCCAACGCGGGAAGGCGAGCCTTGCCCGATCCACGGTGAAGGCTGGCGCCTGCCGTGGCATGTCGAGGCGAGGGACGAAAGCAGCGTCGTGCTCTCGCTGTATCGCCGAGATGGTTCGCCCTTTGCGTTTACCGCCCATCTGGCTTACACGCTGTCTCCCAACACTTTGCGCGTGACGCTCAAGGTCACCAATAATGGCAGCCATCCGTTGCCATTTGGCCTGGGCCTGCACCCGTGGATGCCGGCTCCCGAGGACGCCCTGATCCGGGCTCCGGCAGATGGCGTCTGGCTGTCCGGCACCGACAAGCTGCCCGCCGAGCGGTCTGCATTGCCGCAGGCCTGGGACTTTGCGGGAGATGTACCGCGGCCATTGCCTCCTGGAGGCGTCGATAACGCTTTCACCGGGTGGAATGGCAGTGCGCAGATCGACTGGCCTTCACGGCGCNTGCGCCTGCGCNTNCGTGCCGATATGGCCTANTACATCCTGTATTCCCCGCCGGGCAAGGACTTCTTCTGCTTCGAGCCGGTCGACCATCCGATCAATGCACACAACTTGCCGGGAGGTGCCGTGGCCAACGGCCTTACCGTACTGGCGCCGGGTCAGGATTTGCGGCGCACTGTGCGTTTCGCTGTTGAGGAGATTGCATGATCAGGCTGCACGCGGTGCTGGCCGTTGCCTGGCTCGCCGTTGGCGCGAATGCCCTGGCGGCTTCCGAGACGCCATATAACGCCGAAACCACCTACGCAAAGCTGGCTGGCCAATACCCATATATTGCAATTGCCGGCGCCGAAGCGGCGGCTCCGGTGCGGGTTCTGCGCGGGCTTACTTATGTCCAGCGCGGCGATCACGCCATGCAACTGGACCTTTACCTGCCTGGAGTACATGGCGAAGGCCGCGAACGCGCTTCGCCGCTGGTCGTACTGGTCCATGGCGGCGGATGGCGCAGCGGTACGCGGGAGAATATGGCGCCGCTGGCCGCGCGCCTCGCAGCCAGGGGCTTTGCGGCCGCCACGGTCGACTATCGCCTGTCGGGTGAAGCGCAGTATCCGGCGGCGATCGACGACGTAAGGCAGGCGATTCGCTGGCTGCGTGCGACAGCTTTGGAGTACGGCCTGGACGACAAGCGCATCGCTATCGCGGGCGGCTCGGCGGGCGGCCAGATCGCTGCGCTGGTCGGCATGGCAAATGGCGGCGACGCGTCCAGTGCGGTACAGGCGGTGGTCAACATCGACGGGCTGTCCGACTTCACGTCCGAAGACGCGCGCAAGCATGAAGACGACCCGGCCAAGAATCCGTCCGCGGCCGGAGCATGGTTGGGAGGGCGTTATGCGGAGCAGGAAGCGCGCTGGCGAGATGCGTCGCCCCTGACGCATGCCGGCGCAAGCAGTGCGCCGATAATGTTCATCACCAGTGGCCAGCCACGCTTCAGCGTAGGGCGGGAAGCTTTGACAGGGCGGCTGGCCCAATTCAAGATCCCGGCCGAGCACGTGAACCTGCCCGGCGCGCCGCATTCATTCTGGCTGTTCGATCCCTGGCTGGCGCCAACCGTCGACGCCATGCAGGCATTCCTGGAGCGTACGCTTGGCGCGCCGCAAATCGCGCGTGCGCCATGGTTGCCGGACCTGGGCGATGGACGCTACCGCAATCCGGTCCTGCACGCCGACTATTCGGACCCCGATGTGATCCGCGTCGGCAAGCGCTATTACATGACCTCTTCCAGCTTCACCAACGTGCCTGGCCTGCCGTTGCTGGAGTCCGGCGATATGGTGAACTGGCGGCTGGTCGGCCACGCCCTGCCGCGGCTGGTGCCGGAGGAAGCCTTCCGCACGCCGCAGCACGGCAAAGGCGTGTGGGCGCCATGCCTGCGCTACCACGATGGCAAGTTCTGGATCTTCTATCCGGATCCGGATTTCGGCATTTACGTCATCACCGCGAAGAACTTTGCCGGACCCTGGAGCAAGCCCCGGCTGCTCATGGCAGGCAAGGGCCTGATCGATCCTGCGCCGCTGTGGGACGATGATGGCAAGGCATGGCTGTTGCACGGATGGGCGAAGTCGCGCGCAGGCTTCAACAATGTCCTCAGCCTGCGCCAAATGGCCCCGGATGGTAGCCGCATGCTGGATGATGTGAGCCGCGTGGTCATCGACGGCAATACGCTGCCGGGCTACAAGACGCTGGAAGGCCCCAAGCTCTATAAGCACAAGGGGTGGTATTACGTGTTTGCGCCGGCGGGCGGCGTGGAGACAGGGTGGCAGTCGGTGTTCCGTTCGCGGCATATCGACGGTCCTTACGAGGCGCGCATTGTGATGGAGCAGGGCAGTACCGCCATCAATGGGCCGCACCAGGGAGCCTGGGTGCGCGCGGAAGACGGAAGCGACTGGTTCTATCATTTCCAGGATAAGCGCGCCTTTGGCCGCGTGGTCCACTTGCAGCCGATGCGCTGGCAGGATGATGGCTGGCCGATCATCGGCGAGCCTTCCGCCAAGGCTGGTGTCGGGCAGCCCGTGATCGAGCACACCAAGCCGATGTCGACGCCTGTAGCCAGCGAGCGCAAACCAATGCTGAACTGGCCGGCAGTCGGTGACGAATTCGAAGCGGCGCCACTGGCACTGCAATGGCAATGGGTCGCAAATCCAGGGCCGGACTGGTACTCGCTGAAGTCGCGCCCTGGCTACTTGCGCCTGAATGCACAGCCGGCGCCTGCCGGCGACGGCAGCGGGGCATCAGTGGCGCCTTTGCGTACATTGGCTGCGGTGCTGACTCAAAAGCCCCCGGCACCGGTCTTCACGGCGACTGCGAAACTTGACCTGCACGCCGGCGCGGACGGCGATTCGGCTGGCCTTGCGATGTACGGTCAAAGTTATGCCTGGATTGGCCTGCGCCGCGAGCACGGCGAAATGCGCGTGGTCTTTGTGCGCTGCGAGGCAAGCAACGACAANTGCAAGGAGCANACGGCAGCGTCGGTGCCGGTACNGCGNGAAGGGCAACNACTCCAGTTACGCATGGCAGTGGGCGCGGGCGGCCAGACCGTATTCTCGTTTAGCCGTGACGGTGTCATCTTCCAGCCTCTCGGGACGCCGTTCAACGCCGCAATGGGCCGCTGGGTTGGCGCCCAGCTTGGCCTGTTTGCCGCCGGCGCTCGCGGTGCCTACGCCGACATCGACTACCTGCGCATCACGCCCTGATATTGATCGCATCGCCTGCGCGCGGCTACCTCTTTTGCGTACGCAGCAGGCGCTTGGCAAAATCGTGCAGGAAATCGGCGCGCCAACGGCTGATGGTCTTTGCACCCTGGTGCGGGCCCTCGCTGGCGCCTGGATCGGGATCGTCGGTCCACCAGTCGGGATACCGGGCCGATGGCCGGTGCGCCTGCCCCGGCGTTGCGTCGCGCGAGGTGAAGCTGCCGGATTGCCCGTCGAGCCCGGGATGGTTGCTCTTGATGCGGTAAGTCCAGGTCTTTGATTCCTTGGGCGAGAACAGGAAGTGCCATGCGCCGTCGGCGCCCGGGTGGCCTTCGAATTCCTGCTTATCCACCACCAATGCCGCCTGCGGCTTTGCCGGCGCTGTGCCGGAGGGCGAAACCACGAATTCGATCATGCCGAAGGTTTCCACCACGTCGGCTGCGCCTGGCGCTGCGGTAAAGGTTACGCGCGGTCGGTCCCATGCGCGTACGAAGCGGCCACCCCAGCCTCCCGCTCCGGGTTGCGCGCGATTGGCTCCCATGACGTAGGCGAGCGAAGGCGTGTCGCCCATCTTGATCTGCGGTGCGATGGACGTGAAATAGTCGCCGAGCGCGCCCATGCCTTTTACATGCTGATGGACGAATGCGGCGTTGCCAAGGTCGCCGGATTGGTCTCCGCCGCTGAACCAGCCGCGATAGGTCGAGTTGTTTTCGATGATCCAGAGGTCCGGATGTTCGCGCGCAATATAGTCGTAAGCGCTGGTGGACCATTTCTTGTTTGGCCCGCCGATCATATAGACCCGCAGTTTGCCTTTGATGCCGGGATCGTCGTGCAGCGCCTGGGCCAGGTCCTCGAAACCACCCCACAGCAACACCCACAAGGGGCGCGCGTCGTCCCGGCGCGCCTGCTGGATGATCCATGTTGATCCTTCCGTCGGTTCGCCCCAGCCGAGCGGCCCGGCCAGGTCGGACCCGCCTTGCTTTGCGATGCTGCGCAGCCTGTCCGGAGAAGGATAGCGCGGCGACCAGGTCTTGAGCTGAGGGTAGTCCTTCTCGTAGACGGATATGATCGACATCAGATGCCGCTTGCGGTTGCGGCCTTCGCCCCATGGCGACGCAATCAGGCCCTCCAGGTCGATGTCATCGCTATACAGCAGCAGATGGACCAGCGACTGGAAATCATCGAAATCGGTGCCGCCAATATCGGTCGAGACGATCACCCGCGGCCGTTCGGTAGGCTGCATCGTTGATTGCCCGAGGCTGGACGCGCTTTGGCCTGCCAAGGCGGCCCCCAGCACCAGGGATGCGAGGAGTTCGCGCCGTTTCATCCTTGCCCCTTAGCGGCGCAGGTAGGGAAGGTAGCCGAGGCGGCCGGCGCCCGCGTTGGTCATGATATTGGCCTGCACGTCGCGCGCTGGCAGCGCCGTGAAGGCGTAGGGAACGCTCCATCCGACATCAGGCGAGAAGGCGCATTCCGCGAGCGGCTTGCCGTTCAACTGCGAGCCGCGGTCCAGCACCGCGCCCGGTTCGGACTTGCCGGGATTCTTCATCACGTCGCCGCAACTGCTCGCGCCTTCGATGTCGTAGGCGTTGGCGTCGACGATGATGTGGGCCTGCTTGGCGATGCCGATGCTGTACTCATGTGCGTACTCCGCGTGCTTGCGCGAGCCCTTGTGGAAGTTGTTGAACAAGTGCACCTGGCCGAAGCGCACCCTTGGCGTACGCGCGCTGACGTTGTCGAAGAAATTGTTCGAGAACGTGACGCGCAAATGGCCATCGTCGCCGGTGGCGCGGTCGCTGCTCCCGACCAGCGTGTTCTTCTCGTGCAGCGCAAAATGGTTGTACGACACCGTGACGAAATCAGACCCGGAAGTGATGTCGAGCGCGCCATCGTGGCATTGCTTCAGCATGCCGTTCTCTTTCGGTGACTGGCCATCGGTGCGAGGCGCATCGGTGAAGCTGTTATGGTCGATCCAGACGTGGTGCGAACCTGTGACAGTGATGCCGTCGTACAGCGAATTCCAGTTGCCGTGCGGACCATCCTGCGGGTCCCATTTCGGCTCCGGATCGCAGGGATTGCTGATTGACAGGTTACGGATAATGACCTGGCTCACATTGCCGGCCACGAGGCTGGTGTTGACGAAGCCGGCATCTTCGCCAAGCCCGATCAGCGTGGTATTGGAGGGCAGCCGCACCACGCCGACTTTGGCGCCATCGGCCATGTCGAGGGTGCCGCGCACCTGGATAATGCGCGCATCTGCAGATGCGGCCACTGCGGCCCGCAGTTCAGCCGGAGTCGTCACCGTATGCACGTTGGCAGGGGAAGCCGCCGCGCCGCCATGCGTGCCGCCTTGCTCGCCGGCCCAGCCATCGGCAGGCGCCCGCTCGCGCGCCGCTTGCCGCGAGGTCTCGGCAGGATCGGTCAGCGGGCCGAGGGCAGGGAATAGCCGCAGCAGTTCGCGCGCAGCCATGTCGCCGAAGAAGCGGCCGCCTTTCGGCCCGAGGTGGGTGTAATCGAAGCCAGCGCCCTTGGCCTGGGCCAGTGTGTCCGCTTCCGCCGGCCCCATTGCCTGGACGGCTGCCAGCGACAGCGCATTGAGGTCCAGCACTGCCACGCCTTCGCGCTGCGCCACGTCGCGCGCCGCTGTCGCCCAAGGCGCCAGGTCGTTCCACACGTAGCCGTTGCGGAAGCTGCGGCGGGTGAGTGACGTCACAATGACGGGCACGCCGCCGGCGGCCTTGACGTCGGCAACGTAGCGGGCCATGTTTGCAGGGTATTCCGTGACCAGGTCCGTCGAGCGGCCAGGTTTGCCTGGCTGGTCGTTATGGCCGAATTGCATCAGCACGTAGGTCTTGCGAAAGCCACTACCGTCGCGCAGCAAAGCCTGCACCTCGTCCCAGCGGCCCTCGGCGCGGAAGGAGCCCGAGCTGCGGCCGTTCTTCGCGAGATTGAGGCAGGTGGTGTCAGGACGTTGGCGCCGGCACAGGTAATCGCCATAGCCGCCGCCACTGGCGACGGTCGAATCGCCGACCAGGATGATGCGGTCAGCCGCATAAGCAGGCATGCTGGCCGCGAGGGCCAGGGACAAAAGGATGTGACGCAGCATGAGGCTCCCCCTGAAGTTCACCTCATTCTATTTTGGCCTGACCGCACATGCAAGTGGTCAGGCCAAATAATTTTAGCCGCGTGAGAAGGTCTTGGTAACGCGTTCCAGGTGGGCGCGCATGGCCTGGCGCGCGCCGGCTGCATCGTGTGCCGCGATGGCCGCCACGATATTGCGGTGGTCGTCCAGCGTGTTCTTGCGCAGTTCTTCCGTCTGGAAGTGCTCTTTCAGCTTGTGCCACATGGTGCCGCGCTGGTTCCACAGCGTCTCGACCACGCCCACCAGGGCCGTGTTGCCGGTCGCGCGTGCAATCGCCAGGTGGAAGTTGCGGTCAGCCTGTTCGTTGGTGGCGCGGTCGGCGTGGTGCTGCTCCATCTCGGCTGCAGCGCGCAGGATCGCATCGATCGCGGAGTCGGTCGCCATCTTCGCTGCGATGGCGGCGACTTCGGATTCGATCAGGCGGCGTGCTGCCAGCACCTCGAATGGCCCTGGGCCGCCTTCCGCCACGTCGGAAGGGGCGGAGGCTTTTTCGCTGACGTAGACGCCCGAACCGCCCCGCACTTCGACAATGCCGGACAGTTCCAGCGCGATCAGCGCTTCGCGCAGCGAGGCGCGGCTGACACTCAGTTTCGCCGCCAGGTCGCGCTCGGCCGGCAAGCGGGTGCCGGGCTTGATGTTCTCTTCGCGGATCAGGTCCTGGATCTTGGTTGCGACCACGCGATACAGCCGTTGTTCGGCTGCTGGATTCGGCTCCGTTGCAACGATTTTCTTGTTCATGCGGCCAGGGCCTTCTNTATATGGGTTGGTCGCCCGATTTTAATTTGGTCCGGCCAATTTCGCAAGAAAGCAACAGNCGCCAAAATGCCAAGATATCTCTGATAAGATGTCTGACATCTTTTTCGCATGTATAATGAGGGCCATGACTATCCTCCCTCGCAAGCGACACACCCTGGCCCAGGGCGTGGTCGAACAGATCAGCGGCAGCATCAACAGCGGCGTGNTGAAACCCGGCGACAAGCTGCCGACCGAATCGGCCATCATGGAGCAGCATGGCGTCAGCCGCACCGTGGTGCGCGAAGCGATTTCGCACCTGCAGGCGGCCGGGCTGGTGCAAACGCGCCACGGCATCGGCACCTTCGTGCTGGAGAAGCAGCGCAATAGCGGCGGCCTTGGCATCGACGCCGAAAGCATCGTCACCGTGCGCGATGTGCTGGCCATCCTCGAACTGCGCATCAGCATGGAAACCGAAACCGCAGGCCTGGCCGCAACCCGCCGCAGCGACGAGCAAGTGGCTGAACTGGCGCAGGCGCTGGCCGATATGCGACAGGCGATGGAGCAGGGCCGTGCCTCGGTGGAAGCCGACCGCCGCTTCCACCTGGTGATCGCCAAGGCTACCGGCAACCGCTATTTCGTCGACATCCTCGGCCAGCTTGGCCAGGCGATCATTCCGCGCGCCCGCGTCAATACCGCCAACCTGGCGCAGGACCGTCCGGCGGACTACCTGGAGCGCGTGCACCGCGAACACGAAGACATCTTCCGCGCCATCCAGCGCCAGGACCCGGAAGCGGCCCGCGCTGCCATGCGCACCCACCTCTCCAATTCGCGCGAACGCCTGTTGCAGGCCCAGCAACGTTTCGAAAACGCCGCATAAAAATGGGGTACGTCCCCATTTTTTCGCTTGCGTTCGTTTAAACTAGGTTGTACGATGACTTACAACTGAGCTCGCGCTCGATTCGTGCAAAAACCACACTTAGGAGTCAACGATGTCCATGTCCCCGCAAGAACTCAAGAAAGTCATGTCGTCCGGCCTGCTGTCCTTCCCGATCACCGACTTTGATGCCGAAGGCAACTTCAACGCCAAAACCTATGCCGAACGCCTGGACTGGCTGGCTCCCTACGGCGCGAGCGCACTGTTCGCCGCCGGCGGCACCGGTGAGTTCTTCTCGCTGACCGCTCCCGAATATTCGCAGGTGATCAAGGTTGCCGTGGAAAGCTGCCGCGGCAAGGTGCCGCTGCTGGCCGGTACCGGCGGCCCGACCCGCCAGGCCATCGCGCTGGCGCAGGAAGCCGAGCGCCTGGGCGCCGACGGCCTGCTGCTGCTGCCGCACTACCTGACCGAAGCAAGCCAGGACGGCCTGATCGAACACGTGGCACAGGTTTGCGCTTCCGTGAAAATCGGCGTGATCGTCTACAACCGCGCCAACTGCCGCCTGAACGCCAATTCGCTGGCCATCCTGGCCGAGCGCTGCCCGAACCTGATCGGCTTCAAGGACGGCGTAGGCGAGATCGAACTGATGGTGCAGATCTATCGCAAGCTGGGCGACCGCTTCTCCTACCTGGGCGGCCTGCCGACTGCGGAAGTGTATGCCGGCGCTTACAAGGCGCTGGGCACCCCGGTTTATTCCTCGGCCGTATTCAACTTCGTGCCGAAGCTGGCGATGGACTTCTACCACGCCACCGCTGCCGGCAATACCGCCGAAACCGACCGCATGCTGGATGAATTCTTCCTGCCGTACCTGGACATCCGCAATCGCAAGGCCGGTTATGCCGTGTCGATCGTCAAGGCCGGCGCCCGCCTGGTTGGCCACTCCGGCGGTCCGGTGCGTGCGCCGCTGACCGACCTGACCGCGGAAGAAGACGCCATGCTGCTGGCCCTGATCAAGAAGCAAGGTGCCCAATAATGCAGATCACCGGTGAAATGATCATCGGCCAGCAACTGGTGCGCGGCGCTGCCGGCACACTGCTGGCCTTTAACCCGGCCACAAAGGAAAACCTGCAGCCTGCGTTCGGCCAGGCCGACCTGACGGACGTGGAGCGTGCCTGCGCGCTGGCAGAACAGGCTTTCGACGCCTACCGCGCCACCACGCCGGAAGTGCGCGCTGCCTTCCTGGAAGCGGCCGCCAACAATATCGACGCGCTGGGCGCCACCCTGACCGAACGTGCCATGGCCGAAACCGGCCTGCCGCAAGCCCGCCTGGAAGGTGAGCGCGGCCGCACCGTCAACCAACTGCGCCTGTTTGCAAAAGTCGTGCGCGATGGCCACTGGCAGCACGCCACGCTGGACTCCGCGCTGCCGCAGCGCACGCCGCCGCGTCCCGACCTGCGCCTGCGCAAGATCGCCATCGGCCCGGTTGCCGTGTTCGGCGCTTCCAACTTCCCGCTGGCGTTCTCGGTCGCCGGCGGCGATACCGCCTCGGCTCTGGCCGCCGGCTGCCCGGTCGTGGTGAAGGCGCACGCCGCCCACCCCGGCACGTCGGAACTGGTGGCGCGCGCCGTGCAGAAAGCGGCAGCCGATTGCGGCATGCCGGAGGGCGTGTTCTCCATGATCCACGGCGATGGCCGCGTGGTCGGGCAGGCGCTGGTCGCCAACGCATCGATCAAGGCTGTCGGCTTTACCGGTTCGCGCCAGGGCGGCACTGCCCTTGATGCGCACTGCCGCCGCGCGCCACGAGCCGATTCCGGTTTACGCGGAGATGAGCAGCATCAACCCGGTCTTCATGCTGCCTGCCGTGCTGGCATCGAATGCGGAAGCGCTGGGCGCCGCCTTCGTCGAATCGCTGACCATGGGCGTGGGCCAGTTCTGCACCAACCCGGGCCTGGTGATCGGCGTTGCCGGTCCTGACTTCGACCGCTTCGCTGCCGCTGCCGCCGCCGCGCTGCAGCCGAAGGGCGCAGGCACCATGCTGACCGCCGGTATCCACAAGGCTTATGAGTCCGGCGTTGGCCGCCTGTCCGATGTTTCCGGCGTCAAGCTGCTGGCTCTCGGCCAGGAGCAGGGCGCAGGCTGTGCCGCGCAAGCTGCACTGTTCCGCGTCGATGCGGAAACCTTTGTCGCCAGCCACGCGCTGCAGGAAGAAGTGTTCGGTCCGGCTTCGGTGCTGATCGCCTGCCGCGATGAAGCGGAAATGCTGCGCCTTGCGGCAAGCCTGGAAGGGCAGTTGACCGCCACCGTGCATTGCACGGCCGACGATCATCCGCTGGCAGGCAAGCTGCTGCCGACGCTGGAGCGCAAGGCTGGCCGCGTGCTGTTCAATGGCTTCCCGACCGGCGTCGAAGTGTGCCACGCGATGGTGCACGGCGGCCCGTTCCCGGCCACTTCGGACACCCGCACCACGTCCGTCGGCGCCACGGCCATCGAGCGTTTCCTGCGTCCGGTGAGCTACCAGAACGTGCCGGCGGCCTTGCTGCCGGCCGCACTGCAGGACGATAATCCACTGCGCCTCGCACGCATCGTGGATGGGGAGCTGCGCACGGCAGTTTGATAAAGTAGTACGGCCGGGGGAGACACCGGCCGCTTTCGATATAAGAAACTATGAATCAGCCCAACCCGCAAGCCGTCGGCCAGGCAGCCGAACCGGCCGCCGCCATCGGCAAATACCGCTGGACCATCTGTGGCCTGCTGTTCTTCGCCACCACCATCAACTACCTTGACCGCCAGGTGCTGTCGCTGCTGGCGCCCGCGCTGTCGAAGGAATTCGGCTGGTCGAATTCCGATTACGCCAACATCGCCGCCGTGTTCCAGTTCGTGTACGCGATCTCGATGCTGTTTGCCGGCCGCGTGATCGACAAGATGGGCACGCGCCGCGCTTTCGTGCTGGCCATCGTGGTGTGGTCGATCGGCGCCATCCTGCACGCTTATTCGGTGGGGATCGGCACTTCGTTCTCCAACATCCTCGCTGCGGTAGGCATCGCTGCCGTGCCGGTATCGGTGGCCGGCTTCATGGTAGGCCGCGCGGTGCTGGCGCTGGGCGAAGCGGGCAACTTCCCGGCCGCCATCAAGGCTACCGCCGAGTATTTCCCGAAGAAGGAGCGCTCCTTCGCCACCGGGATCTTCAACTCCGGCGCAAATATCGGGGCGATCCTGGCGCCGATCACGGTGCCGCTGATCGCCGAGGCCTGGGGCTGGCAATCGGCCTTCATCATCATCGGCGCCATCGGCTTTATCTGGATGGGCTTCTGGCTGTATTTCTACGAAACACCGGCCAGGCAGAAGCGCTTGTCGCGTGCGGAACTCGATTACATCAACAGCGATGCGGCCGACGCTCCGGCGGCAGCGCCGGCAGATGCGCCGCGCAAGGCGTCCTGGTTCAAGCTGCTGGCCTACCGCCAGACCTGGGCTTTCACGGTCGGCAAATTCCTGACTGACGGCGTGTGGTGGTTCTTCCTTTTCTGGCTGCCGAAATTCATGTCCGCGCAATATGGCGTGTCGGCCACCGAAATGGTGATTCCGCTGGCCGTGCTGTATTCGATGACCATGTTCGGGTCCATTGGCGGCGGCTGGTTCCCGACCTTCTTCATCAACCGCGGCGCCAGCGTCTACCACGGCCGCATGCGCGCCATGCTGACCATCGCCTTCTTCCCGCTGGCAGTGCTGCTGGCGCAGCCGCTTGGCTACCTCGGCATCTGGGTGCCGGTGATCCTGATCGGCATCGGCGCTTCGGCGCACCAGGCCTGGTCGGCCAACCTGTTCACCACCGTGTCGGACATGTTCCCGAAACACAGCGTCGGCTCCGTGGTCGGCATCGGCGGCATGGCCGGCGGCCTGGGCGGCGTGCTGATCACCAAGGTGGCCGGCAAGCTGTTCGACTACTACAACGCGCTGGGCCAGATCCAGACCGGCTACATGATCATGTTCACCTTCTGCGCACTGGCCTACCTGCTCGCCTGGTGCATCATGAAGGCGCTGGTCCCGGCGCACAAGGAAATCACTGACCTCTGATGGAAAAAGTAAGCGGTGTTCATTGCACGGTGGGTGAAAGCCCCACCTGGCACGCAGGCGAAGGCGCCTGGTATTGGGTTGACATTCCGGCGCGCCGCATCTGGCGCCTCGATTACGCCAGCGGCGCGACCCGCTTCTGGGAGGCCCCGGAGATGGTGGCCTGCCTGTCGCCCGCCGCGCGCGGCGGATTCATCGCAGGCATGGAGACCGGCATCTTCCACCTCGTGCTGCAGGATGACGGCAGCGTATCGGCGGAGCGCCTGGCTGCGCCGCCAGCGCCCGAGCTGGGCCAGGGCATGCGCTTCAACGACGGCCGCTGCGACCGGCAGGGACGCTTCTGGGCCGGCACCATGTTCATGGACATGGCGGCGGAACGCGCGGTCGGCCAGCTCTATCGTTATACCGCCGCGGAAGGGCTGTCGGCCCCTTACGTGTCCGGCATGCTGACGCAGAACGGCACAGCGTTTTCTCCGCGCGGCGACGTGATGTACCTGTCCGACTCGCATCCCAAACGGCGCATGGTATGGGCTTTCGATTACGACACTGCCACTGGCACGCCACACAACAAGCGCATCTTCCTTGACCTCGGCACGCAGAAGGGACGCCCCGACGGCGCTGCGGTCGACGCCGACGGCTGCTACTGGACCTGCGCCAACGATGGCGGCCTGCTGCAGCGCTATACCCCGGCAGGCGTTCTCGATCGCGAGATCGAACTGCCGTTCGCCAAGCCCTCGATGTGCAGTTTCGGCGGCCCCGACCTGTCCACCCTCCTGGTCACCTCGATCGACCCTGGCAACGTCGCGGACGGCTGGCCCGGCAGCGTCTTGCTGCTGCGGCCTGGCATGCAGGGCCTTGCTGAAACTCTGTGCAATTGAGTGACATGTTGCAAATTTGGTGCAGGTAAAGTTTCCTTTTTGTTAATTTGAATGCATACTTTGTATTTTTAATAATTTAATACAAAGTATGAAGCTTCTCGCTCTGCCAGCCCTGTTTTTGGCCATGGCTGCACCGGCATACGCTGGCATCACAACTGCATTGACCGCCACTTCGGGTAAACATTGGAGTGCCGCTTTAGACCGGGACTTCAGTTTCGATGACGCGGTTCTCAAGCCCTTCGACGTGACGGTGCGCTCCAGCCTTCTCCCGCTGTTTTTCGGATGCAGCAACAGCTACCGTGCGACCGTACATACTTCGTACTGCTCATTCGAGGAACAGTCGGATTGGCAGTCGCCTTACGAACTGGAGTATCTGGACCGCCTGGAACACCAATACCCCATGTTCCGGGACCTCACTGTCCTGCTCAGAGTGAACANTGACGGCAGTTACCGGGGCTACTTCGGCTTCATGCGCGTGATGGAGGACTTCAAGCAAGATGCCATCGGCCACCTTCACGACGTGGTCACCACGCGTTATCAGTTCAACTTTGAAGGTTCGGGGATGGCATGGGACACAACCATGGATACGGCCGTTGCGCAACAGCTGTGGCAACCGCAATCGATGCGCGGCTCTTATTGGAGCGATTGGACACGCTACCAAGCCAATCCGCTCACTGGCGAGGAAACTGAACTCGAAAGTGACGGCTGGACTGGCACTCTGAAAGCGGCGGCAGTTCCCGAGCCTGCGGCACTGGGGCTGTTCGGGATCGGCCTGGCGGCCATCGCAGGACTGCGCAGGAGAAAGCGCAGCCAGGTTACCTGCGCATGACTAGTGCGAGGCGCGATCGATCATGTTTGCGCCTTCCGCGCAAGTGAGTGGCAGAAGGCGGCGCTGGCCTCATCAGACGGGAAGCACGATTCGACGTGCAGTTCTTCCAGCGTGACGTCGCGCGGGGTGCCGAAGGTGGTGATGGTGGAGAAGAATGCCACGCGCTGGCCGTCGCGCTCGAATACGGT
>Ga0055526_1001633_pt1 | contig 15745 bp, 12 predicted proteins | sample AraplaCol_mMF_r2_FD_55013 | JGI IMG/M metagenome (GOLD analysis project Ga0055526, IMG submission 55013) | Arabidopsis root microbial communities from North Carolina, USA - plate scrape MF_Col_mMF_r2 | ecosystem: Host-associated > Plants > Roots > Endosphere | place: USA: North Carolina... | reverse complement strand
AGATCGTTGCCGAGGCGATCTGTGCGACGGAGGCGAAAACCGCCGCCATACCGATCGCCCGGTTTTCACGGTTCACCAGTTTGCTCCGAGCCGCAGCCTTCAGCAGGCTATAGAGGAAGAGCAGGAAGAGAGCAGTGCCGGTAAGGCCGACATTCGACAGAAGGGCTGCGGCGAAGCTCGATGCCCGCACCGTACCGAGCCCCGCTCCGAAGGTAGCCGTTTCGATGAAGGAGATCAGCGCCAGCGTGTTCCAGGCGGTTCGTTCTTCGCCGGATTGGGATTCGAGCTTGTTGGCAACTGTTGCATTCGCCAGGTCGCCGATGGCGTTCCAGGCACTCGGGATCAGCGCCACGGCCATGATCAGACAGGGCACCATAAGCAGCATGATCAAAAGGAAGGTTGCATAGGGACGAGTCGCCTGGCCGCTCAGAAGGCGCCTCAGGCTGAACANCACTGCAACGACGATCATGAAGAGACCNGCGGCATAGGCGGTCGTCGAGGTGCAGAGGATNACGGTGAGGCCGACCGATATCGTCGCAAAGCCGGTGAAACGGCTCGGAAAGCGCTCAAGCCACAGGATGAGTGTGAAAGAGAAGAAGACCAAGGCGGCTGCACCGTAGGCGCTAGCCTCCGGNAAGGAGCCGACGATGCGCTTGAAGCCGCCGATCACCTCGGCCGTNTGCATCGTGTAGTTGGCGTTTCGAATGAAATCGAGCAGGTCGGGCTGGCCGATCGTGAAGGTCGCAATATCGACGAGGGCGAAACCCAGGCAGATGAGCGCCGTAACGATGAGCTGGCGGGCAATGAANCGTCCATGTCCAAGCCGGGCAAAACCACAGACAATGGCGAAGCATATGAGATCGCCNAGCAGGTAGACGGACTGCGTGAGATTGGAGGAACCCGGCGCCAGCGGCGATGCCATGATCGACATCAAGCCGGAACTGCTGCGTGCGGATGAATACACCAATGTCGCGCCGGCGAAAATACGCGGCAGGAAGAAGGCCGATACCGCAGAAAACAGGACATAGGCAGCAAACCAGAAGCCGGGGCCGGGATAGGCGAGACTTGTCAGCGCCGCCTGTTTCTGGCGCGGACGCAGCAGCACACCGATCGTCACGAACAGCAGCAGGAGATGGCTCGGCTGAATGCTGCTGCCGCCGAGGGCGGGAAGCTGGAAGGCTGCGGCCGCGCCGAGCAGCGTGGAGATGCAGAGCGCCGTGATCGCAAAGCGGAATCCATAATAGACGAGCGCCAGGCCAAGCAGGAAGACGAGGAAGCCGATCGGTTCAATTGTCATGCAGAAACCTCCGAGCCGGGTCGAAGACTTTCCATAGATGCGGACATGAACTCAATTCCGACGCTAACAGGCATATTCCTACCGTGGTCTCCTAGTTCGATCCCGTCTGCGGTACCCATTCCGGACGGGGCGCATCGCTTCGGGCTACATTGGGAACGAGGGCGCCGGCCGGCTGCTGAGGCTGCGACGCCGCAGAGGAGGCATCCGCGGCTGCCTCGACGCCGATCTCGATGATGTCGTGCGGCAACAGGGCCGTGTTCTCGTCTGCGACGATATTGCTGTAACTACCATCCTCGTTGCGACGGACGATCTTGAAGTTCTTCTTCGTCGTTCCGAGCAAGGTCGATTCCGCGCCCATGCGGGCGAGTTCCGCACTGTATCCGGCCTGGTCGCCGAGCAATTGCGCCACCTGCATGTCGATCCCTGCCTTGTTGATGGCGAGGCTGATCGTGTTCAGCTCCTGCTGGTTTTCGGCATTGCGCTTGTTGATGACATCAGCCTTTTCTCGCTGGCTCTCGTTCAGGCCCTGACGGGATTTGGTGAGTGCGATCTCCAGATCCAGCAGTTCGCTCTGAGTTTCGGCCAAGCTCCGATCGACGGAAAATTGGCGGGTATTGCTGGTCAAGCCCTTGCTGACGAGGCTGTTGACGTTGTTTAGCTCCTGCTGTGCGAGATCGATCTGCCGCTTCTGGGAGACAACCTTGGCTTCGAGAGACTGGATTTCCTGGGTGTAGAGACGGCTCAGATCATCAGCCGCCTCGACCTTGCTGTTGGTCTCGACAGCTCTCAGGCGCATCAGGTTTAGTTCCTCTGCCTTGAGCTTGCCTATGTCGGGCACACCGCCGATCTCCGAGGGAATGTCGAAATCGGGCTGACCGGCAATCTCGGCCCGCAGGCGCGCAGCGCGCATCAGGAGATCGCGGCGGTTCAGGACGGCTGTGCGATAGTCGCCGGCTGCCTGAATGCGGTCCCTGTCATAGTAGCTGCTCTCGTCACGCGCCCGCATATAGCCGCCAGCAATGCTGACGGCTTTCATGACAGTCATGTTGGCCTCGAAGGGATAGCGTCCCGGCCGCTCGATGCTGCCGTTGACGAAGATCGGCGCATGCTGGTCGATCTCGACAGCGATGAAAGGCCTTCCGGGAAGGTCGGCCTTTTCAGCCAACGCGTCAGAAATGGTCTCCGACAATTGCTCCGTCGTCTGGCCGGATGCCCTGATCTGACCGGCAATCGGGATCGACAGATTGCCGGCATCATCGACGTTGTAGGTTCCGTCGAGAGCTTCCCAGCTCGCATATTTGGAGTCGGTGGAACGCCATTCCACGACTCGAAGCTTTATTTTGTCCTCGGGAACGAGCGTGTAGTTGTCGGCATGGGCGGCAGTCCATCCCAGCAGGCAGGTGAAGACGGCGGCAAGGCCAGCGAGCGTAAGACGATCAGGGAAAGACATGAGCCTCATGGCGTCTGTTACCTCCGTTTTGCCGCGATGGATGGCGAAGACATCTCGCGATTTGAGGACTGGCTGAGTTCAAGGATGCGCATGGGTGATGCGCGCCCCATCAGAAGGTCGGACAAAGCCAGGAAATTGCCGTTCAGTCGGCCACGACGGTCAACTGCGCGATCATTGAGCAGGGTGCCGCGGGCGTTGGCCAGGATATTGCGGCCGATCTGCGCCAGAGCACGGGTCATGGACATCGTGCCCTTGCGCAGCAGNTGCACGGGATTTGCGACTTGCGAATAGCCGAGCCTCTTGCCGGGCTGGCGTCCGGACTTGACGCCGAGATGTACGCCGCAAGCGCCTGAAATACGCACCGACCGTCCGTAGCGCGCTATCGACCGGCTGAAATCGACATCCTCCAGCCAGCCATAGAGCGGCAATTCTTCATCGAAAGCGAGCCCGTGACCGAGAATTGGCGCNAGCCGAACCGCCATGTTGCATCCGTAGGCGTTATAGACTTCNGTCACCTGCTCGTCTCTTTCGCTTGCGGTCTTGATGACATGCATGGCTTCGGACTGGGTCAGCCCCTTGCCGAGAATNCCGTCAGCCAGNACGTCGCCGGTCGCGATGACCACATCCGGGTTGTCGGCGAAGACCGCCGCCATGCGTGGAATGTAGCCAGGNGCCGGAATGAAGTCGTCGTCGAGGAAGATCAGCACATCCATGTCCGCACCGGCGGCTTCGATAATCCGGTTGCGCTGGCAGGTCAGGCCACGGGGGCCGGCCATCAATTCCACGCCCTTTCGATTGGCAAGTCCGGCAGCGTCATCCAGGTTGGGGACGCAGACGATGATGCGCTCCGGGTGAGGCTGAAGACCCTCNATATAGGTTACCGTCTCCAGNAGCGTCGCAGGCCGGCCGGCCGAGGCAATGCCGACGGCGACCTTCAGCTTTGCTGCTTGTGGGGTCGGAGCCATCATATCTGAACACTCGATGGTGTGTTGTTGACGATCGCACCGAGGATTTCGGCACCGACATTGCGCATGCTGTCGATGACGCGAACCGTCTCGTCAATCGACGTGCGGCCGTAAGAGGTTACAACGAGAACACCGTCCAACTCCGGAGCGAGCGCGTTTGCGTCCGGCGACGAGGTGAAGGCGGAGATATCGACAAAAATGGCGTCGAATTCCTTTTTCAGATCGTTGAAGTTGAGCTGGGTGCGACGCGAGCTCAGACGGACGGCGGGCGTCACGGCACGGACCTTGCCGAGAGGCAGGAATTTCAATGTCGGCGTCAGCGACAGGGTGGCGGTGCGGATCGCCTCGACATTGTCGAGCACGTCGATCAGGCCAGCCGAACTGTTCGGCGCAATGGACTTGCTCAGGGAAGACTTTGTCGCCGCGGCATCGATCAGCAGGGTGCGCGAACCGGATATTGCCGAGAGCACGGCGAGCTCGCAGGCGATGGTGGATGCGCCGCCGCCCGGGTTGACGGCCACGATACCGATTACCACGCGCCGTCTGCGGCGGAAGCCGGTGACAGTCGCCCCAAGCTCGGCCATTCCTGGGATCATCGGATAGGCGACGGTGCCGCTGTCGTTGGACGTAGACAGCGCCGCCGCGCGGCTCGTCCTCTTCGCGCGTCCGAGAGGTGTAACGAAAGAGAGGCCCGTCGCATGCGAGAGCTGCTGGGTGCGCATGATGCGCCGGTCGCTGACATGGCGGATCATGGCGAGGCCGAGGCCGGAACCGGCGCCAACCACCAGGGCGAAGGCAAGGATCAGCGAATTGTTCGGCTGCGCCTTGGAGAGTGGCGAGGTCGCCCGCGAAACGATGGTCGCGTCGGAAACCGGATAGGAGATCCGCTGCTTGGCCTCNGTATACTGCGTCAGGGTGTTCTCGAAGAGGGTGCGCCGGGCGTCGGTCGCGCTCTGCAATTCAGCGAGCTTGAACTGGTCGCGCGGATTGGCCTTGAAGGTTGCCAGCGCGCTCGCGGCATCGGCGAGCCCACGCTGCTGCTCGTTGACGAACTGCTCTAGCCATTCACTGTATTGCTGGGCGGCAGCGGCCTTCATCTGCACATTCTTGCGGATATATTGCTGGGCAACCGCATCGGCGATCTCGACCGCTTTTTGCGGGCTGGATGCGGATGCGGATATTTCGAGGATTGTCGACTGACCGATGCGGCGCATCGCAACTATGTTGCGCAGACGCGCGATCGCCCGGTCGATTCCCGCCTCTTCCTGGTTTGCACTGGCAGGCTGGGCATTGTCCGAGGTCGCATCTCCCTGTGCAGTCCGGGGCTGAGCGGCGTCGAGATTGCCGGTCAGCCAGTCCTTGACCTTATCCTGCAGGGAAAGGGTCTGATTGGAGAAGGCCGGATCGTTGGCAAGGTTCAGCGAGCTGGCGGCCCCGCCAAGGACATCGCTCGACTTGGCTATTTCAAGCTGTGCATCGATGAAGGCGTCTTCGGCGAAGGCTCTTTGGGCGTCCGAACCGTTCACCTGCGGGAAGACCATCAGCTGGGTACTGGCCACATAGGTCGGTTTGGCGATGAAGAGATAGGCGGCAGCAAGGGCAAGGAAGACCATGGTGGTAAATACAATCCACGGCCAACGCATCCTGACGAAAAAGGACATGTCCCGCAGTGTCAACGACGAACTACCGCTGGCGGTGGCCGGCAAGGATATCGGGGCGACGCTACTGAAGACGTGATTTGAGTTCATAGTGTCCTGATCCAAAGGGCAAGAGTATCTTCTTCATTGATATCCAGCTGGTGCGCGTGGCCCTGTCGGGCCACACGGCGTCCCGGCTGGATCAGTAGCAGCCGCGCTGCGAGAACAGGGCGGGAACGGTCTTTGCGATGATGATGAAATCGCGCGCGAGCGACCAATGACGGACATATTGGACATCAAGCGCGACACGGTGTTCATAGCTCACATCGTTGCGGCCGCTGGTCTGCCATTGTCCCGTCAGGCCTGGCCTAGCGGCCATATAGCTCGTGACATGCTCGCCGTAGCGGGCGAGTTCTTCTGCCGTCACCGGCCGGGGGCCCACGATGCTCATTTCGCCCCGCAAGATATTGATGAGCTGCGGAAGCTCATCAATGCTGGACTTCCTCAGGATTTCGCCGACAGCGGTGATGCGCGGATCGTTCTTCAGCTTCCGTGTCGTTTCCCACTCGGCCCGCGCTGACGGGTTGGCGCGCAGCAGCTCGGCGAGCCTTTCGGCGGCGTCGGTCTTCATGGTGCGGAACTTGAGACAGCCAAAGGCGGCGCCCCCATATCCGATACGCGTATGCGAATAGAAGACTGGCCCCTGGTCACTCAACTTTACGATGAGTGCCGCGATGAGCATCAGAGGCGACAGCAAAACCAGAGCAGCGGCTGCCAATACGATATCAACTGCCCGCTTGGATGCTTTGCCGACCACATGAGGCCGCGATACTCTGCGAGGATTGTTATTCGGCCCGGACTGGTCAACGTTCGGCCAGGATTCACGAACTTCAATACTCTGTGCTTCCCAAGTCATCGACCGACTCCAAAAGTTTAGAACCTCGTGAAGTTTGGTGCAGCGCAATGTGCTTGTCTGTGACCGCGGTCATAATGATTAGCAAATTATTTATGCTAATACTGTAATGCTACAGAGTTCTCTACGAATTCGGCGGCAGGGGATTTCTACACCCTAATTTATTCGAAAATTTAACTTATATGACGTCTTGCGCGCACGGCTTGAATAGATGAAGCCGGGCGTTGTAGCTATTTTTGGGCAATTTTAATCCCAATAGCCCCAAAAATGGGCAGGTTGGCGTAGTACTCCCCCTGAATTCGACGGATACTAGAAAAAATATAATCTACATAACTGGTGGTATTGTCACTATTATTTGAGATGCTCTTGTCATCTTCGATTGTTATTTGACTCTCAAGTTAGGACAATATAAATGATGCAGTGCAGCATCAGCTACGACCAATCTGTTTTGTTGGGGAGTTATGCGCATGGACGGAGCTACACAAACGAGAGACTATAGAGTCGCTATGGGCAAAGCGGCTATTAGCGTTGTTCCGGATACATCTCTGAACAATCGCATCTCAAGTGACGACGACTTCCCGTTCTGCCGCGCGACTGTACGCAACTTCCGTCGCGGCGAACTTATTGCTGGCGCTGGAGTCTTTGTGGACATGTTCGCTCGCGTGCAGCGCGGGCTGGTCAGTGCCAGTACGATGCTGCCGGATGGCAGGGAGTTCATCGTCGAGATCATTCCGAGGGGAGGTCTGATCGGCGAACTCGAAGTATTACGCAAGCAAATGCTGAATTTGGAGTATAGAGCCAGTTCGGATTGCGAGCTATACTTCTTCGAAGGTCGGTTGCTGCGCGAAAGGTACGCCACCGATCCGCAGTTTCAGGAGAAGGTTTTCTCGAGAACGCTTGCGCGTGTTTCCGAGCTTGAGCGCCGCATCATTTCGAACGCCGGATCCAGCCTGCAGTCGCGGCTGGCGGCGATGTTGCTGCGGTTATCTTCGGTCTACGGAAAGGACACGCCAGCCAACCGGGACGTGCTGATAATTTCGCAGAACGATCTGGCGGCGACGCTTCCGGCTTCTCGTGAAAAAGTCAACCAGTGCTTGCGGCGCCTGCGTGAATGCAAGGTGATCGACGGAGCCCAGGGCAGGATCCGTATCCTCAACCGCAAGGCGCTGGAAGCCTATGCCGACGGTGCAGCGTTGGCCAAATGATGCACTTCGTCACGATCCAGCTGCCGTCCGCAGCCGGATCGCGACCACTTCACCCCTCATGGACGGCCTAGGGGCCTAGCCGTCAAAAGCATCCATTGTGTCTGTCGTCGGAGAGCTTCTATGAACGACATCGGCCAACTGCGTCCTGATGAGAATGGGCCTGCCGTTTCGACCTTGCGGTGGCCGGCTTCCGGACGCTACGCGAAAATATGGAGAGACGGCATCGCAGCCCGCCCGGCGCTCGACCGCGTGGTCGTCATCGACGACTATTCGACGGCGAGGGGTGGGGCGACTGCACTTGCGGTACTCTCAGCGAAGCTGTTCCGCGGACTGGGCCTTGCTGTCACCTACATCTGCGGTGATGACGGCGCCAGTGAAGAGCTTGCGTCTCTCGACGTTTCTATCGTCAAGCTCAATAGTCGCGACCTCTTGAGCGCCAATCGAGTGAAGGCCTTCGCGACCGGCATTCACAATCCTGCCGCAGCCAGCATGATTTCCGCCTGGGTGCGTGCCAATGATACGCCGAGGACGGCCTATCATGTCCACGGCTGGCATCAGATCCTATCGCCGGCCGTCTTCGACGCGCTTGCGCCCGTTGCCGGCCGATGCGTCGTTCACGCACATGACTTTTTCACCGGTTGCCCGAACGGGGCGTTTTTTGATTATCAGGCGCAAGAGATCTGCCAGCGGCGTCCGCTTGGAGCGAGTTGTATTGCCACATCCTGCGACAAGCGCAGCTATGCGCAGAAACTGTGGCGGACGGCCCGCGGTGCCAATCTCTTCCGTGCCCTGAGAAGCCGTCCCGCCTTCGGCAGAATCATCCTGCTCCATGAAAAGATGGCCGAGTTCCTTGAGGGCTCCGGTTACCAGCCGGAACGGCTCATCACCATCCGCAATCCGATCGCGCCGCTGACGGCAGAGCGTGTTGCAGCGGAGGACAATGACGAGTTCGTCTTCATTGGCCGGCTGGATGAGGAAAAGGGTATCGAAGACGCGCTTGCCGCTGCGCGCAGAGCCGGAGCAAGGCTTTGTGTGATCGGCGATGGGCCACTGATGCCTGATGTCGTGGCGGCCGGCGATCATGTCCGGGCCATGGGCTGGCAGTCGCATGCCGAGATCGGTCGGATCATCCGCAGCGCAAGCGCGCTCGTGATGCCGTCCCGCTATCCGGAGCCTTTCGGCCTCGTGGCAATCGAGGCGGCACGCAGCGGCCTTCCCGTCATCATGACCAAGGGCGCCTTCCTTGCCGAGGAGATGGAGAGGGCCGGAATGGCGATCTCCTGCAACACGATGGACGAGGAAGCCTTTGCCGCGACGCTTGCGGCCTTCCGGCACATGCCGAAGGAGGATGTTCGCCTTATGAGCGAGCGCGCCTTCCGGCTGTCGCCCAATCTGGCAACAACGCACGAAGAATGGCGCGATGCTCTTCTCGCACAATACCGCAGTCTGATTCCGACACATGTAGTGCCCGAGCCGAAGGGCGAGGCAATTGTACAAGGAGCGTTCAGGTGACTGTCAAAGCAGCAAGCTCTCTCCCCGAAACAATGGCATTCCGTGGCGATGCGCCCGTCGTGGCAAGAAGCCGGGCCGCCGAAGCCGGCGGCAGGGCCGATGCGAAACCGCTTCGCGTCGCGATCGTCCACTATTGGCTGGTATCGATGCGCGGCGGAGAGAAGGTGGTCGAAGAACTGTGCCGCATGTTCCCGCAGGCCGACATATTCACGCTGGTGTACAATCCCGAACGCACCAGTGATTTCCTGAACAGCCGCAACATCCATACGTCCTTCCTGCAGAAGATTCCGCGTTCGACGCGTCATTACACGAAGATGCTGCCGCTCATGCCGTTTGCGCTCGAGCACTTCGACCTTCAGGACTATGATCTTGTCATTTCAAGCGAATCCGGTCCCGCCAAGGGTATCATCACGCGGGCGGATGCGCTTCACATCTGCTACTGCCATTCGCCGATGCGCTATATCTGGGATCAGTTTCACCTGTACCGGCGCGGCGTTTCCTGGATTGGCAAGGCAATGATGTCGCTCACGGCTCCGGTGCTGCGTGCCTGGGATGTGACGACCGCCGCGCGCGTCGATACGTTTGTTGCGAATTCCAGCTATGTCGCGGGCCGTATCCGCCGCTTCTACGACCGCGATGCCGTCGTCATCTATCCGCCGGTTGCGACCGACGATTTCGTCATCGGGCAGGGCAAGGGCGAGTTCTATCTCTATGCGGGCCAGCTCACTGCCTACAAGCGGCCGGATATTGCCGTAAAGGCCTGCACCGAAATGGGCCGCAACCTGATCGTGATCGGGGAGGGCGAGCAGGAAGCCTATCTGAGATCGATCGCTGGACCGACGGTGCAGTTTCTCGGCCATCAGCCATTCTCGGCTCTGCGTGATCATCTGTCGCGCTGCCGTGCACTGCTTTTCCCCGGCATCGAAGACTTCGGCATTCTGCCGGTGGAGGCAATGGCGTCCGGCCGGCCGGTTCTGGCCTTTGACGCCGGCGGCGCACGCGAGACCGTCTGCGCGCCGCATGTCGGTTTCCGCTTTGCCGAGCAAAGCGTGGAAGCGCTGATGGAAACGATAGCAGCGTTCGAAGCGGTCGAGGATGCGCTCGATCCGGCGGCGATCCATAACCACGCCCTAAAATTCTCCGCAGCGGTTTTCCGCGACCGCCTCGGCTCGCTTATCGACGAGCAACTCGTCAGGCATGGCTATCAGGCCGCAAGTCCCGTCAGGAAGAAAGTAAGCTGACACGCACAACCGGCCAAAGGGCCGGCAAAACCCCGGAGCGGCGGTACTGCGGCGCTCCCAGAAGAGGTTCGTTGTAGATGGCCAAGGAATAAATCGTGTCAAGCGTATCGCATAGAACGGCGACAGCAAGCATATGGACAATAAGCGGAAAATTCCTGGCACGACTGCTCGACTTCGTGAGCCTGCTCGTGCTTGCGAGACTTCTGAGCCCGGCGGATTTCGGGATCGTCGCCATCGCTACGTCGGTGCTCGTCATCGTCGAGGCGATTCTCGATCTTCCGCTCACCCAGGCGCTGGTACGCATTCCCTCGCCATCCGAGCGGATGTTTGCAACAGCCTTTACGTTGAGCCTCATGAGAGGAACGGCGATCAGCCTGTTGATGATCGTCGTCGCCTGGCCGATGGCTCTCTTCTACAATGATCCGCGGCTTTTTCCGCTGGTCGCCGNGATTTCGATAGCGCCGGCGATGCGCAGCGTGATCAGCCCGCGCATGGTGCTNTTCATGCAGCGCTTCGACTTCCGGCGNGAATTCGCCCTCGACCTCCTTGCCAAGGGGGCGACGCTGATCTTCAGCGTCGGTGTCGTGCTTGCGACCGACAGTTACTGGGGGCTGGCGATTGGCGCCGTTGCCGGGCCGACGACGTCTACCATCGTCTCCTATTTCTTTGCGCCGATGCGACCGAGGCTCAGCCTTTCGGAATGGAAGCATTTCCAGGATATGGTTGGCTGGAATACGGTTTCTCAGGTTCTCAACTCGCTCAACTGGCAGATGGACAGGCTGATGCTGCCGCGATTTACGAGCCTTTCCACCTATGGCGCCTTCAGCGTCGCCGACAACCTCGCGGGCATCCCCTATCAGACGTTCGTCGGCCCGCTGATGCGTCCGCTGATGGCTGCCTTTTCCAATGTCAGCGACCGGGGTCAGCAGATCACCGCCTATTTGAAGGCCACAAATGCGATCATGGTCGTGGCGGCGCCCGTCCTGCTCGTGATCATTCTTCTGGCCGAGCCGATTGTGCGAATCGTCGTTGGCGAGAAATGGATCGTTGCAGCGCCGATCCTGCAGTGGCTTTGCATCGTCAGCCTGATTGGCCTGCCGACCACTATCATGCCGTCGCTCGTCATGGTTCTCGACAAGACNCGCTATGTGGCGCTGCGGATGTTTGCCGAATTCGCAGTGAGAGCGCCGGTTACGGTGGTCGGTGTNGTGATGTTCGGGCTTGAAGGCGCCCTGGCGGCACGCGTCATCGCCGCCGTCGTCGCTTATCTNGTCTGCCTTGTCATCATGCAGCGGCTGATCGGCGTCTCGATCGGCGCGCAGCTTTACGCGTTCGTCCGTCCGCTTGTCGCCTGCGTACCGATGGTCGGCTTCCTGCTTTTGGTCCAGCCAGTTCTCGTAGCCATACCGCTCGGCTTGGAACTCGTCGTCGTCGTCGGTTTCTGCAGCATTGGCGCACTGGCGCTCTTCTGGGTTTTCTCGCTGCTCCTGTGGCAGGCCGTCGGAAAGCCAGACGGGCTCGAAGCTATTATCGTCAGAAAGATCGTACCCTGGCGAAACGGAGTCGTCGTTTCATGATTGGCTCGCAAAACCCCGCAACGGGCTCGAAATCTCCGGGAGGGAGAACAATGCGTCACTCGAAATTTGCCGGAAGATTTGCACTTCTGATCATCATCGGCCTTTTCGGTCCGCCAGGCCCCCGGCCCAGCGAAGCGGAAGAACCGCTCAATCTCGACGATTTCCAGCTAACCTTCGCCGAAGACTTCAACACGCTTGACGTTTCGGCCTGGGGCGAAAAGGGATCGCGCTGGATTGCCCACACCCCATGGAATGGTGATTTCGGCGATGCACAGTTTACCGACCCGATGGACGGTTTCCCTTTTACGGTCAATGACGGCATCCTGCGGATCGAGGCCCGGAAGGGTGCGGATGGCAAGTGGCGCTCCGGCCTACTTGCGTCGACCAATCCCAAGGGTGAGGGCTTTTCGCAGACGTTCGGTTATTTTGAAGCACGCATGAAGCTACCGCCCGGCAAGGGCGTCTGGCCGGCTTTCTGGCTGATCGGCCTCGACCGGTCCAAATTTACCTCTGAAATCGACGTGATCGAATATTATGGTCGCGCGCCCGGCGAGTTCAGCATGGGTTATCATGTCTGGCGCCCAAGCAACCAGCACACGACGGACGGTCATCTGACAAATGTGCCTGAAGGCTCGCTCAGCAGCGACTACCATACGTTTGGCGTCGATATCGGTCCGCAGAAATCGACCTTCTATCTGGATCGTCAACCGTTGTGGAGCTTCGATACGCCGCCGGAATTCCATATGCCGTTCTACCCGCTGGTCAATCTTGCGCTCGGATCGGGCTGGCCGATCGATGAAACGCCAAACCCATCCTATCTGATGGTCGACTATATCCATGTCTATCAGCGCAAGAACCTGATTTCGGCCAAAAACGATTAGGGCCCGATGGCGGTCTGCGAGCGCTTGAGCGCGTCGAGTACGATGCCCGTCAGCCGACGCGACGGGGAACTGCGCGGCCAGAGCATTCCGACCTCTCGCGGTGGAAAGGGCACGGGCAGTTCGAGGACGGCGAGGTTGAGGCCTTCCGGCCAGGGCCTTGCCCAGTCCGGCACCAGCGAGACGCCGAGCCCGTTGGCGACCATGACTGAGATTGCTTCGAGGGAATCGAGTTCCAGACGTTCAGCCGGCTTCAAACCCTGTCTTTGAAGATATTCGTCGGCAAGGCGGCCGCCCCAGTTGTTCCGGTCGTAGCGGATGAAGGGGCGGGTCTTCAGGAGTTCGTGCGGGTTCTTGCCCTGGCAATCGGCGGGGGCCACGAGAACCAGACGTTCGGCCCGCAGTAGCTCCCATTCCAATGTTTTCGGTATCGAAAAAGGTGGTTTTACAATGATTGCCGCGTCGATATCCCGATCTATCAGCCGCTGGTAGAGATCGGTCGACGGGCCTGGCAGCAGGAANACCTCGACAAGCGGCATGCTGGCGAAGACGTCGTGCAGGGCTGATGGCAGCAGTCCGGTCAGCGCGGTGGTGATGGCGCCGAGGCGAAGCTCGCCGGAGGGCAGGTCGGCATTGGCGAGGCTGCGCAGATCTCGGACCTCGGCAAGGATCCTGCGGCTCTTTTCGATAATGGCGTGGCCGGTATCGGTCGGGCGGACACGGCGGCCGACGCGGGTCAGCAGCGGCGCGCCGACATCGTCTTCCAGTGCCTGCATGCGTTGGGCCACTGCGGCAGGCGTAATGCCAAGGCGGCGGGAGGCCTCGGCCAGTGACCCAAGCTCGGCAACCAGTAGAAATGTATCGAGAAATCGCGTCTCCATAAGGATAGATTTTCTATCTTCTGAAACCAGAAAAAGCGAGATTTTTCTTCTTTTCCCGATCGCCATAATGCGGGCCAAACGGGAGTATTTGCCTTGGATATGCAATTGAACGGAAAGACCGCATTGGTGTTCGGCGCGGGTGGCGGACTGGGTGGGGCGATCGCCCGCTCGTTGGCTTCAGAGGGTGTTCGCGTTGCCGTCGCCGATATTGACGAAGGTGCTGCAACGAAGACGGCGGAAGGCATTGTTTCTGCCGGAGGAAAGGCGCTGGCGATCGGCTGGGATATTGCCGATCTCTCCGTCATCGAGGCGAGGTTGGCCGCGATAGCCGATACGTTTGGAAGCGTCGATATTCTCGTCAACAATACGGGTGGACCGCCACCGACACCGGCTTCCGGTCAATCGGCGGAAACCTGGTCGAAATATTTCGACATGATGGTGCGCTCGGTGATTGCCGTGACGGATGCCGTGCTGCCCGGCATGAAAGAGCGCGGCTGGGGCCGCGTCATTACCTCCACCTCGTCAGGCGTCGTGGCGCCGATTCCCAATCTCGGTATTTCCAACAGCTTGCGCCTGGCGTTGGTCGGATGGTCGAAGACGCTTGCACGCGAAATTGGACGTGACGGCGTCACCGCCAATATCGTGCTGCCAGGGCGTATTGCGACCGGCCGTATCACTTTCCTCGATGAACAGAAGGCCAAGCGTGAGAACCGGCCGGTCGAAGAGGTGACGGCGGAAAGCACGGCCGCTATCCCTGTCGGACGCTATGGGCGGCCAGAGGAATATGGCGACACGGTTGCTTTTCTGGCAAGCCCGCGCGCATCCTACATTACCGGCTCCGTCATCCGCATCGACGGCGGCCTCATCCAGAGCATATGAGGTGCTGACAATGTCTCTCGATCCGGCTGCCATAGAAACTCTGAAGGGCATCTCCACGGCGACGCTGACAACCGTGCTTCTGAAAAAGGGGCTCAGAAACGTCTGGATGCGCGGCACCAAGCCGCTACGGCCCGGNCAGGAGCGGGTCGTCGGTCCGGCCTTCACGCTGCGTTTCGTACCGGCGCGTGAGGATCTGGCGACGCCTGANAGCTGGGCTTCACCGATTTCTACAAGAGCGGCAATCGANGACATGCCCGAGGGATGCATTGCCGTGGTCGATGCCATGGGCGTGCAGGATGCCGGCATTTTCGGCGATATCCTTTGCGCCCGGATGATGAAGCGCAAGGTCGCGGCCCTGGTGACCGATGGCGTCGTGCGCGATCTCGAAGGCGTACTTGCGAGCGGATTGCCGGTCTGGTGCGACGGCATGGCGGCACCGCCTTCCGTCGCCGGGCTGACCTTCGTCGGCTGGCAGCAGCCGATCGCTTGCGGCGGTGTTGCGGTTTTCCCCGGCGATATCGTCGTTACAGACAAGGACGGCGCCGTGCTTATCCCGGCAGCTCTGCTGGATGCGGTGCTTGCCGAAGCGCCGGAGCAGGAGCGTATGGAAGGCTGGATCATGACCGAAATCGACCGGGGCGTACCGCTGCCCGGTCTCTATCCCATGAATGCTGAAACGAAGGCACGCTATAAGGCGTGGAAGGATGCACAATGAGCTTCGGGACTGACGCCAAGGGCGTCTATGCTATCGCAACCACGCCATTCCTGCCGGATGGGAGTCTCGATACGCCGTCGATCGACCGGCTGACCGATTTTTATCAGGACAGCGGCGTTACAGGCATGACCATTCTCGGGATCATGGGTGAAGCGCCGAAACTGGAGCCCGCCGAATCGCGGGCAATCATCCGTCAGGTTGTCGGCCGTTCAAGGGTGCCGGTTATTGTCGGTGTTTCCGCACCCGGTTTTGCGGCGATGCGTTCGCTCGCCCGCGATGCGATGGACATGGGTGCTGCGGGTGTCATGATCGCGCCGACCCCGGCGCTCCGCACTGACGAGCAGATCATCCAGTATTTCGCGCAAGCCGTCGAGGCCGTCGGCACGGACGTTCCGTGGGTGCTGCAAGACTATCCGCTGACGCTGACGGTCGTCATGTCCTCGGGCGTCGTTGCCAAGATCATATCCGACCATCCGTCCTGCCTCATGCTCAAACACGAGGACTGGCCGGGCCTGGAAAAAATCTCGAAACTGCGTGCCATGCAGAAGGCCGGCGATCTCCGCCCCTTCTCGATCCTCTGCGGCAATGGCGGCAT
>Ga0055526_1001611_pt1 | contig 15841 bp, 9 predicted proteins | sample AraplaCol_mMF_r2_FD_55013 | JGI IMG/M metagenome (GOLD analysis project Ga0055526, IMG submission 55013) | Arabidopsis root microbial communities from North Carolina, USA - plate scrape MF_Col_mMF_r2 | ecosystem: Host-associated > Plants > Roots > Endosphere | place: USA: North Carolina... | reverse complement strand
TGCCATTCTCCGACGAGTTCTACGTGTTCTGGGGCGGGCGCAGCGTCGAACAGAACTACCATGCCGCGCATGCAGGCCAGCGTTTCGCCATGGACCTGCTGGTCCTGCAGGATGGCAGTTCGCATCGCGGGGAAGGCAGCCGCAACGAGGATTACTTCTGCTTCGGCAAGCCCATCCTGGCTCCGGCAGACGGCAGGGTGGTGGAGGTGATCGACGGCGTGGCCGACAACGTGCCGGGTGAGATGAATCCCAGCCAGCCCACCGGCAACCGCGTCGTCATCGATCATGGCAACGCCGAATATTCGGTCCTGGCCCACCTGCGCCAGGGCAGTATGCGGGTAACCAAAGGGCAGGTTGTGCGCACCGGCACGCAGCTGGCAGACTGCGGCAACAGTGGAAATTCTTCCGAAGCCCACCTGCATTATCAGTTGCAGGCAGGACCCGAGTTCGGCAAGGCCACCGCATTGCCCGCACAGTTCTCCAACTACCTGGCCGATGACAAGCCGGTCGCACTGGGTGAGCCAGTGAAAGGCCAACGTATCCGCCAGGCCACCCCCGCGCCGTAGTGCGTGAGGCTAGGAGTGCTGCACCGGCCCTGATACGGAATCGCGCGTTATCAGCTGATACGCAAGCACCTGATTGACGGTAGCGCGCGCCGAAGCAGGCGCGCGCCGGATCTCCCGCAGCAGGATGTCGATGGCGGTGTCGGCCATGTCCGCCACGGGCTGGTGGATCGTGGTCAGTTCCGGCCACACCATCGTCGACGCTGACGTATCGTCGAAGCCCACCACCGAAAGATCCCGCGGCACGTCCATCCCGCGCCGATGTGCCACTGAAACCACCGCAGACGCCATGTCATCGTTGCTGGCGAAGATCGCACTCGGCGGGCGGGGCAGGGCCAGAAGATGCTCGGCCGCCTCCAGTCCGGATCGATACGTAAAGAGCCCGGGGTGCACCAGCGCCTCGTCGTACCCGATACCAGCCTCTGCCAATGCATCCCGATATCCCTGCCAGCGTTGCGCGCTGGCGGTCTGGTTCGGATCACCGGTGATGTAGCCGATGCGTGTGTGCCCGTGGCCGATCAGATGCGCGACCATCTGCTGGCTTGCATGGCGGTCATCAATGCGCACGCAGGAAACCCGGTCGCTGAACTGGCTGGATGCGATGGAGACGACCGGGACCCCCGCATTGACGAAAATGTCGACGATTGGCTTGGATTCGCACAGGGGCGGCGGAAGAATCACCCCGGCCACGCTGTCGCACAGCTGCCGAGCCGCCTCCCGCCGTGCGGTGGCGCTCAACCCATCCCAGGTGGAGATCGCCAACTGCGCCGCAGACCGGGTAGACCCGCGCAGCGCGCCGACCAGCAGCTCACGCAGGTAGCTGGAGCTGGGGTTGGTGTAGATCAGCGCGATGCAGGTGTGCTGCGCCGCCGCCAGGGCGCTTGCCGCCAGGTTGGGCCGGTAGTCCAGTGCAAGCACGCTGCGCATGACCCGTTCGCGGTTTTCCTCGCGCACGCTGGAATGGCCATTGATTACGCGCGAAACCGTCATGGCCGACACGCCCGCGTGCGCGGCGACTTCGTCAATGGTGATTGCACTGCCTTTGCGACGCACCACTTTCTGGCTGTTTTTCAAGGAAGCGTTTCCTTTGCTGCGCTGCATGATGACAACCGTGTGACCGGGTGATTAGTCTGCGCCCTGACGCGATGGTAGCGCTACCACTAAGCCAAGGTAAGGCTCAGCGGGGACCCCCCATATACCAAACGCGTGTTCTGGCAAGCCTGAAAGCGAGTTTGAGTCGCAGTGCAGCGAAAACGCACTGCGATGTTCGGTGTGGAAGACGGGCATCGCCCGTGCGTGCCCCTTGGAGGGGCGGTACATCCATTCGATCGTATGTCAGAGGGGAGAGTCATGAGCGCTTGTGCTTTCCGTCGTACCCCAGACCTGAGGGCTCACGCATGAGCCGGAAGCTGGCGAAACTTACATCCCGGGCCATGTTCACCTTCGTGGGCGGCGTCCTGGTCATCAATCCCGCATTCGCACAGGACGCCGCGTCGCCGGCGCCTGCCGCGCAGCAGCAGTCGCAGTCCCAGTCCACCCCGACCCAGCTCGACACCGTGCAGGTAACGGGTATCCGCAACAGCCTCAGCCAGGCAATGGACATCAAGCGCGACTCGGCCGGCGTAGTGGACGCGATCAGTGCCGAGGACATCGGCAAGTTCCCCGATACCAACCTCGCCGAATCCCTGCAGCGCATCACCGGCATCTCGATCGAGCGCCGTGATGGTGAAGGCGCACAGGTCACCGCGCGTGGCTTTGGCCCGCAGTTCAACATGGTGACCCTCAACGGCCGCCAGATGCCCGGTGCCGACGCGTTCGGCGCGGCGGGGCAGGTCGCCATCGGCGGTGTGGACGGCGGTACCCGCGCGTTCAACTTCGCGCAGCTGGCGGCCGAAGCAGTCAATGGCATCGAGGTCTTCAAGACCAGCCAGGCCAACGTGCCCAGCGGTGGTATCGGCGCCACCATCAACATCCTCACCGGGCGGCCGTTCGACCATGAGGGCACGGTGGCCAGCGCCGGGGCGAAGATCGTCTCCGACCAGAGCCAGCCGTTCGACAACGACATCACCCCTGAGCTTTCCGGCATCTTCAGCTACACCAACCCGGACAAGACCTGGGGCGTGGGTGTCAGCGCGAGCTACCAGAAGCGCAAGGGTGGCTCGGTGCAGGCCACCAACAACTACTGGAACATCCAGCCGTGGACCGGGACCATGCCCGGCAACCCGACNGTGACCAANGCACCGGCAATCGGCGCGCTGTACGGGCGCCCGAACGACCTGCGCTATGCCTTCGCNGATTTCGAGCGNGAGCGCATCAATGGCCAGGCGGTGCTGCAGTTCGCCCCGACCGATGCGGTGACCCTGACCCTGGACTACACCTATTCGACCAACGAGATCGAAGAGAATCGTGGCGAGCAGGGCATGTGGCTGCAGAACAGCAACTACACCGATGTGGTGTTCGACACCAGCGGTGCGGTGGCCACGCCGATCTATATCCGCGAAATCGCCGGCACCAAGGACTTCGGGCTTGAACAGCAGCGCAGCATGCAGAAGTACAAGCTGGGTTCGCTGGGCTTCAATGCCACCTGGAACATCACCGACCGCTTCAAGCTGAGCTTCGACGGCCACGATTCGAAGAACGAAAGCCGGCCGAATGATCCGCTCACCGGCGGCGGCTCGATCTTCTCCAGTATCGCCGGCACCAACAACTGCACCACCGGTCCGCAGTGCGGTGGCACCTACGTGCAGGAAATGGTGTGGAACAACGGCCTGCCGGTGGGCACGCAGGTCTGGTATCCGACCGCTGCCGATGCCATCGCCAAGACCAATGGCGTGGTCAACGGTGGGTTCGTGCCGGGCGAGATCGGCTCGCAGGTGCTGCGCATCAATTCGCAGACCCAGATCAGCGAGATCAAGCAGGGCCGCGTCGACGGTGAGTGGGCATTCGACGCGGGCCGCTTCCAGTTCGGCGTGGACACCAGCAAGCAGACCACCCACCGCATCCAGGCCGCGGAGAACTACAACACCCTGGGCGACTGGGGCGTGGCCAATGTCAACGGCGATGTGGCCAACGGCCTGATGGACCTGCTGCAGCCGGTGAACATCGTCGGCATGTTCGACGATTTCAACATCAACAGCTTCAGCGCCTGGCGCGGCGACGCCGGCCGGCTGGCGCAGTGGGCGGGGCAGTACTACGGCGCCAACCTGGGCGTGAGCCCACAGAATGCTGCCGACAACCGGGTGGAAGAGAAGACGAACTCGGCGTACATGCAGATCGAGCTGGACGGTGACCTTGGCGGCCACCGTACCAATACCCGCCTGGGCGTCCGCTACGAAACCACCGACGTGGTGTCCACCTCGATCATCGCCATTCCCGAAGGGATCCAGTGGCAGGCGAACAATGACTTCCGCGTGCTGTTGTCCGACGAGCAGCAGCCCTTCACCGAGAAGACCAGCTACAGCTACATCCTGCCGAACCTGGACTTCAGCATCGACCTGCTGGATGACCTGAAGGGCCGCATCTCGTTCGGCAAGAGCATCGCCCGTGCGCCGATCGGCAATCTGTACGCCGGCCCGACCGCGCAGCAGCCGTTCGGCTCGGTGCTGATCGACCCGTCCTCGCGGGCCAGCGGCACCGCCCAGAACCCGGCCCTGAAGCCCCTGGAATCGGACAACCTGGACCTGGCGCTGGAGTGGTACTTCGCCGATGCCAGCTATGTGTCGGTGACGTACTGGAACAAGCAGGTCGCCAACTTCATCGGCAACACCATCGTGCAGGAAAACCTGTACGGCCTGCGCGACCCCACCTCCGGACCGGACGCGCAGGCGGCGCTTGGCTTCCTGACCAGTGGGGCCTGTATCGCCCAAGTTGGCCCGGCCAACGCGGCGGCCTGCTCGGCCAATGACACCTCGCTGTTCACGGCATTGGCGCTGCTGCGCAACAACCCGGCCGGGCTGGGTGCCTACGACGGCACCGGCGCACAGGTGCTGGCCACCGAGGCGGCGTATGACCTGTATGGCACCGCGGCCGACCCGCTGTACCAGTTCAACGTCAACCGCCCCATCAACCAGAACGAGTCCAAGCTGCATGGCTGGGAGCTGGGCGGGCAGTACTTCTTCGGCGACACCGGCTTCGGCGTGCTGGCCAACTACACCATCGTCAATGGCGACGTGGGCTACAACGACGCGGGCGACCCGAACGTCGACCAGTTCTCGCTTACTGGTCTCAGCGACACCGCCAATGCCATGCTGATGTACGAAAAGTACGGCTGGTCGGTGCGCCTGGCCTGGAACTGGCGCGACCAGTACCTGATCCTGGCCAACCAGGGTTCCAGCCGAAACCCGTACTATGTGGAAGAGTACGACCAGTGGGATCTCAGCGTGGGTTACACGCTGAATGACAACTGGTCGTTCAGCCTCGAAGCCATCAACCTGACCGGTGAGGACGTGCGTTGGCGTTCGCGCACCTCGCAGATGATGGTGAAGCTGGCTGACCAGGATCCGCGTTACATGCTTGGCGTTCGTTACAGGTTCTGAACAGGCCACGGGTGCCGCTGTTCCGGCAGCGGCACCCGTGCAGGCTCCTGCAGGGATTGGACTACACATGCCGCGTTACGAAATGCTCAACAACATCGCCCACCGGGAGCTGCGTGTCGCGACCGGTTTCGGGCCCGAATTTGGCGACGCGGTAGGCATGGTGCCGGCCTACCCGAGCGAGTACGCCGAACTGCAGCGGGAATACCCGATTTTCCTGCGCAAAGACGCNNCCACCGGGGAGTGGCAGTCGGTGGTTCTGCTGGGCTTTGAACAGCACGAAAATCTATACNTGGACGACGGCCGTTGGAATGCGTCCTACCTTCCGGGGGCTGCNGCCAAGGGGCCGTTCCTGATCGGGTTCCAGGAAAACCGCATCGACGGAGCGCTNACCCGGGAACCNGTGCTGCACGTGGACCTGGACCACCCGCGCGTGAGCAGCAGCGCCGGCGAGCCGGTGTTCCTGCCACAGGGTGGCAACAGCCCCTATCTGGACCACATTGCCAACGTACTGCGCGGCATCCACGACGGCCATGCCTTTGGCGCCGAGATGTTTGCGATGCTCGATACGAAAGGCCTGATTCAACCGATCACGCTCGACGTGCAGATTGACCCGCAGAACCGGGTGGGCGTAAACGGCCTGCACGCGATCGACCGCGACCGCCTGGCCCAGCTGGACGGCGCCGCGCTGGCCGAACTCAACCGCGCCGGTTACCTGGAAGGCGCGTACCTGATGCTGGCGTCACTGCACAACATGCGGCGGCTGATCGCTGAAAAGCAGCGTCGCCTGCGCGCGCAGGATGCCGCCGCCGCGACGGGCAGGAACTGACCGATGCAGGATTGCGTTGCCATGCGCACCCTGGAAGGCCTGCAGCCCGACGCGCTGCCGCTGGCGGCGCTGGTGGCCGCCGGCGAGCCGGTGGTGCTGCGGGGCATCGCGCGCGACTGGGCACTGGTGCAGGCCGGGTTGCGTTCCCCCCAGGAGGCGTTGGCCTACCTGCGTGGTTTCGATGCCGGGCTGCCGGTGCAGTACTCCTTTGGCGGCCCCGAGATCGAAGGGCGCCCGTTCTACAACGACGATTTCACCCAGTTGAATTTCGAGGTCCGGCGTGGGCTGCTGACGCAGGTGCTGGACGAGATCGCCGACACCTTCGATGCCCCGAAGCCGCCCACCTATTACGTGGCCTCGCTGCTGATCGAGCGTGCGCTGCCCGGGTTCGCGGAGGCCAATGATGCCGGCCTGGCCGGGCAGGGCATCGATGCCTCGGCCAGCATCTGGATCGGCAACCGCGTTACCGCGTCCTGCCATTACGACACGCCGGACAACCTGGCCTGCTGTGCCGTGGGCCGGCGCCGGTTCACCCTGTTTCCGCCGGAGCAGATCGACAACCTCTATCCGGGCCCGCTGGAACCCACCCCGGGCGGGCAGGTGGTCAGCGTGGTCGAGTTCGACCGCCCGGATTTCGACCGCCATCCCCGGTTCCGTGACGCGCTGGCCAGCGCGCAGACCGCGGAGCTGGAGCCGGGCGATGCCATTTTCATTCCCAGCATGTGGTGGCACCACGTGCGCAGCCTGGAACCGTTCAACGTGCTGGTGAACTACTGGTGGCGCAGCGTGCCCAGCTTCCTGTCCTCGCCGCTGCCGGCACTGCAGCATGCGATGTGGGCGCTGCGCGANCTGCCGGAGCGCGAAAAGAANGCCTGGGCAAAGATCTTCGAGTACTACGTGTTCGGTCCCGGTGAGCGCGCAGGGCAGCACCTGCCCGACGCCGCCCGGGGAGAGCTTGCACCGTTCGACGAGATGCAGGCGCGCCGCACCCGCGCGCAGCTGCTCGGTCGACTCAACCGCTGATAGGGGCATCGCTTTGAACGCTGCGAACACAACAGAAGGGCGCATCCGCAAGGTGGTCATCGCCGGCGGCGGTACCGCAGGTTGGCTGGCCGGCTGCGCACTGTCGCACCAGTTCCGCGAGCAGCTGGACATCACCCTGGTGGAGTCCGAGCAGATCGGCACCGTGGGCGTGGGCGAATCCACCGTGCCGCCGATCCGCACCTTCCACCGCTACCTGCAGATCGATGAGCAGGAGTTCCTGAAGGCGGTGGCCGGCACCTTCAAGCTCTCGATCTCGTTCGAGAACTGGCGCCGCCCGGGNGAGCGCTTCATCCACCCGTTCGGCANCATCGGGCANAGCACCTGGGCCACCCCGTTCCATCATTTCTGGCTGGACAGCCTGCGCCGCGGCATGCCCTCGGACCTGGGCGACTTCTGCCTGGAAAGCGTGGCNTCGCGCGGTGACCGGTTCTCGCTGCAGACCCAGCCCCAGGTCAACTACGCCTATCACTTCGACGCCGGGCTGTACGCGAAATTCCTGCGCCGCCGGGCCGAAGCGCAGGGCCTGCGCCGTGTGGAAGGCAAGATCCGCGAAGTGCGGCAGCACGCCCACGACGGCTCCGTTGCGGCGCTGGTACTGGAAGACGGGCAGGTGATCGAAGGTGACCTGTTCATCGATTGCACCGGCTTCCGCGGCCTGCTGACCGAGCAGACCCTGCACAGCGGCTACGAAGACTGGAACCAGTGGTTGCCCAGTGACCGCGCCGTGGCCGTGCAGACCGAATCGGTCAAGCCGCCGGTGCCGTATACCCGCGCCATCGCGCACGAGGCCGGCTGGCGCTGGCACATCGCGCTGCAGCACCGGGTAGGGTGCGGGCTGGTGTTCTCCAGCCGCCATATGTCCGATGACGAGGCGCAGGCCAAGCTGCTGCGTGACATCGAAGGCCAGCCGCTGCGTGATCCGTGGCTGGTGCCGTTCCGCAGTGGGCGCCGCTTGAAAGCCTGGAACAAGAATGTGGTGGCGCTGGGCCTGGCCAGCGGCTTCATCGAACCGTTGGAATCGACCAGCATCCACCTCACCATCAGCGCCGTGGTGCGGCTGATCCAGCTGTTCCCGTTCGATGGCATCACCCCGACGCTCACCGCGTTGTACAACGATGTCAGCCGCCAGGAAATGGAGCACGTGCGTGACTTCATCATCCTGCATTACCACGCCACCCAGCGCGACGAGCCGATGTGGAAGGCGTGCCGCGAGATGGAGTTGCCCGAATCGTTGGCGGTGCGGCTGCGCGCCTGGCGCGAACGCGCACACGCCTGGCAGGACCCCGGCGAACTGTTCCGCGTGGACTCCTGGACCAGCGTGCTGATGGGGCAGGGCATCCTGCCGGGGCCTCCGCACCCGCTGGCGCGCGCGCTCAGCGATGCCGACCTGCGCACGCTGCTGACGCGGATCCAGCAGCCGATACAGCAGGCCGTGGCAGCCATGCCCTCGCAGGCAGACTTCATTGAACGCTACTGCAGGGCGCCGGCAGAAGTCTGGCCGCGGAGCCTGGCCACCGCCTAGCGGGCCCACGCTTTGCCGCATGAAATTGGTAGCGCTACCTTTCAAGAACACACGGGGTACATGGGATGGATCTGGTTGCGGGAATCGATGCAGGTACGCAGAGCTTGAAGGTGCTGGTCTACGACCCCGCCAAGCGCAGCGTGGTGGCCAGCGCCAGCGCGGCGCTTGAACTGGACAGCGCCGCCGATGGCAGCCGCGAACAGCGCCCGGCCGATTGGATGGCCGCATTGCACAGCTGCTTCGCTGCAATCACGCCGGCGGTGCGCTCGCGCATTGCTGCGCTGGCGGTGTCCGGCCAGCAGCACGGCTTCGTGCCGCTTGATGCCGCAGGGGAAGTGCTGGCACCGGCCAAGCTGTGGTGCGATACCAGCACCACAGCCGAGTGCACGCAGATCATGGACGCGGCCGGTGGAACAGCGCAGACCATTGCGCTGGCCGGCAACCCGATCCTGACCGGCTACACCGCCTCGAAGCTGCCTTGGACCAAAACGCACCGTCCCGATGCGTACGCGCGCCTGGCCACCATCCTGCTGCCGCACGACTACCTCAACTTCGTGTTGACCGGCGAGCGGTTCTGCGAATACGGCGATGCCTCGGGCACCGGCTGGCTGGACGTGCGCACCCGCACCTGGTCGCCCGAGCTGCTGCGCGCGACCGATCCGGAACGCGATCTGGCCGATTGCCTGCCGCCCATCGCGCGACCGGAAGCGTTGTTCGATATCGCACCGGCAGCCGCGAAATCGTTCGGCCTGCCTGCCACCGTGAAGGTGGCCGTCGGCGGTGGCGACAACATGATGGCAGCCATCGGTACCGGCTGCGTCGTGCCCGGTCGCCTGGCGATGAGCCTGGGCACCTCGGGCACGCTGTTTGCCTACTCCGACACCCCCGTGGTCGACCCCGAAGGGGCCTGGGCCGCGTTCTGCTCGTCCACCGGCGGCTGGTTGCCGTTGATCTGCACCATGAACTGCACCGTGGTGACCGAGCAGGTCGCAGATGCTTTCGATTTCAGCACCCGCTTCGGCGATGGCCACCTGCGGACCACGCCACCCGGTGCCGATGGCCTGGTGATGCTGCCGTTCCTCAATGGCGAGCGCACGCCCGACCTTCCCCACGGCAAAGGCGTGCTNGCGGGCCTGGACACCACCAACATGACCCCGGCCCACCTGTACCGCGCGGCNATGGAAGGGGCGACCTACAGCCTGAAATACGGCTACGACGCCTTCGTCCGCGCCGGCATGCAGTTCGACCGCATCGTGCTCACCGGCGGCGGCAGCAACAGCGCCGCCTGGCGGCAGCTGGTGGCCGATGTGTTCGGCCTGCCGGTGGACGTGCCGACCCAGTCCGAAGGCGCGGCGTTCGGCGCGGCCCTGCAGGCGCTGTGGGCGCTGGGCCACGCACGCGGCGATGAGGCCAGCATTGCCGATATCGCCGAGCGCCACGTGGCGCTCGACCCGCAGTTGTCAGCGCGCCCGGAGCCGGCGCGCGCACCTGCCTATGCCACCGCCTATGCGCGCTTCCTGCGCTATCTCGACGCCGTCACGCCGCTGCAGCGCGGCTGATTCCTCTACGCGACACCTCGCACAACGAAAGGAACTGCACCATGAGCACCCAACCCTACATTGGCGCCAAGGAATACTTCCCCGGGATCGGCCGTATCCCCTTCGAAGGCCGCGGTTCGGACAACCCGCTTGCGTTCAAGGTCTATGACGCCAACAAGGTGATCGGCGGCAAGACCATGCAGGAGCACCTGCGCTTCGCGGTCTGTTACTGGCACACCTTCTGCAACGCCGGGCACGACCCGTTCGGCCCGGGCACCCGCCATTTCCCCTGGGAAGCAGGCTCGCCGCTGGCCAGCGCCGAAGCGAAGGTGGATGCCGCGTTCGAATTCTTCACCAAGCTGGGCGTGCCGTACTGGTGCTTCCACGATATCGACCTGTCGCCGGATGCCGACGATGTGGGCGAGTACGAAAAGAACCTCAAGCACATGGTCGGCCTGGCCAAGGCGCGCCAGGACGCCACCGGGGTCAAGCTGCTGTGGGGTACCGCCAACCTGTTCTCGCACCCGCGGTACATGAATGGTGCATCGACCAATCCGGATTTCGCCGTGGTGGCGCGCGCCGCCGTGCAGGTGAAGGCCGCGCTGGAAGCCACCGTTGAACTGGGTGGCGAACATTACGTGTTCTGGGGCGGCCGCGAAGGCTACGCTTCGCTGGTGAACACCCAGATGAAGCGCGAGGTGGACCACTTTGCGCGCTTCCTCACCATGGCGCGTGACTACGGCCGCAGCATCGGCCTGAAGGGCAACTTCCTGATCGAGCCCAAGCCGATGGAGCCGATGAAGCACCAGTATGACTTCGACAGCGCCACCGTGGCCGGCTTCCTCAAGGAACACGGCCTGGAGAAGGACTTCAAGCTCAACATCGAAGCCAACCACGCCACGCTGTCCGGCCACACCTTCGAACACGACCTGCAGGTCGCCTCCGACCACGGCCTGCTGGGCAGCATCGACGCCAACCGCGGCAANGCCCAGAACGGCTGGGATACCGANCAGTTCCCGAGCGACCTGTACGACACCGTGGGCGCGATGCTGGTGGTGCTGCGCCAGGGCGGCCTGGAAGGCGGCCTCAACTTCGACGCCAAGGTGCGCCGTGAATCCACCGATCTGGACGATCTGTTCATTGCCCATATCGGCGGCATGGACGCGTTCGCGCGCGGGCTGGAAGTAGCCCATGGGCTGTTGAACGACTCGCCGTGGGAACAGTGGCGCAAGGAGCGTTACGCCAGCTTCGACAGCGGCGCCGGCAAGGACTTCGAGCGCGGCGCGCTCAGCCTCACCGAGCTGGCGGCCTTGGGCGCGAAGGGTGGCGAGCCGAAGCAGATCAGCGGCAAGCAGGAACGTTACGAAAACCTGATCAACCAGTACCTGCTGCGTTGAGCCCACCGGCAAGGATGAGCACCATGACCCACTACCACGCCACCCGCCGCACCGGCTTCCTGCTGGCCGCGCTGCTGCTTTCACTTGCGGCCTGCAAGGGCGACGACAAGGCGGCAGCGCCCGTGCAGGCCGAGGCAAAGACCGATGCCAACCCCTGGCCCCAGGTAACCTGGCCGTTGCCCGACGATCCCGCGATGGAAAAGCGGATCACCGAGCTGATGGCCGGCATGACGGTCGAGGAAAAAGTCGGCCAGCTGGTGCAGGGCGACATCGCCAGCATCACGCCGGATGACGTGCGCAGGTATCGATTGGGCTCCATCCTTGCCGGCGGCAACTCCGATCCGGGCGGCCGCTACGACGCCAAGCCCGCCGAATGGCTGGCGCTGGCCGATGCATTCTACGAAGCCTCGATGGACACCGCGCAGGGCGGCAAGGCGATTCCGGTGCTGTTCGGCATCGACGCGGTGCACGGCCAGAGCAACATCGTCGGCGCCACCCTGTTCCCGCACAACATCGGGCTCGGCGCGGCACGCAACCCGGATCTGGTGCGGCGGATCGGCGAGATCACCGCGCTGGAAACCCGCGCCACCGGCATGGAGTGGGCGTTCGCACCCACCGTCGCGGTCCCGCAGGACGACCGCTGGGGGCGTACCTACGAAGGCTATTCCGAATCGCCTGAAGTCGTGGCCAGCTACGCCGGCGCCGTGGTCGAGGGCCTCCAGGGCAAAGTGGGCTCGCCCAACTTCCTGGATGGCCGCCACGTGATCGCCTCGGTCAAGCACTTCCTCGGCGACGGCGGCACCACCGATGGCAAGGACCAGGGCGATACCCGGATCAGCGAAGCCGAGCTGGTGCGCATCCACGCCGCCGGNTACCCGACCGCGATCGCGGCGGGCGCGCAGACCGTCATGGCATCGTTCAACAGCGTCAACGGCGAGAAGATGCATGGCCACAAGGCCTACCTCACCGACGCGCTGAAGGGCCGCATGAACTTCGGCGGCTTCGTGGTGGGCGACTGGAACGGCCACGGCCAGGTCAAGGGCTGCACCACCACCGATTGCCCGGCCACCATCAATGCGGGGCTGGACATGGCCATGGCCTCGGACAGCTGGAAGGGCTTCTACGAGACCACGCTGGCGGCGGCGAAGGCCGGCACCATCACCCAGGAACGCCTGGATGATGCGGTGCGCCGGATCCTGCGGGTGAAGATGCGGCTGGGCCTGTTCGAAGCAGGCAAGCCGTCATCGCGCGCGGTCGGCGGCCAGTTCGCGCTGATCGGCGCACCGGAGCATCGTGCGGTGGCACGCCAGGCCGTGCGCGAATCGCTGGTGCTGCTGAAGAACCAGGGCGGCGTGCTGCCGCTGGCGCCCAAGCAGCGCATCCTGGTAGCCGGTGATGGAGCCAACGATGTCGGCAAGCAGGCCGGCGGCTGGACGCTGAACTGGCAGGGCACCGGTACCACCCGCAAGGACTTCCCGAACGCGGACAGCATCTTCGAAGGCATCGCCCAGCAGGCCAAGGCCGCAGGCGGCGAAGCGCTGTTGGCGGTGGATGGCAAGTACACCGCCAAGCCGGACGTGGCCGTGGTGGTGTTCGGCGAAAACCCCTATGCCGAGTTCCAGGGCGACCTGGCGACACTGGCCTACAAGCCGGGCGACGACGCGGATCTTGAGCTGATCCGGAAGCTGAAGGCCGATGGCATTCCGGTGGTGGCGGTGTTCCTGAGCGGACGCCCGCTGTGGGTGAACCGCGAGATCAATGCGTCCGATGCCTTCGTGGCGGCGTGGCTGCCCGGTTCGGAAGGCGGCGGCATTGCCGATGTACTGCTGCGCAAGCCCGATGGCAGCGTCCAGCACGACTTCAAGGGCAAGCTCAGTTTCAGCTGGCCGCGCACCGCGATCCAGTACGCCAACAACGTGGGACAGAAGGACTACGACCCGCAGTTCGCCTTCGGCTTCGGCCTGACCTACGCCGACAAGGGCGACCTGGCCCCGCTGCCGGAAGTCTCCGGCGTGACCGGCAACGAAGGGGCGGCCGGTGTGTTCTTCGCACGCGGGGACGCCGGCTCCGGCATGGCGCTGCGCCTGGAAGGCAGCACGGGGCAGGGCGTCACCGTCACCAAGGTGCCGGAATCACTCGATGGCGACCTGCTCAAGGTTACCGGCGTGGACCACCTGGTGCAGGAAGATGGCCGCCGCCTGGCATGGTCGGGCAAGGGTGAGGCAACCGTTGCCGTGCAGTCGCACGTTCCGCTGGACCTGCAGCGCGAGAGCAATGGCGACCTGATGCTGATCACCACGCTGCGGGTGGATGCTGCGCCCAAGGGCGATGCCTGGCTGTCGGTCGGTTGCGGCGCCGGGTGCACCGCCCGCGTTCCGCTCGCACCTGCGCTGGCCAAGCTGCCGGTGGGCGAATGGAAGCGCGTGGGTGTGCCGTTGAAGTGCCTTGCAGGCGCAGGGGCGGACGTGGGCAAGCTGGATCGGCCCTGGTCGATCGGCACTGCCGGCGCAATGACGCTCTCGGTGTCACGCGTCGCGCTGGGCGCCCTGAACGAAGCGGACGCCACCGTCGCATGCCCAGGCGCGTAACCATGCGCCCGGTGCCATCACCGCTTGGGCGGGTGCGCGACCGAATCGCGCATCACCAGGCGGTGCGGCAGCACGTGGTCGGTCAGCACGCGGCTGTCATCGGTGCGCTGGCGGATGGTGCGCAGCAGGATGTCGATGGCCGCGTCGGCCATCGCGGCGATGGGCTGGTGCAGCGTGGTGAGTTCGGGCCACACCGTGGTGGCGGCGGAGGTGTCATCGAAACCCACCACCGACAGGTCACGCGGCACGTCGAGGCCCTGCCGGTGCGCCACGGAAATGGCGGCAGCCGCCATGTCGTCGTTGCTGGCGAAGATCGCGGTGGGCGGCTGGGGCTGGGACAACAGCCTTTCGGCGGCATCCAGCCCCGAGCGGTAGGTGTAGTCCCCCTCTTGGACCAGGCTGGGCTCGACCTCCAGCCCGGCCTCGTGCAGGGCGGTGGCGAAGCCGTCGTAGCGCCGCGCGCTCGCGCTCAGGTCGTTGCGGCCGCGGATGAAACCGATACGGGTGTGGCCGTGCTGGATCAGGTGTTCGGCCATCTCCTTGCCGGCGTGGAAGTCATCGATGCGCACGCAGGAAACATCGTCACGCAGGTGCCCCGACGCAATCGCAACCACCGGAATGCCCGCCTGGACCAGCTCGGTCACGGCCACCGGCGATTCGCACAGCGGGGGCGGCAGGATCACGCCGTCCACGCGGCCGGCCAGGGCGCGCGCGGCCCTGCGCTCGGCAACGGGGTCCAGGTTGTCCCAGTAGTGGATGACCAGCTGGATGGCGGCGTTGGACGCGCCCCGCAGCAGGCCCACCAGCAGTTCACGCAGGTAGGCGCCGCTGGGGTTGGTGTAGATCAGCGCAATGCGCGTGTGTTGCGCCGCAGCCAGCGTACTGGCGGCCAGGTTGGGCGTGTAGCCCAGGGCCTGCACCGCGCGCATCACGCGCTCGCGGGTGTCATCGCGCACCTTGCCCTGGTTGATCGCCCGCGACACCGTCATCGGCGACACCCCGGCCAGCGCCGCCACCTCGTCGATCGTCACGCCACTGGTTTTGCGGCGGACCGATTTCTTCGGTTTGTCCAATGCGCACTCCCGTTCTTCTTTGTGACGCTGTGGCGTACAAAGCACCGGCTGAGCTTACAAGGTTTGCCGGCCGCACTGGCACACCGCACGCGTGTCGAGCGGTGTCATCGGATGCTGCTTGCTGCGGTGGCATTGATGGCCTGCAGCGCGGGCGCGCGCGCGGAGGATGGCTACAACCTCTGGTTGCGCTACGCCCCGCTGGAACCTGTGCTTGCTGCAGACTACGCCACACAGCTGGGCGAGGTTGTCGCCCCCGATCAGACACCCACCCTGCGTGCCGCACGCGATGAGCTGGTCCGCGGCCTCACCGGTCTGTTGGGCACCGCACCCCGGATTCAAAACGAAAGTTCCGCCGGTCACGTACTTGCGCTTGGTACGCCCCAGTCGTCGGCGTTGATCGCGCCGTTCCGCGAAGAGCTCGAATCGCTGGGGGAAGAGGGCTACCTGCTGAAGCGCACGCGGCGTGATGGGCGCGACATGCTGCTGGTGGCATCGCGCAGTGATATCGGCGTGCTGTACGGCACGTTCCATCTGCTCAGGTTGCTCCAGACGGGCACGGCTCTGGATGAACTTGCGGTGCACGAGGCGCCCAGGGTGCGGCTCCGGGTGCTTGACCACTGGGACAACCTCGACGGGTATGTCGAACGCGGCTATGCCGGCCGCTCGCTGTGGGAGTGGCAGACGCTGCCGGAGTGGCGCGACCCGCGCTACACCGATTACGCACGGGCCAATGCCTCGCTGGGCATCAACGGCAC
>Ga0055526_1001608_pt1 | contig 15860 bp, 9 predicted proteins | sample AraplaCol_mMF_r2_FD_55013 | JGI IMG/M metagenome (GOLD analysis project Ga0055526, IMG submission 55013) | Arabidopsis root microbial communities from North Carolina, USA - plate scrape MF_Col_mMF_r2 | ecosystem: Host-associated > Plants > Roots > Endosphere | place: USA: North Carolina... | reverse complement strand
GAGGTGAACGGCTTGCTCTTGCCTTCGTTGAAGCCCGGGCCGCTGAGCGGCGACGATTCGGCCAGGGACGGCCCTTCGCCAAACACCGACCATGGCCGCGTATCGTAAATCGCCTCGCCGTTGACCGCCAGCCAGCGGCCGATCTCCTCGACGATGGCCTGCTCCAGTTCATCGATCGTGCCGTCGCCGCGGACTGGAACACTCAGCAGCAAGTTACCGTTCTTGCTGACCACATCGACCANGGTGTGCACGACGGTTTGCGCACTCTTGTAGCTTTTACTGTCGTACACCCGCCGGTCGTAATGCCAGCTACCGATACAGGTNCAGGTCTGCCAGGGCAGCGGCTCGATCACATTGCTCTGGCCACGTTCGATGTCCCACACCATGGTCTTGCGCTGCTGGGCATCGAGTACCTTGCCGTTGACGACGGCGTCCAGCTTGCCCTTCCGGGCAATGCTGCGGTTATACATGTGAGCCGCCATGCGCAGGCCGACGTCGCTGACCGGCCAAAGCGGCAGCTTGCTGTCGTCGTAGTACACCAGGTCAGGATCGTAGTTGTTGATCAGTTCAATGGTGCGGTCATACAGTTTTTCGCAGTACGCCTGGTCTGGAACCGAGGCGCCATTTCCCCAATCCCACAGCTCATGGGTATGGCTGGTCTTGCTCAAGGCGTGGTTCTGCGCGTACAAGGCTTGCGGGTCCAGCCCTTGCCACCACTTGCCCTTGCCGTCCGCTTTCCCCGATTTTCCGTCGTAGGGCACGCCGGCATATGGGCCCGATTTATCGGCGCCCTGTGCGGTCTCGTACCAGGTCCAGGCATGCGCAGCGTGCACGCTGACGCCAAACCGCAGGCCGTGGCGCCTGGCGGCCGCTCCCCAGCCCGCAATCAAGTCCTTCTTTGGGCCCAGCCTGGTCGAATTCCACTGCGGTTGGTGCTTGCTGGCATACAGGTCGAAATTGTCATGGTGGTTGGCCAGCGCAACAAAGTATTTGGCACCGGCCTGTTTGTACAGGGACCAGGGCGTCTGGATCCCAGCGCTCCGCCTTCCACCGGTGGATGATGTCCTTGAAGCCGAACTGCGAAGGATGGCCGTATTTCTTCAGGTGATACTTGTAGGCATCGCTGCCCTCTTCATACATGGCGCGCGCATACCAGTCGCCGAACTCGGGTTCGCATTGCGGTCCCCAGTGTGCCCAGATGCCGAATTTCGCGTTCCTGAACCAGTCCGGCGTGCGGTATTCAGCCAGGGAATCCCAGTTCGGCGCAAAGGGCCCGCGCGCCATGGCTTCGTGTTTCGGCGCGCCGCCGGCCGCCGCGTGACCGTAGCGCGTCACGGCCAGTGCGGGAATGGCCGCACCCAGGTGTTTCAGTATTTCCCGTCTCTTCACTATTCTCTCCTTACGCGTTGTTTCGCATATATACTGTACATCGCCATTTAAATAAATGCAACGCCATACGAAAAGCCCTCACAAAGCTTCTAGCACTTCCCGCAGAAATTCTTCAATTTTCAGAATTTGTTAGGAATTCCTGCGTGCGCGTTATCGCCATCTCCGGCGGCGCAATACGCTGGGGTGCCCGTGCCGTACTCCGGACGGACATCCGATCAATAGAGAAATAGTGGGAGACATTCATATGAAATGGATAAGATCTTTGCTTGTGCTGGCAACGGCACTGAGTGCAGCCAGCGCCCTCGCCCAGAATGCCGCAGGCTACAACTGGGACGTGGTCCCGATGGGCGGCGGCGGCTTCGTCACCGGCATCTTCCCGGCCAAGACCGAACAGGGCATGGTGTATGCACGCACCGACGTGGGCGGCGCCTACCGCTGGGATAAAGGGGCCGGCAAATGGGTGCCCCTGATGGACTGGATGTCGGAAGCCGACATGGGCCTGATGGGCATCGAGTCGATGGCGGTCGACCCGAAGAACGCCGCCAACATCGTGCTCCTGGCCGGCACCAGCTACTTCAGCAACGGCCGCACCGTGATCATGCGCTCGACCAACTACGGCCAGAGCTTCACCTGGACCGACGTCACCGCGCAATTCAAGACCCATGGCAACGGCTACGGCCGCCAGAGCGGCGAGCGGCTGGCATTCGACCCGGGCTCCAGCAACATCCTGTACACCGGCACCCGCTACAACGGCCTGTTCAAGAGCACCGATTCCGGCGCCAGCTGGTCCCGCGTGGCCAGCCTGAACGTGACCACCACACCGAATGAAAACGGGGTCAACCTCGTGCTGCCTGACCCGACCAGCGTGGTCAATGGCGTGGCCCAGCGCCTGATCGTCGGCGTATCGCGTTACAGCTCGGTCGGCCCGAACCTCTACCGCAGCGACAACGCCGGCCAGACCTTCACCGCCATCAGCGGCGCGCCCGGCAACGTCATGCCGCAGCGCGGTGCTTTCGACGGCCAGGGCAATCTCTATCTTACCTATGGTAATGGCGCCGGCCCGGGCTCGGTGAGCGACGAGCAGCCGATGAGCACTGGCGGCGTATGGAAGTACAACGTCTCGAACGGCAGCTGGACAAATGTCACGCCGTCCGGCATGACGAACGCCTTCAGCGGCATCAGCGTCGACGCCACCAATCCCCAGCGCGTGATCGCATCCACCATCAATATGTGGTGGACACAGTGGAACAATTATGGCGACCGGATTTTCCTCAGCACCAACGGCGGCGCCAGCTGGACCGACGTCATTGCCAACGCCACCAAGGCAACCGACGGCATCGACTGGATCGCTGACGAGTCCATCCACTGGGCGGGGTCGGTGGTCTTCGACCCATTCAACGGCCAGAGCGCCTGGGTCACTTCCGGCAACGGCGTGTTCAAGACCACCAATGTCGGCGCCTCGCAGCCTACCTGGACCTTCAACGTCAAAGGCCTGGAGGAAGCCGTGCCGCTTGGCGTCGTCAGCGTGCCGGGCGGCCCTCTCGTCAGCGTGATCGGCGACTTCGACGGCTTCCGGTACTACAACACCTACGGCTACGGCCAAAGGCTGGCACCGAAGATGGGCACCACCACCAGCCTGGCGATCGCCCCCGGCAATTCGGCCATCATGGCGCGCGCAGGTTCGCAGGTGCAGGTATCGCAAAACAGTTCCGTCAACTGGGGCACGGCAGCGGTCACCAACGGCTCCAAGGGCCAAGTGGCCCTGTCCGCCAACGGCAGCGTACTGCTGCACAGCCCGGAAAACTCGGCCACTACCTACCGTTCCCTCAACTACGGATCCAGCTGGACCCCGGTCAACAACCTGAATATCTCGAACGCTTTCCCGGTTGCCGATTCAATCAATTCGAACCTGTTCTATGCCTATGACCGCAGCAACGGCAAGTTCTGGGCGAGCTACGACGGCGGCGTGAACTTCTACAACGTCAGCAACCTGGACGCCTGGGGCGCGCCGCGCATCAAAGTCGCCCCCAACACGCAGGGCGATGTCTGGGTCCCGTTGAACAACAACGGCCTGGCGCGCTCCACCAACTCCGGCTCGTCGTTCACCAAGTTGAGCAACGTGACTTCCTGCGCCGGCATCGGCTTCGGCAAGGCAGCCAGCGGCGCGACCTACCCGACAATCTTCATCTGGGGCACCGTCAACGGCGTGCGCGGCCTGTTCCGCTCGACCGATACCGGCAACACCTGGCTGCAGGTCAATGACTGGGCGCACCAGTATGGCTCCAACGGCGAGACCGTGGTGGGCGACATGAACACCTTCGGCGTGGTGTACCTGAGCACCGCAGGCCGCGGCCTGGCAGTCGGCCGTCCATAAGCATCCTTGGCCCTGGCAGCAGAAAGTNCGGCCAGGGCTTCGCTTCAGNCGAGAATGTCTGCGCTGATATCGCGCACCGATTTCACGCCGGTGAGCACCATGCTGGTACGAATATCCTTCTCGAGGATGGCAAGCAAGTTGCGTACGCCGGACGCTCCGCTGGTCGCCAGCGCGTACACGAAGGCGCGGCCGATCAGCACTCCGTCCGCCCCCAACGCCAGCAGGCGCACCACGTCCAGGCCGGTGCGCACGCCGGAATCGGCGAAGATCGTCAGGTCCCCTTTCACCGCCTCGGCGATGGTCGGCAGCGCCCGCGCCGTGGACAAGGCGCCGTCGAGCTGGCGCCCGCCATGGTTCGAAACGACGATGCCGTCGGCGCCGAAGGACTTGGCGTCGCGCGCATCCTGGGCATCGAGGATGCCCTTGATGACCATCGGCCCCTGCCATTCNTCNCGAATCCATTGCAGGTCGTTCCAATCGATGCCCGGATCGAAGTTGGCGGCCAGCCAGCCCAGGTAATCGGCAAGGCCGGTGGGATTGCCGCGATAGGCCGAAATATTGCCCAGNTCATGCGGCTTGCCGAGNAGCCCAACGTCCAGCGCCCAGCGCGGATGCAGCATGGCCTGCAGCACCCGGCGCAAGGGCCCATTACGGCCGCTCATGCCGGAGTGCGCATCGCGATAGCGTGCGCCGGGCACCGGCATGTCGACGGTGAACACCAGGGTCTTGATGCCCAGCTCGCGGGCCCGCTGCAGGTAGTCGCGCATGAAGCCGCGGTCTTTCAGCACGTACAACTGGCACCACAGCGGTTTGGACGACTGCTCCGCCACCTCCTTCAAGGGGCAGACCGAAACGGTGGACTGGATAAAGGGAATATTGCGCTCCGCCGCCACCCGGGCCGCCTGCACCTCCCCGCGGCGGGCATACATGCCGGTAAGGCCGACCGGCGCCAGCGCCAGCGGCAGGTCCTGCTTCACGCCGAACCACTCGGTCGACAGGTCCAGCTCCTCCGAGCCTTTCAGCACGCGCTGGCGCAGGTTAACCTGCTGCAGGTCGTCGACGTTCGCCCGCAGCGTGGTTTCGGTGCCGGCGCCGCCGTCAAGGTAGTGGAACAGGAACGGCGGCAGCTTGCGCCGCGCCGCTTCCCGGTAATCGGTAGCAGAAGAAATGATCATCGATTTACGGCAGGTTGGTCTTTCAACGGGCTGGTGCCACAAGTTTATGCCAAGTGGCAGCAGCACTTGCCGCGCCGGCTCACGACGGCGCGGCGATCAGCGTCAGAAAGTATAACCTGCCGACACCCGGTAGCTGCGGCCCGGGTCGTACCAGGAGCGGCCCATATTGCCTGGGGCCTGCTGGTTGGTCTGCCGCGTTACGACGTTGGTCAGGTTGCTGACGTTGAAGCTGGCCCACAAGTGCTCGCCGAAGCGGTAATTGATGCCGGCATCCCACTGTCCCACCGCCTCCTGCCAGACCGGCAGGCCCCAGCCCACGTCTGTCGGCGCAACGCCGCCGTTGGCGGCAATGCGCACTGGATCGGCGCTGGTGCCCTTGTCGCCCGAAGCACCGTACACCCCGGTTGCCAGCAGCGTGCGGTCACGCCAGCTGTACGCGAGGCGCGCCGAGATCGGCCCGCGGTCGTACATGAAGGCCGCGTTGAAGGCGCGCTTCGACATGTATGGCACCGGCAAGTCCTTGAACGGCAAGCCGTTGGTGTCGCAGCCATACAGGTTGCCGCCGATCGACAGGCTGCCTGCATTGCAGTAAGGCATATTGAACGGGTGATACAGTTCCTGCTTGCCGTGCGTGTAGGTGAAGTTGGCGGACACGCCGAACCCCTTCGCCCACTCCGGCAGGCGCTCGGCCAGGCCGGGCAGCTTGTCCAGGTAGGTCAGGCCCGCGATTTCAACGCCGGCCAGCCAGAGTTTCGCGGCATTGGCCGGACCGGTGATTTCGAAGTCCTGTTCGTTGCCGGCCTTGTCCTTGATCGTCCTGGTGTAGGTCTCGGACATGATGATGTCCCTGACGTTCTTGTAGAACAGCACGCCAGTCAGTGACTGCCCGTTCTGCGGGTACCATTCCAGCGAAACGTCGACGTTGTTCGCCTTGAGCGGCTTCAGCTTCACGTTGCCATCGTTCTTGCCCGTGTAGGTAACCATGCTGACGTTCTTGCCGCTGCTGTCCATGGTGACGTTCTGGCTCAGGGTAATGTACTCCTGCAGCTGGTCGAAGCCGGGACGGTAAATCCCGCGCGACAGCGCCAGGCGCGATTGCAGCTTGTCCGTCAGGTTTGCTTTCAGGTTCAGGCTCGGGACCACGTCGATATGGTTCGACTTGAGGTCCATCGGCTCGTCAATCGTGCCAAAGCGCGGCAGGCTTGGCGGGGTCGAGTCGCTATAGCTCGGCTTGAATACCGTATAGCCATGAGCCACCGTATTGGTCCGGATCACGCGCACGCCCGCGTTGCCTTCCACCGGATACTTCCAGTCATCGAAGCCGAAGCGCAGGCTGCCATACAGCGCTTGCGTGCCTTCGCTGTGTTCACTGACGTACTTCGGCTCGTCGCTGAAACTATCGCGTATCCAGTCGCTACCCATCTGTGAGCAATCGGTGCTGGTGCCCTTGATCGCATTGGCGTCCTCGCAGTTATAGCGCAGGGCAGTCAACAATTTCTGGTAAGCGGCCGGCTTGTCCTGGATCAGGGCCCGGGTCGGCAGCACGATCGTTGGCGGTGAGCTCATGCGGCCGTTGAAGAAATTCGGGAAAGAGAAGGTTTCAACGCTGCCCAATGCCGCATAGCGCGGGTCGCTCAGGTAGCCGAAGTTGCTGCGCTGCCAGCCCAAGTCTGCCGGGTTGGGCAATTGCCCCGCCACCTTGGTGGTTGCCACGCCCCACTCTTCGGAGAAGGACTTCCAGCCGGTACCGGCGTTCTTGTCTTTCCTGGAGGAGCGCTTGGTCAGGCGCATGCCAAAGCGCACGTCGCGCAAGACTGCATGGTCGAAGACATATTTGCCGTCCACCTTCCACGCATACAGGTCCGCCTTGGCCTTGTTGACGTCAGGCTGCGAGATGTCCCAGTAATAGTTGGCGGGATCGGCCAGGAAGTTGCGCGCCTTCTCGTCGAAGTTGAATGCAGGCCGCGCGCCGGAAACGTCCACGCCCATGCTCGGCACGAAGGTGCCAAGGTTGATCATGCCAAAATCGCCCGAGTTGGTGGAATGGACCCACTGCAGGTCGTTCTGGAAAGACCAGCGCTCGTTGGCCTGCCACTTGAAGTTCCAGGCCAGCTCGCGCGTACGCCCTTTCACGTCGCTGTAATTGCGGGTGGTGCCCATGCGCAGGCCTCCCTCGGCGAACTGGTTCGCGCCCTTGCCACCGAGCGGATAGGTCAGGATGCCGGATTGGAAGACGCCATTGCCGTCGTACTTGGCGTCTGTATATTTCGTGAGGTAAGGATCTTCGCCGCCGGCGAAAATATTGTTGCCGAAGTTCGTGGAATTGAACGCGGAATCGAAGTACGTCAGCGAAGACTCCTTGCCGTTCTTCTTCCACTGCAAGGCGCCATAGAAGCCCTTGCGCTCGGTCTCCCCCGTGCTGGTGCCCCAGGAAGCGCCCACCGGCACCCACACCGTCTGGCCTGCAACGAGGTTGCTGCGCGGGTAGTAGACGGATTGGTCGATCGAATCGTAGCGGCTGGTGGTTTTACCGTACGACAGGTCAACCAGCGCGCCGAATTCGCCCATGTCGGTTTGCCAGCGGTTCGAGTACAGGCCCGAGTAGGCCGGCGAATTCTTCTTTCCCAGCACCGCATAGTTGTCCGACACGGTCAACGCGCCGCTCTGGCCCTTGCTGTCGAACGGCAGCCGCGTGCGCAGGTTGACCTGGCCGCTGATGCCGCCTTCAATCAGGTCGGCGGAAGGGTTCTTGTACACGTCCACGCCTGCCATCAGTTCCGGCGGCACGTCGCCCCAGCTCAGCTCACGGCCGGGCCAGCCCGCCGAAAAGGTTTCGCGTCCGTTCAGCGTGGAGGAACCCCAGGACAGGCCGCGCACCTGGATGCCCGAGCCTTCCACATCGAATCCCAGCCCATTGGCCGCCAGATTGGCGCCGGTACGCGTACGGTTGCGGTCCATGGTGACGCCCACCACGCGCTGCAGCACTTCGGTAATCGATTTATCGGGCAGCTTGCCGGCTTCATCGGCCACCACCGAGTCGACGATCAGTTCGGACTCCTGCTTGATGCGCTGTGCGGTTTCAACCTGGCGGCGCTGGCCGGTCACCACCACCACTGCCGGAGTGTCCTTGGCCGCCGGCTCCGTTGCTTCGGACTGGGCCTGCGCGGCGCTGCTGCACAGCATTGCAAGCTGCGCTGCGGCGAAAGCCAGCGCGGTCATCTTGAGTGGCTGCCTGGCGTTCGTTGTCTCAATTCTCTTCATTATATTTATCCTGTTTATCTGCTTTGCTTGCTGGCGCATCACTGGAAGGTAATCGGGCCGGTCAACGTAATCCGGGTCGGGTAGGTAGGCTTGTCCAGCGGAGTGCTGGAAACCGAAACGTTCATGCTGTCGGCGTTGAACGAAACCTGGACGATCGGGTAGTCCTGCAGCTCATTCCAGGTGTTGATGTCGCTCAGGCCGCACGACTCGGCGACCGTCACATCGCGCAAGGAGACCGTGTAGTCGGTGGCGTCGGTGGTGGCCGGCTTGATTTTCGAGCGCAACGTCACGTTGCAGGCATCCTTGCCGTCTTTCAGCACAAAGTGGCCGAGGACCAGGTCGACATTGACAGTGTTATTGCCCGTGTTGATCCATTCGGCGTTCTGCGCGATCCGGAACCTCATCGAAGCCTGCGAGTCGATTCGCACGCCGCTGATCATCGGGCCCACCTTGGAGATCTCTTTCAGGCCGGCGCCGAGCACGTGCAAGCCATAGTAGCCGCCGATCCAGCTGCCGTCGTTCGGCTTGTCGAGCTTGACGTTGAAGGTGAACCTGAGGTTGCTGCCGTCGTCCGACAGGACCTGGTCGCACCAGCCATTGCACCACCAGCCGTTCAGGTTCACGCCTGCATAGCCGTTGATGGCGCCCCCTTCCTTGGTGGTCGAGGCGTCCTTGAAGCCGCTGAAATGCGTCAGTACCGGCGCCTTTTCGGTACCGATCGGAATATTCTTGACCATGGTCGCCGTCGCAAAAATATCGCCGCCGTCCGATTGGGCGGTGATGGTGCACAGGCCATTGCCAACCTTGGTCATCGTGCTGCCGCTGACGGTGCACACGGTTGGAGTGCTCGATGAGAAGGTGACCGGCCGGCCCAGGTCGGACACTGCGGCCAGCGCTACCGGCTGCGAATCAAGCGCCTGCGCGCCGGGATTGCGGAAGGAAACCATATGCGGCCGCTTGGGGATCACGAAAAGCTGGCGTTGCGAAACCGGGGCGTAGCCTTCGAAGCCGGCCTGGGTGGCGGTCACCGAGCACTCGCCCGCTTTCAGCAGCGACAGCTTGTCGCCGCTCACCGAACAGACGTCAGGCGTATTCGAAGTGAAGGTGACCGGACCGCCGGAACTGGCGGTCGCCTTCAGGGTTGTACTTGCGACTTCAGGTGGAATGGCGACTTCGGCGCCGCCTGGGAAAGTGAAAGCCATTGTCTGCACAGCTCCGCCATCGCTACCGCCGCCACCGCCGCCGCAGGCGGCCAGCATCGCGGCACAGGCAATGGCGAATGCTGAATTCTGGTACCACATCGTTTGTCTCCTCATGGAATATCCCCTATTTGCTGCTTTTGTTTAGTTTGCGAATCGCCCGGGACGGCATGGACCGCCCACGGGTTCGCTATATATTGCAAACATTAATCATTGGCCGCAATTGCGATAATTCGCAATACGATGGATAAAATTCAACACACCGGGCCGGACGCCCGGCGTGCCGCCGCTTCTCAAGGCAAGCGCTCGAGGATCGCAACCGCGCCGCCGGCCGGCGCCAGTTGCAGCGGCAATACGTCGCGTGCAGTCACCACGCGCTCAACGCGGCGCACCGCATTTGGCGTATCGCCGTCTTCCCATACTGTGGCGCGGTAGCGCCCTGCTGGCAGGAAGCCGAGAGTCACGCGCTCGACCCGCTCGCCCTGCTCCGCGCTCATCGCCCCGAGGTACCAGCTGTCGCCCTTGCGCCGGGCCAGCACAATGTCCTGGCCCGGCGTACCGGACAGGAAGCGCGTGTCGTCCCAGGCGGTCGGTACGCGCTGCACGAAATCGAAACCGTCAGCGTTCTGGTAGGCGCCGGGATCGTCGGACACCATCTGCAGAGGGCTGTCGTACACGACGTACATGGCCAGCGCCTGGCCGCGCGTGGTTTGTGCCTGCGGATTCACTTCGCGCACGGCAAAGCTGGCCGGCGTGGCATTGTGGAAGCCGCCCGGCGTGTAGTCCATCGGCCCGGCCAGCATACGGGTGTAAGGCAGCATCAGGTTGTGGCGGGGTGTGATGGACTTGTCCATCTTGTTCCACTCGGCGCCGCGCACGCCTTCCTGGGTGATGAAATTCGGGTAGGTCCGCTGCAAGCCGGCCGGGACGTAGGCCCCGTGCAAGTCCAGCAGCAGCTTGCGCCTGGCCGTCGCCTCCGCGACCTGGTAGTAGAACGCCACGATGTCCTGGTCGTCTCGGTTCATGAAATCAATCTTGACGCCCTTGATACCCCAGCGGGCATACGTGTCCAGCACTTCATCCATGCGCTGCGCCACATGCTCCCAGTGAGCCCACAACACCAGGCCCACGCCTTTGGCCGCCGCATATCGCACCAGTTCGGGCATATCGATGCCATCCGCCGCGCGCGTGATATCGGTGCCCGGCAGCGCTATCCAGCATTCGGGGCCGCTCCCCATCGCCCAGCCAGCATCGATCAGGTAGTACGGCAGTCCTGCGGCGGCAGCGAAATCAATGAAACGCTTATAGCTCGCCATGTCGGGCTTCATGCCGGCCAATGGTCCCGAGTACCAGTCCCAGGCTGCCTTGCCCGGCTGGACCCAGCTGAAGTCGCCCGCCGGTGCCGGATTCAGGTTGCCAACCAGGTGCGAGCCGATCAAGTCGCCGACGCGGTCTCCCATCATCACTACGCGCCAGGCAGTTGTCAGTCCCGCCGGCGAGACGACGGCCGGCGCGCTGCGCTCCGGCGGCGCCGACAGCCGCAGCCGCAACGCGTCACCCTCGCGGCTTAGCGAAGCTCCGGTATAACCGGCCAGGTTCGATTGGGTGATGGCGTAAGCGGTCCGGCCGGACGGAACGGTGCACACCACCGGCACGTCATAGGCCTGCCCGGCACGCAGCTGCGACACCTTCATGCGCTCGAACGGTGCTTCGTGCGCCCGGTCCGCCACTGTCACCAGGCATTCGGGATCACCTGCCGGGACGAAAGCCGTCTTTTCACCGCGCAGCCGCACCGCTTCAGTGCCGTCGATACGGTAACGGAACGCCACGCCGTCGTTATAGGCCCTCAGGTCGATCGACAGGCGCCGTCCCGCAGCCCCGCGCTCGCGGAACACCAGCGTCGCTCCGCGATACCGGTCTGCCGCTTGTGCCGCCTTGGTGGCGACCAGTGGAATGACCTGGTCGACCTTGACGTCCTTCCGCTGTTCCAGCACCAGCGCGCCCAGCTCGGGGACGCCGTCCAACTCCAGTCCAAGCGGCGAGGACGCAATTACGGCCTGGCCGCCGCGTGAGATGCTGAAGCGGCTGGCGTCCTGCTCGATCCGGATTGCCGTGCGCCCGTCCGGCGACGAGACGATGACCGGTGCAGCCAGCGCGCAAGCTGGCGGTACGAATGCGGACGCGAGCAACGCAACCGCCAAAGGTGTTCTTTTCATGGTGTGCGGGAAGGAAGTTGTTGGTACGCTGGATTGTGCAAGCGCCGGCACGCACCGAACAATTACGAAATTCACCGAACCTTGCAACGATATTTCAGCCAAGCCTCGTGCCGCATCGGGCCGTTGACAGCGGCACCTTGCGCGAATGATAATGAGAAACATTCTCACCTAGCCAGCCACCTGCCAGCCCTTGGTCACTTCGCAAGTCGTCAAGGAGCTCTCAGTGCAGTCGTACCAGCCATTCCCGTTCAAATACCATCCGCTGGCCGCCGCCATCCTGCTTGGCCTGGCCGCGCAAGCGCAAGCCCAGGACCAGCAGGATCCTGCCATTGAAACCGTCGTCATCCAGGCGTCCCGCTCGAACGTCGCCGCGGACAAGGCGCCGCAAACCGTGGCCGTGATTACCCGCAAGGAGATTGAGCGGCAGTTGGCCATTTCGGGCAATTCGTCCGATGTATTGAGCAGCATCCTGCCCTCCTACACGCCCAGCCGCGGCAAGATGAACGGCTCCGGCGAAACGCTGCGCGGCCGCACGCCGCTGATCCTGGTGGACGGCGTGCCGCAATCGAACCCGGTGCGTCCGACCGGCCGCGAAGCCCACACCATCGACTACTCCATGGTGGAGCGCATCGAAATCGTACAAGGCCCGAACGCCATCAACGGACTCGGGGCAACCGGCGGCACCATCAACATCATCACGCGCCGCCCGGAAAAAGGAACGATGAACCAGCATGTCGACGTACAGGTCACCGCGCCGACCACGCATGTCGAAAGCGACACCCTGAACTACAAGACCAGCTACCGCATCGACGGCCGCCTGGACAAGCTGGACTACCTGTTCGCGGTTTCCTATGAAGACCAGGGCCTGTACCTGGACGGCAAAGGCCGCAGCATCGGCGTCGATGTCACCCAGGGCGACTTGATGGACTCGCGCAGCTACGACGTGCTGGCCAAGATCGGCTACCGTCCGGACGACCAGCAAAAGCTGCAGTTCTCCATCAACCGCTACCGCATCAAGTCAAAGGCCAGCTACCTCGGCGTGGCAGGCGACCGCACGCGCGGCATTCCTTCCACTTCGGTGGAAGGCACGCCGCCCGGCGTTCCGGCCTGGAACGACGTGTGGACCGGCAGCGCCAGCTACAACCATGACGACCTGGCCGGCATGGAATTGTCCGCAATGATCTTCAACCAGGAATTCGTGGGCTTGTTCGGCGCCGACAAGTCGGCCACCTTCCAGGACGTGAAGATCGCGCCTTCCGGCACCCTGTACGACCAGTCGCGCGCAGTCGCCTCCAAGTTCGGCAGCAAAGTGGGCTTGACCAAGGCCGGCCTGCTGGATGGCCGCCTGAAGCTGACCGCCGGATTCGACACGCTTTCCGATAAAGGCAAACAGGATATGTACCTGACCGGACGCACCTTCGTGCCCGAATCGAAGTACACCAACCTTTCGCTGTTCTTCCAGGGTGAATACAAGGTATTCGACACCCTGACCCTGCACGCCGGCGTTCGCCGCGAAAACGCCGACCTGAAAGTGGAGAGCTACCGCACCCTGGCCGCATATAAGAATACCCTGGTCGAAGGCGGAAAAATCAAGTTCAATGAAACGCTGGCTAATGCCGGCCTGGTGCTCACGCCAGTCAAGGACGTCACCGTGTACGCCAACTATTCCGAAGGCTTCGGCCTGCCGGACATTGGCCGCACGCTGCGTTCCATCAATACGCCAGGACAGAAGATCAGCAATATGCGCAACCTGGAGCCGATCCTGACCGAGGGCATCGAGCTTGGCACCCGCGTGCGCAAGGGTGACTGGGACCTGGACGCCGCGTACTACCGCTCCGACTCCGATTTCGGTGCGCGCGTGATCTCCGTTAATGGCGTGTTCAACATGGCGCGCGAGAAGACCCGCCTGGAAGGCTATGACGCCAGCGCTTCCTACCGTTTCAGCAAGGCGCATCGCGCCAGCGTCGCCTACGCCTACACCAAGGGGCGCTACGACAGCAACAGCGACGGCAGCCTGGATGCGAAGCTGGACGGGCTGAACGTGGCCCCCAACCGCCTGATCGCAAGCTGGAGCGCCAACTGGAGCGACAAGCTGTCGTCCTATATCCAGGTGCAGCACGCCTTCAGCCAGAGCTTCGACGATCCGGCCAAAGAGTTCAGCGGCTACACGCTGAGCGACGCCTCGCTCAGCTACAAGCTGGCCAAAGGCACGCTGCGCGTCGGCATTGCGAACCTGTTCGACAAGGATTACATCACGTACTACTCGCAAAGCGCCCTGGTGGAACCGGCCCGNTACTTCGCCGGCCGTGGACGCAGCGTAACGCTAGGCTACTCGCTGGGCTTCTAGGCGCAGGCGCCTTCATAAGCGATCGTTCGCGGCGCGCGAGTTCCCATATCAGGGAACGCCTCGCAATGAACGTAGTCGGCGTCTTTGAACTCAATGGCGGTCTTGCACTGCGTTTCCTTCACCGCAGGCAGCGAAAGCTTGCCTGCGCGCTGGACTTTTCCGTCCGGNTCGACCCAATACCGCGTACGGTCATACTCGAACAGCAACTGATTATCGCGCACAGCGACCGGCCTGGCGTCGACCGGAATCGGCCAGCGCCNGATCGCCTTTCCGGAGGCATCCATTTCAACGGCCTTTTCGGATGTGAGCCGGCCCTTGCCGAACGGTGGAAGCTTGTCCACCTTCACGATCGCAATCACACCGCAGGGATGGTCTTCGACGGACTGGTAGCCCGCGACTCGCGAGACATCGCCTTCGAACCAGAACGGTAAAGGCTCCGCAGCGAGCGCGGGGACTGAGGCTGCCATCAAGGCAAGGAACAAGTAACGCATCTAAACTCCGGAAACTGAAAGTCGCCGGATATTAGCATATCAATAACGCCTACCTTGCTTCGATTGAAGTCTTCTGGCTTGCCCAGTATCCGTAATCGACGTGGATGTTCTCCATCAGTTCAAACAGGCTGGTTGCCTGGTTGGTCAACAACAGCGTCCATTGCGAAAAGAAGTTGCCCTGCTTTTCCACCATCTTGGACATGGTGTTGGCATGGCGGATCAGGGCATAGTCCTCGGCCAGGATGGCGCAGCCCTGGCGCCAGTCGAGGTTCTGCTGGTGCAGGCGCTGCATGACGGCCGCCTTCAGTCCGACGGAAACGGGAAGTTTGCTCATATCGTCCTCCAGGGTCGCTCAGGCGCAAAGACGGTCGAGCATGGCGTGGATCGCCTTGATCTGGACCGCTTCGCGCGAATAATAGTCGGGAGCTTGCGGATTGGCGCTGGTATAACCCCACCAGTCCCAGCATCCATCCGGGTTCTGCACGGCGTCATTGTCCGTGCCCTCGGCCTGTGGATACAGCACGATGATGTCGTTGCTCTCCGCGATGTGGTTATAGCCGGTGGTGGTGAAATAGCGGTTGCCGTAAGGCGGCTGGTTGGCGATGTCGGCGCGGCCGTTGACGTAATCGGTGTAGTTGTAGCCCTGCTTGCAGCCATGCAGCGCGATGTGCACACGCGGCTCTTTCACCTTCCCTGCCGCGACGTTGGACGGGATGTAGATATAGCCGAACTGGCTCATGCTGGCCCGGTCAGTCGCGTCGGCAAAGAATTCGGTCTGGTCGAAGCGCAGCAATTGGCCGGAAAGGCTTTCCGCCGCGGGCTGCAGGTCGNTGTAGATATGGCGCAGGATGTCATGCGATTGCATGAAGCCACCATTGTTGATGTAAGGCGGCTGGTTGGTGGACAGGCCCGAATCCTCNGGNTTGTCGGTGATGATGCTGTGCCCNGCGGGCACATTGTCGACGTANCGGATATTTGCCGGCTTCACGCCCAGCAGCTCATAGAACTTGCGGGTCCGCGCCACCACGTCCGAATCGACCACGTCGTCCGCGCTGCCGGTGAAGATGTAGAGGCGATCGTCGGCAAGATTGGTCACCGCATCGATCATCCCGGCCTTTGCCGTCTGCCGGGCCATGTCCGCCAGCTTTTGCGCATCCGGCGACACCTGCGGGATCAGTGGATTCATGCAGATGTACAGCGAGTTCTCAATGCAAGCATCTTCGGCAGTCATCATGTCGTCCGGCCGGAACACCTCCGCGCACCGGAACGGCCCGCCTGCAATGATGCCCGCGCCAGCGAAGCTTGACGAATGGGCCAGGTGAAGCTGTACCGTCATGAATGCCCCCGACGATAAGCCGGAGATCGAGTTGTTTCGCCTGGATGCCTTGTAAGAACCGAGTTGGACGAC
>Ga0055526_1001605_pt1 | contig 15871 bp, 9 predicted proteins | sample AraplaCol_mMF_r2_FD_55013 | JGI IMG/M metagenome (GOLD analysis project Ga0055526, IMG submission 55013) | Arabidopsis root microbial communities from North Carolina, USA - plate scrape MF_Col_mMF_r2 | ecosystem: Host-associated > Plants > Roots > Endosphere | place: USA: North Carolina... | reverse complement strand
GGCCACCGGCACCTGCCATGGGCCAACCATCTGGTCGCGCACGGACATGCCGCCCACGGTACGGTCGCCAATGGTGATCAGGAAGCTCTTGTCGGCCACGGTCGGCAGCAGCAGGACGCGGCGCGCCGCTTCTTCCAGTTGGATGCCGGTCAGGTCAATCGCAGGCAGCGCGTTCTGCACGTGCTTCACATCGCGGTGCATCTTCGGCGGTTTGCCCAGCAGGACTTCCATCGGCATGTCGACCGGATTGTTACCCATTTCCTGGTCGATCACCTTCAGCTGGCGCTCTTCGGTCGCCACACCTACGACAGCAAACGGGCAGCGCTCACGTTCGCACAGAGCCTGGAATGCTGGCAGGTCGTTAGGCGCAATCGCCAGAACATAGCGTTCCTGCGATTCGTTGGACCAGATCTCTTTCGGCGCCATGCCGGATTCTTCCAGCGGCACTTTACGCAGATCGAAGATCGCGCCGCGCTTGGCGTCGTTGGTAATTTCAGGGAAAGCGTTCGACAGGCCACCTGCACCCACGTCGTGGATCGAGATGATCGGGTTGTTGTCGGCCATCTGCCAGCAGCCATTGATCACTTCCTGGGCACGGCGTTCCATCTCCGGATTGCCGCGCTGGACGGAGTCGAAGTCCAGGTCCGCAGTGTTGGTGCCGGTCGCCATCGAGGAAGCGGCCGAGCCACCCATGCCGATGCGCATGCCAGGGCCGCCCAGCTGGATCAGCAGGCTGCCGACCGGGATGTCGTTCTTGTGCGTGTGCTTGCCGGAGATATTGCCGATGCCGCCCGCAATCATGATCGGCTTGTGGTAGCCGAACACGGTGTCTTTCGCGCCGGCGAACTGCTGGCCGATATTCTGCTCGTATGTGCGGAAGTAGCCACCCAGCACCGGACGGCCAAATTCATTCGAGAACGCGGCGCCGCCCAGCGGGCCGTCGATCATGATCTGCAGCGGCGAAGCGATGCGCTCCGGCTTGCCGTAGACCCTGGATTCGTCGCGCTTGCCAACCGGTGCGGTCACATTGGCCGCGTTTTCCCATGGCTGCACTGCCCCCGGGATCATCAGGTTGGATACGGTGAACCCGGTCAGGCCAGCCTTTGGCTTGGCGCCGCGGCCGGTTGCACCTTCGTCGCGGATCTCGCCGCCCGCGCCGGTGGAGGCGCCTGGGAATGGGGAAATGGCGGTCGGGTGATTGTGGGTTTCCACCTTCATCAGGGTGTGCACCAGTTCCGTAGACGGCGCGTATTCATGGTTCTCGCCGCGCGGGTAGAAGCGGGTCACTTCCGCACCTTCGATGATCGACGAGTTGTCCGAGTACGCCACCACAGTGCCGCGCGGGTTCTTCTCGTGCGTGTTCTTGATCATCTTGAACAGCGAAAAGGCTTGCTGTTCGCCGTCAATGGTCCAGTCGGCGTTGAAGATCTTGTGGCGGCAGTGTTCCGAGTTCGCCTGCGCGAACATCATCAGTTCCACGTCGGTCGGATTGCGCTTCGCGGTGGTGAAGGCTTTGTCCAGGTAGTCGATTTCATCGTCGGACATCGCCAGACCCAGGTCCGTATTGGCCTTTTCCAGCGCGTGGCGGCCGGCGCCCAGCACATCGATGAATTCCAGACCCTTGGCTTCCAGGCTGGAGAACAGGCCGGCTGCCTGGTCGGCGCTGCGCAGCACCGACTCGGTCATGCGGTCGTGCAGCAGGGCTGCCACGGCTTGCGCCTCTTCCGGCGACAGCTTCTTGGCCGCGCCCAGGCCGGTGCCCAGGATACCGCCCTTCAGGTTCACGCGGTAGGCAACACCACGCTCAACGCGGTGCACGTGGATCATGCCGCAGTTATGCACGATATCGGTAGCCTTCGAAGCCCACGGCGAAATGGTGCCGAAGCGCGGGATGACGAAGAATTCTTCCACCACGCCGTCGGCTTGCTCCGCCAGGGCCGGCTCGCCATACGTCAGCAGGCCATTGAGGCGGGTTTTGTCGTCGACCGACAGCTCGGAAGCGCTGTCAACGAAGTGGATGTAGCGTGCTTGCACCGAGCTAATCGAGGGCAGCACAGCTTGCAGTTGGGTTAAAAGACGTTGGCTACGGAATGCGGACAGGGCGTTTGAACCCGGCAGAATCAACATGGTTGGGAGGCAGTAGGTGCAGCGTAGCTGCGGATTAAAAGAATACTGGGCACGAGCTGAATGGTCTTGCGGAATTTCCTTTGCCGACATTATACCGGTTTCAGCCCCCTCTTCCCACCCCGCCGCCATGGCAATGCAGCAACATTTTCGGCCAAAACTGGCTTTTGCAGGGCGTAAACGCGCGCAAAACGTCCATTTTGGGGTGTGCTTGGAGTATTCTCCTTCCCAATGAGAGAACTTTGACTTCGCAATGCAAGCGTATAACAACCTGTCGGTCCTGATCATCGATCCGAACCAGCATATGCGTGCGGGCCTGCACAATATGCTGTCGCAGCTCGACGTCCGCCAGATTGAGCACGCGGTGAGCTCCGGTACGGCCATCCGCCACCTGGACAAGCGCCATTACGACCTGATTCTGTGTGAATACGATCTGGGCAGCGAAAACGGCCAGGATGGCCAGCAGCTGCTGGAAGACCTGCGCCACCACAAAATCATCTCCCAGTCGGCCATGTTCATCATGCTGACCACCGAGGGCATGTACGGCAAAGTGGTCAGCGCGGCAGAACTGACGCCGACCGATTACATCCTTAAACCTTTTACCGTGGATGTGCTGTCCCAGCGCATCGCGCGTGCTGTGGACCGCCGCAACGCCCTGCTGCCGGTGCACCAGATGTTCGAACAAGGCCGCCTCCAGGAAGCAATCGACGCCAGCGAAAGCGCGGCGACCGCCCATCCGCGCTACGGCACCGAATGCGCCCGGCTGCGCGCCGAGGCTTTGCTGGCGCTTGGCCACACAGAGGCCGCGCAAGGCACGTACGCTGAAATCCTCGAATCGCGCGACGTCGGCTGGGCTCAGCTCGGCCTGGCCCGCTGCCAGTTCGCCGCGCGCGACTTTGCCGCCGTGGTGGAGACGCTGCAAACACTGCTGGATGCGAATCCCAAGTTCATGGCCGCATACGACCTGATGGCGCGCGCCCACGAAGCCATGGGCCAGCCCGACGATGCACGACAGGTGCTGGAAGCCGCCGTCTCCATCTCGCCCCATATGGTGCGCCGCCTGCGCCACCTCGGCCAGGTGGCTTTTGACACCGGTGACGTGGCGGCGGCCGAAAAAACCTTCAAGCAGGTCGTCGCCCGCGCCAAGTATTCCGAATTCCGCGATCCCGAGGATCACGTGAATCTGGTGCGCACGCTGGTGAAGAAGGGCGACGCATCCGGCGCCGCCACCGTGCTGCGCGATCTGGAGCGCTCCTCCCGCAGCGGCCCGAATACCGATGCCTGCCGCGCCTATTCCGCCGCCATGCTGCAAGCCCTGAATGGCAACGGCGCCGCGGCGGCAGCCGAACTGGCGAACGCCGCCAAGGCGCTGGAAGCCTGCAGCGGCCTGTCGCGCGGTCTGAAAATGGGCTTGGTGCAAAGCTGCCTGGAGAATGGCCTCGATCAGGAAGCCATGCATTTGCTGGACGCCTTCACCGACGATGCCCATAGCGGCATCAACCAGGCCGACGCCGAAGCCCTGTATGTCAAGGCCGGCCGCAGCGACCTGGCGCATAACGAAGGCGATAGCGTGGAGCGCTATCTCGACGATCTGGTCAAGCAGGCCGCAGCCCGCAGCGGCCAGGGCGACCAGCGCGGCGCCATTCAGGTATTGAAGGCGGCCGTCAAGCGGCGTCCGGACAATCCGGGCCTGATGTCCGCCCTCGCCTCCGCCATGCTGCGCCTGATGAACGACGAGGGCTGGGACGCCCCTCTGGCCGAGCAGTGCGCCGCGCTGCTTGCACGGCTGCGCAAGGCCGACCCGCAGCACGCCATGCTGGCGGGTCTGTCGTCCCAATACATCGCACTGCGAACTAAAACAAACCAGACCAGCGCCATTTCGAGCGCGGAGTAAAGCACGATGCCATTGACCAGCGACCTGTCCGTCCTTATTGTTGACCCGAATCCGGCGATGCGGGGAAACTTGCACAATATGCTTAGCCAGTCCTCGATCTCACGCATCGAGTACGCGGTCAGCGCGGGCACGGCCATCCGCCAGTTGAGCAACAAACGCTTCGACATCATCCTGTGCGAGTATGATCTGGGCAACGGCAGCGAAGACAGCGGCCAGGATGGCCAGCAGCTGCTGGAAGACCTGCGGCACCATAAGCTGATCGACCGTTCCGCCATCTTCATCATGCTCACCTCCGAGGGTGTGCACAGCAAGGTGATGGGCGCTGCCGAACTGACGCCCACGGACTACGTGCTGAAGCCATTCACGGTGGACCTGCTGCTGCAACGGATCACGCGCGCCGTCGACCGCCGTGCGCTGTTCATGCCGGTCTACCAGCAGATCGCTTCCGGCCAGTTGCGCGAAGCGGTGAAGGCTTGCCGCGAATCGGAAATCTCCCATGCCCGCTACGCAACCGAATTTGCCCGCCTGCGCGCCGAGCTGCTGTCCGAACTGGGCGAACTGGCGGAAGCCGAACATGTCTATCAGGGCGTGATGGTGACGCGCCACTCGGGCTGGGCGCAGCTGGGCCTCGCCCGCTGCCAGTTTGCCCAGCAACGCTACGACGAAGCACAGGGTACGCTGGAGCGCCTGCTGGAGCTGAATCCGCAGCTGATGGCGGCCTACGACCTGCTGGCGCGTACTTACGAGGCGATGGGCCAGACCGTGCAAGCCAAGAAAGTGCTGGAGGATGCCGTGTCGATCTCGCCTCATCTGGTGCAGCGCTTGCGGCACCTGGGCGAAGTGTCGTTCGAGTCCGGCGACATCAGCGGCGCAGAGAAAGCGTTCAAGCAGGTGGTGGCGAAAGCGCGCTATTCCGAATTCCGCGATCCCGAGGATCATGTGAACCTGGTGCGCGCGCTGGTGCGCAAGGGCGACGCGAACGAGGCCAGTGGCGTGATCCGCGATCTGGAACGCTCGCTGCGCGCCAATGCCAACACGGAAGCCTGCCGCTCCATTTCGAATGCGCTGCTGCTGGATTTGACGGGCAAGGAGAATGAAGCAGCCGAGGAGCTGTCCAACGCCGTGAGTGCCGTCGGCATGGCGCGCGGGCTATCGAGCCAGCTGCGCATCGGACTGGTGCACGCTTGCCTGCGGCATCGCCTGGATAGCGACGCCTCCGAAGTCATGCTGAATATGATGAATGATCCCGAAAGCGGGCTCTCGATGGAGCAGGCAGTCGGCGTGTTCGAGAAAGCCGGCCGCCACGATCTCGCGCGCGGCGTGGGCGATCGCATTAACAATCAGGTGGAAGCGATGGTGACCGAAGCGGCCGACAAGACGGCGCAGGGCGATCACCGGTCTGCGGTCATCACGCTCAATCAGGCCCTGCGCCGCACGCCGGGCAATCTGCCGGTGCTGTACGCCGCCGCGCAGGCAGCTGTGCGCCAGCTGGACGAACTGGGCTGGGAAGCACCGCTGGGCGAGCAGGCCGCCGACCTGATCGGCCGCATCCGCCGCCTCGACCCCGACAATCCCCAGCTGGCCGCGCTGCTGGCCCAGTACACCGGCACGCAGCGCAAATACGGTATTTCCACCACCGCATAAAACTAGTGGCAGGCACGCCGTGCCTGCCACTCGGGTTTGCCGCGGGTCTTACTCAATGATCCGCGGGAGCGCCATATCCGCCGCCGCCCGGCGTTTCGATCACAAACACGTCACCGGGCTGCATCGCGGTCTTGCCGATGTGCCCCAACTGCTCCGTGCTGCCGTCCACGCGCTGCACCGTATTGCGGCCCAGCGCCCCCGGCTCGCCGCCCGCCATGCCAAACGGCGCATGCACGCGGTTATTCGACAGAATGGCCGCCGTCATCTCCTCCAGGAAGCGCACCTTGCGCACGCCGCCACTGCCGCCGTGCCACTGCCCCTTGCCGCCCGAACCCCTGCGAATCTCGTAGCTTTCCAGCCGCACCGGGAAGCGGAATTCCAGAATCTCAGGATCGGTCAGGCGCGAGTTGGTCATATTGGTCTGTACCACGTCCGTGCCATTGAAGCCGTCGCCTGCGCCCGAACCGCCGCTGATCGTCTCGTAATACTGATACTTCGCATTCCCGAAGGTGAAGTTGTTCATCGTGCCCTGCGAAGCGCCCTGCACACCCAGTGCGCCGTACAGCGCATTGGTGATGCAGGTCGACGTCTCCACATTGCCCGACACTACCGACGCAGGATAGTGCGGATTCAGCATCGAGCCCGGCGGAATGATCACGTGCAACGGCTTCAGACAGCCCGCATTGAGCGGAATCTCATCGTCCACCAGCGTCCGGAACACATACAGCACGGCCGCCATGCAAACCGCAGACGGCGCGTTGAAGTTGTTATCCAGCTGGCCCGAAGTGCCGTTAAAGTCGATTTCCGCGCTGCGCTCCGCCTGATTCACACGGACAGCGACTTCGATGCGCGCGCCGTTGTCGAGATCGAGCACAAAGTGGCCATCGCGCAGCGCGCTGATCACACGGCGCACGGCTTCTTCGGCGTTATCCTGAACATGGCGCATATAAGCCTGCACCACGTCCAGACCGAAGTGGGCCACCATCTTGCGCAGTTCTTCCACACCTTTCTGATTCGCCGCCACCTGCGCACGGAAGTCGGCCATATTCTGGTCCGGATTGCGCGCAGGGTATTTGGCGCCTGCCAGCAGCGCGCGCGCTTCGGCATCGCGCAACTGGCCGCCGGATGCACCGTCCACCAGCTTGAAGTTATTAATCAGGACGCCCTCTTCTTCGATGAGGCGCGAATCCGGCGGCATCGAACCGGGCGTGGTGCCGCCAATGTCCGCATGGTGGCCACGCGAGCCGACGTAGAACAGGATGTTCTCGTCCGCCTCATCGAAGACCGGCGTGATGACGGTGACATCCGGCAGGTGGGTGCCGCCGTTGTAAGGGTCGTTCAGCATGTACACGTCGCCCGCGCGCATCTTGCCCGCGTTCTCGCGCATCACCGTCTTGATGCTTTCTCCCATGGAGCCGAGGTGCACCGGCATGTGCGGCGCATTGGCAATCAGATTGCCGTCGGCATCGAAGATGGCGCAGCTGAAGTCCAGGCGCTCTTTAATGTTCACCGAGTAGGCCGTGTTCTGCAGGCGCAGACCCATCTGCTCGGCGATGGACATGAACAGGTTGTTGAAGATCTCCAGCATGACCGGATCGGCCGTGGTGCCGATCGCCCGGCGCTGCGGCAGCGCTTCGATGCGAGTCAGCACCAGATGGTCTTGCGGCGTGACCTCGGCCTGCCAGCCTGGCTCCACGATGGTCGTAGCATTGGCTTCCGCAATGATGGCCGGGCCTTTGATGATGTCGCCAATGCGGGTGGATTGGCGCAGGAACAGGCCTGTATCGCGCCATTGGCCGGCGCTGTACATCTGCACCACGCGCTGCGGCGCCAGCGGCGCATGGCGCGGTGCGGCTTGCGGCGGCGCTTCGGCTGGCGCGTCGGATTTGCCGATGGCTTCCACCGACACCGCTTCCACGATCAGCGCCTTGTGTGGCATCAGGAAGGAGAAACGCTTGCGATAGGCGCCCTCAAACTGCGCCTTCATCTCCGCCTCGCTGCCAAACAGCACGATCAGCGCGGAATCCGTGCCTTCATAGCGCAAGTGCACGCGGCGCACTACATCGATGCGCGCTGGGGCGACAGCCTGCGCCACCAGATCGGTGTGCGCCAGCTCGGCCAGCGCATCGAGGCGGCCTTCCAGCGCGGCGAGCGCATCGCCACCGAGTTTCATTTCAACCGCCGACTCCCGCATCACGGTCTGATCGGCCAGTCCCATGCCGTACGCCGACAGCACACCCGCCAGCGAATGGATGAATACTGTTTTCATGCCCAGAGCGTCAGCCACCAGGCAGGCATGCTGGCCGCCCGCACCACCAAAGCTGGTCAACGCGTATTCGGTGACGTCGTGGCCACGCTGCACGGAAATCTGCTTGATTGCGTTGGCCATATTGCCGACCGCGATCTCGATGAAGCCCTCGGCCACTTGCTCGGGCGAGGATGGAGCGCCGGTCGCAGCCTCGATTTCGCGGGCCATGGCAGCGAATTGATCGCGAACGGTTTCCGCGTCCAGCGGCTGGTCGCCCTTCGCGCCGAACAGTTTGGGGAAATTCTCGGGCTGGATTTTGCCCAGCATGACGTTGCAGTCCGTGACCGCCAGCGGGCCGCCGCGGCGGTAGCTGGCCGGGCCGGGGTCGGCGCCGGCGCTATCCGGACCGACGCGGAAGCGGCTGCCGTCGAAGTGCAAAATGGAGCCGCCGCCCGCGGCCACGGTATGAATGCTCATCATCGGCGCGCGCATGCGCACACCGGCCACCTGCGTCTCGAACACGCGCTCGAATTCGCCGGAGAAGTGCGACACATCGGTCGACGTGCCGCCCATATCGAAGCCGATCACCTTTTCGAAGCCCGCCGCGCGGCTGGCGCGCACCATGCCGACAATACCGCCTGCCGGGCCACTCAGAATCGAGTCCTTGCCCTGGAAGGCACGTGCGTCGGTCAGGCCACCGTTCGACTGCATGAATTGCAGGTTCACGCCCGGCAGGTCGGAGGCCACCTGGTCCACGTAGCGGCGCAGGATGGGCGACAGATAGGCGTCAACCACCGTCGTATCGCCACGTGCCACCAGCTTCATCATCGGGCTGACATGGTGCGAGACAGAGATTTGCGTAAAGCCGATTTCACGCGCAATCTGCGCTACGGTTTCTTCATGCGCCGTGTAACGGTAGCCGTGCATGAAAACGATGGCCAGCGAGCGCAGTCCCTTGTCGTAGGCGGCCTGCAGGCCGGCGCGCGCCGCGGCACTATCCAGCGGCGTAACGACATCGCCATGTGCGCCGATGCGCTCGTCGATTTCGACCACGTACTGGTACAGCAGTTCGGGCAGCACGATATGGCGGTCAAACAGGCGTGGACGGTTCTGGTACGCGATGCGCAGTGCATCTCGGAAGCCGCGCGTGATGGCCAGAGCGGTCGGCTCGCCCTTGCGCTCCAGCAGCGCGTTGGTGGCCACGGTCGTGCCCATTTTCACCGCTTCGACCCGCTCGACCGGGATTGCTCCGCCAGCCGCAACGCCCATCAGATGGCGGATGCCGGCTATGGCCGCGTCACGGTAATGCTCGGGGCTTTCGGACAGCAGCTTGTGGGTGCGCAGTTTGCCGTCCGGCATACGCGCAACGATATCCGTGAAAGTACCGCCCCTGTCGATCCAGAATTGCCAGTCCATTGCCTGCCCCGTATGCGTCTTGAAGCGCCTATTGTAGTGCGGCGGGCTGCTCTTGAGCAGCGGAATTTCGGTGCTAGAATTGTTGCCATGACCCCTCTCTACACCGTTGCCGAAATCCGCGACATCGAACGCACCGCAGCGCAGCGGCTGCCAGAGGGTGCATTGATGCAGCGCGCGGGCCAGGCAAGCGCCAACGAGGCGCTGGACCTGCTGCCCTTCACGATCGCCAAGGCCAGAGTGCTGGTGCTGGCAGGTCCCGGCAATAACGGCGGCGACGCGCTGGAAGCCGCAGCCCATCTGGCCCATGCGGGCGCGCAGGTCACCCTGCTCCACTTTGAGCCAGGCGGCGAGCCTTCCGCCGAACGCCGCCATGCCCTCGACCGCGCCCGTAGCGCCCCCCTGCGCTTTCTGGCGCCGGAACTGCCGCATGTACATGGCGAATGGAGCCTGGTAATCGACGGGTTATTCGGCATAGGGCTGAAACGGCCGCTGTCTGGCCTTGCCGCGGAGCTGGTCCAGGCAGTGAATACGCTGGGCTGTCCGGTGCTGGCGCTGGATGTGCCGAGCGGACTGGATGCCGATACCGGCGCCATCGTCGGGCCGCATGGCCTCGCGGTGCGCGCCACGCACACCATCACCTTCATTGGCGACAAGCCCGGCCTGCATACTTGCGAAGGCCGCGATCACGCGGGACTGGTCCTGGTCAGCAATCTGGATCTGGATGGTTCGCTGTTTCCGCGCACAGCCGCCCGGCTGTCGGATGTTGCGCTGTTTTCGCACTGCGTGCAGCGCCGCCGTCACAGTGCGCACAAGGGCAGTTTCGGCAATGTGGCCGTGCTGGGTGGTGCGCGCGGGATGGCTGGCGCACCGATTCTGGCCGCACGTACGGCCCTGATGTGCGGTGCGGGGCGCGTGTTCGCCTGCTTCATTGGCGAAGCGCCCTCCTTCGATCCGAATCATCCTGAGCTGATGTGCCGCGCTGCGCAGGCATTCGATTTCGACACTGCCGTCACGGTTGCGGGGCCGGGACTGGGCACCTCGGCGTCGGCCTCGGAGATTCTGTTCAGCGCCCTGCACAGCCACAGCGCCATGGTCGCCGATGCCGATGCCTTGAATCTGTGCGCTGCAGACGCCAATCTGCGCGAGCTGCTGGCAACGCGCCATGCTCCGACATTAATCACGCCGCATCCGCTGGAGGCCGCGCGCCTGCTCGGTTGCAGCACGGCGGATGTGCAGGAAGACCGGCCCGCGGCGGCGCGCAAACTTGCTGCGGCGCTGAACGCGGTGGTGGTGCTGAAAGGATCGGGCACGGTAATCGCGGCGCAGGACGGCACAGTCGTCATCAACACCACCGGTAATCCGGCGCTTGCAACGGCGGGAACCGGCGACGTACTGGCGGGGCTTTGCGGCAGCCTGCTGGCGCAGGGTTGGCCGGCATGGGAGACGGCGCTGGGCGCGGTCTGGCTGCACGGGATGGCGGCTGATGTGCTGGTGGCGGAAGGCACCGGCGCCATTGGCATCACGGCCGGCGAGCTGATACCAGCCATCCGCACCGCCATCAACCGCCTGGCCAGCCATAGTGGCCGTTAGAACCCACGGCGTAAAACAGGTGCCTGCCACGGCGTGGCAGGCACCAGGTCCTGGCCTCGGGTTTTAAGGGACGATGCGGCCGGCCGCGATGGTGATGGTCCGGCCGCAGCGCGCTGCGATCGATGGGTCATGCGTCACCAGCACCAGCGTCGAACCGCGCTCGCGGTTCAGTTCAAACATCAGCTGAATGACTGCCTCGCCGGTCGCCGCATCCAGGCTGCCGGTCGGTTCATCCGCCAGCAGCAGCGGCGGCTCGGTCACAAAGGCACGCGCCAGCGCCACGCGCTGCTGTTCGCCGCCGGACAGAAACTTGGGATAATGCTTAAGACGGCTTGACAGCCCGACGCGTCCCAGCATCGCTTCAGCCTTGTCGCGGGCATGCGTATCGCCCGCCAGTTCCAGCGGCAGCATCACGTTTTCCAGCGCCGTCAGGTGCGGCAGCAGCTGGAAGGACTGGAACACAAAGCCCAGCTTTTCCTTGCGCAGCGCGGCACGGCCGTCTTCGTCCAGAGCGAAAATATCGACGCCGTCGAGGACGACGCGGCCCTCGCTCGGGGTGTCCAATCCCGCCAGGAGGCCCAGCAGGGTCGATTTACCGGAACCCGAGGCGCCGACGATAGCAAGCGTCTCGGCCTTTTGCACGGTAAAATCCACGCTATGCAAAATCGTCAGCTCGCCGCTGGCATCGGCCACGCGCTTGCTCAGGCCGGAAACTGCGATAGCGGCATGCGACACGGATACACGCGACGCCGGCAAGGCCGGTGCGTCGGGAATGAAACTGCTGGTAGACGCTTGAGGGAAATCGGGCATGATCTTGTTCAATAAGTTGCGACTGGCCTTGACCGCCCTACTCCTGCTGGTCAGCGCGGCAAACGCCTATTCTGCACCAAAAACCCTGCTTGTGGTGGGCGATAGCTTGTCGGCCGAATATGGCCTGGCGCGCGGCACCGGCTGGGTCGCTCTGCTGGAGCAGAAACTGAAATCGCAAAAGATGGATGCCAATATCGTCAACGCCAGCATCAGCGGCGAGACGACCAGTGGCGGCCGTACCCGCCTGCCCGCCCTGCTGAGCAAACACAAGCCGGATGTCGTCGTGATCGAATTGGGCGCCAACGATGGCCTGCGCGGCCTGCCGGTGCCCGCCGCCGAAGCCAATCTGCGCGCCATGGTCGATGCCTCGCGCAAGGCAGGCGCCCAGGTGCTGCTGGTCGGCATGCGCATGCCGCCGAATTATGGCCGCGACTATTCAGATAAATTCTTCGCCATGTACGGCGCCCTGAGCAAGAACGCCAAGGTGCCGCTGGTGCCCTTCATGCTGGAAGGGGTTGCCGACAATACCTTCCAGGCCGACCGCCTGCATCCGCTGGCCCAGGCCCATCCGATTATCCTGGCCAATATCTGGCCCCACCTGCTTCCCATACTCAAAACAAAATGAAGTATCCCGAACTGCTGAAGATTGAAGACGTACTGGCCCGCCTCGACGAATTCGACACCATCATCGATGCGCGCAGCCCCTCCGAGTACGCGTTGGACCATCTGCCGAATGCCATTAACTGCCCGGTGCTGGATGACGAACAGCGCATCGCTGTCGGCACCATGTACAAGCAGGTCGGCTCGTTTGAAGCCAAGAAGGTCGGCGCAGCCATGGTGTCGAAGAATATCGCCTACCACATCGAAACGCTGTGGCTGGACAAGCCGCGCGACTGGAAGCCGCTGATCTACTGCTGGCGCGGCGGCAACCGCAGCGGCGCCATGGCGCATGTGCTGGCCAAGATCGGCTGGCCGGTGGTGCAGCTGGACGGCGGCTACAAGGCCTTCCGCAACCAGATCAACCTGGAACTTGAAAAGACGCCGGAGCTGGATTTCCGCGTCATCTGCGGCACTACCGGCAGCGGCAAGACCCGCCTGCTGGATACGCTGGAAGCAATCGGCGCGCAAGTGCTGGATCTGGAACAGCTGGCAGCCCACCGTGGTTCGGTGCTGGGCAATATTCCCTGCCAGCCGCAGCCTTCGCAGAAAGCGTTTGAGACCTCGATCTGGGACCGCCTGCGCCGCTTCGATCCCGCGCACCCCGTGTTCGTTGAATCCGAGAGCAAGAAGGTAGGCGACCTGCGCGTACCTGCGGCGCTGATGGACCGCATGCGCGCCTCGCAGTGCGTGGCCATGAACGTCGCACGCGCCGACCGCGTGAAGCTGCTGATCGAGGATTACCAGCACTTCGCCTGCAATGCGCCGGCGCTGAATGCGCAACTGGAGTTCCTGGTGCCGCTGCACGGCAAGGAAAAGATCGCGCGCTGGCAGGAGATGGCCAGCGTCGGCCAGATGCCGGAGCTGGTGGACGAGCTGCTGGTGGATCACTACGATCCGGCTTACACCAAGTCGATCAACAGGAATTTCGTACAGTACGATAAAGCCCAGGCCGTGGAGCTGGCGGATATCTCGCCAGACTCCTTCCTAGCGGCAGCGAGACAGCTGCACAAGGAATAAAAAAAGCCGCCCGTGGGCGGCTTTTTTATTATTCGGCTTTCGCCGGAGCGGTGGTGACCGGTCGAACGATCTTCACTTTCGCTTTCTGCTTCAGCACTTCCACGTAGCCCACCATTTCCTGCTGCGCGGTCAGCGTATTGATCTGCTGCGCTTCCTGATCGCGGCGTGCTGCGTCTTCGTTGGCAGGCTGCTGCACCTTGCCGATGCGGTACACGCCGTAACCTACGCCCGGTACTTCCACGCCGACATAAGCCGGCAGCTTGGAGACGTCGGCGCGCATCACAGCCTGGAAGGCCGCAGGATTGAATTCAGGCTTGGCGCGGGACACCAGTTTGGCATCACCGAAGCCTTCAGCATTACCGGCCTTCTTCGCTGCAGCCAGCTTCTCTTCGCCGGCTTTGTGCGCGGCCTTCAGGGCTTCCTCCATGGTCACGCGCTGACGGATCGCGCCTTCCACTTCAGCCAGCGGACGCTTGGATGCAGGCTTGAATTCCACGATACGGCCGGAGACCAGGGTGCTCGGCGCCACTTCAACGGCTTCGGTATTGCGCTTGTTCTTGATGGCGTCATCGGAGAACAGCGCGGTCAGGAACTTGGCGTTGTTGAACGGCGCCTGGCCCAGTGCCGGCGACGGCTGACGGGTCAGGCCTTCGGCGGTTTCGATCTTCAGTTTCAGCTTGTCGGCCGCTGGCTTCAGGCTGTCCGCTTGCTCGTACACAGTGTTGGTGAAGGTCTCAGCCATTTCGGAATACCTCTTCGCGGCCTTCTGCTTCTTGATCTCGGCGACAATTTCCGGCTTCACTTCGTCCAGCGTCTTCACATGCGCAGGCTTCAGCTGGGTCACGGTGATGATGTGGTAGCCGAATTCGGACTCCACCAGATTGCTGATCTCGCCCTGCTTCAGGCTCAGGATCGCGTCTTCCACCGGCTTCACGAAGCTGCCCTTGACCAGGAAGTCCAGATCACCGCCCTGCTCCGCGGAGCCCTGGTCTTCCGACTTGGCCTTGGCAATCTTGGCGAATTCGGCCGGGTTCTTACGCACTTCGGCCAGGATGGCTTCAGCCTTGGCTTTCGACGCTGCCTTGTCGGTGCCGTACTTGATCAGGATGTGGCTGGAACGGCGCTGCTCTTCTTCGCTGTAGCGCTTTTCGTTGTTCTTGTAGTAGGACGCGATTTCTTCGTCGTTCACGCTGACCTGGTCTGCAATTGCAGCGGCGTTCAGCACCACGTATTCGATCCTGGCTTGCTCAGGCACTTCGAACAGCTTGGCGTTCTTGTCGTAGAAGGCTTTCACCATGTCGTCGGTAATCTTCACCTGCGGCACGAAGGAAGCCACAGGCAGCATCAGTTCCTGCACTTCGCGCTCTTGTGCGCCGAAGTCGGAAATCATCTTGGACACGGTGCGTGGCGCGAAGCCGCTGAACTCGATGGCGCCGGTCAGCTGCTGCAGGCTCAGTTCCTGGCGCAGACGCGCCTGATGCATCTCTGGCGACATGCCTTGCGCAGCCAGCACGGCCTTGTAGCGCTCGACGTCGAACTTGCCTTTGTCATCCACCAGGCCTGGAATCTCGCTGATGATCTTGCGCAGCGTAGCGTCAGTCACGGTCAGGTGATCGCGGTGCACTTCGGCGTTCACTGCGCGCTCGGCGATCAGCGTATCCAGCACGTTCTGCTTGAATTCCGGCGTATCGAACTGCTTCTGGTCGAACTGGGGACCCATACGCTGGCGCAGGTTGTCCAGCTGGTTGCGCTGTGCGTTGTCCAGCTCTTGCTGCGTCACCGAACGGCCATCGACTTTGGCGAGCGTATTGGCGTCTTCGCCAAAGCTGCGGTAACCGCTGATGCCGACGAGGGCAAACGACGGCACAATCAGAATCGCCAAAATAATCTGCATCAGTTTTTGATGCGTGCGAACAAAATCAAACATGGTTAGCTGGTTTCCGGTCTTGTGGATGCTACGTAAATGTTCGCGCGATTTTACAGGGCTGTTGCCCCCATAGCAAGGCGCCACAAAGGAAAAAAGCCCCATCTGCACATAGCGCGACCTGGGGCGCGTTAGGGCTGATGAGGCTTTTCTCGGTATTCTGGCGGAGTGGACGGGGCTCGAACCCGCGACCCCCGGCGTGACAGGCCGGTATTCTAACCAACTGAACTACCACTCCAGGTAGTTGTGTGCGCTTGCTGGCGGAGTGGACGGGGCTCGAACCCGCGACCCCCGGCGTGACAGGCCGGTATTCTAACCAACTGAACTACCACTCCTGCAAACACAACACGGTACTACAATCGTTTAACTGGTGGGCGTTGAGAGGGTCGAACTCCCGACCTAATCCTTGTAAGGGATCCGCTCTACCAACTGAGCTAAACGCCCGGTTAAACTGCCCGGTAAGCATCACTGCTTACCGAAGGCCATTATTGTACAGCGTCTTTCAAAGCTTTACCAGCTTTAAATTTAGGAACTNGGAACTTGC
>Ga0055526_1001583_pt1 | contig 16002 bp, 12 predicted proteins | sample AraplaCol_mMF_r2_FD_55013 | JGI IMG/M metagenome (GOLD analysis project Ga0055526, IMG submission 55013) | Arabidopsis root microbial communities from North Carolina, USA - plate scrape MF_Col_mMF_r2 | ecosystem: Host-associated > Plants > Roots > Endosphere | place: USA: North Carolina... | reverse complement strand
CAACTTCCGACGAATGCCTTCGTCGACGGGGCATTCCGTCCGGCGAACTCCGGCAAGACGTTCACCTCCACGAACCCTGCGACGGGTGAGGCTCTCGCCGAAATCGCAGCCTGCGACGCCACCGACGTCGACGCCGCCGTCGCCAAGGCGAAGCAAGCTTTCGACGACGGCCGCTGGCGGCTGCGTTCGCCGGCCGAACGCAAAGCAGTGCTCCTCAAGCTCGCCAAACTTTTGGAGGACCATCGTCACGAACTCGCCGTCATGGAGAGCCTCGACAGCGGCAAGCCGGTCGGCGAATGCCAGACGGTCGATGTTGCCGATACCATTCATACGCTGCGCTGGCACGCCGAGCTGATCGACAAGCTCTATGACAACACCGCTCCGGTCGGCGCNAACGCGCTGACGATGATCGTGCGCGAGCCNATCGGTGTTGTCGGATGCGTGCTGCCGTGGAATTTCCCGCTGCTGATGCTGGCCTGGAAGATCGGCCCGGCGCTTGCCGCCGGCTGCTCGGTGATCGTCAAGCCGGCACAGGAAACGACGCTCACCACGCTGCGCGTCGCCGAGCTTGCTCATGAAGCAGGTATCCCGGCTGGCGTCTTCAACGTCGTGACCGGCGGCGGCAAGGAGGTCGGCGAACCGATCGGCCTGCATATGGATGTCGATATGGTCGCTTTCACCGGATCGACGCCCACCGGCCGCCGCTTCCTGCGCTACGCCGCCGACTCGAACCTCAAGAAGGTGGTGCTCGAATGCGGCGGCAAGAACCCCGCGGTGGTTCTCGACGATGCCGAAGACCTGGACCTCGTTGCCGAGCAGGTCGTTAACGGCGCCTTCTGGAACATGGGCGAGAACTGCTCGGCCACCTCGCGTCTGATCGTTCATGCCAAGATCAAGGACGAACTGCTGAAACGCATCGGCGCCTACATGCGCGAATGGAAGACCGGCGATCCGCTCGACCCGGCAAACCGCATCGGCGCGCTCGTCAGCAAGGCGCATTTCGAAAAGGTGAAGTCTTTCCTCGACGACGCCAAGACGGAGAAGCTCTCGATCGCCCATGGCGGTGAAACCTATAACGGCATCTTCATCGAACCGACGGTGGTCGAGGGCGTGACGCCGGCCAGCCGCCTCTTCCAGGAAGAAATTTTCGGCCCGGTGCTTTCGGTGACGACCTTCAATTCGCTGGCCGAGGCGATCGCCCTTGCCAACGACACGAACTACGGCCTGACGGCGTCCGTCTATACCGGTAGCCTGCGGAACGCCATCAGGCTCTCGCGGGAGATCCGCGCCGGCGTCGTCACCGTCAACTGCTTCGGAGAAGGCGACGCCAGCACGCCGTTCGGCGGCTACAAGGAGTCCGGCTTCGGCGGCCGCGACAAGTCGGTCTTCGCTCACGACAATTACTGCGAACTCAAGACCATCTGGATCGACGTATCCGAACGGTCGGTCGACGAGACGATCCGATGACCCGCCATGTGATCAAGCGCCTGCCGATCGATACCGGCGTTTCGGGATGGGAGGCGATCAGCGAACGCGCCTTTCCCGCAATGGCGCTTGAACACGACATTACCGCGGACTGGCTGATTGTCGGCGCCGGATTTGCCGGCCTGTCGGCGGCCCGCCGCCTCTCGCAGTTGCGCCCTCAGGACAAGATCGTCGTCCTGGAGGCGCGTGAAGTCGCCAAGGGTCCGGCCGGGAGAAATTCCGGCTTCATGATCGACGTGCCGCACAATCTCTCTTCCGGCGAGTATTCGGTGGCCGACGAAGAGGCGACCAAGGACGAGATTCGACAGAACCGTCTGGCGATTTCCTTCGCAGCCGATGTCGCGGCGGAATACGGCCTGTCCAGGGAAACCTTCGATCCGGCGGGCAAGGTGAATGCCGCGGCCTCCGACCGGGGGCTCGGGCTCAACGACAACTACAGGAAGTCGCTCGAAAAGATCGGTGAGCAGCATCGCGTTCTCGATGCCGATCAGATGCGGGAGATGACGGGCTCGCGCTATTATCGCGGTGGGCTCTATACGCCGGGCGCGGTGATGATCCAGCCCGCCGACTATATCCGCGGCCTGGCGCGCGGACTTAGCGCAAAGATCGCCATTCACGAGCACTCGCCGGTGCTGGAGCTTTCCCGCGAGGGAAAGTCCTGGAAGGCGAAGACGGCTCGCGGATCGGTCTCCGCGCCGAAGGTCATTCTGGGCGTGAACGGCCATATTCAAAGCTTCGGCCATTTCCGCGGGCGGCTGATGCACATATTCACCTACGCGTCGATGACATCGGCCTTTTCCCAGAACGAATTCGGCGGCGATATCACCGGCGCGGACCGTTGGGCGCTGCTGCCGGCCGATCCGATGGGCGCGACGGTGCGCAAGATCACCACAGATGGCCGTTCGAGGATCGTCATCAGGACGCGGTTCACTTACGACCCGAGCCTCCAGGTGTCGGAGAAGCGGGTCGCCGGCGTGGCGGCCGAGCAGCGCCGCTCGTTCGACGCTCGCTTCCCCGGAATGNAAAGCCTGCCGATGGANTNTAGCTGGGCGGGTGCGCTCTGCCTGAGCCGAAACCATGTGCCGGCATTCGGCGAGGTCGAGGAAGGGCTTTTTTCCGCCTGCTGCGAGAATGGTCTCGGCACCGTCAAGAGCACGCTTGCGGGAATGATGGCGGCCGATCTGGCGACAGGCGCCGCAAGCCCCGAACTCGACAAATACAAGAACCAGCCGGAACCGGTGAGATTGCCGCCCGAGCCCATCGCGTGGCTCGGCGTCAACTCGGTCATCCGCCTGCAGGAATTGCGTGCTGGCCGCGAGGGATGATCCCTCGGCCCGCGCAATCTGAAGCTGCCCGCTCGCAGACTTCAATGAGAATGGGAACGTAAAACAGGAGTAAGAACAATGAAAAATTTGTGGAAGGCGCTCTGCGCCGCTGCAATGATCGGGGTCAGCATCCTTCCTGCTCGCGCGGAAGAAAAGACGATCACCATGGGCACGATGTCGTGGGAAGATCTGACGCCCATCACCGGTATCACCAAGAAGGTTCTCGAAGACGCGGGCTACACCGTCAAGGTGACCGAGTTCTCCGAATGGGGCATCGCCTATGCCGCTCTTGCCAAGGGTGACATCCAGGTTCTCACCTCGCAGACGGACTATGTCGCGCAGGACTACTGGGACAAGAACAAGAACCGCCTCGAAAAGATCTCGCCGGTTTCGCACGGCCTCTATCAGGGTGTTGCGGTTCCCAAATATGTCCCGATCGACTCGCTGGAACAGCTCAATGAAAACGCCGACAAGTTCGGCGGCAAGATCATCGGTATCGAACCGGGCGCCGGCCTGATGCGCGATACCTCGAATGTGGTCAAGGACTACGGCCTCAAGCTCCAGCTCGTCGAGGGCAGCACCGCCGCGATGACGGCGGCGCTGAAGTCCGCCTATGATCGCAAGGAGTGGATCGCGGTGACGATCTGGGAGCCGTCCTGGATGGTCCAGAAGTACGAGGTCAAGTACCTCAAGGATCCGAAGGGCATCTTCCCGCCGCCGCAGAGCTACTACTGGATCGGCCATAAGGGCTTCTCCGCAGAGAACCCGCATGCGCGGGAAGTGATGGCCAGCGTCTATGTGCCGCTCGCCGACATCACCGCCATCAACGGCGCGGTCAATGAAGGCAAGACCATGGACCAGGCCGTGCAGGATTGGATCGGCGCCCATGCCGACCTGATCAAGCGCTGGGAAAACATCAAGAAGAACTAACCGCGTCGTGGCCGTCCGATCCGTCGGGCGGCCATCCTACAGCGCCGCGCGTTCTTTTGGACGCGCAAAGGACGCTGGGAGATTCAACGAGAGAAGCCAGCGCCGATTGGCTCAAGGGGATCGCTATGAAAACCGTAACTGCCGATATCAATGATGTCCTGATCGACTGCCAGTCCCTCTGGAAAGTCTTCGGTGACAAGTCCGCTGCGGCAATGAAGTCGATCAAGGAGCGCGGCCTCGGCAAAAAAGAGGTCTTGAAGGAATACAACTGCGTCGTCGGCGTGTCCGAGGCGAGCCTCCAGGTGCGGCGCGGCGAAATCTTCTGCATCATGGGCTTGTCGGGAAGCGGAAAATCCACGCTCATCCGCCTGCTCAACAAATTGATCACGCCGAGCGCCGGCAAGGTCCTCGTCAAGGGGCGCGACCTCGCCGCCCTGTCTCCGGTCGATCTCCGGCAGATGCGCGCCAGGAACATCGGCATGGTGTTTCAGAGCGTCGCTCTGTTGCCGCACCGCACAGTCTTGGAAAATGCGGCCTTCGGCCTCGAGGTGCAGGGAATAACCAAGCCGGAGCGAAACAAGACCGCCGTTGCCGCGCTCGAGAAGGTCGGCCTCGCCGACTGGGTGAACCGGTATCCGGGCGAGCTCTCGGGCGGCATGCAGCAACGCGTCGGTCTCGCCCGCGCTCTCGCTTCCGACCCCGAGATCATTCTGATGGACGAGCCGTTCAGCGCGCTCGATCCGCTCATCCGGCGCCAGCTTCAGGACGAATTCCGGCAGCTGACGAAAGCCTTGNGCAAGTCCGCGGTCTTCATCACCCATGATCTCGACGAGGCGATCCGGATCGGCGACCGCATTGCGATCATGAAGGACGGCGTCATCATCCAGACCGGCACGGCCGAGGAAATCATCCTCAACCCGGCGGATGCCTATGTCGCCGAATTCGTCGCCGGCATATCCCGTCTCCATCTGATCAAGGCGCATTCCGTCATGCGCAGTGTCGCCGAATTCCAGCAAAGCGCGCCGAATTCCGACATCGCGTCGCTGGCGCGCACGACGCCGGACGCCGACATCGACGAACTCATCACATTGACGATGCAGTCGGAGCGCGACGCCATCGCCGTCGTGGACAATGGTCAGATTGTCGGCGTGGTCACGCCGCGCAGCCTGCTGATGGGCGTCAAGGGACCATCCGCCCACGATCTGCCGGCGGCGTCCACCAACTGGAGCTGATTGACATGGATAGTTCAGGCTTCATCGATCTTTTTGACGAATGGACCGATTCCGCGCTCGAATGGGTGAGCGACAATGGCGAGTTCCTTTTCGATTCCATCAGGCAGGTTCTCGAAGGGCTCTATGCCGGGATCCTCTGGCTCCTGGAACTTCCGCCATTCTATCTGATCGCGCTGATCGTGGCGCTCGTCGGCTGGCGGCTGGTCAATGTCTGGTTCGCCCTGCTGAGCGGCGTCGCGCTGGCGCTTTGTTTTTCCATGGGACTCTGGCCGGAGACGATGAGTACGCTGGCGCTGGTCTTGACCGCAACCACGCTCGCCCTGGTGATCGGCATCCCGATCGGCATTATGGCCGGCTTCTTTCCCGCCCTCGATCGTTTCATGGAGCCCGGCCTGGACCTGATCCAGACGCTTCCGCCATACATCTACCTGCTGCCGGCGATCGCTCTGCTCGGCTATGGACCGGCGACGGCATTGATCGCGACCGTGATCGTCGCCGTGCCGCCGGCAATCCGCCTGACGTCTCTCGGTATCCGGATGACGCCCAAGGAGTTCATCGAACTCGGAGAGGCGCTTGGGATGACGCCGGCGAAGATGTTCTTCAAGATCCGCCTTCCCTTCGCGCTGCCGAGCATCATGGCGGGCATCAACCAGAGCCTGATGATGGCCTTCGGCATGGTCGTCATCGCAGGCATCGTCGGTTCCGGCGGGCTTGGCGAGACGATCTACGGCGCGATCAGAACGCTCGACATCGCGACTTCGATCAATGGAGCGATCGCCATCGTGGTTCTGACCATGGTGCTTGATCGCATAACCCAGAGTGCTGCTCGTCTGGGAACGGGGAGGAAGTCATGAATCCGTCCATCCTGCAGTTTTCGCCCGGCGCTTTCCTGGCGCCATCCGTCGATTGGCTCAACACCAACTTTCATCCGCTGTTTGCGGCGATCAGCTATCTGGTCGAAGCGGTGCTTTCCGGATTCGAAGCGGCACTGCTCTTCGTGCCGCCCTATGGGCTCATCGCGATCGTCGTCGTTCTGGCATTCGTCGCCGTCGGTCTGCGCGCCGCGATCCTGGCCGGTCTTTGCCTGGGCTTCTGTCTCCTCATGGGGCTGTGGACGGCATCGATGCAGACCCTGTCTCTGGTCACCGTCGCGGTCCTGATCTCCGTGCTCATCGCCTTCCCGATCGGCGTCCTGTGCTCGCGCTACAAGACATTGGAGGCGATGGTTCGCCCGGTTCTCGATGTGATGCAGACCGTGCCGCCGTGGGTCTATCTCATTCCTGCGGTGATGATCTTCAGCCTTGGACGCGTGCCGGCAATCATCGCCACCATCGTCTATGGCATTCCGCCGATGCTCCGACTGACCACGCTGGCATTCAACCAGGTGCCGAAGGAATTCATCGAACTCGGCAGCGCTATCGGCGCGCCGCCTCGCTCGGTGCTTTGGAAGATCGAGATCCCCTTGGCCAAGCAGACGCTCCTGGTCGGGCTCAACCAGTGCATCCTTCTGTCGCTGGCCATGGTCGTGCTGGCCGGGCTCGTCGGTGCCGGCGGTCTCGGTGCTGAGGTGACGCGCGGCTTGACGCGCATGGAGATGGGGCTTGGTCTCAGGGCAGGCCTGGCGATCGTCGCCGTCGCCCTTCTGCTCGACCGGCTGTCCCGCGGCCTGCTCGACCGCGACAGGCTGCCGAAGGCGAAATGAGCAAGGACATAGAGAGATGAGAAACAGCTTCTTCTGCATCGATGCGCATACTTGCGGCAATCCCGTCCGCTTGGTCGCCGGAGGCGGTCCACTGCTTGCCCATGCACCGATCAGCGAGCGCCGGGAGATTTTCGTCCGCGACCATGACTGGGTGCGCAAGGCGCTGATGTTCGAGCCGAGGGGGCACGACATCATGTCAGGGGCGATCATCTATCCTGCCTATCGGCAGGACTGCGATTTCGCCGTGCTGTTCATCGAAGTGAGCGGCTGCCTGCCGATGTGCGGCGCCGGCACCATCGGCACCGTGACCGCCGCGATCGAGGAGGGGCTGGTCAAGCCGCGCGAACCCGGCCGGGTCGCCATCGAGACGCCTGCGGGGAGGGTTGACGTGACCTATGAGGAGAAGGACGGATATGTCGATTCCGTTCGTCTCCACAATGTGGCGAGCTATCTCCATGAGGCTGATGTCGAGGTGGATGTGCCGGGAATGGGCCGTCTGCGCGTCGATATATCCTATGGCGGCAACTATTATGCGGTCGTCGAACCACAGGATAACTGGAGCGGCCTCGACGGCATGACCGCATCCGACATTGTCGGCTGCAGCCAGAGACTGAGGTCGGCGCTTGCCGGTATCTGCGATCCTGTCCATCCCGACGACCCGAGGATTCGCGGTGTGCATCACGCCATCTGGTGCGACCGCCCGGTGAATGACGTCTCGGATGGACGCTGCGCCGTCTTCTATGGCGAAAAGGCCATCGATCGATCGCCGGGCGGCACCGGCACCTCCGCCCGCATGGCCCAGCTCTATGGGAAGGGGCGGCTTACCATCGGGTCGAGATACCGGCATGAAAGCCTGATCGGAACCATCTTCGAGGGCCGGGTCGAAGCCGAGGCGAGCATTGGACCCTATAGCGGCATTCTTCCCAGCATCGGAGGCTGGGCGCGCGTCATCGGACATAACACCATTTTCGTTGACGATCGTGATCCGCTGGCGCATGGCTTTCAGATCCGATGAGCGCGTTTTCGGCAGGGAGATGACGATGCGACCCGATCAGCAACGCCAAGCAGACGACGCCGCAAGATCGGCTGGCCGGCTCAAAGTCGGGTTCGTTCTGGCGCGCTCGTTCACGCTGTCGGCCTTCGCACTCTTCGTGGATACGCTGCGGCTGGCCAGCGACGAGCAGGATCGCTCCGGAAGGCTTCTTGCCGACTGGCAGGTGATCGGCAGCACGAGGCACCTGATCACCGCGAGCTGCGGCGTCCAGGTTGCGCCGACCTCCGATTTCGTCGATCCGGCGAAGTTCGACTACATCGTGGTCGTCGGCGGCCTTCTGACGGTGGAGAACCCCGTCGACCAGCAGACCATCGCCTTTCTCAAGCAGGCGGATGCCAAGAAGGTGCCGTTGATCGGCGTGTGCACGGGTTCATTCATCCTTGCTGAGGCCGGCCTGATGAAGCGGCACGAAACCTGCGTGAGCTGGCTGCATTACAAGGAATTTCGCGAGCGCTTTCCCGAGCTCAGCGTTCGTTCCGACCGGCTCTTCAATCTCGATCGCCAGCGCGGCTCTTGCGCAGGCGGCAGCAGTTCCGCCGACATGGCGGCATTGCTGGTCAGGAAACGCATCAGCCGCGACGCCGAGCGAAACGCGCTTGAAGTGCTTCAGATCGAAAAGGCCCGGACGTCGGCGGATATTCAGCCGCGGCGACCGCTCTACGACGAGTATGAAGACGCCCGCGTCAAGGCGGCGATGATTGCGATGGAACAGTTCGTCGACGGCAGCATGTCGATTCAGAAGCTTGCCGCCATGGTTGGCCTGTCAAGGCGGCAACTGGAGAGGATCTTCATCGACAAGACCGGAATGTCTCCCGCCAAGGCCTATAATCGTGTTCGCATGGAGCGGGCGAAATCGATCCTTGCCCAGTCGAAGGCGCCGCTGATCGAGATCGCGCTCGATGTCGGCTTTGAAAACGCCTCGCAGTTCACGAGAACCTTCAAGCGCACATTCGGGCAGACGCCGTCGCAGCATCGCGCAGCCGCTTTGAGAGCGCACTGAGTTTACTCAGATCTCTTCCCACGGAAACGTGTCCAGCCGCTCGGCGCCCCTGGCCGTAATCAGAGCCTGGGTTTCCAGTTTGATGCTCTCGGATCCGGCTTCGGCGATCAGGCTTTCGACGTTGAGCACCATGCCCTCCTCGANGGCGCCGCTGAAATCNGGGTCGAAATCCGGATGCAGAAGGATCCCCGGCCACTCGTCCGCCATTCCGGTTCCGTGCAGNGCAAGCGTGTATCGATAAGGCTGGTATTTCTCCGGAATCCGCCACGACTGCGNGTTGAATTCTGCGAACGTCATGCCGGGCTTCAGGATTGCGAGATTGTGCTCGATCTGATCCCTGGCCGCCGCGTAAAGTTCCTTCTGCTTGGTGGTCATGGCGACATGCCCTGCGGTCCACGACCGCGAGAGGTCGGCGCAATAGCCGTAGGGTCCGATCATATCGGTGTCGAAGGATATCATTTCGCCGCGCTTGATGACGTAGTCCGAACACTCCTGATACCAGGGGTTCGTTCTCGGGCCAGCGGTCAAGAGCTTGGTCTCCAGCCACTCGCCGCCGCTGCGGGCGTTTTCGAAGTGAAGCTCGGCCCAGATTTCTCTTTCGGTGCGGCCGGGCTCTGACATCTCGTACATCCGCGCCATGCCGGCTTCGCAGACACGGATCGTCCATCGCATCAGCTCGATTTCGTCGGCGCTCTTGATCGATCGCGCCCGCTCCGCCAGTTCCTGGCCGTCGACAAGCGTGAAGCCGCGTTCGCGCAGTTCGAAGGCGCCGGCGGGTTCGAGCCTGTCCACCGCAACGCGCCTGTTGCTGCCATGGCTGCTCACGAGGTCCGCGACCTCGTCCGCCCAGGCTTTCAGGCGGGATTCCATCAGGTTGCCCGCCGTGAAGAATATCCATGACTTCGCCGGCCGGATCTCGTCGATGCCGGCAAGCCCGTCATTGACGTGCTCGGCGCCTTCGAATTCGAACAGTATCGCCGGTCCATCGGCGAGGATCAGAGCGTAGCGCGCGGCGTTGTGCATCGTCCAAATGCTCATATTCGATGAATCGAAGGCATATCGGATGTTGACGGGGTCATAGAGCAGCAGGGCGCCGCAGTCCCATTCGCGCATCGTCGTGCGCAGGCGCTCCAGACGATAGTGGCGAGCCCGATCGAGCGTCGTGGCCGGCACAGGACTGATAAGAGGCCGATCCGCTCCCTCAGGATTGAGATATGCCTGCTTCCGCTCATCCTTGAAGACCGTCGAGCCGGTCGGCTCAGCGGAATCGCTTTCGTCTCGCAGCATCGAAGTCAGTCCTTGTCGTCGGTGAATGGCGCGACGTTGCCGGGCGCTCAGCGCTCGATGACGAGATCGCTGAGCGGCTTCGAGCAGCAGGGCAGGAAGAAGCCGGCGTCGATTTCCCTTTGGCGAATTCCGCCATTGTGGTTCATGTCGACCGTCCCGGAGGCGAGCTTCGATTTGCAGGTGCCGCAGACGCCGTTCGCACAGGATGACGGTATCCTGACGCCCGCCTTCTTCGCGCATGAGAGCACACTCTGCTCGCCTGTTACCGCGATGCTGCGGGCCTGTTTCGAGAAGGTGACCTGGAAAACCTTGGCAGCCGCCTCCTGAACCGCGGGAATTTCGGGTTCGTCGATGACAGCGGCGTCGAAGCTTTCCTCCAGGTAGTTCGAGCCGGCGACGCCGAGTTCGGCGGCAATGCCGCGCGCAGCCGCCATGAACGGGGCGGGACCGCAGCACATCACGGTTCGCTCAGTGATATCGGGAACGGCAAGCCAGATATATTCTTTCGAAATGCGACCGGTCAGGCCGGGCCAGGACGGCTCGCCGGCAACGGTCTCCGGGAGAAAGTGGAGGCGAAGACCTTTCAGCCTGCGGGCGATGCAGGCGAGCTCGTCGCGAAAGATCAGATCCTGGGGCGTCCGGCCGGCATGCATGAAGACGACGTCGGCCGGTTCGCAACTGTCGGCGATCTCACGCAGAATGGACATGACGGGCGTAATGCCGGAGCCGCCGGACAAAAGCAGAAGCTTACGTCCCGCCGTCTGGGGCCTGACGAAGTGACCGAGCGGACCGCTCGCCTTGACGGCTGCCCCGGGAGCCAGCGTGTCATGAAGCCAGTTGGAGATCTTGCCGCCGGGAACGCGCTTCACCGTCACGGAGAAGGCATTCGTCCGATGCGGCGAAGACGAGATGCTGTAGCACCTGTTTTCCGCCTCTCCATTGTGCTCGAGATCGAACAGAAAATACTGTCCCGCCTTGAAGGCGAACCGCTTGCCCTCGCGCGATGCGAAGGTGAATGTCTTGACGTCGTGGGTCTCCTGCTGAACGTCGAGGCAAACGAGCGTGTCGTCTTCTTCCGGGTTCCAGACGTCGTCAAGAGCGGCCCTGGCTGCGGGCGCCTGCGGGCTCCTAGTATCCATGGGCGCGCATCCGGTCGATGTACCAGGTGGCGAACTTGTCGAGGTTCGTCTCGGAGAAGCGGGAGTAGGGGCCTGGCTGATAGGCCGGGTCGAGAGCGCCTGCATGGGAGCGCGCCACCAGATCGGCGTCCTGGTCGGTCGTTGCCACCCAGACATCCGTCAGCTTGTCGAGATCGTAATCCACGCCTTCGACGGCGTCCTTGTGGACCAGCCACTTGGTTCTGACCAGCGTCTTGCCCGCGGAGAGCGGGATGACGGTTGCCACCACCGCATGGTCGCCCATGAAGTGGTTCCAGCTGTTGTGGCCCCAAAGATGCATGTCGCCGAGATCCTTGCGGGTCATGTGCCCGAGCAGCTTGGAGGATGCGGCGGTGGCATCGTGGGTCTGGGATTCACCAGCGCCTGCGATGATCAGCCGCTGGGTGCGGAAATTTGTGGCGCAGTCGGCGAGTTGCTCGACGGCAGCCGAGGGAAAGCCGTCAGCCTCCCACGCCTTCGTCCGCTCTTCATACAGCCTGAAATGCTCCTCGGCCTGTTCGCGATCCTCCGGGCTCAGCGTCTCGGGGTCGAAGCCGAAGTCGAGATCGACGAAGGAGACGCAAAGCTCTGGATGGTTCGCGGAGCAATGGTAGCACTCGCGATTGTTCTCCATCGTGAGCTTCCAGTTGCCGTCCTCGATGACGTCGGTCTGGTGAGCGATCTTGGCATTGCGGATGTCGTAGGGAGCGAGGCGCTCGACCATGGCCTGTTCGAGGAGAGCGATGTCCTCGGGCGGATTGTCGGAGAGGCAGACGTAGATCAGCCCGCCGATCGACTTGAAGGTGACGGGCTTGAGGCTCCGACACTCCTTGTCGAAGTCCTTGCCCATGTGCGGGGCGTAGCCGAGCTCGCCCGTCAATTCATATGTCCAGGTGTGATAGGGACAGACGAGTTTTGAGACGATCGTCTTGCCCGGATCGAGAAGGCGGGAGCCGCGATGGCGGCAGACATTGTGCAGGACGCGAATTTCTCCGTCGTCGTCGCGCAGGAGGATCAGGCTCGTCTTGCCGATGTCGATCACCGTGGCGTCGCCGGGTTCGGGAACGTCACAGTCGAGGCCGACACAGATCCAGTGATTGTGGAAGAAGACGTCGATGTCTGCTTCGAACACATCTTCTCTGACATAAAGCCCGGCCGGCAGCGAGTGACCGTTGGCACGAGCGTCGAGAAGGGCTGAAATGGAAGAAGGAAGTCTGTTTAGCATGAGAACCTCTTATGCGAGAGTTTCCCTAGATTGCCCTTGCACTACCGGCATTTCAACGGCATAAAAAATCACGTTCGCATAAGTTTTTATCATGCGATGAGAGGTTTGCGATGCATTTCCGAAGACGGCTCCCGTCGCTGACGGCGCTGGTGACCCTGGAGGCGGTGTTGAGACGGAAAAGCTTCACCACGGCTGCGACCGAACTCGGTGTCACCCAGGCAGCGGTCAGCCGGCAGATTGCCTTGCTGGAGGAGGAACTCGGCCAGCCCCTATTCGTGCGCAAGCATCGAGCGATCGAGCCGACAACGGCATGCATCAACCTTGGCGCCACGCTGGCCAAGAGCCTTGCCGATATCGCCGAGAGCGTGGAAGCGATCCAGTCGCGCAGCCAGGACGTCGTGACGATAGGCGCGACCGTGGCCTTCTCTTCTTTCTGGCTACTGCCGCGGCTGGCCGAATTCCGCCGGGCAAACCCTGGCATTCTGGTGCGGGTGATTTCCCAGGACAGCCCGATTGCCCTCGACGATGGAGAAGTCGACGTGGCAATTCGATACGGTGTGCCTCCCTTCAGCGATGGAACCGTCATCGCCTCGCGTGGCGACGTCATTTGCCCCGTCTGCTCTCCCGATTACCTCAGGCGCCGCGAAGGTGGTCCGCTGGGCTCCGGTGATGAATTCATCGAAACCGATGTTCTCGATCGTTCCTGGTATAGCTGGGCGCAGTGGTTTTCGCTGACCGGTGCCAATCTCGAGATAAAGCCGTCGCTGCGGTTCAATCACTATACCGAGACCATCGCAGCTGCGCGCGCGGGCCAGGGGATGGCATTGGGATGGCGGATGCTGGTTGGCACCTTTCTGGAGGATGGAACCTTGGTGCAGGCCGATGGCGGCGAACTTGCCGCCGAGGATCGTTACAACGTCATCGTGCCGGTCAAAGCCAAGCGCAGCAATGCGCGCGACCTTGCCGCCGCCTGGCTGACAGCATCACTGCACGGTTGATCGAAAACTATCGTCACAAACCCAGTCCCACAGTTGCCGTTCGGTGGACGCCTTTCGGGACGAAGGCGAAGCGATCCGCCAGGCCGAGGAAATCGGCGGCCAGGTGAATGACCGAAAGCCACATTTCCGTCCCCTGCAAGCCCGTTTCGCCGCCATCGGCAAACGGGAATCCCTCACCATCCCGCCATCGACCCAGAGCCTTCGATATGAGATTGCGGGCGATCGCTTCGCCATCGGCCCGCCTGTAGTCGGTCTGCCGGGCAATCAGCAGCAGGGGGTGAATCGTATCGAGCAGGTTGCAGGCATTGTATTTCGCGCCGACGAAGCCCTTATGGTTGCGATAATTGAGGTGAACCGTTTCGAGCGAGGCGTGCGGGTGCGGAAGCGCTGCGCCAAACTGGGCGTAGGTGCCGCGTGTCAGCCGATAAAAACCGTTCACCGGTTGGAGCCATCCTTCCGGCGCAGTCGGCTCGCCCCATAGGCCGGAGACGCTGTTGGCATTGCGGCTCAGCCACTCGAAAAGTTCCTGCCGTGAATGCCGGATGCCGAAATACTTCGCATTGAAGTACATGGCGGTTCCGATCGCATCGACCACGCTGCCGGCATGCCACGCCCGGGTCGACCAGGGCAGGGCGCGCAGCCATTCATCGAGTTCGTCAGCGCCAAGCTCGACCGCGTGGACCGGTTGTCGCGGGCTGGAGCCAAGCAGTTCAAGCGCATAGCCAACCGCAAGGACGTTATAGAGCGCCTTTGGATCATCCCTGAGCGCCTTGCCATGCATGCGCGAATGCTCTTCCGGGAAAAGCCCGGTCTCCCGTTCCTGCAGGCCTTGCAGAAGCTGGACGGTCTCGGATGGATCGAGGTCGGGTGGCAGGTGACCGAAGCCGGCGGCGATCTCGATTACATCGCATAAATGCCGGATCGCCGGTCTGCGGACGCCGTCCGCTTCCANCGATTCATAGGTTCCCTGCGTTTTCCAGCGTGCAAGGATATCGGGCCATTGGTCTTNCGCTTTNTGGCCGAGCCTGACCAACTGATCTTCGATGTCTCCNGTGCCGGATTTCCTGGGCGCCGAGCCTCGGCTCCGCAGCACCCGGGCCGGCACGCCGCCGGCAACCGNCATGGCGGGAATGTCGCCCGTGACGACCGCTCCGGCGGCGATCACCGCACCATTTCCAATCGTGGCGCCATCGAGGATCACGCAATTGGCGCCGATCCAGACGTCGTCACCGATCACTATGCCGATGCTGACGACACCCTGGCGGTGGATGGGAATGGCCGGATCGTCGAAGCCATGATTGAAGCCGACGATCGAGGCATGCGAGGCAATCCGCACGCCATTGCCGCAGGTCACCGTGCCGGACACACAGGCATAGGGATTGATGGTGCAATCGTCGCCGAGGATCACATGGCCGCGGACGAGTGCGTGCCCGGCGATCCAGGAGCGCTCGCCCATCATCAGGCTTTCGGTGAAGATCGCGGCATGCTCGGCGATATAGGACGTCTCAGCNAGCTNCGCATCGCATGATCGCCGGAGTTCCGCCTTGCGGGCCAGGTGGGCCGGATGACGGAGGTCCGACGCAATGTGTTCCCAGGTCAGGTATTGAAGCCTGCGCGCTTCCCGCTCTTCGCTCGCCGATATGTGATGGCTGTTGGCGTGATCCATCCTGCTCCTCATTCTCAGGTTCAGCCGCTGAATATTCGTCTGCCTTCAGCGATCCATTGCCTCGCTGCATCAGACTGCCTGATCCGTTTAAAAGCAAGACATCCGACACGCGCCGATCATCGGCAACGTGCGGAGCAACCGGAAACCGTGAGATCGAGTTATGCCGCGCTCAGAAGTTCAGCGCTAACCGGCATTCCCATATGAAAGCCCTGGACACGGTCGATGCGAAGATCCTTGAGAAGGGAAAATTGTGCTGCAGTTTCGACGCCTTCCACCAGGATCGTATTCCCACGATTGCGGATGAGAGCAATCATGTCCTGAAGCATCATCAAACCGCGTGGGTTCGAGCTGTCGTGCAGGAAGGTTCTATCGACCTTGACCGTCTGAAACTCGATTGCCCTCAACCAGGAGAGACCCGCGAAGCCGCAGCCGAAGTCATCAAGCCAGATTTCGACGCCGAGTGCCCGCAGATCGGCAATGCATTTCAGCACCTCCGACTGCATATCCATGTCCAGGCCCTCAGTGACTTCCAAGGCCAGTCGCGACCCACAGACCCCGCACCGAGCAAGGATATCAGCGACACTGGCAGCAAAGCCGGGGGAACGCAGTTGTATTGGCGATACGTTGACGCTGACGGTAGCCATCCGATCGGTCATCAGTATATCACGGCATGCCGTCTCGATCGCCCACCTGCCCAGTTCGAGGATAGCGCCACTTCGTTCTGCAACGGGAATGAACGTCTTCGGCGAAACCGCGGTGCCGTCCGGCATCCTGAGGCGCATCAAAGCCTCGACAGCTCTTGGTTTCTCGTTCGTCACGTCGAAGATCGGTTGGTACACCAGCGAGACCAGTTTGCGATCAATGGCGGCCGCCAGCAGCGGGACGAGTTTACCAGCATAGTCGTCGGGGCGAGGCAACAACGGATCAAAACTACGAATGCA
>Ga0055526_1001557_pt1 | contig 16199 bp, 16 predicted proteins | sample AraplaCol_mMF_r2_FD_55013 | JGI IMG/M metagenome (GOLD analysis project Ga0055526, IMG submission 55013) | Arabidopsis root microbial communities from North Carolina, USA - plate scrape MF_Col_mMF_r2 | ecosystem: Host-associated > Plants > Roots > Endosphere | place: USA: North Carolina... | reverse complement strand
TCGAGTGCGGCATCGATATTGGTTTGCATCGATGTCGTCCAGCTCTGCGCACCGCGGGGGCTAAGGCAGGCGACATTGGAAAAGGAACCGGCCGCGACGCCGTCTTTGATGCCGGTTGCGAGATGATGACCGGGAACGAAAAGCGACAGAGCGGAAAGATGCCGGCGCGCCTCTGCGTACCAGAGGCCGTCGCCGTCGGCGAGCTTGATGCCGATCACGTCAGGGGCGGCCGCACAGACCGCGCCGAGTTCCTTTGGCGTCAGCACGCGTTTCGCATGCGGCGGATTGTAGAGGATGAGCGGAATTCCGTCGGCAGCATTGGCAGCGCGATTCAAGAAGTCGATCGCTTCGGCATTGGTGAGCGGCCACCAGTCCGGCAATATGACCTGAATGGCGCGGGGGTCGAGCGAGGCGGCACGGCGGACGCGGTTGAGCATGATCGATGGGTCCGGTTGGCAGGCCCCGATCACGAAGGGGGTTGAGGATGCTTTGCAGCGTCCAGCCAGCATCTCCTGGATCCTGTCGAATTCCTCCTCCGTCTGATTGTGGAATTCTCCTGCTGTGCCGTTGGAATAGATGCCGTCGACGCCGGCCTCGATGAGGATGTCGATCTCCTCGGCGAGTTTGTCGAATTCGATGCTGTCACCGGCCGCAATCGGCAGAAGCAGGCTCGCCCAGTTTCCGCCGATGGCGGCACGCGGCATCTTTGCGTTCATCTGTTTTCCCCAATGAATGACGGATCAATCGAGGTCGTCGCGGATGCAGGCCTTGAAGTGGCCGGGCGCGACCTCACGCAATTGCGGAACGGCGCCGGCGCAGGCCTCGAGAGCACTGGGACAGCGCGTGCGAAAGACGCACCCGCTCGGCGGATTGGCCGGACTTGGAATATCGCCTTTCAGGATCTGCCTGTCGCGACGGGCATCCGGATCGGGCGATGGGATCGCCGAGAGCAGGGCGCGCGTATAGGGATGCTGTGGTCTCGCATAGAGATCGGCGCTCGGCGCGATCTCCATGATACGGCCGAGATAGAGTACGATCACCCGGTTACAGATATATTCGACGACGGCGAGGTCATGCGAGATGAACAGCATTGTAAGGCCAAGCCGCTGCTGCAGGTCGCGCAGCAGGTTGATCACCTGCGCCTGGATCGACACGTCGAGCGCCGAAACCGGCTCGTCGGCGACGATGAATTCGGGCGACAAGGTCAAAGCGCGGGCGATCCCGATGCGCTGGCGCTGACCACCGGAAAATTCATGCGCGTACCGATTGATCGCCTCGGCAGGCAAGTCGACCTGGGCCAAGGCCGACAGCGCCCGATCGAGCCTGTCGCCGACGCTGCCGATCCCCTGGATTTTCAGTCCCTCCGTCAGGATTTCGCCGATCGTGATGCGCGGCGACAGGCTGGCGAAGGGGTCCTGGAAAATATACTGCATGCGCGGCCTTTGCCGTCTGAGCGCCGAGGCCGAAAGCGTGGTGAGTTCCGTTCCGTCAAAGCGGACGCTGCCGGAAGACGGTTCGACGAGCCGCAGGACGGAACGCCCGATCGTGGTCTTTCCGCTGCCGGATTCGCCGACAAGCCCGACGACTTCACCCTTGCCGATGTCGAAGGAAATACCCTGAAGAATGTTCAGTCGCGTGCCGCGGGAGGTATAGTGTTTCGAAAGGTCGCGGACGGAGAGCAGCGGTGCGCTCATCTAGATCTCCTGCCACCTGATGCAGCGGCTGCGGTGCTGCGGATTGACCTGTTCGAGCCCAGGCACGACGGCGCGACAGGCGTCGATCGCGAATGTGCAGCGCGGGGAAAAGGCGCAGCCGCTCGGCATGTTCATCAGGCTCGGGACCATGCCAGGAATGGCGGCGAGCTTTTCGCCGGCCTGTTTCATCCGCGCGGCNTCGCCGAGGCGAGGCATGGAGGCGAGAAGACCCATGGTATAGGGATGCTTCGGATTGCNGAAAACCTCGCCGACCGGCCCTTCTTCGACGATGCGGCCGGCGTACATCACCGCGACGCGATGGGCGATTTCGGCGACGACGCCGAGATTGTGGGTGACGAAGAGCATGGCCATGCCGCGCTCACGCTGCAATTTGAGAAGCAGATCGAGAATCTGCGCCTGGATCGTCACGTCGAGCGCCGTGGTCGGCTCATCGGCGATCAGCAGCGCCGGATCGCAGGCGAGCGCCATGGCGATGGTGGCGCGTTGCCGCATGCCGCCCGAGAGTTCGTGCGGATATTGGCCGGCACGGCGTCGGGCGTCCGGAATGCCGACGCTTTCAAGGAGCGCGACGGCTGCGTCCATCGCCTTCTTGCGGTCCGCCCCGCGATGGACGCGGAGCGGCTCGGCGATCTGGTCGCCGATCGTGAAAACGGGATTGAGGCTCGACATCGGCTCCTGGAACACCATGCCGATGTCGTCGCCCCTGATCCTGCGCATGCTCTCTTCGTCGAGGCCAACAAGATCCTGGGCCGCGCCGCCGCGCGTCGTCAGGCGGATACTACCCGCGGCGATCGCACCGATGCCGCGGGTGAGCAGCCGCATGACCGACAGGCTGGTGACAGACTTGCCGGAGCCGGATTCGCCGACGAGTGCCAGCGTCTCGCCTGCGGCAATGCTGAGGTCAATATCGTTGACCGCCGTGATCTCGCCGCCGCGGACGCGGAAGATCGTTCGCAATCCCCTGATGTCGAGTACGGGTTCGGCGGTCTGTTCCATCAGCCGTCTCAGTTCAGCAGGCCGGTCGCACGCAGGATCTCGTCGATCCGCGCCGTTTCCGCATCGTTCAGGGAGGCACGCGGCCGCGGCATGACGGCGGTGTCGATGATGCCGAGGCTTCGCATGGCGGTCTTGAAGGCGCCGATGCCGGCGGCGCCGCCGCTGACGCGGCTCTGTGCAACCCAAACGATTTCGAAGAGGCGGCAGAGACGCTCCTGCTCCTTCCTCGCGGCGACCCAGTCGCCGCGCTGCGCAGCATCCCAAAGGCGGACATAGCCGTGCGGATCGACATTGGCGATGCCGGGAACGACGCCGTGGGCGCCCATCAGCAGGGCGTTGTCGACAACGATCTCGGAACCGGTCATCAGGAAGACGTCCTTGTGTTCGGCAAGGTCGAGAAGCGCATAGCGGAAGTTGCCGTCGTCGCCGCTGGAATCCTTGAGGCCGATGATGGCGCCTTCCCTGGCAAGCGTGACGACGGTCTGGCGCTGCAGCTTGACGTGAACGCAAACGGGAATGTCGTAGGCGACCAGCGGAACGTCCACCGCGTCTCTGACATAACGGAAATGATCGAGGATCTCGGATTGGCTGGTGACGGTATAAAATGGTGCCGTCACCACCACCGCGTCGGCGCCGGCGGCCTTTGCGACTTTCGCATGGGCGATGACGCGATCCGTGGTCGGGTCGATGACGCCGACGATGAGCGGCACGCGGCCATTCACCACCTTGGCCGAATGTTCGATGATTTCGCGCCGGGTCTTCTCGTCATGGAAGATCACCTCGCTCGTCGAGCCGAGGACGAATACGCCATGGCAGCCGGCACCGATCAGATGTTCGAGCACGCGTGTATAGGAAGGATAGTCGACGGTAAAATCCGGATTGAGCGGTGTTACGACGGGAGGGACGACCCCCTTGAATTTGGTCATTTTCGCTTCTCTCGATTGTCAGTTCAGTTCGGCACGCGGGTCGAAGGCATCTCTGAGGCCATCGCCAATGAAGTTGATCGCAAGCACCGCAAGGATCAGCGCGGCGCCGGGGAAGAGCCATTGCCACGGATATTGTTCGAGCACGGCCGTTGATCGGGCCGCGTTCAGCATGTTGCCCCAGCTTGCCGCCGGCGGAGCGATGCCGAGACCGAGGAAGGACAGGCCCGCCTCGAGCAGGATGGCATTGGCGATCTGCAGCGTCGCATAGACCACGAGGATATCAATCGAGTTCGGCAGGCCGTGGCGGAAGAGCAGATGTCCGATGCCGGCGCCCATGCCGCGGGCGGCCAAGACGAAGTCGCGCTCACGCAATTCCAGCAGCCGGGAGCGGATCATGCGCGCAAGCAGCGGCCAGGAGAGCAGCGAGATGACGAGGACGGTCGGCCAGATGCCGGTGCCGGCAATCGAGGCGAGCACAAGCAGGAAGATGACGGGCGGCAGCGTCATCACCAGATCGACGAAGCGCATCGAGACGGCATCGGCCCAGCGCCCTGCAAGCGCCGAGATGGCCCCGAAGAGAAAGCCGATGATCGCGGAAAGCGTGGTCGATGCGACGGCGACCAGAAGCGAAATCCGACCGCCTTCGAGCACGCGCGCAAAGACATCGCGGCCGACGCCGTCGGTTCCGAACCAGTGCTTTGCCGTCGGGCCGCTGTTCATCGCCAGAAGATCGATGTCGTTCGGGCGGAAAGCCCACCACAGCGGATAGGAGAGGATCAACAGCAGCATCGGAAGAGCAATGCCGACGCCGGCAACGGCGGCGCGGTTGAGCAGAAAGCGGTCGAAAGCGCGGGCAAGCGGCCCCGGGCTGCGGCGTTGCGGGGAGCGTGCCAGCATGCTCAGCCCACCTTGATGCGCGGATCGACGACCGCATAGGTGATGTCGGTCAGAAGATTGATGACGATAACGCAAGTGCCGATGACGAGCGTCGCCCCCATGATGACGGGGTAGTCGCGGGTCTGCACGGCATCGACGAGCAAAAGACCCATGCCCGGCCAGTTGAAGACGCTCTCGATGAAGATGGCGCCGCCGATGGCAAGCCCGATGGTGGAGCCGATCAGGGTGACGATCGGAAGCAGCGCATTGCGCAACGCGTGTTTGGTGATGACCCAGAATTCGCGCACGCCCTTGGCGCGGGCCGTGCGCACGTAATCCTGGTTCAGGACTTCGAGCAGCGAAGCGCGCATGTAGCGCATGATCAATGCAGCTTGCGCGACGGATAGAAGTGCCGCCGGCAGGATCAGATGGTGGAGGAGATCGCCCACCGAGAACGTCTCGCCCGGCGTCAGCATGCCGCCAGACGGCATCCAGTGCAGGCGGACGGAGAAAAGATAAAGGCCGAGCAGTGCGCTGAGGAATGCCGGGCTCGAAATGCCGGCAAGCGCAGCCACCGATAGGGAGAGGTCGGCGAGCGAATTGCGGCGAACGGCGCCGATCACCCCGCAGGCGATGCCGACGACAATGGCGAAGACAAGGGCTGTGCCCATCAGCAGCACTGTCGGCCCGATCCGCGATAGCACCAGACCCAGAACCGGCTGGTCGAGACGCTTGATCGAATAGCCGAGATTGCCCGTCACCGCCTGCTGCAGCCAGCCCAGATACTGAACGGGCAAGGGCTGATCGAGCCCGAGGCTTCTGCGCAGATCGGCAAGATCCGACGGTGACATCGGCAGGTTCGGATCGATATAGGCATCGATCGGATCGCCTGGCGTCAGGCGCAGCAGCAGGAAGATCAGCATGCTCAGGGCGACGAGCATGCCCATTCCCATGATCAGGCGTCTGAGACTGTATCGGAGCATCGGCAATCCGTATTGTCGGGCCGTTTGTCAGGCCGTCTTGTCAGGGTGGCCGAAGCCACCCTCAAGGCTTTGCGGAAAACGCCTATTCGGCGATCGACCATTTCTGCGGGTCGGCCTGGTAGGGGCCGCCGCCCGGAGCCGGCGTCCAGACGAAATCCTTCACCTTGGTCGAGACGATGCCGTAGCGGTTTGCCACCCAGAGCGTGGCCCAGGGCAGGTTCGTGTTCATCACCTTGCAGACGTCTTGGTAGGCCGTATTCCGCTTGGCGCTGTCAGGCTCGGCAAGCGCGCTATCGAGTGCCTTGGTGAGGTCGGGCATGCGAACCCTGGCAACGTTCGGTCCGGCCGGAGGGATCTGCTTCTCGTTGAGGCCGACGTTGATGCTGCCGGCATCCGGCCCGTTCTGCAGCCCGGCATAGACCATCTGGAACTGGGCGATATCCGGCGTCGCATTGAGCACGATGCTGTTATAGGTCGGGGCATCGACGGCGCGCGGGACGATGTTGATGCCGACCTGGGCAAGCATTGCCTGGACTGCCGCAAGGACGTTGGTCGCCAGCGGGGTGGTGTAATAGGTCAGAAGCGTGATCGGCTTGGCGCCGTTGATCTGATCCCAGCCGGCTTCCGTCAGCAACTGCTTGGCCTTCTCCGGATCATAGGCATAGGTGTCGATATCAGGCGGTATCAGCTGTTCGGCGACATAGGCGCAGTTGGCGGGCTTTGCCGCGCCGCCGTAGAGGCTCTGGATGATGGCATCGCGATTGATCGCGTGCATCACCGCCTTGCGGACACGCACGTCCTTCCAGAGCGGGGAATCGTGGTTGAAGCCGAGATAGTTGACGACGAAAGAGTCACCTTCGATGACCTTGAAGTCCTTGTTGTCCTTGAAGGTCGGCACATCGTTGGAATCGACGTAAGTGAACTGGATTTCACCGGATCTCAGCGCTGCGATCGCTGCGGCCGGGTTGGCGAAATAGCGATTGATGACGCGTTCCAGGGCGGGCTTGCCACCACGATAATCGGTGTTTGCGGCAAGTTCGACATACTGGTCCGAGACGTATTTGGTGAATTTGAACGGGCCGGTGCCGATCGGGGTGGTGGACCACCAGGTGTTCTTCGCCAGCTGGTCGGCCGGTATGGAGGAGAGCGCATGCTCGGGCAGCATCATCACCTTGGTCATCGTGTCGAGAAGACTGCTGCTGGGTGCGCTGAGCTTGATGACGACGGTGTGATCGTCCGGCGCCTCGACGGACGATATGCCCTTCAGTCGGGCGGCGAGCACCGAGCCGGATTTCACATCCATCGCAAGGCCGATGGTGAACTTGGCGTCCTTGGCGGTGAAGGGCTTGCCGTCATGCCATTTGGCATCGGCGAGCTTGAACGTGTAGGTTATCTGATCCGGGCTGACCTCGTAGGAGCTTGCCAGTGCGCCAACCACCTTCTGCAGCGTCTCGTCATAGCTGACCAGCGGTTCGTAGTAGACGGTTCGTAGTAGATACTGAGCCAGGTGAAGCCGGCGGTCGCGGCAAGCGGATTGAAATTGCCCTGGAAGCCGCCGGGGCCGACATCGAAACCGCCGGACAGGGTGGCGGCCTGAGCCTCTGTTGCAGCGCCCGAGACGACAAGAGCCGGCACGGCAACCGTCGACAGCATGGCGCCAAGCGCGATGGCGGATAATCTAGACAGTCTTTTCATGTGTTCCTCCCATGTTTGAACTTGTCTTGTTGTTGGCAATCACCCGGGCAATGCCCTCGTAGTGACGATCCAGGCGTCTGCGCGCCTCCTCCAGATCCCTTGCCTCGATCGCATCGACGATCGCGGCGTGATCGCGCCACGTCGCCATCGGATCGGTATTTTCAAGGTTGACGAAATCCGATGCCTTGTAGAAGGCGAGCCAGAAGACATCGATCAGCCGCACGAGCGTCTCATTGTCCTGGCAGCGAAACAGCAGTCGGTGGAACAGCTGGTCGTCTGTCGCAAAGGTTTCACCGCGCTCGGCATGGGCGCGCATGCGGTTGACGGTGGCGCGCAGTTCGGCGATGTCCTCCTCTGCGATCACCTCGATCGTCTTGCCGATCAAGCCCACTTCCAAGGTCCGCCGGATTTCGAGGACCTCCTCGATCTGCCGCAGGGCGCCGCCGAGGCCGTAAGCGAGATTGTCGAGAAGCGGCTCGAAGGAAAAGGCCTTGACGAAGATGCCGACGCCGCGCCGCGTCTCCAGCACGCCGACCGATTCCAGCGCCTTGATGCCTTCCCTTAGCGAATTGCGACTGACGCCGAGCTGGGTAGCGAGCTCTCCTTCGGCCGGAAGCAGGGTTCCGGGCGCCAGGCCATTATCATCGATATAGGCGCGCAGGCTTTCCTGGACCGATACGTGCAACAGCGGGGCGCGCGTCAGCGGCTTCATCGATTTCAATGTCATTTACCCCGGTCTTCTTCTGGTTTCGCCCATATGATAAAGTCTACATATCCACTTGTAGGATATCTGTCAAATGGGCAGGTTTGCATCGCAGCGCGGAACTGGTCCGCTGCCTGGCGATTGCCCTTTCATTCTAATACCAGTATAGATCCAGGAGTATTCCACAGAAAAAACTGAATGTGCCGCGGACGGTATCGGGAGAACTCATGGCGACAGATGAACTGATCGAAGCGATTGGTAAGGAATTGCAGGTGTCAGCATCCGGTCTGCCGCTCTACAAGCGACTGAAAGCGGCGATCGAAACCGCGATCCTTTCGAATACACTTAAGGCCGGCGCCGTTCTGCCTGGAGAGCGTGTTTTGGCCGAGACGCTGTCGCTTTCCCGGGTGACAATACGCAAGGCGCTGGCGCTGCTCGAGGAAGAGGGTTTCCTCAATCGCCGCCACGGCTTCAAGACGGAAGTCGGATCGCGCGTCGAAAAATCCCTTTCCACGCTCACCAGCTTTTCGGAAGACATCCTCGCGCGGGGGCTCGTTCCAGGATGTATATGGCTTTCCAAGCAGATAAGCCGCCCGTCTCCGACCGAGATGATGGCGCTCGGCATTGCTGGCAATAGCAATATCCTGCGCATGAAGCGTATCCGCACCGCCGATGGCGTGCCCATTGCGGTCGAGACCTCAACGGTGCCGGTTCGCTTCATACCTTCGGCCAACATGGTCGGCGACTCTCTCTACGAGACGCTGGAAACGCGGGGCTTCCTGCCGCAACGCGCCGTACAGCGCATGCGTTCACGCGCGGCCTCGGTGGAGGATGCGCAGCATCTCCACTGCGACGCCGGAGCGCCGTTGCTGATGACGGAGCGCCGTTGTTTCCTCGGCGATGGCCAGATCGTCGAATACTGCGAGAGCCGCTATAAGGGCGACGTTTACGACTTCGTCTTCGAATTGAGGCGATAATACCAGTTATAAACTGGTTGTAATCTGGTATTTTCCAACTATCGTGATGCCGAAATGGAGTGTCACGATTGCAGCGCGACGACATCAAAAAGAGCCTTATCGTTTCCTGCCAGCCGGTTCCGGGCGGTCCTACGGACACGGCTGAATTCGTGACGGGGTTCGCCAAGGCCGCCGTCGATGCCGGCGCAAGAGCGTTGCGGATCGAATCCATCGCCTATGTGAAGGCCGTTCGTCCGGCCGTGAACGTGCCGATCATCGGCATCGTCAAACGCGATCTCGATGACAGTCCGGTGCGTATCACGCCGTTCGTTGCCGATGCCGAAGCGCTGCTCGATGCGGGCGCCGATATCGTCGCCTTCGACGCCACGGATCGCCTGCGTCCCGTCTCCGTCCAGAAGCTGGTGCAGGCGATTAAGACAAGGGGCAAGCTGACGATGGCCGACTGTTCGAGCCTCGAAGATGCGCGCAACGCCCTGGCGGCCGGCGTCGATTTCGTCGGCACCACGCTGTCCGGCTATGTCGGCGGGCCTGAGCCTGTCGATCCGGATATCGGCCTGATCACAGCCATGCACGCGCTGACGCCTTATGTCATAGCCGAGGGTCGTATCCGCACGGTGGAGCAGGCTGCCGCCGCAGCCAAGGCCGGGGCTTTTGCCGTCGTCGTAGGCTCGGCGATCACGCGCACCGAGCACGTGACGTCGTGGTTTCGCGACGCCGTCGCTGCGGCCTATGATGCCGACGATACCCAAACGGCGCTTGCAATCGATATCGGCGGCACGAAGACGATGGTGGCTCTGGTCAGGGGCGGCGAAGTGCTGGCTGAAATTACGGTGCCGACGGTGCGGGATACGGGCCCCGATGCCTGGCTTGCCATGATCGCCGACTCTATCCGATCATGGACGGATCGCTATTCGCGTGTCGGCATCGCGGTGACGGGCTTCATTCAGGATGGATGCTGGTCGGCGCTCAATCCGGCGACGCTCGGCATTCCCGATCGCTATCCGCTGGTCGATAAGGCGACGGCGACCTTCGGTAAACCGGTTTTTGCCGTCAACGATGCGCAGGCGGCCGCCTGGGGAGAATACAGGTTTGGTGCCGGCGATGGCGGCGATCTGGTGTTCCTCACCATCTCGACCGGCATCGGCGGCGGCATCATCGTCAACGGGCGCCCACTTGCCGGGCTTGCCGGTCATTTCGGGCTGATCCGTGGTCCGTCCGCCGGGCAGTCGCCTTTGGAAGACCAGACGTCGGGCCGCTGGATAGCGGCCGAGGCTGCAAAGGCCGGGCATCAGGCGACCGCCGCCGAGGTTTTCGAGCATGCCAACAGCGGTGAGGCCTGGGCCGAGGCGATCATCTCGCAATCGGCATTCCGCGCAGCGACGCTCTGCTGCGATATCCAAATGATGCTCGATCCCAAGCATATCGTCATCGGTGGCGGCATCGGCCTTGCAGCGGGTTACCTCGACCGGATTCGTGATTGCCTTGCGGGTATCGACGCCCGGCTGACGCCCGTTCTCGTACCTGCCAGGCTGGGCAGCCGTGCCGGCATCGTCGGCGTGGCGAGCCTGGCAGTGCGACGTGACTGAATAATTCCAGAAAACATGGATTCAGACGTAACAATAAGAGAAAGGGAACTACGATGACATTGAACAGAACGTCCTTATCAGCCCTTGCCCTGCTTCTCGCAAGCGTTGCTTTGCCGGGCACCTCGAATGCGACAGTGACCGTTCTTGGCTGGCCGGGTGGTTCGGAAGAAACGGCGCTTCGTGCGACCGCCGAAGCCTACAACGCCACTGCAGGCATCAGCGACGCCGACAAGGTCGAACTCTTATTCTTCAACCGGGAGGGCTTCTACGACAAGCTGCAGGCCGACATGGCAGCGGGGTCGACTGCCTTTGACATCAACCTCGTTGCCACCTACTCGATCGGCCGTTATGCGCCGTACATGGAGCCAGTCGACCTCGGTAGCGATGCCGCAAAGACGTTTGGCGAATCCGTGCTGAAGACCATGCAGTTCGACGGCAAGCAATATGGAGTGCCGACAGATCTGTCGCTGCACTTCATGTATTATCGCAAGGATCTGATCGATGCGCTGATGAAGGACGATGCGGCAAAGGCGAAATATGCTGAAATCTCCAAGCAGTATCTCGGCAAGGAATTGCAGCCGAAGGACCCGGATAACTGGACCTGGGACGACTGGGCGGCAACGGCTCTCTACTTCTCGAAGCAGGTGAATTCCGAAAGCCCCGTGCGTTATGGCACCGTATTGCAGATGAAGAACCTGCTCTTCAACATGATGGTGTTCCAGTCGCTGCCGCGCTCCTATGGCGCAGACTGGACCGACAAGGACGGCAATGTCACCGTTGATTCCGATGCCTACAAGACTGGCCTTGAACTCTACAAGAAGCTTTACGACGCCGGCGCTTCGCCTAAGGATTCGCTGAGCTATGAATATGCTGAGACCAATGCCGCCTACGGTGCCGGGCAGGCTGCCACGGCACTTCAGTGGAATGCCGCTGCGGCGGATCTCACCAATGCCGAGAAAACCCCCGCAGTTGGCGACGTCACCGGTATTGTGGCACCGCCGGCCGGGCCGAACGGACGCGCCGACCATATTCACGGTCTTGGTCTCGGCCTCAACAAGAACGCCAAGAACAAGGACGGCGCCGTCAAATTCCTGAAGTGGCTGGCGACCGAGGATGCGGCCCTGCTCTATGCACGCAGCGGCGGCTCTCCGGCTCTTGCGCCCGACGTGGTGGCGAAAGTCGCCAAGGAACGTCCTGATCTCGTCAAACTCGGCGAGTTTGCCAGCAGGTACGGCTACGTGATGAACGGTGCGACTTCGGCTAACGCACTCTCCGTCTACGAATTGCAGGCGAAAGAGTTCACCGGCTACTGGTCGGGCCAGCAGAGCCTTGATGACGCGCTGGCTCATGCGAAGGCTGGCATGCAGGACCTCCTGAAGAAGTGATATTCGCCGGATGCCCTGTCTTTTGCAGGGCATCCGGCCCCAGCCGGCGGATCGAAATGGCCATAGTAAGACGTGCCGAGGGAAGAGCCTATCTCACGCCGCTCGTGGGTTTCCTGCTGCTGTTCCTCGGATTTCCCGCAGTCATCAACATCATCTATTCCGTCTCGACGGTCGATTTCCAGACACTGCGAAGTCCGACGCTGAGCGGCTTCGGCAATTACCTGGCGGTGCTTGCCGATCGGGATTTCTGGCGCGCCATTTTCTTTTCGCTGCGCTTCGGCATCTTGACGGCGCTTATCGAATGCCTGCTCGGCCTGTTTCTTGCGATTTTTCTGGCGCCTCTTCTGTCAAAGCGCTCGGTCCTTATGGCGCCCCTCATGCTGCCGCTCATGGTGGCGCCGGCCATGATCGGACTGATGTATCGTCTGGTGCTGCACGAATTTGCCGGGCCGGTGCCCTATTATCTCTTCGAGTGGTTCGGCGACAGCCCGGCCTTCCTCGACGTCGCTCACGCATTCTGGACGCTGACCGTGGTCGAAACGCTGCAATGGACGCCGTTTGCCTTTCTGCTGTTTTACATGGCCTATGTCGCCGTGCCGCTCGACGTGCGCGAGGCGGCCGCCCTCGACGGCGCGTCGGCAATCAAGCTGCTTTGGTTTATCGAACTGCCGCTGATGCTGCCGACACTCATGATCGCCTTCTTCATTCGCTTCATCGACGGCTTTCGTGTTTTCGACAACGTCTACGCGTTGACCGGCAGCGGTGCGGGCGGCTCGACCATGTCGCTGTCGATCTATATCTATCAGGCATTTTTCAAGGAGGGTGCGATCGGCAAGGCGGTGGCGGCTTCCGTTGTTCTCTTCCTTGCCTCGCTGCTCGTGCTCTATAGCCTCAACTGGCTGGCCGGCCGCAGGAGGACGTGAGCGATGATGAACACACTCCGCTGGATTGTTTTTGCAGCCGCAGCTCTTGCGATGAATTTTCCGATCATCGTCACGCTCGTTACGTCGTTCAAAAGCGCCCGCGAACTGTCGGTCAATCCTGGTTTGTGGATCAGCCAGCCGACTCTCGAAAACTACCTGCGGGTTTTAACGCAGACGGACCGTTTCAATATCTATTCCTACCTCTGGAACAGCACCGTCGCTTCGTTGATCGGCACGGGGCTTGCGATCATGCTCGCCTTTCCCGCGGCCTATGCGATCGCCAGGAGCGAAGCGGGCAAGCACACGCTGCTGCCGATCATCGTCAATCTGCGCGCCGTGCCGCTGATCATTTTCGCCATCCCGCTCTACATGATGTACCAATGGCTCGGTTTGCTCGATACCCAGCTCGGTCTCGGCCTGATCCTGACCATCGTCAACACACCGCTGGCGCTTGTCATTCTCGTCAATGCGATTTCCGACGTCCCGCTCGAACTGGACGAAGCGGCAAAGGTGGACGGCGCGAATTCGTTTCAGATCATGATCCGCATCATTCGGCCGGTCGTGCGTCCTGCACTGGTGACGACCTTTATCTTCGGCTTTATCACCGCCTGGAACGAGTTCCTCTTCGGTCTGATGCTGACGACAAACAAGGCGGTGCCGATGACCGTTGGCGCTTCCTTCTTTTTTGCGGCAAGCGGCGGCGGCGTACAATGGGGGACGGCATCGGCCGTGATGATCCTCGGCGCGCTGCCTCCAGCCTTTCTAGGCCTCCTCATGTATCGGCAGATTTCCGGCTCGATGATCTCGGGTGCTGTCAAGGGCTAGTATCCGTTCAAGGCATTCATCCTGCCTTGTCACAAGACATAATGGGCGGTGGCGATATTCTCATATCCCGCCGCGTCCTGTAGGGTGCGGTATTTGCAGGCCTATGAGAAAATTTCAGAGCGATCGATGAAGAAGACCTTCAATCCGGCCTCGGTGCGCCGGCCTTTCGGGAATTACAATCACGGCCTGCTCGTGCCGCCCGGCGCATCGCTGTTGGTCACTTCGGGCCAGTTAGGTATCGGTCTCGACGATACTGTTCCGAGCGACGTGGCCGCGCAGGCGGAACTCTGCTTCGAGGCGATCAAGGCGATCCTCGAAGAGGCGGAGATGAGTTTTGCCGATGTCATCCGCATTTCGGGGTTCGTCACCCGGCGCGAAGACTTTCCGGCCTATATGGCCGTGCGGGATCGCTATACCCTCGATCCGAAGCCGGTTTCCACCTTGATCGTCGTCGGCGGCTTTACGCGGCCGGAATTCTTCGTGGAGGTCGAGGTGACGGCGGCGAAGATTTTTTAAAAGCGCTCCATCGCGTCTCCGACGCGGGTGAGGAATTTTGCCCGCGTCTCCGGCGTGCAATTGTTCATGTCGTAATGGGCGAGGAAGGTCACCGGCCTTACCGGATTGATCTGCGCCCTCAGCACTCTCTTGACGATCTTCTTCGGCGGGTTGCCGGCGGCGAAAGCGCGGAAGGGCGTTGCGCCGTAGGTCAGGACGGCGGCGAGTTTGCGGATGTGGCGCAGCCGCGATTCCACCTTGCCATTGACCAGTTCGAAGGAAACGCCCGGCAGCCATACGCGGTCGAAATATCCCTTCAGGATTGCCGGAAAGCCGAAATTCCAGATCGGGGTGCAGATCACCAGCCCCTCGGCCGCCTTCAGCCGCTCGACATGCGATTCCACCAGTTTCAGATTTTCCGGATAGTCGTGATAGACGAGCCGGTCGCGGCGTGAGAGCACCGGATCGAACTGCTCTTCGTAAAGGTCGCAGCCATCCACCGTATGCCCGGCCTTCTCAAGGCTCTCGACGGTCTGCCGGTAGAGCGCCTTGCCGTAACTTTCCTCGACCGGGTGAGAGTGGAGGACGAGAACCCTCATGAAGCCTCCATCAGGGCCGCGAGACCGGGGAAGAGATAGTTCTTGCCGGCGTTGAAATCGAAATCGGGATTTTCCCAGGCAATCATCTTGCCGGGATTGAGCAGGCCTTTCGGATCGGTTTCCTGCTTGAAGGCAAGCTGCACCGTGTCGGTGCGCTTCATGCCGCCTTCCTCAAGCGTATAGCGGTGCGGGTTGAAGATCGGGCATCCATTGTCCTGGTGGATCTTGATGATCTCTTCCAGCCGCTCCTCGGTGGTATAGCGCACTAGCGGCAGGCCGGAGCACTGGATCTGACCGTCGAATTTGATGAATTCGAGATGACCCGGCACTTCGTCGCCGAAGATCTCCACCATCTTCCGCACCTTGGCGACATGGTCCGGTCCCGGATACTGCACCTGCAGATAGGTGAAATTCGGATCGACCTTGAGGGCGCGCAATGTCGTGTGGTTCCAGGCCAGCTCATAGGCATGCGGAATGCCGCGCATGCTTTCCACCGTGTCGGAGCGGAACATGATCTCGCCCTTCTGCGCCGCGGTGAAGGCAAGAAAGGCATCCAGGGAGTGCGGCGCGATCATCAGCACGACGATCGACTGGCCCTGACGGATGTAGGGCTTGTGGCGGGTGAAATAGTCGTAAGGAATGGGAGCCGCGATCGGCGCGATCTCTTTGACGAGGATGCCGTTGCATTTGGCCAGCGCGTCGGAAAAGCGCACCGCGTCCATGAAGTCGTCATAGCCGACCAGCACATCGACCCAGTCATAGGCAGGCGCAAGCGGCATCTCGATCTCGGTGATGATGCCGTTCGTGCCGTAGGCGTGGCTGACTTTCTGGAGATCCCAGCCGGTGAGATCGAGCACACGTGGCTCGGCCTCCATGGTGACGACGCGCAGGCGCAGGATGTTGCCAAGGTCGCGCAAGCCGCCCCAGGTGATCGAGCCGACGCCGCCCGAACCGCCGGCGATGAAGCCGCCGACCGTCGCCGTCTGGGCAGTGGAGGGGTGGAAGCGCAACTCCTGGCCGGAATGGGCCTTGGTCTGCTTGTCGAGCTGGGCAAGCACGATGCCGGGTTCGCAGACGACGCGGCCGGGATGGATCTCCTTGATCTTGTCCATGGCGGCAAGATTCAGCACGATGCCGCCGGAAAGCGGCATGGCCTGGCCGTAATTGCCGGTGCCGGCGCCGCGCGGCGTGACCGGCACGTCGTGGGCATAGGCGATCTTCAGCGTCCGGATGACCTCGTCCTCGGTCTTCGGCGTGACGACGAGATCGGCGGAAACATTGTCGAGCTGCGCCTTCAGGATTGGCGAGTACCAATAGAAATCCCGGCTCTTCTGGCGCACGAGCGCCGGATTGTCTTCGACGGCGATGCCTTCGAGTTCCTTTTTGATCTTCTGATAATCGGCCATGTCAGGCTCCAACGACGCTATCGAGTTCACGGTAATCCGGCAGGCTGCGGTCGATCACCTTGCCGCGACGAAGCACGACGCGGTCAGACTGCGGACGGGAAAGGAATTC
>Ga0055526_1001555_pt1 | contig 16236 bp, 11 predicted proteins | sample AraplaCol_mMF_r2_FD_55013 | JGI IMG/M metagenome (GOLD analysis project Ga0055526, IMG submission 55013) | Arabidopsis root microbial communities from North Carolina, USA - plate scrape MF_Col_mMF_r2 | ecosystem: Host-associated > Plants > Roots > Endosphere | place: USA: North Carolina... | reverse complement strand
GGGGTTCACCGTCATCGTTACCAAATCCACCGTTCCGGTCGGCACGGGCGATGAGGTCGAGCGCATCATTCGCGAAACCAATCCTGACGCCGATTTCGCCGTCGTCTCCAATCCGGAATTCCTGCGCGAGGGTGCGGCGATCGAGGACTTCAAGCGGCCGGACCGGATCGTCATCGGTGTTGTCGACGATGATGCGCGGGCGCGTGACGTCATGACCGAGGTTTACCGGCCGCTCTATCTCAACCANTCGCCGCTCGTGTTCACGTCACGCCGCACCTCCGAACTGATCAAGTATGCCGGCAATGCCTTCCTGGCGATGAAGATCACCTTCATCAACGAGATGGCCGACCTCTGCGAAAAGGTCGGCGCCAATGTCCAGGACGTCGCCCGCGGCATCGGCCTCGATGGCCGCATCGGCTCGAAGTTCCTGCATGCGGGCCCCGGCTATGGCGGCTCGTGCTTCCCGAAGGACACGCTGGCACTGGTCAAGACCGCGCAGGACCATGACGCGCCCGTCCGGCTCGTCGAGACCACGGTTGCGATCAACGANAACCGCAAGCGGGCAATGGGCCGCAAGGTGATNGCGGCTGCCGGCGGCGACGTGCGCGGGCACAAGATCGCGATCCTCGGCCTCACNTTCAAGCCGAACACCGACGANATGCGCGACAGTCCGGCGATCGCCATCGTGCAGACGCTGCGGGATGCCGGCGCCCACATTATCGGCTACGACCCGGAAGGCATGGAGAACGCCAAGAAGATCATCGACGGCATCGACTATGCCAGCGATCCCTATGAGGCGGCCAACGAAGCGGATGCGCTAGTGATCGTAACGGAATGGAACGAGTTCCGCGCGCTTGACTTCCGCCGCCTGAAATCGGCGATGAAGACACCCATTCTCGTCGATCTCAGGAACATCTATCGCCAGGACGAGGTCGTGAAGCACGGCTTTGCCTATTCCAGCATCGGCCGGCCCCTCTGAATTTCCGGCAGCGTACTGACAAAGCGACTGACGAGCGCTCGTAAGCTCGTAAGTAGTTCCGGGCATGCAACAGGATTGCTGGCTCAGGCACGTGGCAGGACCGCGATCCTGCAAAATGAACTTGGCCGCATCACGCCAGCACTATGTGAACCAGCGGCGCGGCGCAGCGAGCGCGTTCAACGGAGTGATTTTGGGGTCCGATCGATCTCTGCTGTAACCTGGATTGCTTGCGGGATCGTCGAACAGGTGAGTCTGATGGATTCGTCGAAGATTTTCCTTCTCCCGCTCAAATCGTTTCCGTCTTTCTCCGCTTCGATCCGATCCGCGCGAAACGGATTCACGATGGACGAGACAAGCAAATGGCGTCCAAACAATACGAAAACCGGCTTTGTGCGCTCTGAGACAGAAATCTACATCATTGTACGCAACAGCAAAGTTGTCCTCGTCCCAGCGACCCAATCGCCGAGAACACTCTCCTGAAATCAGCATTACGGCGCCGGTTACACATGCCATGGAGCTCCGGACATGGAGCCGGTTCATAGGTCCGCCAAAATTGGCAGGTTTGTTTAGGTACCAATGCCCTGCCAAGCCGCCAAACCCACCAATGACGCCCGCATGCTGAATGCGTTGATTGGGATAGAGTAGCTTTGCCCCTACGATCCCTACGTTGTCAAAGCCGAGGCATTCTACAAGTTCGCCAAGCCAGCTATCTTCGGTAATCTCGACATCGTTATTGAGGAGAAGAAAGTGTTCTCCCGAGGCAAGTGCGATACCCTTATTTATCGCTCGTGAGAAGTTAAAGGTAGCTTCCTCGATGTAGAATGAGAAGTTCCGAAATCTGTTTGCATAATCGGTGTAGAGGGCAAGTGTGGCGGCATCTTTCGTGCCGTTATCGATCACGATAACCTCAATGTTGCTATATGCGGTATTCGTGTAGATGCCATGTAGCAATACAGAAATCAGCTCATAGGAGTCCTTGTTTGGAATAATTATAGATACCTTCGGCTGCCTCTGACATTCAGATTCGAAACGAACACGGTGGAGAGTACTTGTCAACGCGCCAGTGACATGTGCCATCTTACCGACGCGACAGAAACTCTCCCTGATAGCGCGGCGCGCGTTCTCCGTTGCTCTATCCAAGAATTTGCGCGAATAGGTTGTTCCTGTCCGTCGCCACCAATATGCTGGGTACGGAACGTGGACGACACAAGACTCTTCTAAACCTTCGAGATAGCGAAGAAGCAAATCGTAGTCCTGCGACCCTTCAAACCCCTCTCGAAGCAAGCCAATTTCATCCAGCCGCTGACGTTTATAGATCGAAAAGTGATTGATGTAGTTAACACCAGTCAAAAGCACCGGATCGTATGCAGGCTTCAGCATAAGCCCGATAGGTTGCAGCCTGTCGTTGACGACTAATTCATCTGTGTAGAAGAACTTCGCTTTCGGATTTGCCACAATTGCATTCAGAACGACGCGGAGGCCATTTGGCGCAATGACGTCATCGTGATCAAGTAGAGCTATCCATTCTCCTCTAGCAACTGCGATACCGGAATTGGTCGCGCATGCGATACCTTTATTCGCAGCGTTGCGGACGATGACAATGTTTGACTCCTGCGGCCGCGACGTAAGCCATCCAAGTGTTTCAGGCGCATCAGAACCATCATCCGAAAGAACAAGCTCAACGCCAGTGATGTTCTGGTCTGAGAGCGATGCGACTAACTCATTCAAATATCGAGCAGGTGCATTAAAGACCGGCACAACGATACTCAACCAAGGAGTACTGCGATACGCTTGCCTTGGGGCGAGACTTTCTGCAAGGGCGTTGGCACGCTCCATGTACGAGGCTACAGCAGACTTTTGATTTCGTAGTTTGATAGTGGGAAACTTCAACCAAAACCGCGGCAGTCTCAGAATGCGTGATAGTAGGAGCACTTTATTCTGCGATTTCTGCTCAGAAATATACGCCTCCAGTGTGGCGACTGAAGGAAAAGATTCCACTTCGAGTTTCACTCGGCACGGTTCACTCGAAGGGTCCAATCGAAGGCTGCAGATGGTCCCGAAGCGGCCGACATCCACTACGATCAGAAAGTCCGTGCCTGAGCCAATCGTCAATGCGTCTTGTTCCCGGAAACCCCATCCATGATTTGAATAGAGTTTTGGCTGCAGATGGGAACCTGGTGATGTTAACTTCATCACGACATAGGGTTGTCGGATCGACCTGAAGCTTATTAGAAAGTATGGGTCTTCACCCTCCGCGAGCCAGAGGTCGCGCTCGCTAGGATCTGCGACCAGTTCATTCTGAGCGATGACACTGAGCATGCCAACTACTTCCCTTCCAATGCAATGCGACGAACCAGTCGTTCGAGCGTTAGGCCGATAAATAGTGCGCCAAGCCCGAACGACAGGAGATAGGGTTTGTCAATCACTTGACTATTGTATGTCGGATAGAACGCAGAGCGCATCCATTCAACTGCGTGTACCACGGGGTTCCAGGAAAGGGCATACGCGATCTGTGATGGCAGTGCCGAAACTACGAACAAAGTTCCAGACGATATGTAGATCACTATAAGGCACAGCGCATATATGGTTGAGAAGAACGTAACAAGGGCGGTTATTACCCCCGCCATCACTCCCACCCCTACCGCCAAGAGGATGGTTGAAAGGAATGCTAACGTCGCCTCCGTCCAATCGCTAGGAAAGGGATTGTCCCCCAAGCTCAGAAGTATAGAGAACGTCAAAAATACGGTGAAGAACGCCGATATTGTTTCGAGAAAAGCTCTCGCGAACAAAATGTCGATAACTTTTACAACGGGTATGGCAAGCATCGGGCGGTTCAATACGATGGAAAGTGCCATGAACCGAGAAACATACATGAACGTCAGGCAGGGTAATAGCCCAGTTGCAAAGAAGAGTCTGAGGCTATCACCGAATGGTGTTCTCCGCCCCATGAACATATAAATCGTCAAAAGTATGAACATGTGGGCGAGGGGCCATAGGGGGACCAAAAGGAAGCCCAAGCCGTGATTGAAGAAGCGGGTACGCATATCGCGCAAGATAATAGCGCGCATGACATCAGCTTTTTGCGCCAGGGCGTAACGGACTGAGCGTGGATCTGCGGCAGACACGTTGTACGTCATATTCGTCATAGGCTTTCTCCGGCAATGATCAGGCTGCGGACTGTCTCGGATGACCGAGCAATGTCATTGAGCAGACCAAGGACCGAGTCACTTGTTTGCTTACGAACCTTGGTCGGCAAGGAGTGGTGCCCGACGGGAAATCTGATCGCCAAGCGCCGTGGAGTCATCCGCCGAACCTGCTCTTCAGGAGTGCGAGAATGCCGATCGATGAGGCCCAAGCGAATATTGAGCCAAGTGCCACGACAACAATCCAAAGAGATCGACGTGGGTACAGTGCTTCATCAGGCAGGCTCGGTGACAAGAAGCTGTCCAAATACATCAATTTCTGCTTACTAATAAATTGCACCTGTTCGAGCGTCTGCACGCTTGCTGCGAATTGTTGCTCTGCGAGTTGCTCCTCGAACTGCAAACCCGACAACTCTGCTGAGATGTCGGCCAGGGTGCTCTCGGAGCCTTGGCTTTGACCAGCAATTTGACGGTTAAGATCATCAATCTGCAATTGCTTATTCTCGATCTCCCGCGCCAATATGCGCATATGGGGTGAATCCTTCGAGACGCTTTCAAGTTTCACTGCGTATGATTGTTCAAGCTCAATCTTTTCCTTTTGAAGTGTGGTTATCAGTGTTGCTAGTATCGCTGACGACCCTTCCACCGTAAGCACGCCCGACTGCTTTTGACGGGCCGCGACGCGTTCACGGACGTCGCGTAGCGCCGCGGTAGACCGGTCAAGATTGGTCTTGGCTGTGACATTGACGTCTTTCCAAATGCGATCGCTTAACTCGTTAATTGTGTGCTCGGATGCAGCTACAACCGCTGTAACAATGTCCCTTGCATCCTCTGCGGTGAACGCTCGAACGGTTACGGTAATAATCCCGCTCGACGGACTTATGGACGTTCTGACCATCCTGTCCCAGTAGTCTTGAAACTCTTCGTATGTAACGTCAGCGCCTAAGCGCGCAAGATAATCTGCCTTTTCGTGCGTAAATCGGCTACGGAGATTAATATTTCGTTCTAATGTCTCGAGGATTGCACGACTGTGAATAAAATTAGTAACAATCTGAGTATCTTGAATGATCTTGGCGGAAGGTATGCCGGTCGCCTTACCAAGCTGATCCTTTCCAATCGCTGGTGTAGACGTTCGAACAACGAACCGCGCCTCCGATTGATACTGGTCTGCAGCCACGAAGCCATAATATATTATAGCAAAAATATTTGGAATTGCTAAAAGCAGAATTGTATTCGCGATCAAAGCCATTCTGAACAATCGGTCGAGTAGACGCGGCCTGAGTCCGACGGCCTTATACAAGCTGCTCCGATTTGAAGTTGAAAACCGAAGCTTCCGCGCGGTGGCAGATAAGATCCTTGCAGCGGACTGGCTTCTCGCTAACGCTTTTGGCCGTGTTATGTCGTGTTCGAGGTTTGTCATTGTCTGGGCTTCGATCAAAATGGAGAGCGGCGAGTTCACCGATTTAGGCGCTGATACGTCTCAATCGCATCGGAAACTTTGTCAAACAGAAGCATCTGCCCGTCGACCAGGACAATACCCTTGTCGCAATACGAACTTATAGTCGACATGCTGTGGGAAATCATGACTATGTCTGAGTTTCTGCGGCGATTTTCAAACGCAGTCCTGCAGCGAGCCTGAAAGCGCGCATCTCCGACGGCGGTGATTTCATCGACGAGGTAACAATCAAACTCTACGGCCATCGACAGGCCGAATGCGAGTCGGGCCATCATCCCAGATGAATAGGTCCGGACAGGTGCGTGAATGTAATCGCCAAGCTCCGCAAAGTCTTCAACGAAATCGAGAACTCTGCGCACGTTTTCTCCGTATGCACGCGCGACGAACGCGAGATTATCGCGTCCCGTCATCTGGGGATGAAACCCTCCAGCGAAACCCAGCGGCCAAGAAACACGAACGTTCTTGGTAATCTTTCCCGAATTCGGCAATGCCGAGCCCGCAATCATTTTCATAGTAGTCGATTTTCCAGCTCCATTCACGCCTAGAAGACCGTACGAATAGCCCGACAGCAGTTCGATAGTCACCCGATCCAGGATTACCTTCTTATGCCCTTCAGTTCTAAAGTGTTTTGACACTTTACTTAACTTGATCATGGCCTCCCTCCGCTACAGTTTATGGTCTTCTACTGAGGCCCATATCAGCGCAAGCGTCGCCCAAGCTACGGTGAGCGCGAGGAGAATCAGCAGCGGCGACGAGAGACGGTGCGGATAAAGCGATTCTTGCGGTAGGGTGGGGGGTACAAAAACTACGAGATAGAGTGATTTGCGCATCGCCTCTGCTCGCGCTGCTTCAAGGTTTTTCCTTGCGACTTCGTACAAGCTCTCAGCGACGCGGCGGTCAGTCTCCAGCTGTGAAAATGACTTTATGGCATTTGCGATATTCTGGCTGGCGCTTGAATCTCCCGCTACTGCGTCTCGGAGCTTCTCGATCTGCCCCTCGAGGCTCTTACTCGCGAGAACGAGTTGTTGATGTCCAGGAGACGATTCTGCTCTCGACTCTTTCAATACAAACAGCCGCGTATCAAGCTCTAGCTTTTTTGACAAAAGGCCTGCCAAGAGTGAGCCCGCTTCTGATGCTCTCGCTTCAGGCGTCAGAATACCGGTTGCATTCTGGAAGTTCTGGAGCGCCGCCAACGCACTTTCGTAACGTTCGGTCGCTCTACCAACTTCGTCAGCAAAGCGAGCTGTCATGTCACGTTGGGCCCGCACTGACAGTTCATTGATCAGTTTCTCACTTTCATCGATGATTATTGATGCTAAACGTTTGGAGTTTTCGGGTGAAAAAGTACGCGTTTTGAGTGTAATTATCCCCGATGGTCCATCAACAAACGTTGTTACCTGACTACTCCAGTATTGCAGAAATCTTTCGTTAGACTCCTGTCGATTGAAGCGGGACAAGAAATCAATTCCAGGGTCTGAGAAAATTTCACGGTAGTTAATAATTCGATCTATTCTGTTTAAAAGTTCCGTTGAATGGATAAAGCTGGTTACGATAAAGCCATCTTGAGACATGGTGGACATCGATAGCGGGCTTCCACCAGCGCTGTCGGCCTCGTGATTTTCCGATAGTGACCGCACTGCAAACCGCGCCTCAGCGATATATTGGTCAGATGCGATAAACCCGAAGTATATCGTACTGGCCACGAAAGGTACGATGACGAGGCCAAGATAACTTAAGAATGCGAAAGGTATTCGGTTACTCGTCTTCACGTGACGACTGGGCTGGCTACGTTGGTCCGCTGAGGCCGTTTCTGGTCGTGCGTCAATAACACTAGTCGTGGACTCTTGCACACTGATCTCATCCATTGTGCGGAATACACGCTTAACGAGCGGTGAGCTAGTTTTAGACCGGATTTCGATTAGTCGTTCTCGGAGACCCAAGCCTTTTTTGTCGTCTGTGCGATCATCTGTCATCCGAAGCGCTGACCTCCATCGCTTGGCGCACGTAGTAGTCAAGAATAAGATCGTTCTCGAGATAGGACTCAGCGATCGTGAGCGTTCTGAGGTGCGCAGCTATTCCGTCGATGGTTTGGTTTCGTTGTAAGATGGGGATCCGATCCATGTCGATGTCTAACAACTCGCCTAAAGAAGAAGCAAACGAGAGTGTGTCATTAATATGCCCGATTATAGCGAAACGGGAGATCACATCCATCGCAGCCGCGATGTCTCGCCTAGTTGAAGGCTGGTCAGCATCCGAACACGCGAACTGTCGAGTCACCGGCGAATGAAGGATGGTGCGAACCCTTGGTGGCGCATGCTTCAAGGCCGAGCGCAGCGTGCGCGTCTCCGTAAGATCTTGTTCGGCAAAATACTCGACTGCTGGCGATAACGACATCATATCCCGCTCGCCGAGGAACGTGGGTTTCACCGCTGCGAAACGTTTAAGCATCGCTAACCGAAGCGCCATCTCGTAGTAGGGGTCAATCAGCAGAGCGACGCCTCTGAAACCTTTGTCGAGGAACTCCATGTAGCTACGCACCTGCAATCGACCACTCAGGTAGATTGATTTCATCCCATCCAGATGAAAGGCCTGGAGTGCGGTTTCGTGACCAAATCGTTCGACCGAGGGCAAGCAATACTGGAAGTGCCTCTCCATCTCCCTGTCCAACGAAATGTGAGGGAAAAGTTGTGTCTCAATCCGAACTATCTTCATATTTACCTGTGAAGGCGCTAGTGGCCTGCGGTATATGAGTAGCCCTGACTTGCTGTCTTGCAAAAAGAGGGTCGAGCGCGTCTGAAGGCCGGGAATGTTATCCGCCGATAACCTGAAGCCAACTAACCCGGTTTTGTGGCGTCCGGCAGAGAGCACGGCTGCGTGCATCTGGTCACAGACGACTTCTGCGATTACTCCACCTGAATCGGATACAAGTACCTTAGCCACATCCGAGAAGTTATCGGGGATGAGATATCCTTCAACAAGGTGTCCGATGTCACGTTGTATATTGAAGAGCAACTTAAGCCTTCAGCGCAGCGCGGTCTCGTCTTGCAAAGACGCAAAAGCACGGTCCACCACCATGGTTCGGATCCTCCTGCGCGACGACGATATTGCCGAACCCGAGCGCGCCAAGAAGCGAAATGATATCATCCCGGTGCATCCAGTAGTGTCGGTCCCTCATGCCGCCACAGAAGTGATCTTTGGAATTCGCCTTGAAATAGCCACGTTCGTAATAGCGCACCGAAATTCCGGAAAACGTTCGCCTTTCTACTCTGCCACTGAAAGCAAGGCGGCGGGCATCTGTCTCAGGCATAGCGGCATCGTCAAAATAATGTGTCCAGAGGAACAGGCTATCGCATCGACGAGCGAGTTGGCACAAGAATTCTCCCGGTTCTGCCATATGGTAAAGCACACCTGACGCGATCCCTAAGTCATAGTGCTTTTCGGTTCTTTCGAGCCAGCTCACTGCATCGCCAAGAAAAAAGCGAGCCCGGTCTATATTAAGAATCTCCTTGGTTACTAAGCAACGCAGGAAACAATGGCGATTGGCCTCAATGGCGTCGATGACGGCCGGTCGATGCTTGTTGAGCATGAACGTATGCATGCCCTCCAAAGGACCAATCTCAACTATCTTTTTGTTTTCTAGGGGCCCAGCTTGGCTAATGGCCCATGTTATACGTCCGTCTGCGAAAAGAGGGTGGTTGCCGGCTTTGACTTTCGCCTCTGGCGGAAATGCCGAATTCCAACCGGTGAGCGAATCTACTGCGTTTTGATGCTGCGGCATTTCACGGCAGTACTGATCGAACACATCTTCAGCGCCGTTAATGGTTCGGTTGCGGCGAATTAGTTTTTTCAATCCGAGCATAGGCTCTTTCCTAGAAAGCATTCTACCGCCGTTGACGGAGCGCACCTTATAGTGACGGCGTACGACAATGGCAACCCTGGTTGTCTTTCGGTTAGGGTCGCCTTGAACTTAGCGAAGTGTCGGCCGCGATTTTGCGGGCCATCCCGAACCGCTACGTCTAGAGGTGGCGTTGCTGCTTATTCGGTACGCCAAAGTAGCGGTCAGGAACTGTCGCAAACGACAAGCCTATTGCCCATTGTCCCATCCAGAGTGTAGACGACCCTACGAATCGGAGCCACGGAGATCCCATCTAGAATGCAGCAACAACTCTTCAGAGTTTTCAACGATGAATGGACGTAATGCGGTTCGATGACGAGTTGGCGATCTCGGCTGTGTGCAGCGTTCAGAGTTCGCGATGAAAGAACCGCGACCACACGGCAAGAGATGAACTGATGGTTGCCCCTGAAAAAGGCGTGATGTCTATACGAGAGAGTTGGCCTCGACTTTGAGTTCAGGTTGTGTGGTTATAGTCAAAGATTGGATTGAACATGTCTATTAAGCGACACGCCCGCATCTCTAGAGCAACTACTGGTGTCGCCGATTTGCTGCGCAATGGGGGTGTCAATCATGATCTGTCCGATCGAGATTTCCTAAAGTTCTACGGTCGGATTGAAGCGCCGGTTCAAATTTCCAATACAAAAGTCTTTCACGATTTTTCGTTTGGGGCGTTTAGCTATATTACCGGGGGCTTCTTGTTCCATACCCATGTAGGCCGCTACAGTTCTCTCTCAAACGGGCTGCACATCGGACAATCTGGGCACCCAATCGAGTGGCTAAGCACTAATCCCTTCCAGTATCAGCGGCCGCCTTTCATAGCAGCCCCTGGTTTCCTGGATAGGGGACTTTTCGAGGAGGATCAGAAGCACGTCCGTCCAGAATTGTCCAAGATGCTTTCTACACACAAGCCGACAATCATTGGCAACGACGTCTGGTTGGGGCACGGCGTATATGTCAAGAATGGCGTGAAGATTGGCGATGGTTGTGTGGTCGGTAGCCGATCCGTCGTCACAAAAGATATCCCGCCGTATTCTGTTGCCTACGGCACCCCAGCAAAGGTAGCCAGGCTGCGTTTCAGCGAGGATGTAGTCGAGCGCCTAGTGTCACTGAAGTGGTGGGATTTCGCACCCTGGCAACTAAGGCACGTAGAATTTCCCAATATTATTAAAGCTTTGGATCAAATCGCTGAACTGCGGTCCGGCGATACGTCAGCTTATACTCCTCAGTCGTTCGAGTTAACCAAGTAATTTTCAGGATAAAAAGAGGGCGGGGCGTATAAAACATGCTCACGGGAACGCGACCCGCCAAACTGGAGAATAGCCGGTATGCAAAGTGACATCGCGAACAATCCGCTTATGGAAGCATACAGATTAGCCTGTACCCCCATGAGTTTTATGGCACCCCAATACCAACATATCTCTGCATGGCACGAGCATTTGCCGCTTGCCTTCTGGCTAATAGAGAGCTTGCAGCCAAGAACTGTGGTCGAATTAGGCACCCACTATGGAGTATCGTACTTCGCATTCTGCCAGGCTGTTAAGGAGTTGGGATTCGAAACTCGCTGCTTCGCCGTAGATAGCTGGGAAGGGGATGCTCACGCCGGAAAATATGACGAAAGTGTCCATTCGGCTGTGGTGGCTCACAACGATGAGCATTACTCGGCGTTCTCACGGCTGGTGCGGAGTTCTTTTGAGAATGCTCGGCAACATTTCCGAGACGGCGAGATAGATCTACTGCACATCGATGGGCATCACTCATACGAATCCGTGAAACGGGATTTCGAAGGGTGGTTGCCGAAATTGTCTGACCGCTCAATTGTAATTCTCCACGACACCAATGTTCGGGAACGCGGGTTTGGTGTATTTCGCCTATTGGAGGAATTGAGGCCTCAATACCGTCATTTTGAGTTTGTGCACGGGCATGGGTTGGCTGTCATTGGGACTGGAAAACAGCTTGGGTCCCAATTAGACGCACTATTTGCTATGCAGTCCCTGCCCGCGAGCCGGTTTGCGTTGATGGGAATATTCTCTCGTCTTGGGCGCACTTGCGCTGACGCGGTGAAGCTCAAACAGCAAGGCTCTGAGATAGTCGCTGTGAAGCAGGAGGTTGCGAGAGCGCAAGATCAGTGCGAAGCATTGATCGCACAAGCGAAGATTGATGCGGCGAAGATCGGCGAGCTTCAAGGAGAACTTGATGTAGCCGAGGCAGCCAGATCCAGACTCCAGGAGGATATTGAGTCTCTTGGTGCAGAAGTGGCAGACCATCAATCTGCTCATGACAACCTAGTTCGCGAATATGAAGCGCAACTGTCTATTCGCTTTGGAGAGATCGCCACCTTAACGAAGATGGTAAGGAAGCTTGAAAATCTCCAATCGAAAACGCTCGCGCTACGAGGTGCGGCTATCCAAGAGGTGCGCAACGCTATCAGCGCGTTGGCTGTGACCGGGCCCCAGAAATCTGTGCTAGGCAGACGGCGGTTGCTCAGGGATGCCCGTACTCTCGAGCAGGCAGGTTTGATTGACCCCAACTGGTACGCAGGAAAGTACGAGGATGTTGCGAGGGCAGGGGTGAACCCATCTCGTCACTATTTAGAATACGGGTTGGCCGAAGGAAGGTACCCGAACCCGAGATTGGAGAAGTAATTTTTCACTAGAGATATTTATATTTTGGATCGAGGAAGTTATGCGAGCCTATTCGAAGAAAGAAATTGAGATAATTCAGCAGTCGCCGTTTTTTGACGCTGAGTGGTACTGCTCTCAGTACAGAGATTTGGCGCTGTTAGACATGCCGCCGGCGGAGCATTATTTATGGCTGGGCTACAAACTCAACCGAGATCCTTCCATTCGCTTTAGTACGAGTCACTATGTCGCCGCCAATCCTGATGTGAGAAAGGCGGGCGTTAATCCGCTCTTGCATTTCATAAAATGGGGCCAGGCTGAGGGCCGATCTCCTCTTCCACACGGCGCCGTTCAGGTCATACACGGAAACCGTAAACGTAAAGTCGGATGGTTGAACGTACTGCTTTGCGCGCACGAAGTACACGCGCACCTCTTCGGCGGAGAGCGCAGTTTTCTCGACGTTCTTGGTCAGTTGGCGGAACTTGAAGCCAACGTTTTTATCACGATACCGAAAAACGCTAATCCTGAGTATGTCCAGGCGCTTCGCGGCAAAAGTGCCGCCATCTTTCGCTTCCATTATCCGCTTTGGCAAACAAACAAGGCGGCGGACGAACATGTCCACGAGAACATGAGAGCGGTCATAATTGAAAACGATATCGATGTGGTTTATGCCAATACGATATTTTTGCGGGATATTCAGAACATTGCAAAAGAGCTTGGTAGAAAGAGTTTTTGCCATGTGCGCGAATTGATCGACAACGATGCACATCTCAAGAAAAGAATTGGTCTAAACACTCCGGAGATTGTCGCAGATCTCTGGAAACGATCAGATTACTTAATCGCCAATTCACGTGCGACTCAACGGGCGTTTAGCGCTGATGACATTCCCGTGTACGCACCGAATGTGGTTGATTGCGAACAGTTTGATTTGGACAATCGCATCGGGGACACCATTAACTTTGGGATTATAAGCAGTAATGCGCCGAAGAAGGGCGTCGCGGATTTTGTTGAGCTAGCTCATATATGTGCTGATGTCGCGCCTCACGCTCGCTTTTTCATTATTGGTCCGCGGAATGCTTTTATTGAAGAACTCGAACAACAGAGCCTTCCGAGAAACTTGGTTGTCAAGGGATATGCGAAGACGCCTCAGGACGCGCTGTCAGATGTCAATGTAGTTCTTTCGCTTTCGCACTTCGCAGAGTCATTCGGCCGCACCGTTGCCGAAGCGCAGGCGGCGCGCAGACCTGTGATCGCATACGGTTGGGGCGCGGTGCCTGAATTGATCGAGGACGGTGTCACTGGGTTCCTTGTGCCGCACCGTGACAGTGCGGCTGCGGCGCAGGCAGTAAAAAGGCTTTGTGAGAGTCCTTCGTTAATTGAGAGCATGGGAGAAGCGGGTCGGGAAAAAATGCTGCGAGAATACTCCCCGTCGGTTCTTCGGGACGCGCTCCGCACAGCACTTAGCAAGGCAATGGGTCGCGAAATCGCGCTTCGAGTGGATAGCGTTGGCGCCAGGGTGACGGTGATTGTACCGGTGTACAATGGCTATGACGCGGTAAAACGCTGCCTTGAATCCGTAAAGCTTTGGACGTTGCCAGAATATGTCGAGGTCCTCGTTGTCAACGACGGCAGCACGGACCCCGCGATTTCACCGATGCTGAAGTCTTATGAGGAGCCGGGACGAATACGCATCGTCGAAAATGAAGCTAATCTCGGGTACACTCGGACAATCAATAAGGCGATTGCACTCTGCCCTGCGGACGACGTAATCCTTCTAAACAGCGATACAATCGTTACCCCGCGATGGGTTGAGGGTTTACGCGCAACCGCCTATTCACACGATAATATAGGGACAGCGACGGCCATGGGGGACAACGCCGGCGCGTTTTCATTCCCAAAAGCGAACGAAAGCAATCCAAAGCCGATTGATGCATCGCACGCACTATGGGCTGCAGCTCTCGTGAGGGGGGCGGATCATTGCGAGCCGGTTGAGGTTCCAACAGGAAACGGATTTTGCATCTATATTCGACGTGAAGTCTTCGAACAAATTGGCCTATTCGATGAGGAGTTATTTCCGCGGGGCTATGGTGAGGAAAACGACTTTTGCATGCGAGCGAAAGCTGCAGGCTGGCGCAACGTCATCTCACCGAAGAGCTATATTTTCCATGAGCGAACAGTGAGCTTTGGCGCAGAGAAAGCGGCCCTCGTTGAACAAGCCCAGGAGATTCTAACTAAACGACACCCAACATATTTCCGCGAGGTGAGGGCGGCTTTCTCTTCGAAGGGCATCCAGCAACTTCGTGATGCTGTCGCATGTGTCGGGCGCTTGGCGGATGCGACGAGTCCTAGCGGCGGGCAGATGCTTTCCCCTGCCTCGAAGTTCGTTAGCCTCAATGAACAGCTTATAAACTGGCCACACTTAATAGATACTGCAGACAAACGCGTCGTCGACCTAATATCAATTATTATATGCGTATACAACAATCCCGAACTGACCGAAAAGTGCGTCCAGTCGGTCATCGCGAATACTGTAGATAGTAAGATCGAGATAATACTAGTTGACAATGGGAGTGACGCGAAGACTATCGACGTACTTCATGCGCTGGATCGTGACTTTTCTGAGGTGCGCCTGGTTCTAAATTATGAGAATCTAAATTTCTCTCTCGGGAACAATATTGGCTTCTCGGCATCTGTTGGCGCACGTGTTGTTTTCTTAAACAATGATACTGAGGTCACGCGCAATTGGTTGGAGCCATTACTTGCGCCGCTCGCAAGCGATTCAGTCAAAGGAGCGCAGCCCCGTCTGCTCTTCCCTGATGGCACGATTCAGTGCGTGGGAGTAGTGTTCTCGGGGCACGGTCCTCTCGGTTATCCCATTTACAGTGGGAAACCAAACGAGGACAGGTACGCTGGCAAAAAGCGCAAATTCAAAGCGGTCACGGGAGCTTGCTTGGCATTGCGAGCGGCAGATTTTGCCAGCGCCCATGGCTTTGACCCCCGCTTCATAAATGGTCAAGAGGACGTTGATCTTTGCCTTAGGCTAGGAGCTGGAACGCCTTCTTTCGCGTACGTGCCCACCTCAATCGTATATCATTTTGAAGGCAAAACCCAGGGGCGTGGTAGGCACATCATTCACAACCGAACGGAACTCCTAAAACGCTGGAACGACAAGGTGGTTGGAGATGACAAGGGGTATTATCAAGACGATGGTCTATTGGCAAAGGACTACGAAGCTGACGTCCCACAATTTCTTGAGCAGGGCATTGCGTGTTGGAGACCGACCCGATTGGTGAATGTGCCTACCTAAGCGCGAAGTTGCGGTCACCGTGTGCGTGAGCGGCTGCGAGAGCCAGACGCGGCAAGAGAATATTTTGGCAACTACCTCTGCCGCGCATGCATTGACGATACATTATCCGCCGATGCTGGGGACCGCAGTCACTGGTTCGGCGGGGCGATGGTCCCTTTTTAAGTGTGGCTGTCTCAGCCGATCGGGAGGCTTTGGGCTCTTTCAACCGTGAGTGTACTGATCGTGTTGACGACTGTTCCGGGTGTGCAAGTTCTAATGCCAGCGCCCAGTTGAGGTGGTTAGATCGTCATATCGGGCGACTGAATTACTTATATCGACGGTTTTCTCGAAAACCATAGCGTAGGTAATGTTTACGCGGGTTCATTCCTGCACGATTCACGTCCGGATTGATCTCCAAGTATCGGATGTCGTCGAAATCCCGGGGAACTCTCGCGGCTGAAGCCATCACAGGCCAGTCGAATAGGCTGTTTGAGTTGACGTATTCATCGACCGAAGTGAACTCGAAACCGTTCAGCCAGGCGCAAAAGTTCCAGGAGAGCTGATCGCGTTTCGAAAACCGTAGAAGCTGTGAATGCCACTCAAAGACCGTCCGGCACATTGCCGTGCCGCGGTGGTCGCGCAGAAGAAAGCCCGCCGCATTCAACCCATTTTGGGCCCCAGTTCCCTATAAAACTGCATCTGTCGCCTGATAGTTTCTGGATTGTCGTAACGTCGGCGGATCAGTTCGGTGCCCTCGTCATAGGCGGTAAGCGACAAGCCGGGGCCGTTCAGGCGGCGTAGTTCCACGGCATGAGCGCGTCAATATCGCTGCTGGGCCATCCATTTGCGAGGCGCTCAA
>Ga0055526_1001548_pt1 | contig 16268 bp, 15 predicted proteins | sample AraplaCol_mMF_r2_FD_55013 | JGI IMG/M metagenome (GOLD analysis project Ga0055526, IMG submission 55013) | Arabidopsis root microbial communities from North Carolina, USA - plate scrape MF_Col_mMF_r2 | ecosystem: Host-associated > Plants > Roots > Endosphere | place: USA: North Carolina... | reverse complement strand
ATGGACCCAACCGTCCGCCGCCTGCTGAAGGTGCAGATCGAAGACGCGATTGCCGCTGACCAGATCTTCACCACGCTGATGGGCGATGATGTGGAACCACGCCGTAACTTCATCGAGACCAATGCTCTGCGCGCGGGTAACATCGACGTATAAAACTCGAAGATCGCTGCACCAAAGGCCCATGGAATCATCCCCATGGGCCTTTTTAATATTGGAGACAGAATGGATCAACAACCAGCAAACCTGGAACAGGCATTAGCGGCCGCACGCGCCGCAGGCGTGAACCGGCCTGCGTTCAAGCGGCAGCCAACCTGGCAAGAGCTCAAAATGGACGGCCACCTGAAACGCCTTGGATGGGGTGTGCTGGTTTATCTCCTGGCCTTGGCGGCCTTCTGGGCAGGCGTCCTCAATGGAGCTTACGAAACGCCGCAGATATGGCTGGCCAGCCTCGCCGCCCTGCTCCTCAGCTACGGCTTCATGTCACTGAATGCCTATCTCGTGCAAGCCAGGCTCAATCAGCTTGACCTGAGCAAAAGCGGAGCCTGGCAGGTATGGGTCGGTGCAATTTTCCTGAATCCGGCCGTCATTGGCGGCTATGTTTCGCTTTCAGTATTCTTCCGGGCGCGCGGCGCCAAGCGCACTCTCGAAGCCAGGGAGTAAGGAAGCCATGACAGATCAGGAAAACAAGCAAGTCCCTGAGGTTCTTGGAAAGATCGAGCTTACCCTTTCCCAGATGCTCGACACGCGGCGCGAAGGCAGCAAAACCCAAAGCGACTGGATCGCTGCTGACCTTCGACTTCGCGAAGAACTACTGAAGAGCCAGAAGGCTTGATTGAATCCAACAGGATCACCCGGCGAACATATTAGCGCCTAGTTCTGATGGGCATGCTGGCTGGGATCATGCTCTTGATTGGCGTAGGCTTGATAACCGAGTCGTGGTGGCTGCCGATTGTCATGGGCGGGCACTAATGACTAGTGGGCTTTGCCTGCACCACCTTGCCATTGTTTAGGCGGCCAAGCAACTCCTCGCGATTGGAATAGCATGACAACGGCATTTGACGAGTTTATGAGGCAGTACAAGCTGACCGACAATGAAAAGGCCGACGGCTAAAGCCGAAATGCTTTCATTGGACTGACCGAAGCTGAAGTAGAAACGGTCTTCGGCTTGCTGGTGAACGAACTTCCCTATTCGGCTGAATGGCTGGTTTTCGTTGGCCCCAAAAGAGCAATGGCCGTCATAAAGGCAAGAGAGGCAAGTCTTCGGAAAGACGCCTACGCGCATACGTATCTGATCCAGGAAGAATTGGTCCGGCATTCAGGCGACCTGGCGTAACAAGTCATCCTGACCGAAACGAATGAAAGCGCGGTAGCGCGCGCGACCATGGGGCCGCTGTCGGCGTAATGCATGGGCTTTTTATTTGCCTTAGTCTAAATTCTCACTATCGCGTCAAATTCCGTGACCGGTCCTTTATCCTCGTGTTAATGTAACCGCCAATTAGTTACTCAACTAACTTCCCCCCTTGGGTGATAACGGCGCGATAGTGAGGAGTATGCATTGGACACGCGACAAAGATTTCGTGATTTCATGATCCAGTCCGGCAAAGAAGAAAAGACAGCGGCGGAATATACCCGCTATATCGACCGGCTTTCTCAGCATTCTGGAACAGACATTTTCGCAATCAATAGCTCCAATGCCCTAGTGCCACTGGTGAAACGCTACGACTCAGGAGGCGTCGACTACGACGAGGGAAACGTTTATAACGGTGGTCCCCGTGCCGCCATCAAACAATACCTCTATTTCTTACAATCATCGGCATCCAACATCCAAGCACAAACAATGACAAATGAATTCGACGCACCGCCATTGAATCAGATCTTGTACGGTCCCCCAGGCACTGGCAAAACGTACCATACGATTGATGAGGCGTTGGCGATCCTGGATCCAATCTTCCTGAACGAAAACCAAAAGGATCGGACCAAACTTAAGAATCGATTCAAAGAACTAGAGTTGTCACAACACGTGCGCTTCGTGACTTTCCATCAAAGTTTCAGCTACGAGGACTTTGTTGAAGGATTGCGAGCGGAGCCAGATGAAGTAACTAAGCAGCTCAAATTCCTACCCGTTGACGGCGTATTCAAGTCAATTTGCGACGCTGCCATGGCAAAGGTAGTGGTGGACCAAATCCCTGATGTCGACGTGAGTGGTAACACAATTTGGAAGATGTCGCTAGGAAACCGCAACGACGAAAACTACGTTTATGAGGAGTGCATTGCGGAAGGACGAATCCTATTGGGATGGGGATCTGGGATCGATTTCTCCGCGGTAAGGACCAAGCAAGATATCATCACTGCGTTCCATGACAAGGGCATTATTTATACTAAGACGGACTACCCAGTCACCGCAGTAAACGCTTTTGTGTTGGGAATGCAGATTGGTGACTTAGTAGTCGTTTCGGATGGAAATTCGAAATTCCGCGCAATCGGCCAGATTACGGGTGGTTATGCCTTCCTATCTCGCGAACAACAGGATGATGAATTCACCCAAAGCCGTACGGTGCGATGGCTAAAGGTATTCGAGCCTTCTTCTCCATGCAGCTCGATCATGAGCAAGAACTTCATGATGAGGGCAATTTATCGACTCGGACCAGATGTGATTGATCGCAAAAAGCTGCGTGAGCTCCTGTCGGTGAAAGTAAACAGCGCAGTAGAACATAAGACACCCGACGCACGTGTACTAATCATTGACGAGATCAACCGCGGAAATATCTCTCGCATCTTCGGCGAATTAATTACTTTGATCGAGCCGAGTAAGCGCAGTGGTGGTAACGAATCCTTGTCTGTTGTGCTGCCATACTCAAAAGAGCCATTCAGTGTTCCGAACAATCTCTATTTGATTGGGACAATGAACACTTCGGACCGCTCCCTAAGTGGTCTAGATATCGCATTACGGCGTCGCTTCGTCTTTAAGGAAATGCCGCCGAGGCCAGACCTTTTGGAGGGAGTGAACATCCAAGGGGTCCATATGGACAAACTTCTCGACGTCATGAATCGCCGCATCGAGGCTTTACTCGACCGAGATCATTGCCTTGGACACGCCTACTTCTTGACATTGAGGGCGGATCCTTCAATTGAACGCCTGTCCCAAATCTTTTCGGAACAGATCGTGCCTCTTTTGAAGGAATACTTCTTCGAGGATTGGAACCGTATACGTTGGGTACTCAACGATCATCGCAAACAACGGGACAACTGCTTCGTAGTCCCTTCAGACAGCAGCCTAACCTCTCTGTTTGGGGACGATTTTGAAGGTCGCGTACAAGACAAGAGTTGGATGATTAACGAGGATGCCTTCGAACGAATCGAAGCCTACATTGGGATCATCGATAGCAATGCAGTCGCTACGCAGGCATTGCCGACTGGTTCGATCAGCAGTATCGAGTATGGGGGGTATCGACTAGAACGCTGGCCAGACCTAACCGTAAAGGTGTACGAGAATGGGGAAGTTCAGGTGGCTCTACCTATCTTAAGGAATTTGGCAGACGCATTGGGCGTCAGCCACCGAAATAACAAGGGTGGCGTGCACAACACACGGCAATTGGGTGCCCTTGTGATTAAAGCTGCACAACAGGCCACCGCTTGAAGAATTCAATCGTCGTTCGGGAGTACGCGAGGCTGACGACATGCTCAATAGAGCCGAGCTTGGACCGCGCTTCTATACCCAAAACCGCGTTCGACTATCTATGCCGACTGGCCAGTCAATTTCGAGCGGGCGGCGCGCAGCTATTGAACGTAGAGGGAAGTCAGTGGCTACGGCTCGACAACTTTGTCGGGATTCTAGAAACCCCATGTGGAACTTCCCTCGAAATCCTTCCAAAGCACGTCGATGCCGAGGGAGACAAGGAGGAGGCAAGAGCGCTGTTGGCGCGCATGATCCAGGCAGCGCTAGAATTGCCAGCCCGAGAGGTAGGCCCTGCCGAGATAGCCTTGTTCAAGGCACCTTTATCAGAGTGGGTACGACAACAGTTTTTGCATTCACTTGAACACCTGGTTAAGCGTGGTATGAAGTTCGATTATTTGCGTGTCGAGGAAGAGCAGCGTAACCTTCGCGGGCAACTAGACACGATCCGTCAACTCCGGCAAAGGCCAGACCGAAGTCATTACTTCCATACGCGCCATGACGTGTTTTCTCTCGACTTCCCAGAAAACCGACTAATCAAAGCAGCATTGGTTCGCGTGGCAAACTCCACGCAAAACCCAAACAATTGGCGCGTGTCACACGAGTTATTACAGGTCTTAGCAGAAGTGCCCGTATCTCGCTCGATCCAAACGGACTTCAAGGCTTGGCGCGGAGGACGCTTGATGGCCCACTACGCTCATATTTTGCCATGGTGCCAATTGGTACTTGGGCAGCATGTGCCGATGGCGGTACAAGGTAATTGGCATGGAATGAGCTTGCTGTTCCCAATGGAGAAACTGTTCGAACGCTTTGTTGAAGCGGCACTACGGCGCAATATGCCCTCGATGACGCGTTTAATGGCGCAGTCACGTAGCGCACACCTCTGCGAACACGAGGGCGCTGGCTTCTTCCAACTTCGTCCAGACATCATGCTTGATTTCGATGGGCAGCGCATGATTTTAGATGCGAAATGGAAACGGCTCAATGGTGACGCTCGGGAAAAAAAATATGGAATCTCGCAGAGCGACTTTTATCAGCTCTTTGCATATGGCCATAAATACTTCGAACCCAGTCAGCCAAACAAAGAGCTCGTGTTAATTTATCCAAAGACGGCAAAATTCCCGGCGCCATTACCTCCGTTCATGTTCGCCCCAGGTATGACCCTGTGGGTTTTGCCATTTGAACTTGGATCAAGGGCGGGAGAGGAACGCCTCATCGTACATTCAGCTATGCGTCTAGCTCACCTAGTAAAGGACACATAACCATTTCGAGATTTGCCGAACTCCCCCCGCACGATTGCTCACATTCCGATCTGGAACGTAATAATTTGATAATCTACGTCCCTTTGCAAGTTTAGCATCGGAGGTCGTTCTGTCGATTATCGGATTCATTGTTTTGGGAGACCGCACATCTCACGGTGGCGTCGTTGTTTCTGGGGACCCGACTTGGACTGTCGATGGCCAGCCCGTAGCGCGAGTCGGCGACAAAGTGTCTTGTCCGCGCTGCAAGCGAACATCTACTATTGTCTCCAGCCGCTTCCAAATGGTTATTGATCTAGGCAAGCCGGCAGCGTTCGACCAGGACGTTACCGACTGCGGCGCGTTGCTTTACTCGCGCCACAACAACCATTCGGGCTGCAGCGAGGTAACTGATGATGGCGGCCAGACCATCAATACGCCGACCAATGAGGGCAATGACGCCGCCGAGAACTACGTAGCCAAAAAACCCCCTCGTTTCCAGGAGCACTTCATCCTGCGCAACAACGAAACAGGTGAGCCACTCGCTGGTGTTCCATACACCATTCAAACAGGGGATGGCATGAGCATCACGGGTGAAACCGACTCGCAAGGCCGCACCGGAGTCGTATGGACAGACTCGCCAAAACCGATCGAAGTAATCGCGCATCCACGATCTGAAGCGAACATTGATCCATACCACTACGACGACAACATTGATTACGGTGGACTGTAATGGCGAGCGTACCAAAAGGCCGCACGTCCGGCCGTTCGACTACTAAACCAACCTCTCCGGGGCGCGAGGTGGGGCTTGATGACCCTTTTGATCGCGACTACATCTGCGACAAATTCTGCTCGTGTGGCGAAAAAACGGACATCATTGACAAAGCAGGCCGACAACTGAAACAGCGCTGCGTCACGAAACGTATCCAGCTTGATGAGGAAGTGGTCGGCCGACTGGCCTGGCGCTACAAGGCTGAAGTCGGCTATTACATGAGCAAGCCCGTCCGTCCAATCATGAGCAAGGATCAGCCCAACAGGCCATCACGGTTCCCAATTGGTCGCGCTGCTGGCGACGGCCTGATGCTGCGCGACCTTGAAGGAAAAATGCAAAAAGGGATGCTGCGAATCCCTGACGTCACGATCCTGAAAATAACTGGCGCTGAAATTGAGCTAATGCGCGCGAGTGGAAAAATCGACTGGAGCAGGTTCATGCCTGTGCCGCAGAACATCGATACCATTCTCGAGATCAAGTTCCCAGGTGATAAGCTCTCTGAAGGACAAATACGAGACTACCCAAAAATCGCTGGCGCAGATAAATTCCGGATTCTCGAATCGGGTGATTGCGATTGCAAACGGCGCGGTCGACGAGTGCCAGTTACGGAACCCGTCCGCTCGCCGGTCACAACACCCATGCCGCGCCAAATAACTGTAGAACGGAAATGGTACCAACCTAATCCTTTACCATCCCCTGCCCCAGCACCGCAGCCGGTAAGGCCAAGTTATGGTCCTGTTGTCAGCGGCTCAGAAGGTGTTCCGCTGTCTAGCTACCTGAAGTCAGGCGCAAAAGTTGTTGGCGGCGTCGTGTTTGTAGCCGGCGCACTTGGGCTCCTCTATGTTACTGGAGGGCTGGCCGCGCCGGCCACTGCGGAGGGCGTTGCCGCAGGTGTCGCATTAATAGTAACCGGCTTGGCAGTTGGCGCGTCAGGCCAAGTCAAATCGCGTAAGGATAATGAAGCATGAGCACGCTGCAGGAACTCGAAGATCTTGTGCCCGACTACCAGTACGTCGACGGGGATCGCGTTGTACTGACAGTCGGCATTCGCGCCACGTTCTACTTCTGGGGTGGCCATTCCGCGCCTAAACGGAAGGCGCTTGTCGAATGCGTGGAGGCCTATGAACAGGCCTACGGTAAAGAGCTGGCCTGGGCGTTCGATGTCGAACAACACAAAGTTGTCCCGTTCGCGAAAATGCCCACGCTTCGAAAGCTTGTTCAGGCGATGGACGATGACGACCAGGTTGAATGGTATGCCTCGTCGTGCGACGATGACGAAGCAGTGGGCGAGTACCGTATCAGTGCCTTGACAGAACGAGGCTGGCAAAGTGGCGAGATGTCGGTTGTGAGTTTCACTTTGCCCCGCGATCATGCATTCGTTCCTGAAAAGCGTGAAAAGCTTCTGGAGCTGGCCCGTCTTTTCGTAGCCAAACTGTCGCCATTCCACGGCCACATTGGGTTGGCAGCCGTTTCAACGTACGAGCAATACCAATATCAATCAGACGAAATTGACGTGGCCACCCGATATAGGGGCCTGTTCGTTGAGTACCCTGCGATCGACGTTAGCCAAGCACACAACGGCCTGAAGAGCGTGGATTGGGTGACTTTCATTGGCAAGCCGTTTGCAGAACGCATGGGCGGACAGGATGTAGTGGCCGGTGCACTGCGTGCAAAAGCCATCGCGTTTGAAGAAACGACTGAAGGTCTCTTTGCCTATGCTGGAACAGAGCCGGATATCGCCCCTGTTGAACGAGGTTTGCCGTCGCAACTCGCCTTAGTAAATGCCGTGCTCCGCCCACTTAGGAATGGGGCTTTCGGCTCGATGGGTTTTGGATCAATCGACGGGGAGTTACGCTTCAACCGTTGTACATCGGACCTGTGGATACGCCGCCTGGACGCACCAGAAATTTGGCCGCCCGGTTCCTTCGTTGGATTGCCACGCGAACCAATTTTCTCTCGCCCTGAAAAAAAGCAGAAGATCAAAACAGGAGATACCTGTTCAATCCACGGTCGCTATCGATTCACCGCCAGCGGTAAAGCCGAAGAAGAGCAAAGCGAATTGCCAGAAGTGGTGATGCTTCCTGGGGATATCGCACCGTATTGGCTAAAGCTTGGCCCTCACGGTGAACTCCTTCGGTGTGAACTCGTGACATGGGAGCTGATTGGACAGCTATGACAGATCAGGACAATAAACAAACGGCCGAACTTCTCGGCAAGATCGAACTGACCCTTTCTCAGATGCTGGAAAGCCAACGCGAACGCTCAAAGTCCGAAAGCGATTGGTTCGCAGCAGATATCCGGCTTCGAGAAGAACAAATAAATGGGCAGCGAGCGCTGATTGAACAAAATCGAGCCGCTCAGCGCGCGCATATGCGCAGCATGCTTCTAACAGGCATGCTGGCCGCAGTCATGCTCCTAATCGGGCTTGGCCTAATAACCGAACCATGGTGGATGCCCGTGATCATGTGCGGGAAAGAATACGGCATAGCATAACCGATGCATTATTGAAATTCAGCAGAACGGTGAATCGTCCGCATCTGCGCCCTTCGGCTGACGCTGTTCTACCGCCAGATGCCGCAGCTGGTCGAGCGCGGCCACATCTACATTGCGCAGCCACCGCTGTACAAGGTCACCTGTCGACCATCGAGTCCGCACAGAAGTCAGCCGACTCGCTGCTGGCCAACATCAACGACAGCGCCGTGAAGGTACGCGTGACCACAGACGAACTGACCGACAAGCACACCCTGGTGATCGAACGTATGCACCACGGTAACGTGAAGGTCTCCTCGATCGACGCCGACTTCGTGCAAGGCGCCGACTACAAGGTGTTGGCCGACGCCGCCGCCACCTTCACCGGCCTGATCGGCGAAGGCGCCGTGATCCGCCGCGGCGAAGGCGAGCGCACCAAGGAAAGCGCCGTGGTCGATTTCCACCACGCGATGCAGTGGCTGCGCGACGAAGCGGAACGCATCGTGAGCAAGCAGCGCTACAAAGGTCTGGGCGAGATGAATCCAGAGCAGCTGTGGGAAACCACCATGGACCCAACCGTCCGCCGCCTGCTGAAGGTGCAGATCGAAGACGCGATTGCCGCGGACCAGATCTTTACCACGTTGATGGGGGATGATGTGGAGCCGCGCAGGAACTTCATTGAGACCAATGCGCTGCGCGCCGGTAACATCGATGTTTAAATAAGACTAATGGCTCATGCAAAAGGCCCAGGTACCAAGCCTGGGCCTTTTTTTCGTGGAGACCGTGTCCGGAATAGCTCGCCCGCGATGAGGCGAACAGGTTACAAAAGCAGCCTCACGCAAATATCGACGGAAGCGAAGAACAATACTCCAACATACTCGCAATCGTAGAGTTGCCAGGTTGGTGGGGGCATAACGCAAACCAAGTTGTCATACCTTCAGATTACCCAACATAAATGGCCTCCACAGCACGACGTCCACTTCGATTTACGTTCGCTTCGTGCTTGATCGCAAGCGTCGAGCGGTGCTCCAAGAAAACCCACCGCCGCCAGTTTCCTCCTTCAAAATTATCCACGTGTACGAAGTAGGATTGTCCTTGGTTGTCTTCCGCAAAAACATAAGTAGGAAATGAATCATGCTTCGGCAGGCGCTTTACTTTAACGATAGTGAAGCCTTCGGTGGCCAGCTGCAGCTCTCGTTTTATTCTGTCCTCTTCTAATGCAGGGCTAGCGACTTCACCGTCGGCAGCATTTAAGCCTACGCCAAGCCTAACGACGATTTCCCTAAAGTCCTTTTGTTGTATTTGGCAAACCTGCAAAAGCGCAGTTTGGGCGTCGTTAATATGTTTGAAAAGCGCAGTTCGCCATTTCTCAGGGATTTCAATTTTCCTGAGGAAATATCCTACTTCACTAAACAACTTTGCCAATTCCCCCTTAAGTTGCAAGTGCGAAGAGCCGTAGTTTTTTAATACATGCGAAATCGCTTCAAAGGAATCAGTTAGCAACTTACCGACACGATCCGGATTGGCGACTCCTTTTCTTTGCTCTTTATCAGCAAGTCGACGATACGCCGAAGCTCGGGAAAGTCCAAAGGTGGCAGCTAGCTCACCTTTCGTTTTCCATTCTTGGGTGGCGGTAAAGACTTCATCAAATTGCTCTTGATAGTTCAACGAAGTTAAGAAAATACTCCAAAGGCGATTTGAGTTGAAATTTCCACCAATTCTTGCATCTCCCCATCCGGCTTCAATCAAGCTACGCGCGTAATCTGCCGCCTCTGTTGCTCTTTCCATTTTCAAAAACATAATCGCCAATGCGAACTTCGGAGCCGGATCATCCGGATCAAGCTGGCACGCTAATTCATATTGACGTTCAGCCATCGAGAAGTCATTTAGGTCATTCAGCACACGAGCATAAAGTCTTCGTAGAAACGAGCTGTTCGCGTTTTCCAATTGTTGGCGAATCTTTACTTCAAGCGCAGTTAAGGCAGTGAAGTTATTTTGCTTTGCAGCCCTCTGCACCTCTTTAGCCAAATTAATTTGCGCAGCTGAGGACCCCTCAGGAATATAGAATATATCAAGTTTCGAAACCTGACGCTCTTTCTGGTTTTTTAAAGTTTCCTGCTCGGTTGTTCGGCTCCGCTTGAGCCAACCATATACTGCGCCTCGAACTCCCAAATCGCGTGGATTGGATCGTAACAGGTCGCGGATGGATGCGCCTAGTTCGTAAATTTCGCCGCGATCGCTACCCTTTCGCGTTATCAGCGATGTGCGAGTCAGCTCCGCAATGGCCAGTGAAATCTCGTCCACATTCAGTTCGAGTGAATCGCAAAGGTCTGCGCGGTTAGGTGCCTCAAGTGCAAATATTGCCTCCAAGACTTGTACCGAACTGCGACGCAAGAAGTCCAACAGCGTGGAAAAAGAGAAGTTGGTTATTTCTTCGTTTGTGAGCTGTAGAGCATCCGAAATGTCATGCCCGGCGAGATAAAGCTCGATCGCAAGTCTTATCGCCAGGGGATTGTTTTTGCAACCTTTAATGATTCGTTCGATTAACTCTGGATCGGAAACGGTATGGCCCTTGCTTTGGAAATAAGTGCGGGCAAGCGCGAATGCACCTTGATCCTCCAATGCATCGAGAGGAAGATTCTTAGCCCCCTCGACAGGTATACGGCTAGTTACAATGACGCGCCACGCTGCCGGTAAAGAGTCATTAAAATCAGTAAAATCAGTTGGCGAATCTCTGAGAATGGTCTCCAAGTTATCGACAAAGAGCCACAGCCGCTTCTGCGCGAATTCGTTCGTGGCTTCCTCGAAAGTTTCGCAATCGGCGCCCAGCAGTTCATTAATTTCATCACGCAAGTTGTTGCGTATTTCAATTATTGTTGATGGGGCGTCAAGTGCGATCACCCCATCAATAGTCAACGCATCCTGCTTCAGCGAAACGCACGCCACCCCATCTGAATATGTAGGCGCATCTGCCGCCAAGCAAAAATCGGATAGTACTTGAAGCGCCAGGCTCGTCTTCCCGATTCCACCTCGCGCAACAATCGCAATTAGGTTTGAACGCGGCGACTTAAGCTCTCGATTTAGTTTTGCAATGTCTTTAGCGCGTCCATGCAAGCCGGTAATTGAGTGTTCGAATTCGTCTGGAATCCCTGCAGGCACCATCCATTTCTTTTTGTTCAACCATTCTTCTGGAGGCTCCTGCAAATTCTCATCGAGCGCGTTTTGAAAAGCTCCGGCCACTTCAATGAAATGGAGTGCGTCGATTGACGGGTCTGATGCGATCGTAGCGCAACGGTACCAGTAGCACTCGGGAAACGGGCGATTTGGATGAGAGATTGCATTTCGAATCTCAGGTAGGCCCAAAGCATCGAAGAGTCGCCGCAAAGTCTCGAAATGTGCGTGATCAGTGGTTCCGGAGGATGCCAAAACAGCAAGACTCAAGGCTTCACTTAAGAATGAGTTTTCAATAATTGCACGAGCAACCTCCTTGCCGTCTTTGCCGCTTGAAATACCGCTCCTTTCGATAATGTCTCGCGCAGTAGTACTTGTCGCAATGTCTGAATTGCGTTCACGAACGTACCTGCCTAAGGCTCGCTCGAATTCATACACTACCATCGCTGACTTAATCCGTAGTTTAGAGTTGTCTTCCATTGCGATATCCGCTGTTTGAGCAGTTGAAGGATAGTAATTCGTCTAGAAGATTATACACACGGAAATATTTCTGTCACCTAGTTACACATATTTTTCGATTCGATCGCCCTAACTCAACACCGCTTATGGTCGTCGAGGAATCGCCTAATCTGTTCAAGTAGATTTGGCTTTTGAAGATCGCACTCCCACACAACTAGTGTCTGCCAGCCCAAACGCTCAAGCTCAGCTAGGTTTCGTTCGTCCCGTTCCTTGTTACTGCGCAGCTTCGTTGTCCAGAACTCGACACGGGACTTGGGTATCCTGGCTTGCGCACAACCTTCATGCATGTGCCAAAAACATCCGTGGACAAATATGACCTTTTTGCGCCCAACAAAAACCAGATCGGGTTTACCAGGAAGGCCTGCTCTATGGAGGCGGTATCTGTACCCCGCTTTGTGCAACATGCGGCGGACAACCATCTCCGGCCGGGTGTTTTTCGATAAGACACGAGACATAATTTCGCTGCGTAAAGCAGGAGAAACAGAATCGACCACAACTTCTCCCTTGACTAGAGCGCTGAAGGCCGCATCAGTCAACATTGTAACTAAAGCACCCTCCTACATAGTTTGAGGTGCAAGACTAGAAGTAAAGTGCCAATTTGGACACACTGGCAATGGCACAGTTGAAATGCTGTATAAAAATACAGTAAAATATTCTCTGAAGAGTTGTCATAGGCCGCACAGCTTGCCTTATACTGCTCGGTTTGCTGCCATTTCGCGATTGCGGAGCTTCGTAACGACGAGAATGGTGCTCAGAACGAAAAAGTCATTACGAATCTGATCATGCCGCTCCATTCAATTGAACTTTTCGCAGGTGCTGGAGGCTTAGCTTTAGGCTTCTCGGAGCATGGCGTAATCCACCGCGCTGTAGTTGAATGGAATTCGCATGCGTGCCAAACCATACGCAACAATAAGCGACGAAACGTTTCACCTGTCGCCCATTGGCCAGATGTAACAGAAGGCGACGTGCGTGAATTTAGATACGACGGCTATCACGGCCTAGACTTAGTTACGGGTGGTCCACCTTGCCAGCCATTTTCCATGGGAGGGAAGGCCGGCGGCTTCCTAGATGCGCGGGATATGTTTCCGCAAGCCATCCGAGCAGTGCGCGAGACGCGCCCGCGGGCATTCATGTTTGAGAATGTACAAGGCCTGAAGCGTGAGGCGTTCGCGGACTATCTGCGCTACATCATGCTTCAGCTGGAATTTCCATCGCTGATAGCGCGCAAGAACGAGGAGTGGCCGCGCCATTTGGCGCGCCTGGATAAGTATAAAACTGTAGGCGGGGCGAGCGAATATAGCGTCGATCTGCGACTGGTGAATGCGGCAAACTATGGCGTTCCCCAGAAGCGTATGCGAGTTTTCATCGTCGGCTTTCGCGCCGACCTAGGCGTAGATTATGAGTTTCCCGAGCCTACCCATAGCCAGGATGCACTGCTGTTGTCGCAATGGGGTAGTGGCGAGTATTGGGAGCGGCATCGCGTGGCAAAACGCGCGCGTTCACCTCGCCCGGAGGGACTTGAGAGAAAGTTGGAAACCTTGATGGCGCGAGATCCGGCAGGCATTCTTCTGCCATGGAAAACGGTGCGCGATGCTATTGCCGATTTGCCGGATCCAGAACAGAAGCCGGATGTAGAGTTGGTACAGGCGCACCGCTTCCAACCCGGCGCTCGCAGCTATCCCGGCCATACTGGAAGTCCGCTTGACGAACCGGCAAAGGCTTTAAAGGCTGGCGATCATGGCGTGCCTGGCGGTGAGAACATGTTGCGTCGCCCCGACGGGTCTATCCGCTACTTCACAGTCCGTGAGTCGGCCAGGATTCAAACCTTCCCAGACTCCTTCATCTTTGAGGGAACATGGGGCGAAGTCATGCGTCAATTAGGCAACGCCGTTCCTGTGCGACTGGCGTCAGTGATGGCTAGCAGCGTGTGCACGCACTTACGCGCCGCAGAGCGGGACGCAACCCAGTTGGCGGTCGCATAACGCAACTTTCACGAGCCCCTATTTTCGGGCAACACGCTTAATCCAATTCAACTGGGCCGTGAGCGGTTGTCGAAAAGTGACCCGTACTTAGCTGGCTCATGTCTTCCATAAAATGCGCGAAAATCTCTTGGATGTCCTTGTAAGGTACATGCCGCGTCAGATGCGCGTTGATTTGTTCAATGATAAGTTCAGGCGCCTTTTGATTTTCCGTTGTGCTATCCGCCCACGCGCGCCCAGGGTGCATGGTGTCCCAAGGCGAGCGCTTATTGCCGCGCGTGTCTGAGCTGTCGCCATGTTTCCCTAGACCGAAACAAATCTTTGTTTCCGAGTTCCAGATAGGTTTAAAGAAGTTGATCAAGTAGTCTTCGGCAGACTTTTGGAATCCCGTCTGGACTATCAAGAAACGGCATTCGAAATCTTCGATGCGAAGCGTCGTGCGAGCCTTGCGGATATTGTTCGCATGCTCACGCAAGCGGGCGGAAAGTTTTGTGCCCTGCTTAACGGCGTCTTTGGCCGCCGGGTTATCGGGATCTGCCTTGCCTACGTAAATTGGATGCTCACGGCTCTTCAACATTGCGTACGGAGCGAAGTCACCTTTGTAATAGATAGCATAAACACCAGCACCATAAAAATCTGGGATATGGGAGAGAGAGTGTCTGTGCTGGGCCACCAAGGTCAGAGCAACTACACGGCCAGCAGTATTGGGATCCGTGGGGTCGAAAATTGAATCGGAACGCAGGACCGGATCAAGGGATGTGGCAATGTTTGACAATCGTGAGGCAGTTAGTTCAATGCCATGACGGATCTTCTTTGCTGTCCGCATGTCATCATCGACCTCGGCGGATGCGATTCGATCGGTTAGCGAGTTGAGCTCGGCCAACATCATTGCCAGTGGGGATACCGCCTTCTTACTCGTTGCCATTGGAATCTTTGTGGCTCCATGAAAGAGCGAAATTTTGAATGCTACGATTTTACTGCAGAAATGTTGTCGAAAATTCTTCCCAGCCGCTTCACAGATGCAGGGTAATTTTCGAGTTGAATGAACTCCTGTCGCGCCAGCCGCAACATGTTCGCAAGGTCATGATTACCAACGTTATGCGGCTTCGGCTGTAATTTCTACTTGGCGGTACCACCGGCTTCGCGGTTTATAAGAACCAGGCCAGACCAACCAACTGACGGTATTTGCCGTGCTAAACTTGGTTGCATCCAATCAATAGGTATGCAACCAACTTTATGGCGACAGGTCCGAGCGAGGTAAAGACTGACGATTGGTCTTCGTTCGAGCTGGAAGCTGCCGTGGTCGCCTATCTGGAAATGCTCCGGCAAGAGCTTAACCGGGCTAAGTATGTGAAGGCGCATTTCAACAAGGCGCTTCGCGAAAACGAACTGTCCTCTCGCTCGCCTGGCTCCGTCGAGATGCGCATGCAAAATATTTCGGCAGTCATGATGGAGCTAAGGCTCCCGTTCATCCCTGGCTATTTGCCCAAAGGGCAGGTAGGCAGTCGCGTGAAGCCAGTCTTAGTTGCAGCAATTGAGAGGCATAGCGGGAACATGCCGTGGGCTGCAACATCCGATCCGGGAACGTTGGATGAACGCGTTGCCGTCATGCTTTCGCAGCCGCTGGTGGATGCGCCGCCGGGGAATTCGACGCCCAAGCAGTCTATATCTCAAGTTATTGTGTTTGAGCGTAGTCCAGCAGTTAAGGCCTGGGTACTAAAGCATGCCGGACCATATTGCGAAGGCTGTCACTCAGTCGCGCCTTTCGAAGTTCAACCTGGAGTTCCATACCTGGAAGTGCATCACGTGGTGCCACTGGCTGCTGGAGGCGAAGATACGGTGGAAAATTCCGTAGCATTGTGCCCAAACTGCCACCGTCGCTGCCACTATTCACACGCACGGTCGGAGTTCATTCGCGAACTCTATTACAAGGTTCCGCGACTATTGCCGCGGCCGGCCGAAGATGATCAGTTCAATGCCTTCATCTGACCGAACAGAATGGCGGACTCTGGACAACCACGTCGCAAATGTGTACTAGTTCAGACTTGATCTGGAATCGCATGTCAGTTGAGTGGCTGGATCCGGCCGGCGTCGTTGGACGCATCAGCCCGCGCTAGACAGAGCTGTTCACGCTGGACTCGCTCAAGTTCCCACGCCCGCGTTGCCCCTGGCGGAAGGGTGACCGGCTTTTGCATGTCCCGTGCGGCCTGCTCACGACAAACCAGCTCGCGCATCTTCTGCGAGCTTACTGGAGCGTAAAAGGATCGCTCGGGCTGCGCTGGATTTGGCGCGCGTTGGGTCTGTGCTGAGCGCCCCGCTGGCACGTTGGGCGCGTCGCCCTTCTCTAGGCAGAGCCGTTCACGCTGAACTCGCTCTAGTTCCCACGCTCGCGTTGCCCCTGGTGGAAGTGCGACGGGCTTTTGCATATCCCGTGCGGCCTGCTCACG
>Ga0055526_1001529_pt1 | contig 16370 bp, 14 predicted proteins | sample AraplaCol_mMF_r2_FD_55013 | JGI IMG/M metagenome (GOLD analysis project Ga0055526, IMG submission 55013) | Arabidopsis root microbial communities from North Carolina, USA - plate scrape MF_Col_mMF_r2 | ecosystem: Host-associated > Plants > Roots > Endosphere | place: USA: North Carolina... | reverse complement strand
TGGATGCCGGGGCGGGCCGCGGCGATCCAGCCGGCGAGCTGGTTGCTGGTGGGGAGATCGTCTTCAATGATGGCTACACGGGTCATGCGGGAAGTATTACCCAAAAGCCGGGCCGGCGGCGTGAATTTTTCTTCACAAGCCGGAAAGGAATGGGCTGGCGGCAGCATTGAACGTTCGCGCCGGGTGGCTGGAAGATTGCTGTACCGGCGCTGTGCCGGGCCAACCCACCAGAAAGGCAATCATCATGAACAACCGGATCAGTACGATGCTGCAGGCGATTCGCTCGACGCTCGGCCGTGCTGCCAGCAGCATTCATTTCCCTTCCGGCGCCCGCAAAGGCGTCGTGCTGCTCGCCGTGACCGGCGCCGCCGCTTACGGCTTGTACCAGTTCCCGCCAATGCGCACGGTTGGCCGCGGCGAAGTGGCGGTGCGTACCAATCACCTGACCGGCGATACTTCGATTGTGCGTGAAGGCCTGGCCTTGGACCTGCCCGGCATCCATGAGTTGCGCCTGCTGTCGCTGCGCGACCAGACCTACCGTCCTGCCGCTGCCGGCGAGACCCCGTTCCAGTCCGGCGAAGGCTTGTCGCTTGGCCTGGACATGTCGGTGCGTTATGGCCTCGACCAGGCGCGCCTGGCCCAGTTTGCCTCCAAGCTGCCGGCCGATATCTCGCGCGACGTGGTGGCCCCTGACGTGGAAGGCGTGATCTACAAGATCCTGACGCGCTATACCGTACGTGAGATCTTCTCGTCCAAGCGAGCCGAAATCCAGCAGTCCATCGAGGCCGAACTGAAACCCAAGCTGGCAGCCGACGGTCTCGTACTGCGCAGCGTGACCATCGGCAAGGTCGTGTTGCCGGAAGACTTCAAGGCCGGCATGGAGAAACTGCTGGCCGAGGAGCTGGCATCGGAAAAAATGCGCTACACCCTTGAACTGAAAGAAAAGCAGGTACGCCAGACCGCGCTGGAAGCCGAGGCAGAAAAGGTGGCCCGTGAGAAGGCTGCGGAAGCTGCCGCCGCCGAGCAGGTCATCGCGGCCAGGGCCCAGGAAGAGGCCATGCGCCATGTGCTGCCGTTCAAGGAAAAGCAGGTGAAGCAGCGCGAACTCGAGGCGGAAGCCGAAAAGACTGCCCGCATCAAGACGTCGGAAGGCAATGCCCAGGCCCGCATCATCGAAGCTGCCGGCGAAGCCGATTCGCGCCGCAAGCTGGCGGACGCTGAAGCCTATCGCCAGGAGCTGGTGGGCAAGATCGCCAGCGCTCAGATGGAGCGCGACGGCGAGCTGCTGAGCAAGCATCCGCTGCTGATCCAGAAGACGATGGCCGACAAGCTGTCCGACAAGGTGTCGGTCATCATTGCGCCGCCGCCGGCCGATGGCGGATTCATTGGCTCGACGCTGGTCGGCGCTCCGAAGACTGTGCACACTGAGCGCATCGCCGCCAACTCGGGAGAATAAGCATGCCTGTCTCGATGCTTGCCGCCAGCATGGCCCTGGCCATTGTCACCCAGGACCAGCTGCCTTTGCGCGCTGCGCCGCGCGAATCGGCTCAGGCCCAGGCCGTGCTGTGGCAGGGCGACGCGCTGGAAGTGCGCGGTACCCGCGGTGATTTCCTGCAGGTGTACGACCATCGCCGCGAGCGGGCCGGCTATGTGCGCGCGGCTCGCGTGCGGCAAGTTGATTTGCAGCCTGCCGCGGCGCCGGAACTGTTGGCAGTGATGCGCTTCCTGCGCGATACGCCTGGTGCGGAAGCGCTTGGCATCAGCTACGGTGCGGCCTACCTGAAGGCAGCAGCGCCGCAAGCGATTGATGCCGAGCCTTTTGACGCCATCGGCAGCATGGCTGAGCGGCTGGCAGCGCGTGCTTCTTCCAAACTGGCGCCGCAGGCCGAGACTGCCCTGGCGGCCCACCTGGAAGTTGTTGCCAGCTATGGCGTGGCGATGCGCAGCTACGAGAACGATGGCAAGGTGCGCGTGTGTTATGACGGCGATGCTTTCCGCCGCGTGCTGGCGGTGGCGGCTAGCGCCGAGCAACGCTACCGGGCCGCGCTCGCCCTCAGCAACGGCGCCTGCATCGATCCGGCGCTGGGCGCCATGCAACGCGCCGAACATGACCGGTGGCGTGCCGAGTTGCTGGACACGGTGGACCTGGCCCGCCTGCCGGAACATATGAAGAATCGCATCCATATGCGGCGCGCGGCCGTCTGGTCAAGCGTCGCCTTCCAGCGTGCGCGCAAGGGCGAAGAGGCGTCGCAGGCGGCCGGCCGCGCTGAACAGGCGCTGGCGGCGGTCAATAAGTCCGAACTGGCGGACGAGGACAATGCCGCCTATGCGGAAGCCGGCGTGCGTGTCGGGGCGGTGCGCTGGGCATTGGAACCTGTGCCGGCGCAAGGCAAGGTGGCGCCCCAGCTCGCAGTCACTGCGGCTCCAGGACGGCCGGGCGAAACCTGTGTCAGCCTGCAGGGCGGCGGCAAGCAGCTCGCCAATCGATGCACCTGGGGCGTGGCGTGGATGGTTTCCGCACGCGTGCATCCGCAGGGGACGGCACTGGCGCTTGCAGTGCAGCCGCTGGATGGCTGGCGCGAAATGTGGCTGTTCCGCCGCCAGGGCGAAGGCTGGGTCGTGGACGTGCTGCCGCCTGCTTCCAGCGATCCGGACATCGGTTATGCGGAATTCGCGGGCTGGGTGCCCGGCGCCGCCAAGATGCTGGCGGCGCGGGAAGTACGCGCCGAGGGCAAGTTCCGCCGCAGCTTTGAACTGCTGGACATGGCCACGCTGGCGACGGAACGCGGCGCCGACAGGCCGGAATCGCTGTCCACCTTCTACAAGTGGCAGGACCCGGCCTGGAAACGCCAGACGGTCAGCTTGCGCTGATTATTGCGGACGGTAAGTCACCTTCAGGTTGTAGTTGCCTGCGGTGTAGCCGTTCAGCATGACGTAGACATCGCCGTTGGCCGTAACGCTGGTGCTGCAGGTCTCGGTCGCGGTGGAGCCATCCGACTTGCAGCTGTAGCTGCTGGTCGTTGGCACGGAGCCCTTGCGCACGTACAGGTCGATGTCGCCGGTGCCCGTGGTTTCGGCCTTGAAGGTGCCTACGCCGGCCTTGAACGGGCCGAAGGTCTTCTTCTGGCTGAGCGTCAGGCTGCCGGTGAAGGTTTCCACGGTGTCCGGTTGAACGATGACGGGACCGTCGCTGCCCAGCTCCACCGCATAGGCGGCAGCCAGCTTGGCAAACTTCAGCGCGTGGTCGGCCTGGTTGCCGGAGTTGGCATAAGTGTCGTTGGCGGTATGGATGTAGGGGTTATCTTCACCCATCAGCGTCTCGAACGGTATCGAGGCAGGGAAACCCTGGTTCTGCCAGGAGGCATGGTCGGAACAGGCGTAGCCGCAGGAGCTGTAGCCCACCGTGACGGTAGGCAGGTAGTTCGACATCAGGGAAGCCAGGAAGTTGTTCTGCTGGCTGTCCGTGTAGTCGGTGTAGATCCAGACGTCCTTGGCCGAGCCGCGGTAGTTGGTCATATCGAGCTGCATCACACCCACGACGTTGATGTTGTTGGCCTTGAAGTTGGCCGCAATATCCTTGGAGCCGAGCAGGCCGGCTTCTTCGGCGGCATAGCCCATGATCTTGATGGTGCGGCGTGGCTTGTAGCCGGATGCGATCATGGCGCGCACCGCCTCGGTCAGGCTGGCAATGCCGGAGGCATCGTCGTCGGCGCCCGGCGAGCGCGATGTCTCGCCATTGCCGCTCATATTGATGCTGTCCAGGTGGCCGCCCATGACAATGACTTCCGAGGGGTTGTCGGTGCCGGCGATAGTCATGATCACGGACTTCTGGTTGTAGCCCGAGTGCGTGAACTGGGTCACGCTGATGTCGCTGCGGCCGGCAGCCATGCTGGTCCACTTCTGCGCCAGCCAGTTGGACGCATTGGCGCCGTTGGTGGTGCGGTAGTAGCGGTTGGCGAAGTTCGACATGTCGATGATGGTCTGCGCGATATTCGACGCCTGCATCGTCGGCAGGATGGCGTTGACAGTGGTCTGGTTGTCGATGGCATAGCTTGGACGGCTCACGGCCAGCGCAAGCGGCTGTACGGTGCCTGCCTTAGCCAGCGCCTGGCGGCCTTCCTCTTCGCTGGCATGCACGATGAAACCACCGCAGCGCTTCAATTCCTTGTGGATGGCGGCCGACAGTTTCAGCATGGTTTCTTCGTCGACCTGCACCAGGTGGACTTTCTCCTTGCCCTGGCCTTGCTTGCTCTGCTTGGCAACGGCTTGCGGCGCGGCGGCTTGCAACTTGGCGTATGCGGCGTCGCCGAGGGTGATCCAGGTGGGGGCTGCATTTGCTGCGCTGGCTGCAAAGAGTCCTGCGGCCAGTACGACTGGGGTGAATCTCTTCATGTCTGCTCCTTTGCGCAAAAAAAAAATGCACCCGGGGCGGGTGCATTTGTCAAAAATCTTAGCAGATTATTGGTTTCGCACGATTGTGTACCAATTTGATTTGCCTCAACTGTCGCAGAAATGCCGCGCACATCATGGAAGCGTGCACTTTTCTTCAGGGGAGGCAGACCATGAAAGCGCAACTGCTGGCCGCATGTGCGGCCATATTCCTGACTGCCTGCAGTGGCAAGGGCAGTAGCGGCGTAACGCCAGCACCGCAATTCGCCGCAGAAGTCACCCGCACCAGCTATGGGGTGGCGCACATCCAGGCCAAGGATTTTGCGGGCGTCGGTTACGGCTTGGCCTACTCCTTCGCGGAAGACAATGTCTGCATGCTGGCCGACAGCTTCCTGACGGTACGCGGCGAGCGCTCGCGCTACTTCGGGCCTGATGCACGCGCCACCAAACCGCTCAACGGCGAATACGGCGCTGCGCTCGACTTCATGGACTTGCGCAACGAGGATAGCGACTTCTTTTTCAAAGGCTACCTGGATATCGCGAGGCTGCGGGAAGGCTATGCCGCCGGGTCCAGCGAAATCCAGCAACTGCTGCGCGGCTATGCCGCCGGCTACAACCGCTACCTGCGGGAGCATGGCGCCCGCCTGCCCGCGGCGTGCAGGAACGCGGCCTGGGTCAAGCCGATCAGCGCCGACGATGTGATGCTCCTGATTGCGGAGAAGGCGCTGCATGCGACCGGCGAAGTATTCGCGGCCGAGATCGTGGCGGCGGCACGCGACGTCAGCGGCAACGTTACCCTGGCGGCGCAACAAGGTCCCATGGACGCGCCGCCGTCCGGCAAGCCTTTCGCCTTGCCGGCCCAGGGCGCGATGGCCAGCAACGCACTGGCAATCGGCAAGGAAGCCAGCAGCAATGGGCGCGGCATCCTGCTCGGGAATCCGCATTATCCCTGGACCAGCACCGACCGCTTCTATCAATTGCACGTCACGGTACCGGGCAGCTACGACGTAATGGGCGTGAGCCTGGGTGGGCTGCCGCTGGTGGTCATAGGCTTCAACAAGGATCTTGCCTGGACCCATACGGTAACCAAGGCCGTGCACTTCACGACCTTCCGGCTGCAGCGCGATGGTTCCGATCCCATGCGCTATATGGTCGACGGCGCGCCGCTATGGCTGGAAACGCGTACGGCGGCGATCGACGTGCTGCAGCCGGACGGCAGCTTGCTAAAAAAGAGCAAGGCCTTTTACTTCAGCAAGCTTGGGGCAGTGATGGCCGTTCCGGGAAGCCCGCAAGGGCAGGGCGGCTTGCTGGTGCTGGGCGACCCGAATCGCAACAACACACGGTTGATGGAGCAGTGGCTCGCCATGGGCCGTGCCACCAGCGTGCAGGAGTTGAAGACGCAGCTCGGGCGGGTGGTCGGCCTGCCTTGGGTGAACACGGTCGCAGCTGACCGCAACGGTGGCGCCCTGTACGCGGATGCCAGCGTCGTGCCGCACCAGGGAGCCGACAAGTTCGCCGGCGATTGCCTGCTGCTGGCGAAATTGCTGATGTTTGACGGCTCGCGCTCTTCCTGTGGCTGGGACCGGGATGACGATGGTACGCCGGACGGCATCTTCGGCGGCGCCAAAGCGCCAAGCATGCTGCGCTCGGACTACGTTGCCAATTCCAACGATGGGTATTGGATCACCAATGCGCGGCAATTGCTGGTCGGGCCAACGCCGCTTGGCTATTCGCCCTTGTACGGCCCGGTGGGCGTGGCGCAGCACCTGCGCACGCGCAGCGCCTTTATCGGGATCGAGGAGATGCTGGCACAGCGCGGCCGGGTGGGGGCGCAGGACTTGCAGGCGCTGGTGTTCGCCAACCGCATCCTGGCGGCAGAACTGGTGTTGCCGGAATTGCTCCCCGCCTGCATGCCCAGTCCTGACTCCTTGCTGGTAAAGGCCTGCACTGCGCTGGCCCAGTGGGACCGCAAAGCGGACCTGGACAGCCGTGGTGCGGTGCTGTTCCGGGAGTTCTGGAACAGCGCCGCCGGGCTGGCGGGAATTTGGTTGCAGGCTTTCGATGCGGCCGATCCTCTGCATTCACCGCGCGGCGTGGCGCCGGTGGCGATACCTGCCATGCTGGCGGCGCTGAAGGATGCGGCACTGCGCCTGCAGCAGCTTGGCGTACCGTTCGACGGGCGGCTAGCCGATTTCCAGGTGGAGCCGCGCAACGGCCTGCGCTTCCCCATCCACGGCGCGATTGGCGATATCGACGGCAGTTACAATTCCATCCACATGGCCGGCGCGCTGGGGGCTTCGGGCTACGAACGCGTTACCTGGGGGACCAGCTATATCCACCTGGTCAGCTTTGACGAAAAAGGGCCACAAGGCGCGCGGCCTGCTCGTCTACGGCCAGTCCACTGACCCGCACTCGGCGCATTATGCCGACCAGCTGCCGCTGTATGCCGAAAAGCGGCTGCCTTTGCTGCCTTTCACTGCAGCAGCCATTGCCGCAGACCCGGCGCGGCGCGTCAGGCAATTGCGGGAATAATGACGTAGTGCAACACGACGCCGGACTTGCCAGTCACCGGGCATGGGCATACGATTGACGCATGAGCTCACAGCGCATCCAGCCGCCGGCGCTGCTCTTCATTGAGGGCGACCTCACGATCCGGCGCGTGCAGGAAATGAAAGACGTGCTCCTGGCACGTCTCGCCCAGTCACAGGCGCTGGAAGTGGACCTGGCGGGCGTCACGGAGATCGATACCGCCGGCGCCCAGCTCCTGTTGATGGCGCGCCGTGCCGCGCAAGCCAGCCAGAAGGAGTTGCGGCTGGTCGCGCACAGCCCGGCCGTCGTTTCCCTGTTCGAGCTGCTGCGCATCCGCTAGGAAGGCATCCCCCATGAACCTGGACGAAGGCTTGCAAGCGTTTGTCACCGAGGCGGGGGAATTGCTGGCCGAGATGGAGGCGGGCTTGTTGAACCTGGGCGATCCCGCCGCGCGTGAGGAAGCCGTCAATGCCATTTTCCGCGCCGCCCACACCATCAAGGGCACGGCAGGCCTGTTCGGGCTGGACTACATTGTGCTGTTCACCCATGCGGTCGAAAGCGTGCTGGACGAGGTGCGAGACGCAGCGTTGCCGCTTGATGAAGAACTGGTATCGCTGCTGCTGGAATGCGCCGATCAGCTGAATGCGATGGTCCGCGACGTCGAGCGCGGCGGCCGCGGTGACCTTGGCGAAAGGTGCCGCCCGCAACTGGATGCCCTGCATGCCTACCTTGCACCTTCCTCGATGATGGAGCCGAACCACCCTGCATTGGATGCCAATGACTACGCTGGCGAAAGCGGTTGCTGGCTGGTTTCGCTGGAATTTGGCCGCGACGTGTTCCGGCAGGGCATGGATCCGGCCTCCTTCATCGCATACCTCGGCCGCCTGGGACGCATCGTGGCACTGGCTACGGTGGACGGCGGCTTGCCGCCGCCGGAGCAAATGGATCCGCAAAGCTGCTACCTGGGATTCGAGATCGTGCTGGAAACCTCGGCCAACGCCGAGGAAATCAGCAAGGTGTTCGAATTCCTGCATGACGAGTGCACAGTGCGCCTGCTGCCGCCCGGCAGCAGCAATGACGAATTCCAGCGCCTGGCCGATATGCTGCCGCTGCATGCCAACGCCATTGCAGACCTGCTGCAGGCCAGCGCACTCGGGACCGTGGTGCCGCCGCCAACTGTCGCACCCCAGGTGGAGCACCCCGGCGGCGCAGCACTGGCCCGTCCGCACGAAAGCCGCACCATCCGCGTGGATGCCGAACGCCTGGGGCAATTGATTACGCTGGTGGGGGAATTGATTATCGCCAGCGCGCGCACCCAGATGATCGGCAGCCGCTTCAAGGATACCGAATTGCAGGACAGCACCTCCGCGCTGGCCGGCCTGGTGGAGCAGGTTCGCGACAGCGCCCTGCAACTGCGCATGGTGAAGATCGGCGCAACCTTCGGCCGGTTCCAGCGCGTAGTGCACGATGTCGCGCGCGAAATCGGCAAGGACATCCGCCTGGTCCTGAGCGGCGAAGAGGTGGAACTGGACAAGACGCTGGTGGAACGCATCGGCGACCCTTTGACCCACCTGGTGCGCAACGCCATCGACCACGGCATCGAAGCGCCCGAAGTGCGGCGCCAGTGCGGCAAGCCCGTGCAAGGAACCGTTTCCCTGAACGCTTTCCACGATTCAGGCAGCATCGTGATCGAAGTCGGCGACGATGGCGGCGGCCTGCAGCGCGAGCGCATCATCGCCAGCGCCATCGAACGCGGCCTGCTTGAGCCGGACCACAAAGCCAGCGACAGCGAAGTGTTCGCGCTGATATTCGAGCCGGGATTTTCCACCGCCAGCGAGGTAACCAGCCTGTCGGGTCGCGGCGTCGGCATGGACGTGGTCAAGCGCAATATCGAAGCTCTGCGCGGCAGCATCACCATCGATAGTGAAGCGGGGCGGGGCACCACGGTGCGGGTGCGCCTGCCGCTGACGCTGGCCATCATGGATTGCATGCTGGTGACGGTAGGCGGTTCGCGCTTCGCCATTCCGCTCGGCACCATAGAGGAGTGCGTGGAGTACGCACCAGAAGGCCGGCGCGGTTTTGTCGACCTGCGCGGCGACGTGCTGCCCACGGTGGCGCTGCGCGATCTGTTCCGGCTGCAAGGCGCCGCGCCGCGCCGCGAAAGCGTGCTGGTGGTACGGCATGCCGGCCAGCGCGCCGGGCTGGTGGTGGATAGCCTGCAGGGACAGTGCCAGGCGGTGATCAAGCCGCTCAGTCCCGTATTCAGCGGCATTTCCTGCCTGAGCGGGTCGACAGTGCTGGGCAGCGGCGACGTGGCGTTGATCCTGGACATTCCGGCCCTGCTCAAGCAACTGCAGGCAAGGCAGCCGGGAAACCTGGCGGCATAGGAGCGAAACGATGCGGCGAACACTGACGGTTGGAATGCGCCTTGGCTTGCTGGTCGGGGTGCTGGTACTGATGATGGCCGGTATCGGTTTCGCCGGCATGCGCGGCATGGAATTCAGCAATGCGCGCCTGAAGGCGACCTACGAAGACCGGACAGTGGCGTTGATCTACCTCGGCAAGGCCAATGAATACACGCTGCGCACCCGGCATCGCATGGTGATGACCGCCGCCGCCACCAGCCTGGCGGAGGTGGAGGTTGCCCAGCAAGGCGATGCCTCGCACCAGGAGCTGATCCGCAAGAACTGGAATGCTTATATGGCCACCTCCCTGACGCAGGAGGAACGGCAACTGGCGGCGCAGTACATGGTGGCCTGGAACGCCTGGCAGGATGTGCGCGGTGCCATTATCCAGAAGGCCCGCGCCGGCAAGCACAAGGAAGCTTGGAGGATGCGCGGGCCGCGGACGTGCAGTTCAGGACCGTGCTGGCAGCCATGGGCAAGCTGATTGATTTGCAGGAGCGGGTGGCGCGCGAGGAGTACGAATCGGCCATGGCACAAACCTCGGCCACCATGCGAACCAATGCCATGCTGCTGGGCGGAGGCCTGCTGGCGGGCATCGTGCTGTCGGTGTGGATGATCCGCGGGCTGCTGCGCCAGCTTGGCGGCGAGCCTGATTATGCTGCCCACATCGTGCAGGAGGTGGCCCAGGGCAACCTGTCAGTGCAGATCAAGCTGAGAAAGGGGGATCAGCGCAGCCTGCTGGCATCCATGAAACAGATGGTGGACAAGCTGTCCGGTGTCGCATCGGAAGTGAGCAACGGCGCGCTGGCGCTGGCCGCGGCGTCGGAGGAGGTTAGCGCCACAGCGCAATCCCTGTCCCAGGCGGCCAGCCAGCAAGCGGCCAGCGTCGAGGAAACCAGCGCCTCGGTGGAGGAGATGAGCGCTTCGATCGCCCAGAATACGGACAATGCCCGCGTGACCGACGTCACCGCCTCCAAGGCGGCCGGCGAGGCTGGCGAAAGCGGCGATGCCGTGCGCAGCACGGTGAGCGCCATGCGCGATATCGCCAGGCGTATCGTGATCATCGACGACATCGCCTACCAGACCAATTTGCTGGCGCTGAATGCCGCCATCGAAGCGGCGCGCGCAGGCGAGCATGGACGGGGCTTTGCCGTGGTGGCGGCGGAAGTTCGCAAGCTGGCCGAGCGCAGCCAGGTGGCGGCGCAGGAAATCGGCGACCTTGCCAGCGGCAGCGTGCAGGTGGCGGAGCGTGCCGGCGGCCTGCTCGACGCCATGGTGCCGGCCATCCAGCAGACATCGCACCTGGTGCAGGAAATTGCCGCCGCCTCGATAGAGCAGGCATCCGGGGTGCGGCAGATTAATATGGCAATGGGCCAGTTGAGCCAGACTACGCAGCATAATGCAGCCGGTGCGGAAGAACTGGCATCCACTGCCGAAGAAATGAGCAGCCAGGCAGAGGAGCTGCAGCAGCTGATACGCTTCTTCCGCGTTGCAAAGGATGAGGCGCCGCGCCGCAATGTCGAGGCCAGGCCCCCGGCCAGCCAGCGTACCTCGCAGCGCCGCCTGTCGCAGGTGCCGCCGCTGGACGAAAGCAACTTCACAAGATTCTGAGGACAGGCATGGAAGCAGAACACCAGTACCTGAGTTTCCGCCTGGGCGCCGAAACCTTCGGGCTGGGCATACTTGCCGTGCGCGAGATCATCGAGTACGGTGGCATGACCGACGTGCCGATGATGCCGCCGTGCGTGCGCGGCGTGATCAACCTGCGCGGCGCCGTGGTGCCGGTGCTGGACCTGGCCGCGCGCTTTGGGCGAGCTCCCGCCACGATAGGGCGGCGCAGCTGCATCGTCATCGTTGAAAGCGGGATGCCGCCGGAGCAGCAGGTGCNTGGCCTGCTGGTCGATGCGGTGAATGCGGTGCTCGACATCGACCCCGGCCAGATCGAGCCGCCGCCCAGTTTCGGCGCCGGCCTGCGCAACGATTTCATCAAGGGCATCGGCAAGGTCAATGGTAAATTCGTTATCCTGGTCAACCTCGAGTCGGTGTTGAACGTGCCCGAAATCGCTGCCATGGCGGGAGATGTGAATTGATGCAGCCAGTTGCTCCCCTGACGGACGGCGAGTTCGTGCAATTCCAGCGCTTCATCCACGAAGCAGCAGGGATTTCGCTGTCGGAAGCCAAGAAGCCACTGGTATCCGGGCGCCTGGCTAAACGCCTGCACCACCTGCAGTGCAACAGCTATGGTTCCTATTTCCAGTTGATCGCCAGCGGCACTGCGCCGGAAGAAACCCAGATTGCGATCGACCTGCTGACCACCAACGAAACTTACTTCTTCCGCGAAGCCCGCCACTTCGATCACTTGCGCTCCGTGCTGAAAGAGCGCAAGCAGAGTCACNTACCGTTCCGGGTCTGGAGCGCGGCCTGCTCCACCGGGGAGGAGCCGTATTCGATCGCCATGGTGCTGGCCGACCTGCTGCCGCCGCAAGGATGGGAAGTACTGGCTTCCGACATCAGCGCGCGCGTGCTGGAGACTGCGCGGCAGGGGCATTATCCGATGACGCGCGCCGCCCACGTGCCGCAGGAATACCTGCGCCGCTTTTGCCTGAAAGGCATCGACGCCGAAGACGGCACGCTCCTGGTATCGCGCGTGCTGCGCGAGTGCGTGGAGTTCGCCCAGATCAACCTGAATGCGGCGCGCCTGCCTGCACTGGACAAGTTCGACGTGATCTTCCTGCGCAATGTGCTGATCTACTTTGACGGGGAAACCAAGCGCCGGGTGGTGCGGCGGGTGCTGGACTACCTGCGGCCAGGCGGCTACCTGTATATCGGCCATTCGGAAAGCCTGCACGATATGGGGCTGCCGGTGCGCAGCATGGCGCCGGCAATTTATCGCAAGGATTGACATGAAGGCCGGCGCCGCATTCGAAGTCTACCTGCTGCCCGGCGAGTACTTCGTTGGCGATGCGCGCTACCGCATCCGTACCGTGCTGGGTTCCTGCGTGTCGATCACGCTGTGGCACCGGCGCCTGCGCATCGGGGCCATGTCGCACTTTCTTCTCTCGGAGCGTGAGACGGCGGGCGAAGGCGAACCGGCGGCCGAATTGAGCGGCCGCTATGGCAAGGATGCGATGGAACTGATGGTGGCGCAGCTCCGGGAGCGCGGAGTGGCGGCGCGAGAATGCGAAGCGAAAGTGTTCGGTGGCGGCACCATGTTTCCTTCGATCGAGGCAGGCCGGCAACAGGGTATTGGACACCGCAACGGCGTTGCAGCGGAAAAGCTGTTGGCGCAATACGGCATACCCGTGGTGTCGGAAAGCCTGTTCGGCACCGGGCACCGGCATATCCTGTTCGACGTGGCAACCGGCGATGTGTGGGTGCGGCAAGGGGAACTGGCGGACAAGGGAGGCGCATGAAGCAGATCAAGGTCATGGTGGTGGACGATTCGGCCGTCGTGCGGCAAGTGCTGAGCGGCCTGCTCGGACGCGAGCCGGACATGCAAGTCACCTATGCCGTGGCCGACCCGATACTGGCCGGTGAGCGCATGCGCCTGCAGTGGCCGGATGTGGTCGTGCTGGACGTCGAAATGCCGCGCATGGATGGCATTACCTTCCTGCGCAAGATCATGGCTGAACGGCCCACCCCGGTTGTGATCTGCTCCTCGCTGACGGAAAAGAGCACTCGTACTTCCATGGAAGCACTGGCCGCTGGCGCCGTTGCCGTCGTCGGCAAGCCCAAACTGGACCTGCGCCAGTCGCTGCACGATGGCTGCGACGAGCTGGTGGCTGCGGTGCGCAGTGCGGCCCAGGCCAGGCTGCAGCCAATCACCGGCAGCCGCCAGGCGGCCGCACCGGTGGTGCCGTCGGCCAAACTGAGCGCGGACGCCATCCTGCCGCCAGTGGTCGAGGGGGCACTGCCGATGCGCGGCAATGGGCGCGTGGTGGCCCTGGGCACGTCGACCGGCGGAACGCAGGCGCTGGAGCGCGTGCTGACCGAGTTGACGCCCGCTTCCCCGGGCATCGTCATCGTGCAGCATATGCCGGAGCAGTTCACTGCCGCTTTCGCCGAACGCCTGAACGGCTTGTGCCAGATAGCCGTCAAGGAGGCGCGCAATAACGACCCGGTGCTTCCGGGGCAGGCCCTGATTGCTCCCGGCGGCCGCCATATGCTGTTGCGGCGCGGCCCTTCCCAATACTTCGTGGAAGTGGTTGATGGTCCTTTGGTCAACCGTCACCGCCCCTCTGTCGACGTTCTTTTTCGTTCGGTCGCCAAGTGTGCCGGCGCCAGTGCGCTCGGAATTATCATGACCGGTATGGGGGACGACGGCGCGGTCGGACTGCTGGAAATGCGCCAGGCCGGCGCCCGCACGCTGGCGCAGGATGAACAGAGTTGCGTGGTGTACGGCATGCCGCGGGAGGCGGTGAAGCGCGGCGCCGCGGAGCGCAGCGTGGCGCTGGATGCAATCAGCCGTGAAATCCTGCAATATGGCGGCATCGAACGGAGGGCGAATGAAGGACTTTAGCGCAAGCACGGCCTTGATCGTTGAAGACAGCGCGGTGCAACGCGAGCACGTTGCCGCGCTGCTGCGCCAGATTGGCTTCGGCACCGTACTGATTGCGAACGACGGCATCAATGCCTTGCGCACGCTGGAGCAGCGCGCCGCCCCGGTGGACCTGGTGCTGACCGATCTCGATATGCCCGGCATGGATGGCGTGGAGCTGATCCAGCAGCTGGCAAAACGGCGCTGGGCCGCCAACCTGATTGCAGCATCGGCCAACCAGCCACGCCTGGTGGAAGCGGCAAGCAGCCTGCCGCCAGGCAGCGCGATGCGCCTGCTGTCCACCATGCCCAAGCCGGTGCGCCTGGAAGCACTGCAAGGATTGCTGGACGATGCATCAATGCTGGCGCTGGCGGAGCTGGAACACGATGTCGCCTCCGAAGTGCCCAATGTCATGGAAATCGAAGCAGGCCTGGCGGCGGGCGAATTCATTCCCTTATATGCGCCGCGGGTGGCGCTCGACAGCGGACGGATGGTGGGCATCGCGGTCCAGGGTTGCTGGCAACGTCCGGGACGCACCCCGATGGATGTCGCCGGCCTGCTTCCCGTACTGGCCGGCGACAGTGAAACCATCGGTGCCATTTTGCTGGCGCTGGCAACCCAGGCTGCGGCTGACCTGCACAGCTGGCAGGAAATGGGCCTGTCCTCGATCAAGCTGTCGCTCCCGCTGCCGGCCGAACTGCTGGAAGACCTGGGTGAATTGGGGCGGCTGGTGGCGGGCATCCAGGCGCAGGACGTCAAGCCGGGCAGCGTATGCTGGGAAATCAGCGAAGCGGTCATTGCGGCCTGCGAGCCTGAGTCGCTGCACAATATTGGCCGCCTTAGCTTGCGCGGCTATGGCATCGGCGCGGTTCACTGCGGGCGCTATGAGGCAAAAACACGCGACTTTGCCTGCTTCCCTCTGTCGGAAATTTCGATCGACCCTTTGTTCGTACATGAGGCGGCGCAGCGGAGCCACCGCAAGCCTCTGTTCGACGGGCTGCTGGCAATGGCCGGCAAGCTTGGCGTGCCGGCATGTGCCGACGGCATAGAAAATGTCGAAGACTGGGCATTGATGCGGGAAATGGGCTGCAGTACGGGACAGGGGCCGCTGATTGCGGCGCCAATGGAAGGGCGTGAATTCGTCGAGTGGTACAAGGAAAGCCGCCAGCGCCTGCGCGATTGCGCCGGGCACCGTTTCAGTGACGAGGCGCCTCCAGCGGCAGGGACAGGGTAAAGCAGGTCCCGCAGCCTTCCTCGCTGCGGACGGTAATGCGCCCACCCAGGATATCGGACACGATGCTATGCACGATGTGCAGGCCGAGGCCCGAGCCGCCTACGCCCATCTTGGTGGTAAAGAAGGGATCGAAGATGCGCTCCTGGTTGCCGGTGCTGATGCCGTTGCCGTTGTCGCGCACATGCAGCGCAATCCAGTCGGGCTTTTCATATTCCGCCACCAGTTCCACCTTACCTTCGCTGCGGCCGTCGAAAGCGTGCATGAGGGCGTTGTTGACAAGGTTGGCGATCACCTGGCCCAGGGGGCCAGGGAAGCTGTCCATCATCAGTTCATCCGGCACGGACTGCACCACCTCGAACGGCGTGCGCCTGATCGAGGGCAGCAGCGTCAGCACATTGCCGGATACGACCTCGGATAGCAGGAAAGTGCGCCGCTGGGTGCTGGTCTGGTCAACCGCCACCTGTTTGAAGTTGGTGACCAGGTCGGCGGCCCGCTGCAGGTTGCGCATCAGGATCTCGGTCGTGGTACAGGCATTATCCAGGTAGCCGACCAGTTCCGAGCGGCGCATGTTCTCGCCCTTGGTGAAGTGTTCGCGTATGTCGCCGGTCTGGGCTTCGAACGTGCTGGCCACCATCAGGCTGTTGCCGATCGGCGTATTCAGTTCATGCGCAATGCCGGCGACCAGCGACCCGAGTGCCGCCAGCTTTTCGTGGTGCACCAGGTCTTCCTGGGCGCGCGCCAACGACTGGTAGGCCTGCTTCAGCTCACTGTTGGCGCGACGCAGGGCGATGTGGGTATTGATGCGGGCGAGGACTTCCTCGACCTGGAATGGCTTGGTGATGTAATCGACGCCGCCCACGGCAAAGCCGCTGACGATCTGCTTGGCGTCGCTCAGGCCCGTCATGAAGATGACCGGCACGTCGCGCGTGTCGGCATCGGCCTTCAGGCGGCGGCAGGCCTCAAAGCCGTCCAGGCCTGGCATCACTATATCGAGGAGGATCAGGTCCGGCTCCGCCAGTGCCGCGCGCATCATTCCTTCCCGCGCATCGTGGGCGAGCACGACCAGGAAGCCATGGTGGCTGAGATGATCGAGCAAGGCGAGCAGCAAAGTCGGCGAATCGTCGACGACCAGGACAGTCGGTGGTCGCGCCTGAACTTGTTTAGCTGGCATTCCAAACCTTTTTCACGTGTGGCCCTTGTCAGAGTGAATCTGGCTTGCTATAGTTCTGTCCCTCGCAACGCAGCGCTGACAAATCAGCGAAGCGAAACGAGAAAA
>Ga0055526_1001508_pt1 | contig 16496 bp, 11 predicted proteins | sample AraplaCol_mMF_r2_FD_55013 | JGI IMG/M metagenome (GOLD analysis project Ga0055526, IMG submission 55013) | Arabidopsis root microbial communities from North Carolina, USA - plate scrape MF_Col_mMF_r2 | ecosystem: Host-associated > Plants > Roots > Endosphere | place: USA: North Carolina... | reverse complement strand
TGATGCTTCGCCGGCGGGCAAGCCTGTCACGACGACGCGGCCGATGACGCGCCGCGCGGATGCCAGGCTGGCCTCGAAGGTCTCACCCCCGACCGACTCGATGACCAGATCAGCGCCGGCGTTGCCGGTGAGACGAAGCACTTCGGCGGCGATATCGGCGGTGCGGGAGTCGAGGATGTGATCGGCACCCAGGGACTGCACGATCGCGTGCTTCTCCGATGAGGCCGTCGCAATCACCGTTGCGCCGTAGTGCTTGGCGATCTTGACAGCGGCCTGGCCCGTCGCGCCTGCCGCTGCATGGATCAGCACGGTCTGGCCCTTCTCGATCTGCCCCAGCAGCTTCAGCGCGGCCACTGCCGTCGGCACGTTCACAACAAGGCCAAGCGCCTGCTCGTCCGACCATCCCTTGGGTACCGGCACTGCGGCCATCGCGGCAAGCACCATGTATTCGGCAAAGGCGCCATATCCGACCCCGATGACATGGGCGCCGGGCGCCACCGCGGTGACCCCCTCGCCCAGAGCCACGACTTCACCCACCCCCTCGAAACCCGCAATGTAGGGAGGCTGCGGGCCTCCGCGAAACTTGCCGTAGGCCTGGGAGATGTCGGCCATGTTGATGCCACCGGCGGCGACACGGATGAGGATTTCGCCTCGACCGGGAACCGGCACCGGCGCATCGGTGATCATCCGCAGACCCTGCGGGCCATTGAAGGAAGTCTGCTGTAACGCACGCATGAAGGTGGGGACGCTCATGGGACTGGTCCTTGCTCAAGGTGATAATGAGAATTGTTTGTCGATTGACAAACAAATAAATGCATGGCGCTCCGGCATCCGTCAAGCTATAGTTTGTCGATCGACAAACAAATCGGAGATGAGATGGCGACGCGTGGCAGGCCGCTGACATTTGACCGGGACGTCGCTTTGCGCAGCGCCATGGATCTGTTCTGGGAGCGCGGCTACGAAGGGACCTCCATGAAGGACCTGAGCGAGGCCATGGGAATTGCCTCGGCCAGCATCTATGTGTCCTTCGGAAGCAAGGAGGCCTTGTTCCGCGAAGCCGTCGCCCTCAATGCCGCGACCCAGGGGCAGCCCCCGAGGGCGGCACTGCGCGAGCAGCCCACGGCCTATGAGGCGATACACGCCATGCTGCGCGCCGTGGCCGATACCATCACCATTCCCGGCTCGCCGCGCGGATGCATGCTGGTCCTTGCAGCGCCGACCGGCGCGATAGAAAACCACCCGGTACGAGAGTTTCTGGCCGACATCCGCCGGGCGCAATTCGAGGAGATCAGGCAGCGGCTGGTCAGAGGCGTCCATGATGGCGACCTCCCTGCCTCGACCAACAGCCTGACGGCCATCGCGCGCTACTATACGACAGTGATGCACGGCCTATCGGTGCAGGCGCGCGACGGCGCAAGCCGTGCCGAACTTGAGACAGTCATCACGCTCGCCATGACCGCCTGGAAGACGCTGGCACCGGATGCTCGCGAACGTCAACAACCGAATTAGGCCGCGGTCAGCGGCTGAAAAGACGGTGGCAGTTGCTTGATCTGCTATGATACACCGCAGCAATGATCAGCAAACACACACATCTCTGGCCCGGTGTCCCCCTTGCTTTGGGCTCTGCGGTTCTGTTCGGTGCGTCTGCGCCGCTATCCAAACTGCTGGTGGGATCGATTGATCCATGGTTGCTGGCGGGTATCTTGTACTTGGGAGCCGGACTTGGTCTCGCCGTCGTTCATTGGGGCCGTCGCCTGATTGGACTTACCGATGTCGAGGCCCCACTGCAAAAGGCAGACCTCCCTTGGCTCGCCTTTGTCGTGCTGTTCGGGGGGATGCTCGGCCCTCTGTTCTTGATGCTGGGGCTTTCTCATACGTCTGCATCCTCGGGATCGCTGCTCCTCAACCTGGAGGGACTAGCGACCATGGGCATTGCCTGGCTTGTGTTTCGGGAAAATGTCGACAAGCGACTACTGCTCGGCGCTGGTGCGATCCTCGCGGGCGCGGTGCTGTTGTCGTGGAACGGTGAAGCCCTGCGGCTTGATGAGGGCAGCCTGTTCATTGCCGCCGCGTGCCTTTCATGGGGCATAGACAATAACCTGACCCGCAAATTGTCGTCGGCGGACCCAGTTCAAATCGCCATGATCAAGGGTGTCGTGGCAGGGAGTAGCAACCTTCTATTGGCACTCATCTTCGGTGCCTCGCTGCCCAACGTTGGTCTTGTTGGAGCGGGCGCATTGGTCGGCTTCTTAGGCGTCGGCGTTAGCCTGGTTATGTTCATGCTTGGGCTTCGTCATCTCGGGACCGCGCGCACGGGAGCCTACTTTTCCCTAGCGCCGTTCATCGGTGCGGTGCTTGCAGTCGTAATTTTCGGCGAGGCCGTGACATTTCAGGTCATTGCGGCAGGTGTTCTCATGGCGATTGGTCTTTGGCTTCATCTGGCCGAACGTCACGACCACGAGCATGAGCATGGGGCGTTGGAACACGAGCACTCGCATGTACATGACGAGCATCACCAGCATTCCCATGACGGCCCATTCAGCGAGCCGCACTCGCATTGGCATCGCCATGAGCCTCTAAGGCATAAACATCCTCACTACCCCGATCTGCACCATCGCCACTCGCATGAATAGATGACAAACCATGGCTGCTTCTGGCGCGAAGCGGCCGGCCTCACTTGCGATCGAGGTGGGGTAAGCCTGCAGTAGCCGTCCAGCTAACCCGGAAAGGCCCTAGCCACCCTCGGCGATCCCAATATCGAGCGATGGGCCTTCTTGCGACAAGTGATATAGTTCAATTTCGATCGTTTCACCTGAGACGATACGGGAGAGGAATTATTCCATGGGAGACCAAAAGCGTCCGCTGCAACCTGGAGAAACCGCGCCCGCGTTCGCACTCGCCTCGGCCAATTTCGACGGAACGATCTCTTTCGCCGACTTCAGCGGTCGCCCGTTCCTGATCGGCTTCTTTCGCGGGCTGCACTGCCCGTTCTGCCGGCGTCAGGTAGAACAACTTGCCGGCGTACAGCCCACCCTGCGCGCCGCCGGGGTGGAGACCGTGGCCGTTATCAACACGCCGGTGGAACGCGCCCGCCTGTATTTCCGCCACCGTCCGACGCCGGTAACGCTCCTATGCGATCCGGACTGCCTCACGCATCGGGCCTACGGTGTGCCGCATGCGGAGTTCCTGCCCGATGGGAGCAGCGAGCAGCCCGAATGGCCTTATAGCGCGACGATGGCGCAGTTCCAGGCGGCACGCATCAACCCCACGGGCGAGTTGCCGGAACCGCTGCACCCGATGGAAGGCAACACGATACTCAACGCCAAGGACCGCTTCGAGCTTGACGAAGCCGACAATGCGATCTTCGCGAACCACGCGACCCAGCTCGTCGGGCACTTCCTGGTCGATGCGAACGGCACCATCGGCTGGGCACAAATCGAGGCGCTGGACGGACCGAACAGCCTCTCCACGTTCCCGACGGCAGCGGAGATCATCGCCGCCGCGGGCCACCTTGGACACTAACCTGCAGTCGGGCGAAGCGACCCAATTAGGCCGCCGCCTCGACGCCGTTGCTCCATCGCGGGCCGCCGCGGATGGCGTCGATCACGGCGCGAAGCGGCGGCGCCATCTGCCGTTGGGCCGGATAGCAGAGGTAGTAGCCGGGGAAAGGAGCGGACCAGGCCTCGAGCAGCGCGACAAGGCGGCCCTCGGCGATATGGGGCGCGATCAGCTGCTGGCTGGCGAAGGCAATACCCACTCCGTCGACCGCCGCCCGCACCCCGAAGTCCTTCATGTTGGTGATCAGCGGCCCGTCGATTGCGACCTCGAACCACTTGCCGTTTTCCATGAACTCCCATTTATAAGGCGTCTTCTGCCCCGGCCATCGCCAGGCGATGCAGCGATGGGCGAGAAGGTCGCGCGGATGGGCCGGCGTCCCGTGCCGGGCGAGATAATCGGGCGAGGCGACCGCGGTCTGGCGCAGCTCCGGGCCGAGTTTCACCGCAATGAGGTCCTTGTCGATCACCTCCCCGAGGCGGATGGCGACGTCATAGCCTTCGGCCACGATGTCCACGACGGCATCGTCGAGCGTGACGTCGAGCACGACCTGCGGATAGGCGTCGCTGAAGTCACGCAGGATCGGCGTGAGGTAGAGGTCCGCGGCCGCCCGGAAACAATGCACCCGCACGGTCCCGGCGGGATCGGCGCGGCGCTCGCGGGTCTCGCCCAGCGCCTCCGCCAGCGCCTCGACGGCCGGCTGTACCCGTTCGAGCAGCCTGGCCCCCGCCTCGGTCAGGGAGACGCTGCGGGTGGTGCGGTTGAACAAGCTGACCCCGAGCTGCTCCTCGAGCCCCCGGACCATCTGGCTGAGCGCCGAGGATGACACGCCGAGATTCTCGGCCGCCCGGCTGAAATTCAGCGAACCGGCGACGGCCACGAAGGCGCGCAGCTGGTTGAAGTCTCCGGCGGACGGAAGGGAAGGTTTCATGATCGTCCTCAATTGCTTAGCTCAGCTTACAAGGCTGATTAGTGCGCGCGGGCTAATCAATGCCGCCCCCATCCTTATACTCAGCCGGACATGAGAGTTGAAGGGAACCACCATGACGTTGCAGCACATGCCCACGACGGGAAACATAGATGAATTGGTCGCCTTGGCGAAAACCTACTTCGATGCCGCCTACACGATGGACGCCGACACATTCGCGACCATCTTCGACCCCGCGGCCCTGGTCACCAGGCGCGGCGATGGCGACAGCGTGGTGGTGACGCCTGTTGCCGCCTGGCTCGACGCGGTCCGGAGCCTCTCCTCACCGCGGGATGCCGGCAGCGTGCGCGCCGACCAGATCCTCTCCATCGCCATGACCCGCGACATGGCGCTGCTCAAGCTCCGCCTGCGGATCCCGCCCCGCGAGGTGACCGACCTGCTGTCGTGCTTTTACCTCAACGGGCGCTGGCAAATCGTCCAGAAGGTATTCGCCGCCGAAATCCTGGCCTGAACGATCCGCCATCGATCCGCGTTCCGCCAGGCCCGGGACGTCGGTTGCGGGAGCCCCGGGTTTCGCGAATTTTTGCGAATCCGCTTTTAGTGGGTTGACTTAGAGTGCGCTCTAACCGGTAGCTTCCCATGCGTCGTGACGAAAGAAGGGCGTTTATGAAGATTGGCGAACTGGCGAAGCGTTCGGGACTGTCAGCCTACACCATCCGTTATTATGAGCGGATCGGGTTGCTTCCTCATGCCGACAGAGACCGATCGGGCCGACGTGATTACGACGCGTCAATCCTGACCTGGATAGAATTTCTCGACCGTCTCAAATCGACCGGGATGCCTATTCGGGAAATGCTGCACTACGCAGCTCTGCGGGAGCGCGGCGTCGGCACGGAATCGGAGCGCGGCGCGTTGCTTGAACAGCACCGTGAGCGTGTCCGTGCCCATGTGGCCGAACTGCAAGCCTGCCTTCTCGTCCTCGACACCAAGATTGCCGGATATGCCGGCAAGGAACCGAGGAAAAATGACCATGACGCACCAATCCCCGAAGACAGGCGAAAGCCGGCTGGAACGCGGCAAGCGGGCGCTCGCTGAAATCGACGGCGCGGCCGGCCACAATGTCATCGCGGCTCTCGCGGACATCGCCCCCGACTTCGCAAACTACGTGTTCGAGTTTTCATTTGGCGACATCTACAGCCGCCCTGGCCTTGATCTGCGCGCCCGCGAGATCGCCACGATCGCGGCGCTGACTGCGATGGGAACCGCCACTCCGCAACTGAAGGTTCATATCGAAGCGGGCCTGAATGTCGGTCTGACCAAGGAGGAAATTACCGAGATCATGATGCAGATGGCCGTTTACGCCGGCTTTCCTGCAGCGCTGAATGGCTTGTTCGCAGCCAAGGAAGTCTTTGCCGCCCGGTTCCCTACACCTGGTGAGCAGGAGCAATCTATCGAACACCCGTAGGTAAACGTTAGTATCGGGCACCGCTGCCGCGGAAATCTCAGAACAAACCTGCTCGCAAAGGTCGGCCCAAGTGGCCGACCTTTGCGGCGGTCGAATGACCGCTTCGGGTTGCGCGCCCTGAAGCGGATCATGTCTTTCACGACGCAACGATCCAAGACTGAGCGTCTCGGCCACCCCTTTCCCCAGCCCCCAATTGTGTCGTTTTCGCATCACTTTCCGTCAGGTTGTAATTTCCCGCTTGGCAATTGCAAATTCCTTCGCTACATAAAACTCACCGCATCAGATCGAACATCAGGGAGGCGTTGCATGACAGCAGAAATCATCGAAGCCTTCCCATTTGGAATGAACCGACACTAGGTCATTCCCATTCGCGGCCCGCCTTAGGCGCGCGACATGCGGTTTTTTCTTCCTTCATAGCCCGATTGATCTGACGGGATCACTGCGTCTCCCGCCCGGGCTGTGGCCTTTTAACTCTCTATTTTGAGGACCGGTCGCCGATATGGGGCCGGGCGTTTAAAATGACTCGCAAGAAGCTCGATTTCCGCGCCGATGCCTATCGCCACGTGCTCGGCTTTGTTTTCCATCATTGGACCCATCGGCCTCTCCTGGTCGGCGGCATTATCGTGCTGGTCGTTGCCAGCACGCTTGCCGAAGTCATGGTGCCGGTTTTCTCCGGCCAGATCGTCGATGCCATCGCCGGCGGCAATGCGGCCGATGATGCGTTGCGCGCCTTCGTCATCGTCGTGGCGCTCGGCCTCACCAGTGTGGCGCTGCGCTGGTTCATCTTCAACGGCATCATCAAGCTGACGCTGCGCACCATGGCGGATGTGGTCAATAACGGCTTCCACAAGGTGCAGCGCTTCTCCACGGACTGGCACGCCAACAGTTTTGCCGGCTCGACGGTGCGCAAGATCACCCGCGGCATGTGGGCGCTCGATGCGCTGAACGACCTGCTGCTCATCGCGCTCCTGCCCTCCATCGTCATGCTGGTCGGCGCCAGTATCGTGCTCGGCAGCTACTGGCCGATCATGGGCCTGATCGTCAGCCTGGGCTCGCTGATCTATATCGGCGCAACCGTGGCGCTCTCCATGGGCTTCGTCTCGCCGGCGGCAAGGCTTGCCAATGCCTGGGACACCAAGCTCGGCGGCGCGCTCGCCGATGCGATCAGCTGCAATTCCGTGGTCAAGGCCTTCGGCGCCGAAAACCGCGAAGAGCGGCGGCTGGGCCATGTGCTTACCAGATGGGACAGCCGCACGCGGCGGACATGGAAGCGCGGCAACCTGAGCGGCACGCTCCAGGGCTTCCTGATGGTGTCAATGCAGGCAGGCATCCTGGGAACGGGCCTGATCATGTGGCGGCAGGGGCTGGCGACACCGGGCGACATCACCTTCGTGCTGGCGATGTTCTTCGTCCTGCAGGGCCATCTGCGCGATGTCGGCCAGGACATCCGCAACCTGCAGCGGGCCGTCAACGACATGGAAGAACTGGTGCTGCTCGACAGGACGCCGCTCGGCATCGAGGACAGGCCGAACGCGACGCCCATCAGGATCGAGAGCGGCGAGATCGTCTTCGATCGCGTCACCTTCCAGTATGGCGCGCATCCGAACCCGCTCTATGAGGACTTCTCGGTCACCATCAAGCCGGGCCAGCGCGTGGGGCTGGTGGGCCATTCGGGCTCGGGCAAGACGACTTTCGTCAAGCTCATCCAGCGCCTTTATGACGTGAATGCGGGCACGATCCGCATCGACGGGCAGGATATCGCGCGCGTCAAGCAGGCAAACCTGCGCAGCCAGATCGCCATCGTGCAGCAGGAGCCCATCCTGTTCCACCGGACGCTCGCGGAAAACATCGCTTATGGCAGGCCGAACGCCTCGCGGCGCGAGATCGAGCAGGCGGCGAAACAGGCGAGCGCCCACAACTTCATCATGGAGCTCCCCAAGGGCTATGAGACCATGGTGGGCGAACGCGGCGTCAAGCTCTCGGGCGGCGAGCGGCAGCGCGTCGCCATCGCCCGCGCGTTTCTGGCCGATACGCCGGTGCTGATCCTCGACGAGGCGACATCGAGCCTCGACAGCGAGAGCGAAGTGCAGATCCAGCAGGCGATGGAACGCCTGATGGTCGGCCGCACCACGCTCGTCATCGCGCACCGGCTGTCGACGGTCAGGGCGCTGGATCGGCTGCTGGTCTTCGACAAGGGCAACATCGTCGAAGAAGGCGACCACCAGGCGCTGATCCGGCTGAACGACGGCATTTACCGCCGTCTGTTCGAACGCCAGGCGCTGGAACTGACCAAGGGTCTGGTGGCGTAAAGCGAGACGCCAGGGCTGATGCCCTGGCGTTTTGACTACTGACGATGCGCAGCCATCGGCTGTGCCGGCAGAAAATCTAGCGGGAACGTTTCCCCAAGCTCCCTCACCAAGTCAGTTTATGCGGAGAGGAGCACCCCCCTCTGCCCTGCCGGGCATCTCCCCCACAAGGAGGGAGATCGGATGGGCGCAATGGCTTCCCCAAACAACTCAGGTAATGTGATCGTCGATATCGTCAAAGAGGGAGCGATGGTCCGACCCCTTGCCGATCTCCCCCCTTGTGGGGGAGATGTCCGGCAGGACAGAGGGGGGTGCTCCTCTCCACGTAAACTGGACTTGGTGAGGGAGCCAAGCAGCCAACTTGTCCGTTCCCTGGCGCCTTCCTCCTACCGCTCCCGGGCCAGCAAGGCACAAGATCAAGCCGGAACGTAAGTCAACCTGATCACGTTCTCGTCCATCCGATCGGTGGCTGTAAGGCGCAGCGGCGTCCGGGCGCCGGCGAAGAATGGCGTGCCCTGCCCCAGCACGACAGGATGCAGATAGATCTGATACTCATCGATCAGGCCAAGTTCGGTCAGGCTTCGCGCCAGATCCGGACCGGCAACGCCGATCCCCCCGTCGTGCTCGGCCTTCAAGGCGCGGATCGCGCCCGCGAGATCACCTTCGACAAGCCTGGCGTTGGGGCCGACGGATTTCAACGTGCTCGACACGACCCATTTCGGCAGCTTCCGCCACGCCGCCGCAAAGGCACGACGATCCGCATCCCATTCAGGATGTTCGTCGTCCCAGTAACGCATGATCTCATACATCTTGCGGCCGTACACACTGCCCGTCGAGCTCTGAACCGCCTCGATGAAGTGCCGGAAGAGCTTGGGGCCCGGCGCAAACGCCATATGATCGACATAGCCGTCCAGCGACTGGTTCATTCCGAACACGAGCTTAGCCATGTCAGCTCTCCTCCATTAGATGGCACATTCGCGTGAGTCTGATTGCATTATGCAATCAGTTATGGGTGAAATCAACCGCTTTTATGTCAGAATTATCAAACATTGTGTCGGTTGGGGACGGTAGCAGTCGGCGGATGATTGGAGAAGAATACGTATCTGCCGGTTCATGATCTCAATGAAGACAGCGGAGTGGATGGGACGGCTTGACCAAGATGGAGCAATTTCATCCAAGCATGGTAGCGGATTTGGATGAGGGGAATCTGGGATGTCGATCTTGCTAAGAAGTTTGTCGCTACTGGTCGGGATAACTTTAGCGGTGCCAGCCTTTGGCAATTGCTTGACCGCCAATGAGACCAAACAGGGCGTGCTGCTGACCAGAGAAGAGCCTTTCTATTCCGTCTTCTACAAGCCGGACGGTCCGGGTCTCACCGAACAAAAGCTGGTGGAGCGTAACCATTCGCTGCAGCCGGTGTCGGCTGTATATCTGCACCCCTTGCTCGTCGAAAAGAGAGTGAGTGCCAACGGGACGCATGAGCTGAAATACGCGAATGCGATTGCGTTGGACGATCTGCCACAGAAGAAGAACTGGCAATCCGACACGACGCTTTTCCTCAATGGCAAAAAATCCGTTTCGGGCACGACTTCAATTAGGTTCGACGGCTGGGGAGAGGAAACGATTTCATCCTGTTCCTACAAAGTTTGGGCCATCAACAGCCGTCTGGCACTGACGGGATTGCCTCCGATTATTTTCGAACAATACTATTCCCCCGAGCTTCATCTCGTTCTTCGTTCGGTAAGGCTAGGCCCCTCCGACCGACCGATAAGCGAGGTTCGATTTGATCGATTGCAAATTGGCTGGGGCAATTGATTGATCGTGAGATCCCGCTGCCAGCACACTCGGCGCACTGTCACATATCGCCCTTAGGCACGCCCAGCACACCCCTCCAGCTCCAGCCTCCCCCTCACCGGCTTCTCCCCACCCAGCAGATCCCGCCCGGCCGGCACACCACGCCGCCGCGAAGGCCCGCTCCTCCGCACTCCATGGCCGGCACGCCTATCACCTGACGTCCAGGGTCGCATTCATCGGCTTGCAGGCCATGTCGACACTCAAGCGTCTCGCGGCTGAAGCCGGCAGGATTGCCGCAAGCAGAGCGGGTCGGTCGTCACCGCCGCACGGAACCCAGGTTCGAAACAAGGTCAGCTTAAAACCGAAAACTTTCTCATTACTGCGCGCACCCCTCGATACAACTTGAAAGCGAAATGAGATTGATTTATCGAATGCAAATGAATCCAGATACGGAGGCTCCGTCTAGACAGAATGGACAGCTTGATTGATGGACTATGACTACGTTTCCCTTCACCGCAGATTCTTAGACATAGGGACTTCCGATCCTGACGACGATCGTTTGGCAGCATTCCGCAGTTCGAGCCGGGCCCAGCCTGATGGGAAGACATGGGAGGAAATCGAGACCAATGATGGCTCGGTTATTCTCGGTTCAGCAGGATCGGGAAAGACAACTGAGGTGCTGGAGGCTGCGAAGCGGCTGAGGCAAAACGGTATTCCAGCGTTCGTGCTCAGGCTCGAAGCTTTGTGCCGTCAACCGGTCCAGCAGTCCTTTTCCCCGCTGGACCCCGACGGCGAAAAAGCGTTCAATCGATGGCGTGGTAGCAACAAATCAGCTGTAGTGTTCCTAGACGCTTTGGATGAAGCGCGTCTACCGGAAGCTTTGAACGAGTCCGTGTTAAATGATGCGTTTGGCCAACTATGGAACGCGGTCGGAATTTGGGGTCGTGAACTCAGGATAGTTATCACCACGCGCGCCAGCGAATGGCATGGTCCAAGTGATTTTAGGATCGTAACGCAGTTCTTGAAAAAGCTGCGGGCAAATCCAGACGAGAAATACGAGCCCAAAGCGGCGGTCTACCGGCTGGCCCCACTTCAACAAGTGGATGTGGAACTTCTTGCCGTATCTCGCCTCGGCGAGGCCGAAAAATTTCTGCAAGCGATTGGAAAAGCCAGGGCGGGCACCCTGGCAAGCCAACCGTTTGAAGTTCATATCCTTATTGACACTTGGCTGTACGAACTTTCCAGGGGAGTTGCGCACAATCAAGTATTTGCCTCTCGATTGGCTCTCTTTGAAACCGCGATTTCAACGAGACTGCAAACAGAGCAGGGTCAGGAGCGTCGATCTAACCTCGACCCAAAAGGAGCGCGGGAAGCGTGTGAAAAGCTCGCAGCCGCCACTGTTTTGACCGGGATCCGAGACATCTCAGTCAGGCAGGGAGCCCCTTTTGCGGTGGACGCTCTCGCAGTGCTCACGAACGGCGTCGAGCCTTGGAGCGAAATTGAAGTTCGTCAACTTCTAAGTTCAGCGCTATTCCAACCTTCCGTTGGAGGGAAGATACGCTTTGCGCACAGAGAACTACAGGATTTCTTGGCGGCTAAGTTCTTTGATCGGCAGATGCGCGAAAATGCCGGGGCCCTGGAAATAATCGCACCTCTTTTCGCTGAGAGTTACGGCAGCACCTTCGTTCCTCAAGAGACGGAGCATGTCCTTGGTTGGCTCGCAACGCTCAATCGAGGTGCCCGGACGAAAATAATCTCAATAAGACCGAGCCTGCTAATAGAAGCTGGCGATCCCTTGCTTTTGTCGGATGAGGAACGAGGAGCGGCGTTGGAAGCGCACGTCGCGCAGTATTCTGATCGCCGATATCGCGGCGAGTGGTTTTCGGCAGAGGATATCTCCAAGTTCGCGATACCTGAACTCGCGCCCACAGTCGGGAGACTGCTAGACAACTCAGCCTCATCTGAGGTGCGCGAATTTCTTGTCGAGGTAGCCCGCTACGGCAAGATGACCTCACTCGCCGATAACTTGGCCTCGATAGCAAAGAGTGTTTCAGAGGCTCCCCGGGTGCGCGCTGAGGCCAATCTGGCACTCAAGGAATTCGGAGATACGATTCATGTCCATGACGTTTTCCAATCCTCATTGTATGCAGTTCCGCCAGACGACATTCACGAAGCTCCCAGCTGGAATCTTTTCCAGATCTCTGCGCTTCAATATGCATTCCCCAATTATACGACCATTCTGGATGCGATCATTGCAATCTCGCGCCTGCGCCGCGAGGCATCAAACTATGCGTCCATGACCTCGGTCTTGCTTGAGGAATTCGCGAGGACGATTCCAGAAAACGCAACGAGTGATTGGCTCACAATATTGCTCCGTTTTGCGGCTGGAGCACGCAGCGAAGAACAGTACCGTCTGCCAACGGTTGTACCTCAATTTCGAGTACTGAAGGATTCAATAATCAGGCTCGCCATTCGATTGCTTAGACAGGTGGACTGGCAGAACCACCAGGAAGTCCTTCTCGATGCCTTGGAGTACCTCTTCAATCGCGGTGATCACTTCAGCGTGGGGCGCTCGCCGCATGATGAACTTCTAGACTTAATCGTGCCTAACATTGAATTAAAAAGGGCGTTGATTGATCGCAGGTTACAGCTATTTCCTACGCCAGCGGAAAAGCCATTGCAGGTCTTCCCTGTCATAGAAGGGATGCAGCTGCGTGATAATCAAGCCAAAAGGTCCGTGTTCTCGATTGCTGACGTTGCGAGCTATTCGGCAGACGTTGGATCGCTGCGATCCTCTAAGGATCGTCGCGTTGCATTCGAGATCGCAGAGGATATCGCCTATCGCTTGCCTTGGGATGAGAATCGAGAAGCCATACGGATACTTGTGAAGGCCGCGCGAAAAAGTGGGGATGCGGAACTGCGTGCTCGTGTGCAAAGCGGGGCTAAAAACTGGCTGCTCGGAAAATGGTACCGTTTTCGACACCATCATCAGTATAAACTTAGAAGATGGGCCCAAAGCAGAGTCGACCACATCTTTGATCTACGGTGGCGCGCGCAAAATTTCTTCAGCTTCGCTAAAAAGCGGAAATCGCTACGGTCAGGACACGACGCTGATGTGCTAGTTTGGGCGGTGCGACGCGCGCCGAAAGAACTCGGCGACGGAGCACTCAATTTTGTAAGAGAAAACTACGGTCCGATTATCGAGGGCTGGTTTTCTGATGGCTATCGCGCATTTTGGCGCCAGCACACTTTGGCGCACGATGAGCGGAGTTCCTATCTTGCATATGTCGGTTTGACAGGGCTGGCGATTGACGCCAAGCGGGGCCCGATCTCAGGTACAGAAGAAGAAATATCGAACGCGCTTGAGTATGGGCTCTGCAATCTAAATAGCACTCCTCCCTGGTTTGTTGACGTCGCGATAGCCAATCGAGCAGTCTTCCTGGATGTAGCACGACGTGCAATTTCAGATGAGTTCAAGGCCGGAGCAGCCGATAGCACAAGCCCTGCAACCAGCCTAAGGATGATGGTCGATGCCGATCCACGTCTCCGCGGCGACATCGCTGTTTATCTCTTAGATCAGTTGAAAGCAGGCACTTCGATTAGTTCAGAGAACCTCAAGCTTTCCCTTCGCGTAATCGCACTGTCAAAGAGCATCGACGCTGTAACGGCGGGTGATTTCCTTGAAAACGGATTTAAGGCAGCGTTTGTCCGTTTCGATTTTGCCTTGTCTTGGATTTGGTTGGACGCCCTGTTCTTGGTAGACGCTACGCAGGCTTGGAATTCGCTGGTTTCGGTTGTAGGCGACGACTGGGACGCCGCCGCTTTGAGTGTCTTCCGAGAATTTCTTGGGCGCGAAATGAGACGTGGCGGTCGCTCGCGCGACGAATCTCACGACCGAGATGACCTTTCGGGAAATGCCCATGCATTGGCGCGTCTCATTCGCACAACATATCTGGCATGGCCCCCCAACCGCGATCCGATTCATGAGGCGGTCTATTCTCCGAGGCCTGCAGATAGGGCAACCGATAGAAGGCGCTACTATGTCGCAATGCTAGGTCGTGCAGGAGAAGCCGCTCTTAAGGAGTTTGACTGGCTCATCACGCATCCGCTGCTGGCGGCGCATTCGGAATCGTTTAAATATGAAAAGGATCAAATGATCCGCTTAGCAGCTCGTCGCCCGATATACAGTGCGCCCCACGCTATCGTGTTCCTTGACGAATTTTCCAAGGCTCCCGAAACAGTTGCCGAATTCAGAGCCATGGTCCGCCGCCATTTGCGAGCTCTGCTATATAAGCTTCATCTATCCGATGATGATGAGAGTTACGTGTTTAGGCGAGGAAACGCGACGGAGGATGACCTGCGCAACTGGCTCGCTGGTCGAATGCGAGACATCGGCGACCGCTATTATACAGTTATTCGTGAACAAGAAGTGGCCATTGAGAACAGGCCCGATTTAAGAGTGCACGCCAGGAAGCCTGGGCTTGGGAATGTTTCCATCGAAATTAAACTAGCGGACGAGACACATTGGTCCGGCCGGATCCTCAGAGATAAATTAAAAACACAGCTGACTGATCAGTATATGCACGAATTCCAGTCGCATTCAGGGATTTACTTGCTTGCGAACGCGGCACGACCCAAGGTCGTGGAGTATGACAAAAAAGGAAACTTGCTTAGACAGGCGTTCTCAAAGAAGATTGACTCCAAAAAATATGATTTCTCTTCATTGATTGCGCTATTGGTAGAAGACGCCAAGTTGTTATGTAATAGTGAACGGCACGTCGAGGTTATGGCAATTGATCTATCCGAGCGTTGATAACGGCCAAAAGTAAATGGCTATTCGGGCATCGCTCGTGACTATCTCCTACGTGCAGTACCGAAGTCGGCCCGCGCGCCCAGAACACGCGCGGATGCCTACCTTCATCATCTAGTTTGCCCCCTCACCCCTCCAACTCCACAATCGCACACCCATACCCCTCAAGCTCCAGCCTCCCCGCCACCATCTTCTCCCCATCCAGCAAATCCCGCCCGGCAGGTACCCCACCCACCGTCACCGCCTGATCCATATAATTCTGCACAAACAGCAGCCGCCGCTCCTCGTTCATTCGCATCGTCACCTCCACACCCTCCGGCAGCCCGCCGACCAGCGGTTCGATGCCGGCAGGTGCAAACAGCCGTTCGTTCAGCGCCTCGGTCAGTTCAGGCGTGAGATAGGTGCCGAGATAGACCACCTGGCCCTTGCCGACCTTGCGGGAGGTCGCCATCGGCTGGCCTTCGGCGTAGCGATTGGACCAGGCGGCGATCACCTCGACATCGCTGTCGATGGTGAGGTTCTCGTAGAAATGGCCGGCGGTCATTTCGCGGTTGCCGATCTTGAAGCGGCGGTGGCGGCGGTTGCTTTCGGCCGGTTTGGCCGGCGGGATCACCAGGCCGCCGGAGCGCTCCATCACGTCGAAGAGGCCGTTGGCGCCGGGGGCGGCGAGACGGCCGAAATCTTCGACGCGCACGCCCGTCAGCTTCGAAAGCGCAGTACCCGGCGCGGTCTCGCGGATGACGTGGTTGTCTTCGTTGCGGGTGCCGGTGCGCGCGCCGATGACGACGGTGCCGCCGGATGCAGCGAAGGCTTCGAGCCTGGCCGTCCATTCGTCCTTCCACATCACCCAGTGCGGGACATAGAAGAGCTTCAGCCTGGAAAGATCGTCCTCGGGGTGGATGAAGCCGCAGGCGATGCCCCTGTCATAGCAGTGCTGGTGCAGCAGGATCGCATCGTCCTGCGGGCTCGGCAGGCCGATCGAATAGGTCTTGTGGGCTTCCTGATTGTCGAAATCGGAGCCGGCGATGCCGACATCCATGCGCACGTAGGTGCCGAGGATCTTGGGCTCCAGCGCCGTCATCTCGCTCGCGAAGCGCTTGGCCTCCTCATAGCGATGGCGGCCGATATCGTCATGGTCGATGATGCCCATCCAATAGATCTCGGCGCCGAAATGGGCGGGCCGCCAGCGGAAGAACATCAGGCCATCGGCGCCATGCGCGACGGAGGAGAGCGCCATGCGGCGCAACTCGCCCGGCTCCGGCGTCAGCGTGCAGAAGCCCGGCTGGCTGCCGAAGCCCGACTGCTGCTCGGGCACGATGTAATTGCCGGAGAAGCCGCGGCAGATATCGAGATGCAGCGCCTGCACCTTGGCGTGATTTCCGAGCCGCTGGAACTCGTCATAGAGCAAGGGATAGATGTCGTAGCCGACGAAATCGAGATCCTTGCTGAACTGGCCGCGGAAATCGATATCCCGCAAGCCCCCGAGATTGTGGAAGATGAACCAGGAGGGCTTCACATCCCGCAGGATCTCCACCTGGTCGTGCTGGAAGCGCGCCGTCGAGAAGGCGAGGAAGCGGTGGTAATCCTGCACATGGCCGGGGCTCGGAAAGGTCGGGCCGAATTCGATCGGCAGCACCA
>Ga0055526_1001502_pt1 | contig 16518 bp, 14 predicted proteins | sample AraplaCol_mMF_r2_FD_55013 | JGI IMG/M metagenome (GOLD analysis project Ga0055526, IMG submission 55013) | Arabidopsis root microbial communities from North Carolina, USA - plate scrape MF_Col_mMF_r2 | ecosystem: Host-associated > Plants > Roots > Endosphere | place: USA: North Carolina... | reverse complement strand
GAAATACCCCGAAAGCCCCTTCGCGCGCGGCTTACATTTGGCCCCCTATGCTGGGCCGCATTTTTCGCCTCAGTGCCGTTGGAGAGTTCGTGGGTTCCGGTAGTCACAGACATCAGCAGGGCGCCGGCCACGGCCACGCCGCTGCAGGACAGGGCAGCACTGGCGGGAAGCGCACGCAGGGTAGCCGCGCATGAGTGTGCAGACCGTCAACGCCGTGATCGATGCCGGCCGCCCGGTGCTGCCCGTCGAAAGCCCGATGGGCATGCCCGAACAGACCTTTACCCAAGGCCGCCTGCTGACGCCGCGCCAGCGCACCGCGCCGCGCATGATCGCGCTGCGCCGCTTCTACATCTTCGGCGGCACGGCGGCCATGACCGTGGCCGCCACCCACATGATGTGGAAGGTGCTGGCTACCAATGGCATCACCGTATTGGAAGGCTGCCTGCTGGTGCTGTTCGTGGCGTTGTTCGCCTGGATCGCGCTGTCCTTCGCCGGTGCCCTGGCCGGGTTCCTCACCGCCGTGTTCGACCGTGGCTACAAGCTGGGCATCGACCCGGACCAGCCGCTGCCGCAGGTGCATACCCGCACCGCGCTGCTGATGCCGACCTACAACGAAGATCCGCGCCGCCTGCTGGCCGGCCTGCAGGCCATCTACGAATCGGTGGCCAGCACCGGGCAGCTGGAACAGTTCGACTTCTTCGTGCTCAGCGACACCCGGCGCGAGGACATCGGTGCGGCCGAAGAGCAGGCGTTCGCCGAGCTGTGCGACGCGGTCGGTGGGCATGAGCGCCTGTTCTACCGGCGCCGTGGCGATAACAGCGGGCGCAAGGCCGGCAACATCGCCGACTGGGTGCGCCGCTTCGGCGGCGGTTACCCGCAGATGCTGATCCTGGACGCAGACAGCCTGATGACCGGCGACACCATCGTGCGGCTGGTGGCGGGCATGGAGCACAACCCGGACGTGGGCCTGATCCAGACCCTGCCGGCGGTGATCGGTGGGCGTTCCCTGTTCGCGCGCATGCAGCAGTTTGGCGGGCGCGTGTACGGCCCGGTGATCGGGCGCGGCGTGGCATGGTGGCACGGCGCGGAAAGCAATTACTGGGGCCATAACGCGGTGATCCGTACCGAGGCCTTTGCCGAGAACGCCGGCCTGCCGCCGTTGCCGGGCCGGCAGCCGTTTGGTGGCCACGTACTGAGCCACGATTTCGTCGAAGCGGCGTTGATGCGTCGCGGTGGCTGGGCCACCCATATGGTGCCCTACCTCAAGGGCAGCTATGAAGAAGGTCCGCCGACCCTGACCGACATGCTGGTACGCGACCGCCGCTGGTGCCAGGGCAACCTGCAGCACGCCAAGGTGGTGGGTTCGCGCGGCCTGCACTGGGTCAGCCGCATGCACATGATGATCGGCATCGGCCATTACTTCACCGCGCCGATGTGGGCGATGCTGATGCTGATCGGCATTGCCATCCCGCTGTTCCAGGGCGGTATCGATTTCAGCGAAGTGCTGCACATGTCGCCGGGCCTGTACTGGCGCCAGCAGGATGAAACCCAGGTGATCCGCATGTTCGCCATCACCATGGCGGTGCTGNTGNTGCCCAAGGTGCTGGGCTACATCGCGATGTTGATCGACCCGGCCGANCGCCGCGGTTGCGGCGGNGGCATCCGCGCATTCGTGTCGATGCTGCTGGAAACCGTGCTGGCCGCGCTGATGGCGCCGGTGGTGATGTACGTGCAGTCGCGCGGCGTGGCCGAAGTGCTGGCCGGCAAGGATTCGGGCTGGGATGCACAGCAGCGCGANGANGGCGGCATTTCCTGGCCGGCGCTGATCAAGGGCTACGGTGGCCTGAGCGTGTTCGGGNTGTTCATGGGCNTGCTGGCCTATGCGGTGTCGCCGGCGCTGGCCGCCTGGATGGCGCCGGTGGTGGTGGGCATGGTGCTGGCCATTCCGGTGGTCGCGTTGACTTCCGGGCGCCGCGCCGGCGACCTGCTGCACCGCCTGCGCCTGATGGAAATCCCGGAAGAGACCACCCCGCCGACCATCCTGCAGCGCGCCGCCGAACTGCGCCGTGCTGCTGCCCAACGCGCCGGCCACTGACATCTGGCCCCATAATGCGGCCAGAACGTACTGGAGCCGCACGATGTCGCAAGCGCTGGAAACCGTAGTCAACGAAACCGCCGCCAACCCGCAATGGTCCGTGCTCTGGCTGCACGGCCTGGGCGCGGATGGCCATGATTTCGCCCCGATCGTGCCCGAGCTGCTGCGTCCGCACTGGCCGGCGATCCGCTTCGTGTTTCCGCATGCCCCGNTGCAGCCGATCACCATCAACAACGGCGTGCCCATGCGCGCCTGGTATGACATCGTCAGCATGGACTTCCGCTCGCGNGCCGATGCTTCCGGTGTGGATGCCTCGGTACGNGCGCTGGATGCCCTGATCGATGCGGAGGTCGCGCGCGGCATTCCGGTCGAGCGCATCCTGCTCGCCGGCTTCTCGCAGGGCGGGGCGATCATCCTCAGCGCTGCATTGCGCTCACCCCGGCCCATCGCCGGTCTGATCGCGCTGTCCACCTACCTGCCGGATCCGGAAACGGCCATCAAGGCCGCCATTGCCGATGGCGCGCGGCCGCCGGTGTTCATGGCCCATGGCGCGCAGGATCCGGTGATCCCGCAGGTGATCGCTGCCGACACCGCCCAGCGGCTCACGGCAGCCGGCTTCCCGCTGGAGTGGCATTCCTATTCCATGGCCCACCAGGTCTGCGCCGAAGAACTGCAGGCGCTGGGCGACTGGCTGGACGCACGCTTCGCCGCCCCCTGAGCCATGAACGACCCGCGCCAGCAGCTGTGGTTGCCCGAGCTGTGCCGCCTGCCGCGGCTGGGTGCGATGCTCGGCCTGGCAGAGCTGGTGGTGGTGGTGGTGGCGCTGTCGCCCGACGGCAGCCGGCAATGGAGCGTGGCGGATTTCCTGTCGGCCAGCGGCCTGGCGTTGTGGCTGGCATTGGCGGTCACGGTGAGTCTGTGCGCGGCGCGGNCGACCTTGTCGCGGCTCCCGGAAGCGTTGGGTTCGGCGNTGGCAGTNGCCATGGCCGCCCTGATCGCTGCTGCCTGCACGGGCATCGTGCACGCGCTGTATGCNGTGCTGGANGCGCGCGGTTTCGCCGGGGATGTCGGCTTCTGGCGGTTCACCCTGGGCTGCGCCACGGTCACCGCGCTGATCGTGGCACTGGCGTTGCGCTACTTCTACGTCAGCGATCGCTGGAGTGCGCAGACCGTGGCCAACGCACGCGCGCAGGCCGATGCGCTGCAGGCGCGGATCCGCCCGCATTTCCTGTTCAACAGCATGAATCTCATCGCCAGCCTGGTGCGGCGTGATCCGGAAGTGGCCGAGCGCGCGGTGCTGGATCTGTCCGATCTGTTCCGTGCCGCGCTGGGGGCGGGCGAGGGCGATTCCACCCTGCAGGCCGAGTGCGAACTGGCCGAAGCCTACCTGTCGATCGAGTCGCTGCGGCTGGGGGAACGCCTGCAGGTGGAATGGCAACGCGCAGACGGCTTGCCCTGGACCCTGCCGATGCCGCGCCTGGTGCTGCAGCCGCTGGTGGAAAATGCGGTGCTGCATGGCATCTCGCGGCTGCCGGCTGGCGGCACCATCGTCATTGCGCTGTCCTTCGAAGGGGCGCAGCTGCACATCCGCATCCAGAACCCCGCGCCCGATCCGGACGTGCGTGCGCTGCCGCTGATGCAGGGCGCCGGGCATGCGCAGCGCAACATCGCGCACCGCCTGGCCTGGCGGTTCGGCCCGGCTGCACGGATGACGGGGGCATGGAACGACGGCTACTATGCCTGCGACATCTTCGTGCCTGTTCAGTGAGGAAGCCTGCTTGAGAGTTGTCATCGCCGACGACGAGCCGCTCGCCCGCGAGCGCCTGCGCAGCCTGCTGGCCGAACAGCCCGGGGTCGAGGTGGTGGCCGAAGCCGAGAATGGCGAGCAGGCGCTGCATGCCTGCGCGGAGTTGCAGCCGGACCTGGTGCTGCTGGATATCGCCATGCCCGGGCTGGACGGCCTGGAGGCCGCCCGTCACCTGGCCACGTTCGATCCGCGCCCGGCGGTGGTGTTCTGCACCGCCTACGATGCGCACGCGCTGTCCGCATTCGAAGCGGCGGCCATCGATTACCTGATGAAGCCGGTACGCAGCGAACGACTGGTTGCCGCGCTGGAACGCGCACGGACGTTCCTGGCCGGCCGCAACGGGCAGCCCAGCGCGCCCAGCCAGCAGGCACGCACGCTGTTGTGCGCGCGCCTGCGCGGCAGCCTGCGGCTGATCCCGATCGACGACATCCACTACATGCAGGCCGAGGAAAAGTACGTGGTGGTGCACCATGCGCGCGGCGAGGACCTCATCGAGGAGTCGCTCAAGTCGCTGGAAGAGGAATTTGCCAGCCGTTTCGTGCGCATCCACCGCAACTGCCTGGTGGCCCGCCACGAACTGGTGGAGCTGCGACGAAATGGCGCAGGCCAGGTCCAGGCCGTGCTGCGCCATGGCAAGGCCCCGCTGGAGGTCAGCCGGCGCTGCGTGGCGAGCCTCAAACAGGATCTGAAGCACCTGTAACGCGGTCACGACCAACGGTCGTGACCTACCGGTTGGCAATGCACCGGCGAACGGGCGCGACACCGCGGTAGGTATCGACCGTTGGTCGATACGCCTTCCGGCGGCGATAATGGGCACATGACCACCCTGCGCATCGCCACCCGAAAGAGCCCGCTTGCCCTGTGGCAGAGCGAACACGTTGCCGACCGCCTGCGCCAGGCCCACCCCGGGCTGGACGTGGTGCTGGTGCCGATGAGCACCCGCGGCGACGAGGTGCTGGACCGCTCGCTGGCCGCGATCGGCGGCAAGGGCCTGTTCCTGAAGGAGCTGGAGCTGGCCATGCTGCGGGGCGATGCGGACTGCGCCGTGCACTCGCTCAAGGACGTGCCGATGGAACTGGACGNACCGTTCGCGCTGCCGGCCATGCTGACCCGGCACGACCCGGCCGACGGNTTCATTTCCAACNTGTACGCCTCGGTGGACGCGCTGCCGATNGGCGCGCGCGTGGGCACCTCCTCGCTGCGCCGCCAGGCCCAGCTGCGCGCGCTGCGCCCGGACCTGGAACTGCTGGACCTGCGCGGCAACGTCAACACGCGCCTGGCCAAGCTCGACAACGGCGGCTACGACGCCATCGTGCTGGCCGTGGCGGGCCTGGAACGGCTGGGGCTGGGCGGGCGCATCGTGGCGCGGCTCGCTGCACCGGACTGGTTGCCGGCGCCGGCGCAGGGCGCGGTCACGGTGGAATGCAACGGCGACGATGCGCGGGTGATGTCACTGTTCGCCGCGCTCGACGATGCACGTACGCGCGCCTGCGTGGAAGCCGAGCGCGCCATGAACCGCGCGCTGCACGGCAGCTGCCACGTGCCGGTGGCCGGCTACGCGCAGTGGGAGGGCGACGATCTGTTCCTGCAGGGCCTGGTCGGCGGCGTGGCCGACGGGCGGCTGATCCGCGCCGAAGCGCGGGGCCCGGGCAGTGACCCTGATGCGCTCGGAAAAGCGGTGGCCCAGGGCCTGCTGGACGGCGGTGCCGGCGAGTTGATCGCCGTCTGAGGCTGCGCGCGGTGTCCGGCCAACGGCCGGACCTACGAATTGCTACGGGCCCATTGGGATCGGGATGAACCAACCCCGGATCCCGGTTGTCCCCATTACTTGAATTTGTAGACCACGTTCATCGTCGTCAGGGTATCGGTCTTGCGCTTGTCTTCGGCCACGTCGCTGTTGTAACGCGCCTGCCAGGCCGCCTTCAGGGCCAGGTGCTCGTTCATGCTCACCGACACGCCGAAATCGTTCTGGCCGAAGGTGTTGTACGAGCCCGATTCCACCAGCAGGGTGTTGATCAGGTCGGTATTGGGGGTCAGCGAATACTTCACGTCGAACAGCCCGCGGCCGATCAGGCCGGTACGGGTTTCGTCATCTTCGGTGTTGTGCGTGCGGCGCACACCGGGGCCGATCTGCGCATCCATGTAGAAACGGTCGCCTTCCACCAGCCGGGTGCCGTAACCCAGACCGAACGAACTCTGGCGGTCGTAGGTAGCGAAATCGTCGCGCTCATAACGCACCGTGGCAGTGATCTGGCGGTGCTCGCCGAGCTGCAGCGCGCTGCCGGCGCTGCCGGTGTAGCGGTTGGCGGTGGTGTTGCTGCGCTTGGTGACGGTGCCATCGTCGGCGGTTTCGGTGTATTCCGAACGCGAGCGCAGCCCGAACAGGTCCATGCTGTGCACCCAGTCGTCATCGGTATAGCGCAGGCGCAGGCGGCCGTTGGCGCTTTCGGTGTTGCTGTTGCCCCGTGCGGAGGCAAAGCCGAGTTCGCCGCCGCTGCCGCTCCACGGCGAGGTCATCGCGGCCAGGTCGGTGGTGTCCTGGGCAAAGGCGGCCGGGGCACTGAGCAGCAGGGAAGCAAGCAACGTCACGCGCAGGGACATCAACGATTCTCCGGATCAACAGGGGGGAGGAGCAACGCGTGATGATACTGGATGCCTTCACGCCGTTTTTCCTTTTCCCGCCCGTGCTTTAGGAGAGGTTTGGACTTGTCGCCTGTTCAGGGCACTGCGATCTGCAGTGTGGGGTCGTCGAAACGGCTGTAATCCACCGTGACCTTGAAGGCTTTGCCCTGGGTCTGGCCCTGGCGTTCGATCCGCACCGGAAGGCCGGCCGTGTTGATCCAGTACAGCATGCCGTCAGGTGCGGCGCTGGCATGGCGCACGCGGTAGCGGCGGGCGGGCTGCCCCTCCACGCGCTCCTCGCCCAGTGCTTCAACCTGCAGTTCGGCGGCGGTGGCGTCAGCCGGCAACGGGCTGCGCCATTGCGCCAGCAGGCCCGGCGGCACCGGCACTTGGCGGACTTCGCCGGCGCGCTGCAGGAAGAACGTGTCGCCGATGATGGTCTGCACGCCCTCGTCGGTCTGCAGGCGGTAGCGGTCAGGCGCCACGAATTCCATGCTGGCGTCCAGCGTGCGCGGCCCCTGCATGTGCAGGCTGGCGTGGAAGCTGCGCAGCTGCCCGAAGCGCTGGCTGGCGGCCAGTACCGCCTGCGCGGGATCGCTGGCGACCGGTACCGGCGGCGTGGCGGCTGCAGGAGCGGCGGGCGCAGGTGCCTGCCCGCAGGCAGACAGCAGCAGGGACAGCACGGCAACGGCAGGCAGCAGGCGCATGGCGGGGTTCGGGCGGGCAGGGGGCCCCACGATAGCCGAAGTTCGGATCCGGGCCGCCACAACGGCGGCGACTCGGACATAATCGGGTCATGGACCGATATGAACGCATCAACGCCCTGCATCGTCTGCTGAAGTCCGCCCGCTATCCGGTCACGGTGGCGACCCTGCAGGAAAAACTGGCGTGTTCGCGCGCCACCGTCTATCGCGACCTGGCCTTCCTGCGCGATGCGCTGATGGCACCGGTCGAGGGCGATGGCGAGGCCGGCTTCCGCTACCAGGACAACGAGAGCGAGCGGTTCGAGCTGCCCGGCCTGTGGCTCAGCTCCGAAGAACTGCACGCCCTGCTGGCCTCCCAGCACCTGCTGGCGCGTACCGGCGGTGGCGTGTTGTCGTCGGTGCTGGCGCCGCTGCAGCAGCGCATCGAAGGGTTGCTGGCCGCGCAGGCCGGCGTGTCGACCTGGCCGGTGGACCGGGTGCGGGTCATTCCGCACCGCGGCCGCAAGTTCGATGAAGCCAGCTTCCGCGCCGTGGCGTCGGCCGTGCTGGAGCGCAGGCAGCTGGCGTTCGAGTACCGGGCCCGTTCCACCGACGAGGCGACCAAGCGCACCGTGTCGCCGCAGCGCATGACCCACTATCGCGACAACTGGTACCTGGACGCCTGGGACCACGGCCGCGAGGGCCTGCGCAGCTTCGCCGTGGACCGCATCTACAAGGCCCGCGTGGTCGACACGGTTGCGCGCGACGTGGACGACACCGAGCTGGACGAGCAGTTGGGTGCCAGCTACGGCATCTTCTCCGGCCCGCCCAAGGGCTGGGCCACCATCGTCTTCAGTGCCAAGGCCGCGCGCTGGGTGGCCGACGAGCATTGGCATTCCAAGCAGCAGGGCCGGTTCCTGGCCGACGGCCGCTACGAGCTCAAGGTGCCCTACAGCGTTTCGCGTGAGCTGCTGATGGACGTGCTGCACTACGGTTCGGACGCGGAAATCATCGAGCCGACCGTGCTGCGCGAGCAGGCCAAGGCGCTGCTGATGATGGCGCTGAGCAATTACGAATAACGGTCATGCCCCCCGGTCATATGGCCGGGATACCCGGCTGGCCGGGGCTTGCGGTATGGTTGGCTGCTACGCAGCCCCCCGGATTCCGTCCCCATGAAAAAGACCCTGTTGCTCCCGTTGCTGGCCGCCACGCTGGCCCTGGCCGCCTGCGGCAAGCCCGCCGCCGATTCCAGCAAGCTGGTNGTNGCGGCCACTGCGGTGCCGCACGCCGAGATCCTGGCGGTGGTCAAGCCGATCCTGCAGAAGGAAGGCCTGGAGCTGGACGTAAAGGTCTTCAACGACTACGTGCAGCCCAACGACCAGCTGGTGCAGAAGCAGGTGGACGTGAACTACTTCCAGACCGAACCCTACCTGGACGCCTACAACCGCGACCGCAAGACCGACCTGACCAAGGTGATCGGCGTGCACATCGAGCCGTTCGGCGCCTACTCGCGCCGCNTCAAGTCGCTGGCCGATCTGCCGGTGGGNGCCGACGTGGTGATTCCCAACGACCCGAGCAACAACAGCCGTGCGCTGATCCTGCTGCACAAGGCCGGCGTGATCACGCTCAAGGACCCGACCAACGCACTGGCCACCCAGCGCGACATCNTTGCCAACCCGAAGCAGCTCAAGTTCCGCGAACTGGATTCNGCGATGCTGCCGCGNGTGCTCGACCAGGTGGACCTGGCCCTGATCAACACCAACTACGCGCTGGANGCGGGCCTCAACCCGACCCAGGACGCGCTNGCGATTGAAAGCAAGGATTCGCCGTACGTGAACTTCCTGGTCGCCCGCCCGGACAACAAGGACGACCCGCGCGTGCAGCAGCTGGCCAAGGCGCTGACCAGCCCGGAAGTAAAGGCCTTCATCGCCGAGAAATACAAAGGCGCGGTGCTGCCGGCGTTCTGATCGGGGAAGAGCCGACCAACGGTCGGCTCCTACCGCGGGGGGCGGAACCCCATCGTCGCTTCCACCGCCTGGAGCCACCCGGCATACAGCGCTTCGCGCCGGTCAACCGCCATCTGCGGCACGAACCGGCGATCCACCGCCCACTGCTCGGCAATCTCNGCGCGGCTGCTCCAGAACCCGGTNGCCAGGCCGGCCAGGTAGGCCGCGCCCAGCGCGGTTGTCTCGGCCACCTGCGGGCGCAGCACGGGCACGCCCAGCAGGTCGCTCTGGAACTGCGCCATGAAGTCATTGGCGATCGCGCCCCCATCGGCGCGCAGTTCCTTCAGNTCAATGCCCGCATCGGCCTGCATCGCGGCCAGCACGTCGCGGGTCTGGTACGCCATNGATTCCACCGCCGCGCGGATGAAGTGTTCCTTGGTGGTGCCCCGNCTCAGGCCGAACACCGCCCCNCGCACATCGCTGCGCCAGTACGGCGCGCCCAGGCCGACGAAGGCCGGCACCATGTACACCCCNCCGTTGTCGGCCGCGCGTTCGGCATAGGCCTGGCAGTCGCTGGACTTGCCGAACATGCGCAGCCCGTCGCGCAGCCACTGCACCACCGAGCCGGCCACGAAGATCGAGCCTTCCAGGGCGTACTCCACCTGCCCATCGATGCCCCAGGCCAGCGTGGTGAGCAGGCCGTTGCTGGAGGCCACCGCGCGGGTGCCGGTATGCATCAGCATGAAACAGCCGGTGCCATAGGTGTTTTTGACCATGCCAGGTTCGAAACAGGCCTGGCCGAACAGCGCGGCCTGCTGGTCGCCAGCGATGCCGGCAATTGGAATGTGCTGGTCGAAGAAGAACTGCGAACGCGTGGTGCCATACACCTCGCTGGAGCTGCGCACTTCGGGCAGCATCGCGCGCGGGATGTCCAGCAGCGCCAGCAACGCATCATCCCAGGCAAGGGTGTGGATGTTGAACAGCAGCGTGCGGGCCGCGTTGCTGTAGTCGGTGACGTGCACCGCGCCGCCGGTGAGGTTCCACACCAGCCAGCTGTCGATGGTGCCGAACAGCAGCTCGCCGCGCTCGGCGCGGGCCTGCGCGCCTTCCACGTGGTCAAGGATCCAGCGGATCTTGGTGGCCGAAAAGTAGGCATCCACCAGCAGCCCGGTGCGCTCGCGGATCAGCGGCTCGTGCCCCTCGGCCTTGAGGCGTTCGCAGATGTCGTTGCTCTGTCGGGACTGCCAGACGATCGCATTGTGGATGGGCTGGCCGGTGGCCTTGTCCCAGACCACCGTTGTTTCGCGCTGGTTGGTGATGCCGATCGCCGCGATCTGGCGCGGGTCGACCTGCTCGCGGTTGAGCAGTTCGGTCAGGGTGGTGTAGACGCTGGTCAGGATCTCGCGCGGATCGTGTTCAACCCATCCGGGTTGCGGGAAGATCTGCCCGAACTCGCGCTGCGCCACCCCGGCGACGTGCCCGGCGCGGTCGAACAGCATTGCGCGCGAGCTGGTGGTGCCCTGGTCGATGGCGAGTACGTAGCGTTTGTCCATGGGGGATCCTGGGGTACGGCCGGCGCGATGCACTGGCGATGGTAACGCTACGCGATTGCCGCCATGGCAGATCGTACAGCTCGACGGCCCATTCCCGCGATCAAGGTAGTCCACTTCACGCGCATACAGCCCCGCGCCGAAATGCGACCGGTAAAAAGGACAATGCCAGAAACGACAACGGGCCCGCGAGGGGCCCGTTGCATTGCTACGTGTAGCGGAAGCGCTTAGAAGCGCGCGCCGATACCGAAGCCCACCGTCCACGGATCCAGCTTGGCTTCGTCGCCCGTGCTGCGGCCGTTGACGGTCAGGTCCGGGCGCGAATGCATGTAGCGGGCATCGGCGCGGGCGAACCAGGTGCTGTTGATGTTCATGTCCACGCCGACGGTGCCGATGGCGCCCTTGGCGGTTTCCAGCCCGATATGGCCGACGTCGCTGGCCAGCTTCTCGTTGCTGAAGTTCGACTCGTAGTAGCCCACGCCCACGAACGGGCGGAACACGTTGTCGGCCTGGCCGAAGTGGTACTGGCCGCTCAGCGCGATCGGCTGCTGCTCAACCGTGCCCAGCTGGCCATTGGCGCCGCGCACGCGGTGGTCGAACTTGTCAGCTGCGCCCCACAGTTCCACGGCCCAGTTGTCGTTGATGTAGTAGCTGAAGCTCAGCGTCGGCGCCGGGCCGCCATCGACCTTGTCGATGCCTTCCAGCGGATCATTCTTCGGCTGCAGCAGTGCAACGCCGCCGACAACGGCGAAATGCTTGCCCGACGCGGTGTCGGTGGTGCTGTCCTGCGCGAAGGCGGCAGGTGCGAAGGCAAGGGCAGTCAGGGTAGCCAGGGTCAGGGTGCGGATGGAGCGCATGGGGGAATCTCCTCAGGTATTTTTTTGTTCTTGGGCCCCCGTTGCATCGGGGCGAGGCAAACGTAGTCCCCGCAACATGAATCGAATCCGACGCACGTTAAAATTTAGTTTGTTCTGTTCAGCCAGCAGCGCGAAATCGTTGCGCTGGCGCGCGATCATGCAATGCGCGACATTCATGCATCTGGAGACACTGTGACGAATCCAACGCTGTGCATCGGCCTGCCTGCGCAGGTTTCGGCAGGTTGCCGCGTGCTGGTGCTGGGATCGATGCCGGGCGTGGCATCGCTGCATGCAGCGAAGTATTACGCGCATCCGCGCAACCGATTCTGGCCGTTGATGTCGGCGCTGACCGGGATCAACGCGGGTCTTGCCTACGTTGATCGCCTGCAGGCGTTGCAATTGGCGGGCGTAGGGCTGTGGGATGTGATCGGGCAGTGCGAGCGGCGTGGCAGCCTGGACGCGGCGATCGTGCGCGGCAGCGAAGTGCCCAACGCCGTGGCCGATCTGGTTGGCCAATTGCCGGCCCTCGCGGCGGTCGCCTGCAATGGCGCCACTGCACACGCGGCCTTCGTGCGTTACATCCTGCCGGTGCTGGGCGACCGTGCGGCGTCCCTGGCGGTGTGGTCGCTGCCCTCGACCAGTCCGGCGAATGCGGCATGGCCGCTGCCGCGCCTGCAGGTGGCGTGGCAGCCCGTCGCCGATGTCCTGGCCGGCTGAGCCGGACCGCAGCGGGACAATACGGTACCGACTGGAACACCGGCCGCAGCAGCGCCCATCCCTGCTGCAACACGCTGTCCCGGGACAGAGCGGGTGAAAATTGCCCAAGCTGGTTGGCGCTGACGCCTCATGCCCCCACAATAGGCGATTCCCTACACCAGATTGCCGGAGTTATCCCCATGGCCGAAATCAAGGAAGCACTTGTCCCCGATATCGGTGACTACAGCGATATCCCGGTAATCGAGGTGCTTGTCGCCGTTGGTGACACCGTCAAGAAGGACCAGGGGCTGGTCACGCTCGAGTCGGACAAGGCCACGATGGAAGTGCCGTCCTCGGTCGCCGGCGTGGTCAAGGAAATCAAGGTCAAGGTCGGCGACAACCTGTCCGAGGGCAAGGTCGTGGCNCTGATCGAAGTGGCTGACGCNGCCGCAGCGCCTGCCCCGGCGGCTGCGCCGGCACCCGCTGCCGCCCCGGCCAAGGCCGCTGCTGCTGCCGCCCCGGCCCCGGCCACCCAGAGCGCGCCCGCCGCTGCACCGGCTGCTGCCGGCGGTGGCCCGGTGGAAGCGCTGGTGCCGGACATCGGCGATTACACCGATATCCCGGTGATCGAAGTGCTGGTCGCCGTCGGCGATACCGTCAAGAAAGACCAGGGCCTGGTCACGCTCGAGTCGGACAAGGCCACGATGGAAGTGCCGTCGTCGGTTGCCGGCGTGGTCAAGGAAATCAAGGTCAAGGTCGGCGACACCCTGTCGCAGGGCAAGGTTGTCGCCATCATCGAAGCCGAGGGCGCCGCCGCCCCGGCGCCGAGCCAGGCCGCCGCCGCCGCCGCCCCGGCCGCTGCCGAAACCGGCACCAAGGTGGAACCGGTCGCCGTGCCGGCCCAGCCGGACAAGCTGGCGGCGCGCGAAATCGCCAGCGCCCCCTCGGCCGGTGCCCCGAGCAGCCCGCCGGTGCAGTTCAACGCCGACAGCGTGCTGCCGTCCAAGGTGCCGTACGCCACCCCGGCGGTGCGCGTGTTCGCCCGCGAACTGGGCGTGGACCTCAACCAGTTGACCGGCACCGAAAAGGGCGGCCGCATCACCAAGGCCGACGTGCAGAAGTTCGTCAAGTCGGCGTTGACCGGCGCTGGCGCCGCCGTTGCCGGTGGTACGGTCGCCGCCGGTGGCGGGCTCAACCTGCTGCCGTGGCCGAAGGTCGATTTCAGCAAGTTCGGTGAAGTCGAGACCCAGCCGCTGTCGCGCATCAAGAAGATCTCCGGNGCCAACCTGGCGCGCAACTGGGCCATGATNCCGCACGTCACCCAGTTCGAGCAGGCCGACATCACCGACCTGGAAGGCCTGCGCGTGGCGCTGAACAAGGAAAACGAGAAGGCCGGCATCAAGCTGACCATGCTCGCCTTCCTGATCAAGGCCAGCGCCGCGGCGCTGAAGCAGTTCCCGGAATTCAACGCATCGCTGGATGCGGCCGGTGAGAACCTGACGCTGAAGAAGTACTTCAACATCGGCTTCGCNGCNGACACCCCGAACGGNCTGGTCGTTCCGGTGATCCGCGACGTGGACAAGAAGGGCGTGGTGCAGATCGCCCAGGAAACCGGCGAGCTGGCCAAAAAGGCGCGCGACGGCAAGCTGGGCCCGGCCGACATGAGTGGCGGCTGCTTCTCGATCAGCTCGCTGGGCGGCATCGGCGGCACCGCCTTCACCCCGATCGTCAATGCACCGGAAGTCGCCATCCTGGGCGTGTCCAAGTCCTCGATCCAGCCGGTCTGGAACGGCAAGGAATTCGCTCCGAAGCTGATGCTGCCGCTGTCGCTGAGCTACGACCACCGTGTCATCGACGGTGCGCTGGCCGCGCGCTTCACCACGTACCTGTCGCAGGTGCTGGCCGACATGCGGCGCGTGCTGCTGTGAGGCAGCGCCTGGCGGGCGTTGCGGTGATGTTGGCCGCCCTGGTTGTTGCGCCCGGCGCGTCCGCCGCGTGCACGACCGATATCGGCCGCGGCTGGCCGCCGGCGGTGGGCAACTACGGCCAGGCCGTGGAAACCCTGTTCAACGGCAAGGCACAGCCCGCGCTGGCGCTGACCATCCTGCCCAAGGGCGGGGTGGAAACCGGCGTGGCGCTGCTGCCCGGCAGCCAGGACCAGGCGTGGACCCTGCGCTACAGCGAGGCCGACAAGCGCGTGTACAACTGGAACAACAGTGCACGCGGTGGTGGCGTGGAGCTGCGCGTGGACCAGGAACCGGACCAGTACCAGGTCGCCATCCCCGCCGCGCTGGCCCAGCGCCTGCTGCGCAGCTGGCAGGCCGCGCTGGATTCGGGTGTGCCGGCAGGGCGCAAGGCGCCGGTGACCGACGGTGAGGTGCTGTCCTTCCAGGTGGCTGGCGAGCGCTACAGCGGCCCGCGCTGGGAGTGCGGCGCCGGCAAACTGATGATGAAACAGGTGGCGCTGCTGATCGAAGCCAGCGACACCAAGGAAAAGAAGCTCGACCGTCGCTGGCAGGATCTGGACGAGTCGCTCGACGAACTGCAGCAACTGCTCGCCGGCAACGCCGGCTGAGACCCAGGAGAAGACGAATGGCCGCTATTGAAATCAAGGTTCCCGACATCGGCGATTACAGCGCGGTGCCGGTGATCGAACTGCTGGTCGCCGTGGGCGACACGGTGAAGAAGGACCAGGGCCTGGTCACGCTGGAATCGGACAAGGCCACTCTGGAAGTGCCGTCTTCGGCTGCCGGCGTGGTGAAGGAAATCAAGGTCAAGCTCGGCGATACGCTGTCCGAAGGCGATGTGGTGGTGGTGCTGGACGCCGAAGGCGCCGCTGCCGCCCCGGCCGCGTCTGCGGCGGAAGCGCCCAAGGCCGCCGCCCCGGCCAGCAAGCCGCCGGTGACCCCGTCGCACCGCGCCCCGGCCGAACCGGCCGCGCCGCAGCCGGCGCTGTCGTCGGGCAAGCCGGCCGACATCGAATGCCAGATGGTGGTGCTGGGTGCGGGTCCGGGCGGTTACACCGCCGCGTTCCGCTCGGCCGACCTGGGCGTGGACACCGTGCTGATCGAACGCTACGCCAGCCTGGGCGGCGTGTGCCTCAACGTGGGCTGCATTCCGTCCAAGGCGCTGCTGCACGCCGCTGCGGTGATCGACGAAGTGGCCCACGCGGGCGATTTCGGCGTGGAATTCAGCGCGCCGAAGATCACCCTGGACAAGCTGCGCGGCTACAAGGAAAAGGTGGTCACCCAGCTGACCAAGGGCCTGTCGGGCATGGCCAAGCAGCGCAAGGTGCGCACCGTGCAGGGCGTGGCCACGTTCGTCTCGGCCAATGAGCTGGAGATCGTCGGCGACGACGGCANGACCCAGCTGCTGCGCTTCCAGCAGTGCATCATCGCCGCCGGTTCGCAGGCGGTGAAGCTGCCGAACTTCCCGTGGGACGACCCGCGCGTGATGGATTCCACCGACGCGCTGGAACTGGCCGACATTCCCGGCTCGCTGCTGGTGGTCGGTGGCGGCATCATCGGCCTGGAAATGGCGACCGTGTACGCGGCGCTGGGCAGCAAGGTGACCGTGGTGGAGTTCATGGACCAGCTGATGCCTGGTGCTGACAAGGACCTGGTCAAGCCGTTGGCCGACCGCCTGAAGAAGCAGGGCGTCGAGGTCCACCTCAAGACCAAGGCCTCCGGCGTGAACGCGGACAAGAAGGGCATCACCGTGACCTTCGAAGCCGCTGCCGAAGGCGAGAAGCCGGGCCTGGAGCAGGGCACCTTCGACCGCGTGCTGGTGGCCGTGGGGCGCTCGCCGAACGGGAAGAAGATCGGCGCGGAGAAAGCCGGGGTGGGCGTTACCGAGCGTGGCTTCATTCCGGTGGACCGCCAGATGCGCACCAACGTGCCGCACATCTTTGCCATCGGCGATATCGTCGGCAACCCGATGCTGGCCCACAAGGCCACGCACGAGGGCAAGCTGGCCGCTGAAGTGGCCTCGGGCGAGAAAAAGGAGTGGGTGGCGCGGGTGATTCCGTCCGTGGCCTACACCAACCCGGAAATTGCCTGGGTCGGCGTGACCGAAACCGAAGCCAAGGCGCAGGGCCTGAAGGTTGGCGTAGCGAAGTTCCCGTGGGCCGCCAGCGGCCGTGCCATCGGCATCGGCCGCACCGAGGGCTTCACCAAGCTGATCTTCGATGAGGAAACCCACCGCATCATCGGCGGCGCGATCGTCGGCGTGCACGCCGGTGACCTGCTGGCCGAGATCGGCCT